>Ga0268356_11279_pt1 | contig 80694 bp, 73 predicted proteins | sample BioMet10_FD_194415 | JGI IMG/M metagenome (GOLD analysis project Ga0268356, IMG submission 194415) | Sewage microbial communities from Oakland, California, United States - Biofuel 10 (PacBio Assembly) | ecosystem: Engineered > Wastewater > Sewage > Unclassified | place: USA: California | collected...
ACGCTCCCACGAAGGGAGCGACATCAATCCCTAAAACTAGCAAAGACATACAAAGGATTTCAATCCACGCTCCCACGAAGGGAGCGACAACAAACTCTCAAATTTGTGGCCACTGGTCAAGGATTTCAATCCACGCTCCCACGAAGGGAGCGACGTTATAGCTGGTACTGGCCGCCCCTGGGTGGCGTATTTCAATCCACGCTCCCACGAAGGGAGCGACGGGATGTAAAATACTGAGTTTTCTCCGGCGAATATTTCAATCCACGCTCCCACGAAGGGAGCGACGTCGTATTAATTGTTATAGTGTCGAACACAGTCGATTTCAATCCACGCTCCCACGAAGGGAGCGACTTCCGGCTGCGGGAGTGCCGGCAAGCGTAATTGCTATTTCAATCCACGCTCCCACGAAGGGAGCGACGAGATCGTTGGTTCGCCAACTTGTTGGTTATCAAAATTTCAATCCACCGCTCCCACGAAGGGAGCGACCACGCTGATGGGCGCGTTGAGATTAATCCAATGGAGATTTCAATCCACGCTCCCACGAAGGGAGCGACGGATACCAAAGAGGGAGGGTTCTGGATCGTAGACATTTCAATCCACGCTCCCACGAAGGGAGCGACTAACAAAAATCCGCGCCTGAAATAAATCAAGCGCATTTCAATCCACGCTCCCACGAAGGGAGCGACGCGCTCCAATATCCACAATCACATCGCCGCGCTTATTTCAATCCACGCTCCCACGAAGGGAGCGACTTCAGCGTGGGGAACAAACTGATAATTTGCGTATTTCAATCCACGCTCCCACGAAGGGAGCGACGCAGGTTGGCCACCGGACGCTGCATATATTGAGTATTTCAATCCACGCTCCCACGAAGGGAGCGACTGCAATATATGGGGGTATCCCCACGTTTTGCCAAAATATGAGCGGTTATTTCTCCTTTTTAAGCAAATTTCGTTTGAAAAACACGTCCTGGCGGGGTTAAAACGCCCTAAAAAACTGCGAACCTGTTCGGGAAGTTCTGTTCACTTGGGGTTCGCAGTCACGCGATCAGGCCCCCCTCCAGATCCAGGGGTTTCTTGGCACCGACATGCTCGACGCGATTTCTATATTCATTCCCCAGATAGTAGAAACGCACGCTGTCGGTTTCTGGATTCATGATCTTGGTAACCCCCTCCTGCAATTGCCGCAGTTGGGCAGGATCAATGATACACTCAAAAACCGAGTTCTGCACGCGCTGGCCAAAATTCTGGCAGTGCTTTGCCATTTGGCGCAGCCGCTTCTTGCCGGCCTCGGTTTCAGTGTTGACGTCATAGGTGACCAGTACCATCATGGTTCGCTCCTAATTCCAGAAAAAGGGCGGATAGGCATCCAGATCGCCGCGCAGATAACGGGCCAGCAGAAGGGCCTGCACGTAGGGGATCAAGCCAAAGGGAATGCGTTCCTTGAGAAACGGATGGATGATCTCTTCTCGCTTCCTTTCTTGCCAGGCCAGCAAAACCGCCTTGCGCGTCTCCTCATCCATCAGAATCCCGCCGCTCTCTTTGGTTACAAAGCCAGCCCCAGTGATCTGCTTGCGATTGATCAAGGAAAGCGCCAGCCGGTCAGCGAATACCGGCCGTAATTCTTCCATCAAATCCAACGCCAAAGAGGGGCGCCCGGGGCGATCCTGGTGCAGAAACCCGACCTGAGGGTCGAGGCCGACTGTTTCAAGCGCGGAAGAAGCTTCAAACGTCAGCAGCGTATACAGGTAAGAAAGCAGCGCATTCATGTTATCGAGAGGCGGACGGCGAGAACGCTCGGTAAAGAAGAAATCTCCCTTCTGCTGCAAAATGAGCTGGTCGAAATTACCAAAATACAGTTTAGCAGCGGCCCCTTCCAACCCCATCAAATCAGCTACTGAGTTACAGGAATTGATCTGCTGCAGTATAGCTTTCATGGCCTGAGAAGTGTCATTGAGCTTCTGGGTATCCAGCAGCACAGAGTGGTCTCTGACGGCGCGATCAACTACCTTGCGGCTGTTGGCAATTTTCCCGATCAAAAAGGAGGCCGCTATCGGGGGTACTCTCGCGCGGGTTTTCTGAGACAAAGTACTGTTTCTTACGCAGCAAAACGTTGCCCTGTACCTTGCCGCTGACACGCGCCAGGAATCTTCCGCTGGGAGAGAGAAAACATAGCCCGATCCCCCGCTCCGCACAGGCGCCCATGAGTGCCGGGCTGACCCCCATGTAATTAAAGCAGACGATATTTTCGAGGTTCAGCAGCGGCAGGCGCATCACCACCTCATCCTTCTGCTTAATGACAATCGTCTCGCCTTCGAGGGAAAGATAGGTTTCTGGGATGGTGACGTAAAGAACGTTCAACAGTTTTTTCATTCTTCCCCCTCCAGGTATTTCTGGATGTAGCGTGAAGCGGAGAGCGTGTCTTGCTGCAGCACCGGCAAACAGATATCCCGAAGTGAGCAGGAACGGCAGGCTTTCGTGGGCTTCACCTTTGGGGTATAGCCGCGATCAAAATAGGAGTGCATTTCTGCCGCCATTTTCTGAACGTACTCTCTCAGCTCCTGAGTCAGCTCAATCACGACCCGGTGACGCGTTTTGCCGTAGAACAAACTCCCCTGAGAGATCGAAACCGAAAGCATCTCTTCAAGACACAGCGCCTGAGCACACAGTTGTACTTCATCACAGCGGTCGTGCTTTTCTTCGCCGCGCTTGTATTCAACAGGCGTGGGCAGGTAGAGACCTGTGCGGCCCTTAAGCTTTACCCCCTCCGCGGAGGGGGTAAATTCGACCACATCACAAACGCCGATCAGGCCCAGACGGTAAGAAGAGACCGGCATGGAGCGGGTAATGACGCTGCCCCCGCGGCTCTCGGAAAAGAAGGGGTCGTCCACCCGTTCGTGCATGATCTTGCCATCCATGGTCAGGCCATTTTCCTGCCACTGACGCTCCACATGGATCAAGGCCCACTGGCGGCGGCAGAAGACGAAATGCTGGATGCCAGAGAGTGGCAAAAGCTCTTCAGAAGTGTATTCTGATTTCATAACTTCTCGATCAACGTTACTCCTTCTGGAACCTTTCCCTGCTCCGCGGAAATCGTATAATCCGCGAAGCTGCGCGGCGGGTTGGCCTGTGGAGCCTTCTCGGCATGGATCAGGTCAAATAAAAGGGCGGAAGGAGCATTCCCCAATTCGCTGTCGTGCTTGAAAACGAACAATTTACGGGCAGCCATTTTACCGCGCGCGGCAGAATGATCCTGTTCGAACATGTTCACGAGAGATTCCCAGAACAGTTCCAGATCTTCGTCTGAGAAACCGGTGCCCTTTTTCTCATCATTAGCCAGTTTGGCTGAAACGTACCCTTCTACCCGATACAGGCCGTAGGGAATGATGTGTTTGCGCCCCATCGTATGTTCTTTTTCGGCGTCTTCGATGCGGGTGACTGTCTGACGGGTGATAGTGATCTCTTGCTGGGTCACCGGATCAAGACTACGGGAGAAATTGATCTGTACCGGTCCGCGTACCTGACCACAGTTATCGCCAGTATTCATTACCGCGCCAAAGGTGCGCACGTCATAGAAATTGGCACAAATCCAGCGGCGTGCCTGATCCACTTCTTCCAGTTTGGCTTTCTTTTCCCCGGCTTTCAAGCCAACAGCAGCATAAGCCTCTTGATGGGTCTTGTTCAAGGGAATGCCTTCTTTGACGTAGATACGATAGCCGGTGCGGTCTCCCATCTTGAGTTCCACGTAATTGCGCACTTTACGCTTGAGGCAAACATCGGTGATGATGCCATAGCCGGTTTCAGGATCGATGCGAGGCATATTGCCGGCATCGGGATCACCATTGGGGTTGCCATTTTCAACATCAAAGAACAGAACAAATTCGTAGCGGTTCATAATTGCAGTCATTTTCAGATTCCTTTCGGTTGAAATTAGTGAGAGTCAACAGCAGACGAAGAGTCCGCAGCAGATGCAGCAGCCGTCTTGGAAAAGAAAGCGGCCCGTTGGTGGTAGTAGCCCAGAATGAAGATGCCCTGCTCATCGAGTGTCAGATGGGCCGGAATGGGATGAGCACTGACATCGAGCAGATTCAGGATGTCTTCGATGAGGCGGTCGCTGGCATAACCATACTCGGCTTTGGCAATATGGTGCTGAGAAAGTCGCAGCAATACCGGGAAGACCGAGGCGGGCGCCGCACAGGCCGAGGTAAAATAGCGATCTTTGATACTGGCATTGACGTCGCCAATAGCTTCTTGCTGCACTTTTTCGAGCACAGCAAAGAGCCGCCCCAACAGATAGGCGGGTTGAGTGGATTTTTCGTTCAACGACATATTAAGTACCTCCCTGATCGAATCAGAACTGGAATAACGAACCTTGCGGATAAGATAAGCCTTGATCATGGCAGCACGGACGTAATTGATCTTGCGAAAACCAACATCATCCGCGTCAGCCCGAACACGAGTGAGCAGAGAATAATACAGCTCCGCCGGATAAGGAGTGTTATTGAGGATCGAGATGAGCAAAGAACCCGCCAACAGCGGCAACGGTTTTTTGTCAGAAGACTTGCGTGAGACGGTCTCACGCAAAATTTGCCAGGGGGGGATCTGCTCTGGCTGATTGGGGAACTCTTTCACGATGGCCATATCCTGATAATGCTGCATGACCTTTTGCAGCATTTTTAGATAGGAATCCTGGTAAAAGAAGCGCACCGAGATGCGAGCTGCGTTGGGGGAAAGACCAAGAACGTAAAAGCGCGTATCACTGTTGAGCTCTTCCAACCCATCCGGGTCGATCGCTTCTCCACGGCTGATTTTGGCACCAATAGCTGCCAGAAGTCTTTCGGCTTGAGGGTCCCGCACCCACTGGGACCCTGCCGCTTCAGCACCCACAGGGTCGCTTTCTGGTGCAATGCCGAACAGGCCAGCGAAAACTTCGCCGTAGACAGGATCCGCGCTTTCTGCCCAGTACACGACCGTGGCATCGCCAAGATAGAATTTCCGGTTTGGGTTTGCAGAAGAAAGCAGGTAATTCAAGGCAGTGGTATAAGCAAAAGCGGCCCGCTCGCTCACCGGCGAGTTCTCGCCCTGTGATTTGTTGTACGATACGTAGGCTGGGGCATTGAAACCCACCAGGGTGGCCCCGGTAGGGTTGGCATCGCGAATTCCCTTCACGCTGGCATGTAAACGGGCAATAGGCGCGCGCTCCCCGGTGACCAGGCACTGGCCCAGTGCGCCGGTATGCTGGCTTTTGTGAGCCTCCCAGACACGGCGGATCAATCTGTCTTCGTGCAGATAACCCGTTGCGCCCTCAAGCCGGAAAACCAGATTGCCGCCGCCGGCATTCAATTCTTCCTGATGGGCCTGGAGCAGGGGTAACTCCCGCTCTGGAGTGTAGTGGTCCAGAAAAGCCGTTACTGCCTGGGCCGCTGGGCAATCTACCTCTGTCAGCAAATCCAAATGCAGCTGGCGAAAAGCCTCGAAGCGCTTGCGGGCATACTCTGGTTTTCCCTCATTTTTGCCAGAAAGTCCAAGAACGTAGGTGGCATTATCACACAAGAAATTCGGAGCAATATTGACAGACCGCTTGACCTGTTCCGGTACCTGCAACCGCAGCGGTACTTCGACAGTATTCTTACCGCGCTGGACCTTTTCGAACAAGCGGATAAGATTGACTAACTCTCCCTGGGGGCTGAGCACCAGAGCAAAGCTGACATTGGCCGAACTATACCCGAAAGCTGGCAGCGGACTATCCTCTTCGGCAGATAAAATATCGTAATAACGACAGAGTGCCTGTAAAACCATCGCTCACCTCGCTTTCTCGGCCTGGGCGAGATCAATCACCCCGTCGACCATTTGAGCATGGAAGAAACAAGGAGTAATATTCTGCGGATCAGAAAAATCGAGATCGTAGAGCATCCACCCCAGATCGCGGGCTCCCTGCAAAACACTTGCCGGCAGAGGGGAATCTTCGATCAATTCCACGCTGGCACCGAATTCACGAGTCCCCAAACAGGGAGCGCTGAAATACTGCCCCTTACGCAGGCGGCGCAAAATCATGTTGTAGTGCTTTTCGACGGTATCCGTCGGACCAGCTTTCTCGGGTACCAGCTCGAAATGAGCCTCGACCAAGTAATCCACGTCCTTCAGTACCATGGCTGCCCGCTGCTGGCGTTTTTCATTCGACGCCAGATAAAGTGGTTCAGGGCTCCCTTTCATGGCGCCTTTGATCGAGTCCACCGAAAACTTCTCGCTCACCTCATTGCGGCGAACGCTGGTAAACCGGATCTCATTGAGAACGTGGATCTTATCAATCACCCAACGGATCGCCGGCTTCCAGTAGATGGCCTCAATGATGCCTCTAGCTGCTGAAGGAGGAATAACTTCATAACTCATGCGCTCCACCTTCATCTCTGGGCGGGTAAACAGAGCATAATTTCCTTTTATACGGACCGTAATTCCATAACCCATCTTCTTTTTTCCTCCTTTGGGGAATTACATCACAATCGCTTCTCCATCGATCTCTTCTGGCAGAATCAAGCCAGTTTTCAGGCTGTAGAATTGCATTTCCCGCAGCACCGGGATTTCTCCATTTGCGAAGTGGATTGCCCCCTTTCTCTGAAGATTATTCAGCTCCTTTTCAAAGACGTTGATTGTATAAGGCTGCAATTTTCGCAGCAGAAGGTAGGGCTTCGCCAGTAAACTGCGATCTTCAAGAAGCTCCTGCACCTGATCTGCGAATGGAATGACCAGAGCCACTGTGTTTTCTTCGATCAGCTTGAAATTCTGTGCGGCTGTTGCGAAAGAAAAATCGGTGGGTTCAGAATACTTCTTTTCAAAGCAATCCAGAATGTGATGCGAATCAAAAGCCTGTTTTCCCTGCACATCATAAAGCAAAGTATAGTAGTCTTTGATCGCTTCCAAACAGATGGGGTCGGCAGGATATTTGTCTAGGATGGAACGGGCTACTTGGGCACTCTGGGCAAGCTCTTGTGGAAGCTTGCGAATGGAAGCTGTCTCGGGTTCAAACACATGCAACATCCCTGAAGACAACCGTCCTTCTCGATTGACCCGACCAGCAGCCTGGATAATCGAATCGATGCCCGCCAGGGCGCGATAACCAAGTGAAAAATCCAGGTCAACACCGGCTTCCATCAACTGAGTAGATACTACCCGGCAGGGAGCGCCCTGCTGAAGGCGGCGCCGAATTTCGGCGATGACCTGATGACGATGCTGTGGGCACATCCAGGTCGAGAGATGGAAACTCCCCTCAAAAATCAGTTCTTTAAATAACGCCTGCGCATGACGCCGGGTGTTGACAATACACAGCCCTTGCGCCTGTTCATTCAAATGTTGGGCAACTTCAACATCGGTAAGTTTTCCATCGAAGGTCACCTGCACGCGCTTGTAACGTTCATAGAGCTGAGCAGGATGATGGCTGATCTCGTGAAAAGAAGATGCAGGTGGAAAGAACCTTGCCAAAACAGGCTGAGTAGCGGTACAGAAAATTGCCGAAGCGCCATAGTTGGTTACCAATTCGTTGACAGCTCTCATACATGGCTCCAGATATTCGCGCGGCAGCATCTGGGCTTCGTCGAAAATCAAAACACTGCGCGCCATATTGTGGACTTTTCGACTGCGGGAACTACGGTTGGCAAACAGAGATTCAAAGAATTGAACATTGGTCGTTACCACTACCGGTATATCCCAATTTTCGGCTGAGAGTTTCAGCTTCTCTGTTACCAGATTGGTCTGGTCATCAACGACATCTGCCCCAACGGCCTTTGAAGTTGCCTCCCAATCAAAATTGGAATGATGCTCCAGCACATTCTCCTCCCCCAGGCAGGCTTTGAATACTGAGGCGTTTTGCTCGATGATGGTCGTATAGGGAATAACATAAATGACCCGGTTCAAGTGATTGCGCTGGGCGTGGGTCAGGGCAAAAGCCAATGAGGACAGAGTCTTTCCTCCCCCGGTCGGCACCGTCAAAGTGAAAAGCCCAGGGGTTTGTTCCGCCGCTGCAATACATTCATGCAGCGTCTGAGCACGCTGCTGATTGACTGGGGTCACCGGCTCAGGGAATTTGGCCAAGAAAAGTTCAAGCCGCTGCAGCAATGTATCAATGGTGGCAAATCCGCCGCGGGGGACGTTTGCCGCCATTGAAAAAGGTCTCGGTATCCTGAAAATCGGCATCAACCAGCAAGGAATAGATCATGCGGGTGAAGAATGAAAGAGAAAATCTCCCGGTGGAGCTTGTCGGCACGAGAGGCAATTTTGTCGGGAAAGGCGGGTCTGGTAGAGTCGCCTCTCTGACATAGGCAGAATAATCAGGAAGTTCTTTCTTCAGCCGCCCCCGCAGCGTCCCGTTTGTGGATAGATCAATACTGCTGCCATAATCCATCAGACCAGAATGATGCCCGGCAATACAATAGGCCAGCATCTCGGCAATCATCCTTTGCTGTGGATTTGCACTGTAGAGGCGTTCAATCTCTTTCGCCCCAGCCGTCGAATGGTCCACGGGCAATGATGAACCCTGCAGACGTTTCTGGAACATTAATGAATATTTACCAATATCGTGGAACAAAGCTGCCGCATACGCATAAGGCTCCACGACAGTGCCCTGCCCCAGTTGCAGAACCAGGTCAGCCGTTCCCATCAGATGACTGTGTAGCGTCTGCCAGGCGGATTTCTCTTTTCCAAGCGAATGTGCGTAATAAACAGGCTGTTCCATGTTATTCTCTCCCTGGATAAGTATAGTGCCGTTCTTTAAAAGAAATTTGCCCTGATAGGCTTGCTATCAGGGCAAAAAGTGGGTCATTAACGAGTTATTTACGCCTGGATTCCCGGCGCATGTGGATGATCTTGAAGATTGCCAAAAAGAAATTATAGCTGAAGACGATGAAGTTGCGCTTCGACTTGCCCGACAGGCGCTTCTGGAATTCGAATGGGACCTCGCACACCCGGGCCGGGGGGTCGTTTTCCCAGATCATTTTAGCCAGAATTTCTTCGATGATGTCGAAATGAGCAAAGGTCAGGGTCAACTGGCGCAATTTTGCACCGTTATACAATCGGAAGCTGTTGGAAACATCCAGAGCGGGCAATCTGACGATGCCTTTGAAAACGACATTGAGAAGACGGCTCATGAAAACCAGCAGGCCGGGATTATTGGTCTTGCCACCAGCCATGTAACGAGAGGCAATGACAATATCCGCCTGGTCACGTATCTGCCACAATTTTTCGATGAAGGCAGGGTCGTGCGAACCATCCGAATCCATATTGACCACGTACTTCCCCTGCGAATGACGAATGCCGGTGCGGATGGCGTCGCCATAATTATTGCTGTTCTCGCGGTTGAGGTACACCGCGCCATTTTGTTCACAAATGGCACGGGTATCATCCATGGGGGTATACGTGTCCACCACCAGGATCTCGTAATCAGGGGTAAGACGAGCAACTAGCGCGTTGATCCTGGGCAAGAGTACGGCCAGGTTCTCGGCTTCGTTGTAGGCAGCCATCATGATGGTGAGGCTTTCATGTGCTTCAGAAGAAATGGTCATGGTCTGCTTAGATCCCTTTGCACCAAGCAAGTGTCTTCTGGACGCCGGTGAACTTATCTACCCGCGGCTGCCAACCAAAATCATGGGTGGCCAGGGTATTATCGGCCACAAAAACCTTCTGATCTCCAGCCCGCCAATCCAGTTGATAGAACGACAGGTGCACGTGATCCATTTCTTCGAGCATGGCGAACAATTCAAGCAGCGAAAGGCTGTTTTCCATGCCGCCACCGATGTTGTACACTTTGCCGGTGGTTTTGGAGATATTGGCAGCGGCCAGTTTATAGACTTCGATCAAGTCATCAGTGTACAGTACGTCGCGCACCTGTTTGCCATTGCCGTTGATCGAGAAGGGCTGTGCGCCGGCTTTCTCAGCTTCGATGGTTTTCTGGCAGAACCAGCCCACCCAACCCTGGTCAAAAGTGGCAAACTGGCGCCCGCCGTACATGGAAGAATGGCGGAACACCACCGTGTTGAGACCATACATACGGTGAAAATCCTGAACATACTGGTCAGCCGAAAGTTTGGAGCAGCCGTAAGGGGAATGGGCCTGTAAGGCAGTGTTTTCATCGAGCCCGTTGGGGAAATCAGGCAGCACGTAGCGAGTTTCTTTCTCTTCGACGCGGATCTGGCTCAAGGAGCCATACACTTTATTCGATGAAGAAAAGAGAACAATCGTCTTGGGGGAAAAGCGCCGCACGCCATCGAGCACGTTGAAAGTTCCGCCCGAGTTGACCTCATAATCGAGGCGGGGATTTTCGATGCTGGTGGTCATGGCCACCTGCCCGGCCAGCTGTGCTATCGCGTTGGGTTGAAGATTCTTGATAATCTCGGCGATCCCCTCGGCATTGCGAGTATCCCCTTGAATGTATTTGAATTTGCGATTGTTCATGCCTTGCAGCCAGGCCAGATTTTTTTCTGAGCCGTGGCGGGAAAGATTATCCAGGACGGTAACTTCCTCACCCTCCTGCAGCAAAGAGTAAGCCAGGTTACTGCCAACGAAACCACATCCTCCAGTAATGAGCCAGTTCACAACCAACCTCCATCTATCATTAATTCGGATTTTGCCGATACCAGGCGATGGTCTCAAGCAATCCCTGTTCAAGCGACCAATGAGGAGCCCACCCGGTAACACGAAGAGACTTTTCGACATTGGCTCGCGCCGGGTCAGTGAAGACCCCCGCCTGGGAATGCGCCGGGAATGCGCTCTGTTCAGAGATCAGCGCGCGAATCCCTTGCGCCAGCTCAGCAATCGGCAGGGGAGCCCCGTTGCCAAAATCAAGGACCTCGCCGTTGGCCTGGTCTGAAAGCGCGGTCAACAACAATCCGCGCACAAAATCTTTGACGTAAATATAGTCAAGAGCACGCTCGGGCTGAGCGAATACCGGTTCCCGGCCCTGAGAAAAGGTGTCGAGCATATACGGGATCAGCTTGCTGCGCGGCTGGCGAGGGCCGAAACAGGTGAACAGACGGGCGGTCGCGACCGGAAAACGGTAAAGCTCCGCGAACATACGAGCGTAGGCCGTTACTGCCTGCTTGGAAGCGGCATAGGGGGAAGCAGGTGTCTCAGCGTTTCCCGAAGGAGCTTCAGAGGAAGAAATAACCACCATGCGGTGAATGGCATCGGGCGACAGTGCCGCCATGAGATTGACCGTGCTGAGCAAGTTGTTCTTGAGCGTCGGCAGCACCAGGGCCAGATCACGGCCGGTTTCGACCAGACTGGCCAGGTGGAAAACAAAAGCAGGTGGATCCTGACTCAGATAAGCCACCAGCCTGTCGCTGTCGTTGAGATCAAAATATTGGAGGGGAATGGGCTCCAGTTCGGCGGCCATCGTCCCACCCAGGGCAATTCCGCGGATATCCGCGCCTAATTCACGCAAAGCGGAGCAAAGAGAATAGCCAATGAAACCCGTCGCGCCGGTAATCAACACCTTCTGGTGGGCGAAAGCATCACCAAATTCTTCTTTAAATGAATATGCCTGCTTCATCTCTTCACTCATCTCCCCCCCCTGCTCATTCCCACGCGTCGATATGGATGGCTTTGGCGGCAATCCCGTGCTGCTGGAGTTCGCCGGTAAATTTCTTGAGCATGCCAGGAGGGCCGGAGAGATAATAGTCATCATCAAGAGGAGATTCGATCTGCTTGAGAATTGTGGGAATATCGAGCAGCCCAGAGGATTCATCGGGCTGAGAAACGTCACCCTGCTCAATGAAGTAATGCACGCTCAGGGCCGGGCAGCGGCGGCTGGCAGCCTCAAGCAGCGGGCGAAAGATGAGCAATCCACGCTCACGAACGCCATAGAATACGTGGAGAGATTCGGCCTGTTCAGCGGTCAGACTTTCGATAAATGCAGTAAAAGCAGTCAGGCCAGTCCCACCGGCGATCAATACAGAAGGACGGCCGGGTTCAACCCTGAAATCACCGTAGGGCATCTTCACCCAGACTTCGCGGCCTACGGATAATTCCTGCTCCATACGGCGGGTGTAGACACCTTTGACCGAATAGGTGATGGTCAAACTTTCACGCTGCTGCGGAGATGAGGCAATGGAAAAGACCCGCGATTCCGGCCAGAAACCGGTAGGATCGTAGGCGTCCAGCGTCAGGTGCAGAAATTGTCCGCTGTTGAAACGCGGAAGCCGCGCCTCAGGTTCCAGGGAAAGGGTATACACGTGATCGCCGTGATCGACAATCTGCCTGACCCGACAAGGGATCTTCTGGGCAGAAGTCATTCCGCTCTTTCCCCCTGCATAAAACGGGCAAAGGTATCCGCGATCTTGTCGAGATGCCCTTGATGAATGCCCGGATAAACCCCAATGAAAAAGGTGTCGTTCATGATCGTATCCGTGTTAGTCAGTTCCCCGACCACCCGGCAGTTGATCTTCTGAAAAGCGGGATGGCGGAGCAGATTGCCGCTGAAAAGATTGCGGGTCTCGATCTTGTTGGCTTCAAGGAAGCGGGTCAATTGATTGCGGGTAAAGCCAGCCTCTGGTTTGACGGTAATCACAAAGGCAAACCAGGATGGATCGCTGTTCGCGGTTGCGTGGGGAAGCAGCAGTCGATCACGATATGGCTCAAGAATCTCGTGAATCTTTCTGAAGTTTTCTTTGCGCTTTTCTACAAATGACGGCAATTTTTCGAGCTGGGCACAGCCGATGGCCGCCTGCATATCCGTCACCTTGAGGTTATAGCCAATGTGGCTGTACACATATTTGTGATCATATCCCCGAGGCAGCGTACCAAACTGCTGAGAGAAACGCTTGCCGCAGGTATTGCTTTCGCCGCCAGAGCAGTAACAATCACGCCCCCAATCGCGGAAGGAGCGAGCAATACGGGCCAGGTCATCATCATTGGTGACCACACAACCGCCCTCTCCCATCGTAATGTGATGCGCCGGATAGAAAGAACTGGTCGCCAGATGCCCGAAGGTACCGGTCAGGCGGCCGCGGTAACGCGACCCCAGTGCATCGCAATTATCCTCGATCAGCCATAGATTGTGCTTTTCGGCCAGCGCAGTCGCGGTATCCAGATCAAACGGGTTGCCCAGCGTGTGAGCCATAAAAATGGCGCGCGTTTTCGGTGAGATAGCTTCTGCGAGGCGCGCCGAAACAGCGGTGTAATCACCCAGATTCACATCCACGAACACGGGAACCAACTGGTTCTGAATGATCGGCGCCACCGTGGTGGGGAACCCGGCAGCCACTGTAATCACCTCGTCACCGGGTTTGAGACGGCGTTCGCCAAGTTTTTCAGAGGTCAGCGCAGAGAGGGCCACCAGGTTGGCAGAAGAGCCCGAATTGACCAAAAGAGCATTATTCAAACCCAGATATTCAGCAAAGTCATTTTCAAATTGTTCAGCGTAGCGGTTGGCCGTCAGAAAGAAATCCAGACTGGCATCGATCAAATTGACCAGTTCGGTCTCATCGAAGACCCGACCCGCATAATGGATGAAATCCTGTTCAGGATTAAATGAAGATCGAGACGCGAATTTTTCCTGATAATATTTTTTAGTCAGCTCGAGGATCTCTTTACGCGTGTCCATGGTTCCCTGCGGCGAAGTATTTTGTGTACCAATCCAGCGTTCTTTCCAGGCCTTGATCCAGCGAGAACATTGGCCGCCACCCCAACACCTCATGCGCCTTTTTGGCGCTCAAATACTGGTGACGGATCTCGTTGCTGGTCTCATTCAATACTACCGGTGAGAGAGAAGAACTCATTTTTTCGAGGATCTTTTTCACCAGATCGATCACGGTCACCTGTAATTCGTTGGAGAAATTAAAAGCCTCGCCCCGCAAATCGGGGTTCTCTGCCAGTTTCTCAGCCAACAACATATAAGCCGCAGCGCCATCCTCGACATAGAAATAATCGCGGATGAATAACCCATCCGAGCGGATGATGGGCTGCTGCCCACGCAACACAGAGCGGATGGTCCCAGGAATGATGCGATTCCAGTTAAGATCGCCGCCGCCGTAGAAATTTCCGCAGCGAGTGATGGCTACCGGCAGACCAAAACTGACCGCATAACTGTGGGCAATCAGGTCCGCACAACTCTTGCTCACGTCATAGGGGTGCTGCCCCTGCAAAGGAGTCTCTTCATCATAAGGTAACTGGGTCTGGTCGCCATAGGCTTTATCGGAGGAAGCCAGCACAATCTGCTTGATCTTCGGGCTGCGCCGACAGGCGTCGAGCAGCGCCCAGGTGCCCCCAATATTGGATTCAAACGTTGTCACCGGGTTGCGATTGGCAATGGTAACGATCGTTTGTGCGGCAAGATGGAGAACTGTATCGATCTCATATTCCCCGAGGATGCGTTCCATCAGAGCTTGATCCCTGACGTCTCCGCGCACTACCTTGACCTTCGCGAACAGCCCTGATTGAACCAGCTCAGACTGGGGCACCCAATCGCGGACCAGGCAGACCACATCTGCACCGCTCTCAACCAGCCGCTTGACCAGCCAGCCGCCCACCAACCCGGTACCCCCTGTCACGAAAGTAGGGCGATCCAACCAGAAAGATTTGTTTAATTCCATATTTTCCATGGCGCTTTTCCAGTCGACCAGAGGTCTTCTAATAATTGAAGTTCACGTTTCGTATCCATGCACTGCCAGAACCCGTCATGACGATATGCTATCAACTGCCCATCGCGGGAGAGATTCGCCAGCGGTGCTTTTTCGAATACAGTATCATCTCCCTCGATATAATCCAATACCTGAGGCTCAAGAATGAAGAAGCCGCCGTTGATCCAGCCCTCACCAATCTGCGGTTTTTCATCGAAGTGGACCACCTGGTCCCCATTGAAGCTGAGACCGCCGAAACGCGCCGGCGGACGAACCGCTGTAATGGTCGCCAGTTTCTTATGGCTTTTATGGAATTCGAGAAGCCGGTTCAGATCCACGTTGGCCACCCCATCCCCATAAGTCAGCATAAAGGGATCGCTGCCGATCCATTCTTTCAGCCGCTTAACACGGCCGCCAGTCATGGTCGATTCCCCTGTTTGGGCCAGAAATACATTCCAGTTCTCATGCTCTTTCTCAGAAATATCGACTTTGCCATTCTTCAGATGAACAGTAAGATCACACTGGCGATAGTAATAATTCAGAAAATAAGACTGGATGACTTCTGCCTTATACCCCATGGCAATGGCAAAATCTTCATGCCCATAAGTGGAATAAATCTTCATGATATGCCAGAGGATCGGCTTACTGCCAATTTCAACCATTGGTTTAGGTTTGACGTTGGTCTCTTCCTGTAAACGTGTTCCTAACCCACCCGCGAGGATGATCACTTTCATGAGGCGTCCTTCATTAATTAGTAATTGGTCTATTCTCAGTTGATCGAATTATAAACCAGAAAACATAGATTTATTAGCTCTTGAAGCAACCATGACTGATTTAGGGAACCGGTTAAGCGAAGAAACAAAACCCTCTTTTGCGGTAAAATCACTGAGATACTATTCCTTTTACAGACATCTACCGTTCATCCAGGAGTTGATCCATGCAGAAATTATGGGGAGTCATCGTGGCATTTTTTCAGAAAGCATCCAAAACGGCCCTGTTTTTATCATTAATTGCTGGTTTCATTGTTACCTGGTTTATGCGCCAGGCCGTGACTGCTTTTCTTTTGCCCGGGAAACTTTTCTCAGCCCGCAGTTTGCTCTATAAAAGCGTTTACTATCTCTCTTTTTCACTGCTTTTGGGCTTGCTGGTTTTTCTGGTTCTCACGCTGCTGCAAAAAAAACTTTCGATCAGCCAATTCTTCCAAAATATGATCAGAAACTCTCTGATTTTGCCAAGCGTTTTCAGAACAACCCCTCCAATCGTGCCTTGTTCGTACTGATCTTGCTTGGAATCAGTACGATATTCACCTTTCTCGATACCAGTGTTTTTACGTCCCTTGATCTGGTCAATTGGACCTTTCGCACAACGACCCTCTTCCCGCCGATGAACCCGATTGGGGCTGATTTTCGAGCTGGTTTTTATGATCCTGCGCGCGCTCTTTTCATCGGTAAGAACTTGACGGAGATTTGGTCGAATGCCGTCAACACCAATGCTTATCCACCCCTGGTCACTCTGGTCGGTCTGTTCTTTCAACCCTTCGAGGAGAACACAGCTTACGTCATTCAAGTCTTTCTTCTGTTCACTGCCAATATCGCCTGCCTGGGGTTGACGATCGCTTTGATCAAACGATATATTTTCTCTACGCTCAAGTTAACGAAAGAATTGGTCAATGTCGTGTCATGGAGCCTGTTCTTTGCTCTATCCTTCATGCTTTTTGCCAGTTACCCCCTTTATCTTCAGCATCGAACGAGGAAATTACGATATTTTTGCGCTGCTGTTTTCTTTGTTGGCTCTCTGGTCAATGCTGACCCAGCCGAAAAAAATGTGGTTACAAGTCATTTTTCTTTCCATCGCCACACAGTTGAAGATCTATCCGGCGCTCCTCTTCTTATTGCTGCTTAAAAAGCACGGCGCCAAGATGCTCCTCCCCACAGCGGTGGTCAACATTCTGCTTTTCTTTATCCTTGGCCCGTATAACGCCGCCGCTTTCATCCAGAAGCTTGCCGCGATCAGCGGACAATCCAACCCGTATCTCTGGATTGGCAATCATTCCAGCATGTCGTTTGTTTCTGGCTTGCTGCAAAACGCCTACCCACAGTGGTTCCCTGACCTGGCCACGTTCTGGATGGTTTTCACCCTGGCCCCGGTGTTGATCTGGGCTGCAGTGGCAGTTTTCTTCCTGATTCGACCCTATTCCGAGAGGATGGCGTTGTTTGTCTTCATGATCAGTATTCCTGTCATGGATGTTTTGCCCACTGTGAGCCACGATTACAAACTGGTGATCCTGTTTGCCGATATTGCCTTGTTTCTGGCTTTTACTCTGCGAAATATCACGGAGAAAACCCGCTTTTTCTCACTTCATTCAATTGCTGGGGACATTCGTGGTGCTGCTCGCGATCAGCAAGTCATACGTATTTTACGGTCCGGCACAATACTACCTGTTGGCCAATAAATACCTGTACATCTTGTTGCTTGAAGTGCTGATGTTGTGGAGTTTCTTGAGCAATCGTCATTATGATCTGCCTGAGCCAATCCGAGCCCAGGAGATCCATCAAGCAAATTCGTAAATAAAGAGGGCCATTCTGCCCTCTTTTCGTCTTCTTTACTTGAATTTTCTTTGCTGATACCAGCCAATGCGGCTGACCGTGAAAACGTCGAAATCGGGCAGGTAAGGCTTGATATCGAGCAGCGGGGTGCCGTCCAGCATATCGGCGCCGCGGAAATGAAGAAGATTGCCTTCTCGTCCCAGCAGCCGCACCACTGAAAAGCCCAGGGAGTTCGGGCGCACCGGGAAGCGAGTGGTAAAAAGCCCATGCTCCTGATCGTCAAGGTATGGCTTGACCTTGAGTGCCAGCGGGGAATCCGCCTGATGCCAGGTATACAGCAGAAAGATGTGCGAGAAATCCTCGATACCTTCCAGGCCCTCTGCGTATTCGGGCAGGACTTCGACCGTGCCCTCGATCTCGGAACGGGCCGCCTGGATCGGGGACTTCGCTTTGTCGTAAATAGGGGTATGAATGACGCCAATCGAAGTAAATTTGATCTCCATGAGTGCCTCTCCTACTCGATCCATTGTGCGGCCGCGGCCTGCACTTCTCGAAAAACATCCGCGACCGGGAGCTGATGTGCCTGAGCCACGCGCAGGCAATCGTCGAATTCGGGGGTAGCCTGGATGATTTTGCCATCGAGGCGCTTGACCTTGACCGGGAGAGTACCCCAGCGAGTTTCGAGGCTGCGCATTTCGCGTACGGCTTCATGGCGCCAGATCTGGCTGACGCGTACGCCAAGCGTGCTGGTCTCACGCAGCAAAATCTGCGACAGCGCTTCTTCCGTTTCCTGGCGGGCGATCACGCACACCTGCACCCCAGGGCGATTCTTCTTCATCTGGATCGGTGTCAGGGTTACGTCCAGGGCACCGGCGTCGAAAAGATGCTGCATCACCGGCGCATAGAACTGCGGGTTCATGTCATCAATGTTGGTATTGATCTCGACGTAATCTGTCTGCGGATTCGTCTGTTCGCCCAGCATCAAGCGCAGCACATTCGGCCAGGGCAGGTCGTGCTTGCCCGCTCCCAGACCGGTGTAGGTAAGGGTCATGTCAGGTTGAGCAAAGGTGGCCAGTGTGGCCAGGATGGCCGCGCCGGTGGGGGTGACCAGTTCTTTTTGCGCCGGGGAAGGCGTCACCCTGGCATGAGCTGCATTCAGCAGCGCCAGGGTAGCCGGCGCCGGCAGCGGCATCAGTCCATGCTGGGTTTCCACGCTGCCAGTGCCCAGCGGTACCGGGGTGGAATAGACGCGCTCCACACCAAAATAATCCAGCGCTACCGCCGCGCCTACCATATCCAGAATGGAGTCCACCGCCCCTACCTCATGGAAGTGAACATCCGCCAGGGGCACACCGTGAATTTTGGCTTCGGCCTCCCCCAGTTTCGTGAAGAACTGAGCTGCCATCCGTTTTACCGGCTCGCTCAGACCACTGCCGGCGATCAGATCCAGAATCTGGCGCAGATTGCGGGAGTGTGAATGAACGTGGTGGGAATGATCGTGCTCGCTCTCATGCTCGCTCTCATGCTCGTGTTCATGGGGTTCGTCAAGATCGAACAGAATCTGGGTAGCACTGATGGCGCCTTTGAGTACTTTCTGGGTCCGCATGCCCTTGAACTCGGGCAGAGCCAGTTTCTCCAGCTCGCCGCGCAGATCCTCCAGTGGAAGGCCGGCATCCAGCATGGCAGCCAGGAACATATCCCCGCTGATACCAGAAAAACAATCGCAGTAGAGAATTTTCATGCTTGCGTTATCCTTTCGTTCAAACTGCCCTGAGCATAGCCGCGCAAATCAAGGGCCACGTAGGTGAACCCCAGACTGCGGAAATAAGCAAATACCTGTGTATGCCGGCGGACGATCTCAGCCATGTCGGCGGGCAGTACTTCCAGGCGGGCGGTATCACCGTGGTGGCGCACCCGTACCTGTGTCAGCCCCAGCTGCTGCAAATAGCTCTCCCCGGCTTCGATCGCGTGCAATTTTTTCGCAGTGATGCGTTCGCCGTAGGGCACCCGCGTGGCCAGACACGGAGAACTGGGCAGGTTCCACACCGGCAGCTCCAGCGCCCGGGCCAATTGACGAATCTCGTCCTTGGTCAGTTCCACTTCCGCCAATGGGCTCAAGGTGCCGGTTTCAAGCACAGCCTTTCGGCCCGGACGATAATCACCTTCATCATCCGCGTTCTGACCTTCGAGGAAAACCTCGACGTGCTGTTCCCGACCCACCTGCTGCAGCAGGCTTAATATCGTCCGCTTACAGATGTAGCAGCGGTCAGGTGGATTCTGCGCAAAATCATCCCGCTCGAGCATGCGAAAAGGAATCGCTCGATAATTCAGTCCCAACTGAGCTGCCCAGCGTTCAGCGAAATTGGCTTGCTGTTGGGACTCGATGTCAGTGGCTACGCGAATAACGAGACATTTTTCATGCAAAGCCAGCGTAGCCGCGTAAGCCAGGAAAGTGCTATCCACCCCACCCGAATAAGCCACCAGTACAGAGGGGAAAGACGCCAGGCGCGCCAGCAAGCGCTGCCATTTCGCGATCGTTTCTGCCGCAATGCCAGCGGCCCGGAAGCGTTCGCTGTATTCGTCACTCATGGGCTGACGCTCCCGCCAGGATACGCTGATTGATGCGGGCCGCGATTACCCCCGCGCCAAAGCCATTATCGATGTTGACCACCGAGACCCCTCCGGCGCACGAGTTGAGCATGGCCAGCAGCGCAGTGATGCCGCCAAAACTGGCCCCATAGCCCACACTGGTCGGCACAGCCAAAATCGGGCAGGCAAGCAGCCCAGCCACCACACTGGCCAGTGCCCCCTCCATGCCCGCGACCACGATGACCACATTGGCCTGCTGTAATTGCGGCAACACCGCCAGCAGGCGGTGCAGCCCGGCTACCCCTACGTCGTAGAAGCGTGCCGCCGCCTGCCCCATTAGCTCCACGGTCAAAGCTGCCTCTTCGGCAATCGGGATGTCGGAAGTCCCCGCGGTCACCACGGCAATTCCCGGCTGCAGCTCCGCGGCTTGCTTGCAGAAATATAGAATCCGTGCCTGCGGGTGATAAGTCAATCCGGGAACCGTGGCCTGCACTTCCGCGGCCATGCGTGGATCGACGCGGGTTGCCATACCGCGGTCACCGTGTTCCATCAGGCGGGCCATCAGTACCGCCACCTGCTCCGCGGTCTTGCCCTGGCCAAAGATCACCTCCGGGAAACCCGTCCGCGTCGCCCGATCCAGATCCAGGCGGGCAAAATTCCCCACCGGTTCAAAGGCATTGCCTTCAATTTGCTGCAGCGCCTGGGTTAAATCAATCTGGTTCTGCTGCAAAGCAGTTAAAATTCTCTTTAATTCAGCTTCTTCCATAAGCACTCCCGTAATTCATACCTGTAAATATCCTGCTGCGAATTTATGCGGCACTTTATTTTACCTTTACTCTGACAGCCTGTTGACTTGAAAGGGAACTTTCTTTCTTGTATCGAGTAAAGAGAAAAATTATCCAGAGATAATTGGATATACGCAAATCATTCCATTTTTACAGCCAGGAAAACAGAAGAGGCTGCCTTTTCACAGTACAGCCTCTTCTTGTATCCTCAAAAGAAAATCTAGCTTTTCTTTTCTTCGTGATATTCCGCTTCGGTGTTCACCTTCCAGAGCGTGGCGCGGTCAGAATCATGGTTCTGGATAGCATTGACTGCCTCAATTGCGGTGAGCATGGAATGGTCCATGTTATTGTACTTATGCTGGCCGTTGCGGCCGATGCAGTAAAGATTGGAAAGTGTATCCAGATAATCGCGCACCTTGAAAAACTCATTGTAGCTGCCAAAATAAGCGGGGTAAGCTTTTTTGACACGGATACGCACGCTATCGAGAATATCTGCGCGATCGACGATGCCCACCTTTTCCAGCTCAGCACTGGCGAAATCGATGAATTCAGCATCGCTGGCATTCCACATGGAGTCGCCTTCAGTACAAAAATATTCCAGTCCGATCCAGACCGTATTCTCGACATCCTTGACCATATAGGGGGACCAGTTATTAAAGATCTGCAGACGGCCAATCTTGACCTCACGCTCCTGCATATAGATCCAGCAATCCGGGACAATATTGGCAACTGTCTTCAGGTGCGTCTGATTTTTAATCTTTAACTTGTTGACCAGCAAACCCACCGTGATGAAATCACGATAAGGCAAGACAGCTGCAACCTGGCGCACTTCAGAGGGAACGGCCTCACCCATGCCGAGCACCAGGTCCTTGACCGGCATCGAAGAAAGGTAAACCTCGCCATGAACCTGCTCGGTCTGACCCGCATGGGCAACATCCAACGAAGTAATCTGGCCATCTTTCACCTGAATCGCCGTAACACGGGAATTTAGATGAATTTCACCACCCGCTTCGGTGATCTTCTGGGCCATATATTCCCAGAGCTGCCCCGGGCCCTTTTTAGGATAATAAAATTGCTCGATCAGTGAAGTTTCTACCTCTTTGGCAGAACGGCCTTTCTTGAAAGGCTTCGTCAATACCGCTAGGATGGCTTTGGAAAGGGAAAGCCCCTTCACGCGCTGAGCCCCCCAATCCGGGGCAATCTGCGAAGGATGAACCCCCCAAAGCTTCTCGGTATAGTCCTCAAAGAACATCTCGTAAAGCGGTCGGCCAAAGCGATTGATGTAAAAATCTTCAAGAGAAAGTTCCGGGCGTTTATGAAGAACCGCCGCCAGATACCCGAAGCCAGCCTTCAAAGTGCGCCCCAGACCCATATTGAGAAAAGTCTGCGCGCTAAAAGAAATCGGGTAGTCAAAGAACTTGCGCAAGAAGAAAATGCGAGAAACCCGATCGCGGATCAGCATTACAATATCCGTTTTCTCAGGATCGGGGCCACCAGGAGCAAGCGGTTTGGGACGGTTCAGAAGCTTATCGTCGATTGCCGGCGCTCCCTGCAGCGGCATTAACTCTTTCCACAACTCCATGACCTGATCATTCTTGGAAAAGAAGCGATGTCCACCCAAATCAATGCGATTGCCGTGATACTCCTGCGTACGAGCAATCCCACCAATGAACTCAGATTCTTCATAAATGATGGGATGAAACTCTGTATTTTTGAGAAACATGTACGCTGCTGTGAGGCCAGCCGGGCCAGCTCCAATAATGATGGCATTTTTTGATGATTTCGTTTTATTCTCCATGCGATTCAACCGATTCTTTCTGAGGCTGCTTAAAGATAAAGAGCTTACGGCCGAGATAATTCCAGAGCAACACAATGGCCGTGACCATGATCTTTACCAGCATATAGTTAATCCTGAGCCAGTCTACCCCAAGGGCCATTCCCAGTTCAGTCAGGCCCAGGCCAATAACACCAATGGCCGTAAAAACAACAAAGTCAAGGAAGGAGTGACCTACGCGAGATTTCTTGGCTATTTCGAAAACAAATGTAATCGATAAGATATAGTTGAAGATCAGACCGGCAATAAACCCGATCGCGGTAGCGGTATAAAGTTTGAGAGGGAAATCAGGCAGCAATACCTCTTTGCAGAGGACCAACGTACCAAAATCGACCAGAAAAGCAGAACCCCCCACAAGCAGGTAACGAAAAACTCCACTAATAAGCGCTTACTTTTTTCTTTCTGAAACATGTTTCCCTCTTCAACGATAAAATTTCGACTCCATTTGCCTGATTCTTGGAGTGAGCAGAACCAATTGGATCCATGCACAACGATTATACGAGCAATACTCACGATTTTCAGGAAATATCCATAAATATCGACTTTTGGATTTTTTTTTTGCGCATTTTCGAACAATAAAAGTATACTTGACTGGTGATCGATCAACTCAAGTGAATGAAATGAAAATAAAAAATAAAAAAGCCATCTCTATCGTTATTACTGGAATCATCCTTTTTCTGATCAGTCTATTATCTGTGATCCTCCCCCATACAAAAAGAAGTCTGGGGTGGATCACAATCTCGGTCATGATCGTTGGAATCCTCCTCCTGTTGGGAGGAATCATCCTCATGTACTGGCCCGAGGTTTTGAATCGCTGGGTTGCCCGCATCCGGCCCACCTGCTGGCCTGAAAGACTGCTATGGATCATTGGGGGAATCATCGGGCTATATTTTTGCATCATGATCCCCTACGGAGCCGGGTTCGATGAATCTGCTCATTTGATCCGTGCCTACGACATAGCTCAATTCAATTTGATGCCCAATACAGGTAAGGATCAAACCCTGGCCCAATTCATTACCGATTCTTACCAGCGGCGGGACTTTCAATCGCCTGCCTTTGACCAGTTCAGGCGGCAGAATTTTCTGGCACTGCCAGAACGGAATTCTCTTTCTTCAAGCAAAACACCATCGTCTTACTTTCCTCTGAATTACATAATCCCGGCAGTGATTGCACTGCTGTTCTGGCAAATACTGAACTTCCCGATATTGCCGGTGATCCTCCTTATGCGTCTGGTGGGATTCCTTTTCTACTTGGCAGCCTGCGCCTGGACGATCCGGCGGCTGCCCTTCGGAAAATGGGTCTTTCTGGTACTGGCGCTGGCACCAACAGCGCTCTTCCAGGCAGCCACCATCAATGTGGACGGTATCACCAATGCCATCGCTTTTTTGTTCGTCGGTTACTTGCTGATGGTGCTGGCAGAGCGAGATCAACCTATCGATGGGAAACGTGCCTGGGGGCTATTTATCCTCTCTGTGTTAATCGGCTGCGTCAAACCGGGTACTTTTTTGCTGTTGGTGTTGCTTCTAGGGCTTATTGGGCACAAATTTACTGCCCGGAAATATGCCTGGCTGATTGCCAGTGGAGCGGTGCTCTCAGTGATGGTCTCGATGGGCTGGGCTTACGCAGCAGTATTGAATATGCCTATTGGCTCAGGAGATACCACCCTGATGGGAGAAATGAAACTGGTACTGGCGAATCTGGGAGATTTTCTCAAGATTTTCTTCAGTGGCCTGGTCGTCTCCCTGAAAACTTATTTCACCGATTGGGTCGGCGTATATGGCTATTGGGTCGGGAAGGTGCCGATTTTGACCTACATTCTCTACCCAATCGCCTTATTCACTGCTTTCATGACAGAGGTCCGCAGCAAAACACTTAAGTCGGGTACTCGCTTATTGCTGTTTGGACTGGAAATCGTGTGTATGCTGGGAATTGCTTCTTATCAGTTTGTCTATCACTACACCCCCGGGCAGGCCGGCGTAGGAGCGCAGGGGCGCTACTTCGTCCCCTTTGCACCCATCCTCTTTCTGGCTTTCGCGGGTTGGGTAGAATATCCTGGCTGGCTGCGAAAAGCTGGGCAGCTGCTCAGCGTGATTGCATTGCTGGGCTGTCTGGCTACATTTGGGGTAGGACTATACCGCACGTATTACACCAATTGCGTCTATGGTTGTCTCGGCAGACCACCCTGCACGATCCCGGTATATAAAATGTGGACGTGGTCAACCGCTACGTGACACCTGTCACCTCAGAAGCCCCGGTCAGCCAGAGTATTCTGCTGGAATGCCGTCAGATTTCTTCCTTCCAGGTAATGGTGGAAAACACCAGCGGGGCCGGCTGGGGATGTGGTCACCTTTACCGCCAAAGACGCCAATCAGTCTGTGCTGGCCCGCCAGGAAATTCTGCTCAATGGGCTAACAAGGGAATCATGCTCACTCTCCCCATTGATCTCAAGGCCAACCCCGGAAAGACCCGGGTCTGGCTGGAGCTTTCTTTGCCGCAGACAGATAGCGCCGCAGCAGCACTGCAGATCTTTGGACGCAAAGGAGAGAGCCTCTACCCCGAGGGCGAATTACTGGTCGGCGGGGTCAGTCAGGAAGGTGACCTGTACTTCCAGTACACCTGCACGCAAGAATAGCCTCACAAATCGGCCGATTTTTCTTAGCTGATTTTTAGTTAAAACGCTTGACTTTCGCCCAGGCGCTGGTCTATAATGCTTTTTGTAAATGAGACCCTCGTTAGGTGAGGCGTCTGCACAGGATACAGGCCATTGCCCTGAAATGTCCAAAGACACCAAAGGGTAGACCAGATCGGCTCGGATTAAGGGCTGACCCAATGTGGCTGGGAGAGATCCCTACGCGGTGCAGTGCCAAAGCTCAACCAGAGTGGGAGACCCAGACAAAGTGGGTCTATATGTAAATTCCCTCCCTGGTTAATCAACCGGGGAGTTTTTATTTGACAGGAAGAGTACGAAAGGGAGGTGATGGGAAATGAGTTCTGATGATTTACCCAGTCCCAGGGTACCCAGGTTGTTGAGTCTATGCACTCGTTTCCACAACCGTCTGGAGTATTTTTGCCTTTCCAAATGTCTTGATCGTCTGGCCCGTTGATCTTCTGAGCCTCCGCCGTGAAAGAAGGGGAAAGAACTCCGACGGAATTGAATCAGAAGGAGGTGGAAGATGGCCTTCCGCGACATCACCTTATTTGCCCCCCGACCGGGAAGCAAAAACAAAAATCTAAATCCCGGCATCAGCAGCAAACTATTGCAACTGGCTGCTCTGGAACCGTCTATGCTGCTGGAACAATTCCAAAGCCGGCCCGATGGGCTCACTCAGGAAGAAGCTGAAACCCGTCTGGAACAATACGGCAAAAATATCTTCATCAAAGAACAGCGGCTTTCCTTCTTCCAGCGCCTGTGGGAAAATCTCCGCAACCCGCTGGTCATTCTGCTGGCTGTACTGGATGGGCTGTCTTTTCTCACCGGCGACCCGCATGCTGGCATTTTGATCGCGATCATGCTGCTACTGGGAATTGTGCTGCGTTTCGTGCAGGAAAGCCGGGCAGATCACGCCGCAGAGGAACTGCAGGCCATGGTCAGTACCACCTGTACCGTGCTGCGCAACGGGCAGCGGACGGAAATCGACCTGAGCCAGATCGTGCCTGGGGACGTACTGTTCCTGTCGGCAGGCGATCTGGTACCTGCCGACGCGCGCGTGCTCACTGCCAAGGACCCTCTTCGTCAACCAGTCCGCGTTGACCGGGGAAGCCTACCCGGTAGAAAAGACCACGGCCGGCAACAACGCCGAGAGCCTCTTCGAGGTCAGCAACCTGTGCTGCCTGGGATCCAACGTGGAAAGCGGCAGCGGCACCGCAGTAGTGCTGGCCACCGGGATCAACACTTATTTTGGATCGCTCTCAAACCGCATCACCGCTAATGAGCGGCCCATGACCAGCTTCGACCGCGGGGTGAACAGTTTCACCCTGGCTGATGATCGGATTCATGCTGGTGATGGTTCCGCTGGTGTTTGTCTTCAACGGACTGAGCAAGCACAACTGGCTGGAAGCCTTTTTGTTTGCCCTGGCAGTCGCCGTGGGTCTGACCCCGGAAATGCTGCCAATGATCGTGACTGTCAATCTGTCGAAGGGCGCCATTGCCATGTCGAAGAAGAAGGTCATCGTCAAGCGGCTGAATGCCATCCAGAATTTTGGCGCCATGGATGTGCTGTGCACGGATAAAACCGGCACCATTACCGAGGGCAAGATCGTCCTCGAGAAACACATGGACGTATCGGGGAATGAGAACGACGAAATCCTCGACCTGGCTTTTCTGAACAGCTTCTATCAGACCGGGCTAAAGAACATGATGGATCTGGCCATTCTGGAACGCACTGAGCACGTGGGGCGGGTCCATGCGGTGGAGGATTTTCATAAGGTAGATGAGGTCCCCTTCGATTTCCACCGCAAACGCATGTCAGTGGTGGTCGAAGATTCCGGCGGCGGACGTTTACTCATTACCAAAGGTGCTGTGGAAGAAATCTTAGCCATCTGCAGCAAAGTAGAAGTGAAGGGCGAGGTGCTGGAACGCACCCCACAACATGATGCCAAACGCAAAACCATGATCGATCAGTTGAATGCGCAAGGCTTCCGTGTAGTGGCATTGGCCTACAAATGGCTGCATGACGGCGGTCCGGAACCGGCGGTTGGGGTAAAAGACGAAAGCAACATGACCCTGAAAGGTTTTTTGGCTTTCCTCGATCCGCCGAAAGAAAGCGCCCAGGCAGCTCTGACCGCTCTTGAGCAGCATCACGTGGCCGTCAAGATCCTGACCGGCGATAACGATTTGGTTACCCAGACCGTGTGCCGCCAGGTAGGGCTGCCGGTCAACGAAATCCTGCTGGGCAACGCTATCGAAGCTATGGACGACTCTCAACTGGGCGAGGCGGCCGAAAAGACCACCGTCTTCGCCAAACTGGCTCCCGAGCACAAGGAACGCATTATCCGGGTGCTGCGTGACCGCGGACACGTGGTCGGCTTCATGGGCGACGGCATCAACGATGCCCCGGCCCTGCGCGCGGCGGACGTAAGCGTCTCGGTCAACACTGCAGTAGATATTGCCAAGGAATCTTCCGACATCATCCTGCTGGAAAACAGCCTGCTGGTGCTCGAAGAAGGGGTACAGGAAGGCCGCCGGGTTTTCGGCAACATCATCAAATACATCAAGATGGCAGCTTCCTCGAACTTTGGCAACATGTTCAGTATGCTGGGCGCCAGCCTGATCCTGCCCTTCGTACCCATGCTGCCCATCCAGGTGCTGGTCAACAACCTGCTTTACGACTTCTCGCAGACTGCCATCCCCAGCGACAGCGTGGACGCCGAATGGCTGGAACGGCCCCGCAAATGGGCCATCGGCGAAATCCGCCGCTTTATCCTGTTTATCGGACCGATCAGCTCGATCTTCGACTACCTGACCTTTGCGCTGATGCTGTTCGTCTTCAAAAGCGCCGGCAACCCCGCCCTGTTCCACACCGGTTGGTTCGTTGAGAGCCTGTTCACGCAGACGCTCATCATCCACGTGATCCGTACCAACAAAGTGCCCTTTTTGCAGAGCAAACCCAGCCGGGCACTGCTGCTGACTTCACTGGCCATCGCATTGGTGGGCATCGCCCTGCCCTACAGCCCCCTGGCGGGCCTGCTGGGACTGGTCCCCCTGGCGCCGATCTACTGGGCTTATCTGGCCGGGATGATGCTGCTGTACATGCTGCTGACCCAGGTGGTCAAGACCTGGTTCTTCCGCAAGTTTGGAGAATAGGCTCAACAATAATTAATAATGAAGAAAGGTGTCCCCACGCGGGGCACCTTTTTAAGTTCACAATGGATAAATGTCCTAAAATGGAGTAAAATCATTCGCGGCATTGTTATTCTTCATGTACAGAAGGGAATCGTGGAATGAATAGAAACTACCGGCTTTTAATTCTAGTGCTGGTGGTGTGGGCTCTGGTCATTTGGGCAGTACTGCCCAACAATCCGGGTATTCACATCGGGAATTTCAACCGCACCATGAAAACCCAGCTTGGCCTTGACCTGCGCGGGGGGATGCGTGTTCTTCTGCAAGTCGACGTTCCAGAAGGCACGACTGTGACCGCACAGGAACTCTCGGATGCCAAGCAAATTCTGCTCAGCCGTTCCAACGCGCTGGGCGTGAGTGAAGTCAACTTCCAGACCTCGGGCACGAACCGCATCGTCGGGGAATTCCCTGGCCTGACCGATACATCTGAAGTGGTTGCCTCTTTGAAACAGGTTGGACAATTGGCCTTCGTGCCCATGGGTTCCACCTTCTTACAAGCTGGCACCAAGGTCAACGTCGACTACACGGACGTTCTGGCTCGCCAGGCGGCAGCTTCTTCCACGGGAACCCCGGCTGCGACCGAAGCAGCTACAGCGACCGCGACCGCCACGGCAACCGAAGCAGCCACCCCTGAAGCCACAGCCACCCCGGCGGCTGATGGCACCACCACGACTGAAGTCCCAACCTACAAAGCTCTGCTGACCGGCACGGGCCTCACCAGCGTGAACGTGGCAGTCAATAATTTAGGCAAATATTACATTTCTTTCGAAATGGATCCAGATGCGGCGGCTGTGTTTGGTACCTACACCAGCCAACACGTCAATGATTACCTCTCTATCGTTCTGGATGGCACCGTGATTGAATCACCGCAGGTCAACAGCGCCATCACCGACGGGAAAGGTATCATCGAAGGCAATTTCACCGCAGATACCGCCAATCAGTTGGCCGTGCAGCTGCGCTATGGTGCTCTGCCGGTTCCGCTGAAAGTCGTCGAAACCGAAGCCGTGGGCGCTACCCTGGGTCAGGATTCCGTTAATAAATCCGTTCTGGCCGGCATCATCGGTCTGGCAATGGTCATGGTCCTGATGATCTACTTCTACCGTCTGCCGGGTGTGATCGCCGACATTGCTTTGATCATGTACACCATGACCAGCTTTGCCCTGTTCAAGATCATCCCTGTTACCCTGACCCTGCCCGGTATCGCCGGCTTTGTCTTGAGTATAGGCGTGGCAGTGGATGCGAACATTCTGATCTTCGAGCGCATGAAGGAAGAGATGCGCGCCGGTCGAGTCTTGCGTCAGGCCATTGACCTGGGCTGGAGCCGTGCCTGGCCCTCCATTCGCGATTCCAACATTTCGACCTTGATCACCTGTCTGATCCTGTTCATCTTCGGCAGCCAGTTCGGCGCAACCATCGTGATGGGTTTTGCCGTCACCCTGGCGCTGGGCGTGCTGGTAAGCCTGTTCACTGCCATCGTGGCAACGCGCACCTTCTTGCATCTGGTGCTGGATAACCTGAAATTTGCGGAACATCCGCGCTGGTTTGCAAAGTAGGAGGAGATCATGAATATTATTAAACACCGCTACCTCTATTTTGCAATTTCATTGCTTGTGATCGTCCCGGGCATTATCGCCCTGATCGTCTGGGGCTTGCCGCTGGCGATCGACTTTACCGGCGGTTCCATGCTCGAGGTTAAATTCGATTCCGGCACGGCTCCGCAGCCGGCTCAGGTCTATGAACTGCTCAACACTGAAGGCCTGGCTGATAGCACCGTGCAGTCTGCCGGTACGGACGGCATCATCATCCGCTCCAAAGAGATGTCGGAAGAAGTCAAGGCAAAACTGATCAACGACATGCAGACTGCTTACAACAGCAAGATCACCATCAACTCTTTTGAGTCGGTAGGCCCCACCGTGGGTCAGGAAGTGACCAAACGGGCTGTTCTGGCCGTAGCTCTGGCCGCTCTGGCAATCATTCTGTACATCACCTTTGCCTTCCGCGGCGTGCAGCACTCCTTCCGCTACGGTACCGCGGCCATTCTGGCCATGCTCCACGATGTGCTCGTGGTGGTGGGTATGGAAGCGCTGGTCGGCCACTTCGTGAATTGGGAAGCAGATTCCATGTTCCTGACGGCAGTTTTGACCGTCATCGGCTTCTCGGTGCACGATACCATCGTGGTGTTCGACCGCATTCGTGAGAACAGTGCCATCTACCGCAAGCTCTCCTTCACCGAAGTGGTCAATCACTCCACGGTACAAACCCTGGCCCGCTCCATCAACACTCAGTTGACCGTTATGCTGTGCTTGCTGGCCATGGCTTTGTTCGGCGGCGTGACCATTCGCCACTTCGTGACAATTCTGCTCATCGGTGTGTTCAGCGGTACATATTCTTCCATCTTCAACGCTTCACCGATCCTGGTAGTTTGGGAAAATCACGAATGGCGCTACTGGTTCCACCCGGACCAGTGGAAAGCCATGATCGAAAAATAGGATGCCCTTCTGATCAAACAACTTCCGGGAGTTTTCTCCCGGAAGTTTTCATTTAAAAATAGGGATTAATCTGCTCGCTGATAGAGATTGTAACTGCCAATGCTTTTGACATAAACGTAATGTGAGCAGATATAACCACGGATAGCCGCCAGACCGTCTGTGGCCGCTGAATTCCCAACCCGACACGCAGCCAGACTTTCACCAGCCAGCAGCGGCATTTCTGAATCTACAGTATCCAGAATATAAGACGGAGGATCACTTTCGATATCACTTAGCAGAGTTTGCTGAGCCTGAGCCTGGAAGGGAGAATCCAGATAAAGAGGGAACTGAAACGCATAGCGGGTCGGGGCTTCACGCTCCGCCAGGTAGTAGATGCCTGCCTCCCAACCCCAGACCAGCACTTTTTCTCCGGGCTGCGTGACCGATTTGAGATAGGCTGCGGCAGCCGAGCGGTCATCTCCCCCAGCCGAGGAGCGCAGGCGCGTGAAGATGCTGCTCACTGGCGCAAAAATCCCAACCAGCATCAGACTGACGAACAGGTAATTCCAGAAGCGGTGAGCCTCCTGCGCGCGCAATTTTTGCTCAATGAACAGAGCAGCGCCCGAAAGCAACAAGAAAAGCGAAGGAAGCAAAGAAATGTAGTAATGGGGAAAATTTTGCCCGGAGAGCGAAATAAAGAGAGCAGTAACAGGAAGATCGATGAAACCCAGAAAGAAGAAAGACTGAGGGCTGACCCGGGTCCATTCGATGCCCGCCAGATTCTGGCGCAGAGAGGGCGCAGAAGAAAGAGGAGTCGGCCGAGGATGCCGCCAGAACAATACAGCAGCACCCAGAGTGAAAAAAATGCCCAAACCCAGGCAGATGCCCTGCAGAAGGCCAATCCCTGCCTGTGCTCCGCGGAGCTGGGCATAGCCAAACATTCCCAGGCATGCCAACCCCAGACAGAGTAAAACCCAACGCACGGCGGCCAGATACTGATGGTCGCGAAGCCAGTGGATCAGAACAGCCGCAATAAAAATGGCCAGACTGCCCCACAAGGCCACAGCCAGAAAGAGCAGCGGGTAGTCGGAGTTGAAAGCCAGCGCCATTTGCAGCGCATGCAGCCACTCGAGCAGGCCCTGCTGTGAATAAACCTGATTAATGAGAAAAGCATCACCCAGTAATCCCGCAAAGCTCCGCGGCTGAGAAAGTAAATGAAAAAGCCCGCGTTGACAAGCAGAAAACCTGCGGCATAACTGCCAAAATCCACAAGCCGACGACGGTCTCTTTCAAACCAGGCCAGAAACAGCATAAAGAGGGCAATCGCTGCGCTTGTGTTGAGATAAGTCTGTTTCAGGCAGAAAGGAAGGGCAGCCAGCACCCCCATCCCCAGTGCGGCCAAAATACGCCGGCAAAAGCCCAACTGACGCAAATAGACCAGAAAGAACCACGACAGCAAGAAAAGATCGAAAGCCACCGCATACTCTTCGGTGAAATTGCCGCTCATTACCTGAAAAATAGTGAGAAAGCTCCCCGCGCACAGGAGCCAGGCGGCCGCAGGATGGAGACGGCGACGTAAAAGAAAGTAGGCCAGCGAAAATGCCGCTCCAAAGAGAACCAGCTCGATCACCCATACTCCCCAGACCGCTCCCCCAGAAAGCCAAAGGCCAGCCGCGTTCAGCAGATAGATCAGCGGCTGCTTGTTCTCCCAGATCTGCTGGTAGAGCAGCTTTCCCTGCAGCAATTCAGAACCAACGTAGAGAAAGATACCCGAATCGCGATGCGGAACAGTTTCATAGCGAGGCGAAAGCAGGAGAAAAGAAACCACCAGTACAACCCACAGGCACAAAAGCGCGCCGAGATCGACGAATTTGCTCTTGCGGAGCATGTATCCCTCCAAAACCGAAATTCCCTGTCTTGCAATGGAGTCAATTCAGTCGTGTCTCGATGGTGACCAGAATTTGTATTAACCCCTTTTGAAGCATAATCCAGCCCCCTGCAGCAAATGTGCGAAAGCTGTGGAGAACTGTGGAGAAATAAAAATTCCTGCAGGGTTTGTTCCCTGCAGGAAAGAATATATGTTTCAGAAAAGGGATATTACTGAGCCGGCTGTAAATACCAGAGCTGATTCATGCCGCCATGCCGGAAGGACAAGGTATCGATCTTCTCGCCAGTTTCCGTAGAGTCGTCCGGCAAATCCAGCACCCGGCCATTGGCTGGAGTAACCAGCCAGACGGAGCCGGGAGCCTGCTTACAGGCATAAGAATCATCGGCGCAGGAAATCTGCTGCCATTTTTGCCCATCGCTCTGGTCGCAGGGGTTGAGGAGCACGAGGGTACCTTCTTGATTGGCCGCACCGCCCACACTATCGAGACAACGGCTGCCATCCGCGGATTGGATGAGGAACAGACTGCCGGAGTCATCCAGCGGGACCAGGCTCCATTGCTGTTCGCTCGCACCTTTGCTTGGCTGCTGTTCGACTGTGGCGCCGTTCTGCCCAGCGGCACTGTCGGTCAATACTTGCTGACTGACCGCTGATTGAATGAAATAGACTTTGGCAGTAGCGGAATTAGCTTCAACTGCGGCGGGAGTAATCCCTCCGGCTGGTGCGGTGGCGGGAGCAGTCGATGCCACTGCCGGCATATCTGTAGCAGGCGCCGCTGTCGCTTCCGTGGCAAGAGGGGACGGCTGCGCCTCAGTCCCTGCAGAAGAAAGCGCGCTTGAAGAAGTTACTGGCGCCGCAGCACAGGCACTGGCCAGCACAACAATGACAGCCCAAACGAGCAAGAGACGCACAGCGCGAGCAGATTTCATAGGGATACCCTCTTGAATTGAAACTGTGAATGAAAGGAACCTGTTAATTATAGAGGGGAATGCAGGGAACAGGAAATGGAAAACCCCTCCCAATTTTCATTTCGAGGAACCTGAATCGACTGGCTCAGCGCTGTTCTTTTATTCCAGTTTCAGAGGGTGAATGGCAGAATGGATGCTCTTTTCGCTGGCCTCCTGCCCATATTTATCCACCTCATTCTTGTTTTTGTCTCCATGGGTCAGACAGCCGGCCCCGCCAATACAACCGCCTACACAGGCCATGCCTTCGATGAAATTGTAAGGCAATGCTTTGCGTGAAGCACTGTTGAGCGCAGCCCGGCAGGCCTCGATACCATCGCAGGCAATCGGGTTGAACGCAAAATCGGTGACGCCCTGTTCCTGGAGAGCCTGACGCACCGCATCGGTAACCCCGCCGCTGCGGGCGAAGATACGGCCAAAGTATGAAGCCGTATCCAGAGCTTCCTCAGGCAAGGTATCGATTCTCCATATCGCGGCTGTCAAACAGAGCCTGCAGTTCTTCGAAGGTGATCACACTGTCGATATACGGACGTACTTCTTCCTTCTGCATTTCCATCTTCTTGGCCGTGCAGGGGCCAATGAAAACCACTTTGGCGTTTGGAGTAATTTCTTTGATCTGTCGGGCAATTGTCGCCATTGGGGAAAGGTTATGCGAGTTGTTTGGCACCAATGCCGGGTATTGCTTTTGGATGTAATCCACGAAGGCCGGACAGCAAGACGTGGTCAGAAACCCTTTCTCGACCAGCTCGCGTGCTTCTGCATCTGCCACCAGGTCTGCTCCCAGCGCGGCTTCGACCACCGCAGAAAAGCCCAGCCGCTTGATGCCGCTGATCACCTGCCCCGGTTTGGCATAGCTGAACTGGCTGCCAATCGAAGGCGCCACCACCGCGTAAAGTGGGTAGTTGCGGTTGCCAGCGCTGTTTTTGATGAGCTCTACCACCTGCAGGATGAAAGACTTATCTGTGATGGCCCCAAACGGACACTGATAGACGCAAGCCCCGCAGGCAATACATTTCTGGTCGTCAATCGCGACGGCATAACTTTCGGTCATGCTGATGGCTTTTACCTTGCATGCCTTTTCGCAGGGTCGCTTATTATTGGCAATGGCACTAAAGGGACACACTTTGGCGCACTGGCCGCACTCGATGCACTTTTCTTTATCGATGTGGGCTTTCTGATGCTCGTCGAAACTGATCGCTCCACGCGGGCACACATTCTCGCAGCGGTGAGCAATGCAGCCACGGCAGGAATCGGTCACTTCATACCCCCCTACCGGGCACTCGTCGCAGGCGATATCGATGACCTCGATCACATTGGGATTTTTCTTGTTGCCCCCCATTGCCATCTTGATCCGTTCCTGCACAATCGCTTTTTCCTTGTAGATGCAGCAGCGCATGGTCGGTTTGTTGCCAGTGACGATGAGATCCGGGATATCTGTAAAGCAATCCATGAGATGATCGTCAAAAGCGTAACGCGCCACCTCACGCAGGACTTTGTATTTTAAATGCTGGACTTTCGTATCGAATTTTCGCATGCCTCTACCATTAACAATCCAATAAATTGCCGTCCCCTCTTTCTGTTCGGGGAACGAGCGGCAGAATTGTCTTTCTTGATTATAACAGTTATTCGTGAAAATAATCACGAATAAATTCTTTTCTTTGACTTTCCTTACCTGATAAGGGAAGAATGCTCCATTTAACCACAAAAACTCCGGTTTGGAATCAACAGATTTATGGAAATTCGCGAAAAAACCCTGGTAATTGGTCATCCAGGCCGCTGGTAAGCCAATTCGTTCGATACTCGAAACTCCGTTTCCGCGTATAATAATGCTACGGTAAAGTTGTTTATCATCTATCTTCTGTACTGAGGTTGATTAGATGAAAACAATTGATATTCTCAAAAGTCTGACTCTGGAACAAAAAGCCCGCCTGTGTGTGGGCATGAATTTTTGGATGACCCAGAATTTCCCAGAGAAGGGAATTCCTTCCCTATTCATGTCAGACGGCCCTCACGGATTGCGTAAACAAGACCTGAATGCCAGTGATCACCTGGGGTTAAATGACAGCGAACCCTCAGTGTGCTATCCAACTGGCTCACTGGCTGCCTGCTCGTGGGATCGCGACTTGATTCGCGAGATGGGGAATCACCTGGGTCAGGAAGCCAGCCAGCTTGACGTGGATATTCTTCTGGGCCCGGCAATGAACATCAAACGCTCTCCCCTGTGCGGACGAAATTTCGAATACTATTCCGAAGACCCCTATCTGACCGGACAACTGGCCGCTGCCTTCATTCAGGGCGTCCAAAGCAACGGTGTATCTGCCTGCCCGAAGCACTTCGTGGCAAACAACCAGGAAACCCGCCGCAAGGCCGTCGACACCCTCATCGATGAACGTACCCTGCGCGAAATCTACCTGGCCGGGTTCGAGACTGCCATAAAAGAAGGCCCAAGCTGGTCTTTGATGTCTTCATACAACAAGGTCAATGGAACCTATCCGGCAGAACATACCCACCTCATTTCCGAAATCGTACGCGGAGAATGGGGCTTTGCAGGTGCGCTGATCACTGATTGGGGGGCCATGGATCAAATTGCCGCTTCCATCCACGCTGGCCTGACGCTGCAAATGCCCGGGGATGACGGTACTTCAGCCAGAAAGCTGGTCCGCGCGGTCGAGAAGGGAGAAATCAGCGAAGCGGAGCTGGATCAGGCAGTCACGGCGCTGCTCTTTGTCATCGAAAAGACCCGCGGGCGCAAAAAAGGCGAGAAACACGGCGAACAGTATCACGAGGTAGCTTATCAGGTCGCTTCACAAAGCATGATCCTGCTCAAGAACGAATCAGGGATCCTCCCGCTTAACCCTCAGAAAAAAATCGCCGTAATCGGTGAAATGGCGAAGCAGCCGCGTTTCCAGGGGAGCGGCAGTTCTCACGTGAACGTTTTCCGTCTGGTCGATGCTTACAGTCAAATCGAGAAAATTTGCCCGCAGCTCTGTTACGCGCCCGGATACTCTGATGAGACCACCACTCCAAAAATGATAGCCGAAGCCGCTCGTATCGCCAAAAATTGCGATCAGGTAGTCCTTTTTGCTGGCCTGCCCAGTTCGTATGAAGCGGAATCTTACGATCGCCAGGATATGAAGATGCCGCAGGCACATAATGACCTCATCGCTGCCGTGGCTCAGGCCAACCCCGAAGTAGTGGTCGTCCTTTCCAATGGCTCACCCGTAGAAATTCCCTGGCTGGGACAGGCAAAGGGATTGCTAGAAGCTTACCTGGGAGGAGAAGCCAGCGGGGCGGCAATCGCGGACATTCTTTTTGGCAGGGTAAACCCCAGCGGAAAACTGGCCGAGACCTTCCCGGTCAAGTTGGAAGATAACCCCTCCTACCTCAATTTCCCTGGCGAAGGGGACCGGGTAGAATACCGCGAAGGAATCTTTGTAGGATACCGGTATTACGAAAAGAAGAAAACACGTCCCGCGTTTGCCTTCGGGCACGGGCTTTCATATACCACCTATGCCTATTCGGATTTGAAGCTGGAAAAGTCATCTCTCACGGACCAGGAACAACTTAAAGTCAGCTTCAAAGTAAAAAATACCGGACAGAAAGCCGGCAAAGAAATTATCCAGCTCTATGTAAAAAACAGCGACTACCAGATCAACCGTGCAGTCAAAGAGTTGAAGGAATTCGCCAAGATCTCTCTGGCGCCGGGTGAAGAAAAGGAAGTCGCTTTCGTTTTGGGGAAAAGGGCTTTCGCCTATTACGACGTTTCTCTCCAAGATTGGCACGTGAACAGCGGAGATTACGAGATCTGCATTGGGGCAGCGTCTGACGACATCCGTCTCAGCGCACCTGTTCATGTACAATCGACCCAGAAGATCAAACTGCACATCACCCGCAATACACTGCTGTTGGATATTCTGGCAGATCCCCAGTTGGAAGAAGCCTTTCTGCCCTTTTATACCCAGATTAAGCCTTATTTACCCTTTAATTTGAACCAGAAGGATCTGAAAACAGATAAAATGGCCCGTTCCATGGTCAATAATATGACTTTGAATTCACTGGCCAGCTATGTGGGAAGATTTCTGAGTGACGAAGAACTGGAAAAAATTATCCAGATATTGAACAACATTCAGTAGCCGAACTTAGAGAGGTCCCGAGCCAGGCGCTCGGGTCTCTCTATTGATAATTGTCCAGACAAAAGAGCTGTTTAATCACGTGGGTGAAGCAGCCAATAATGGAAGACTGGTTCCCCAAGCCAGCGAACTCCACCCGGGTACAATCCCAAACGAATGGCCACAGGCTGGTCTTGAGTTCGATACGGCACGGATTCATCACCCATTTCCCGGCAATAACAATGTCCCCACCCAGGATGACACATTCCGGGTTTAAAACCCTGACCAAATTAGCGATTCCCCGGCCCAGGTTCTTGCCGATATTGTTCAACATACTGATGTACTTCGCATTCCCGTTTTCAGCTTCTCTGACCGCGTCCTCGAGGGTAACCTCAGGGGGCAGGGTCAAGGCTGACCCCAGAATCTCCCAGCAGCCGCGTTTGCCACAACGACAAACCGGGCCGTCGGGGTCGATCACGAAGTGACCAATATCCCCAGCGAACCCATTGGCACCGCGGTAGAGGTGCCCATTGACCAGAATACCCGCCCCAATTCCCAGCCCGATGGAGAGGAAAATGGCATTGGAGAAATCTTTCGCAATCCCAAAGTATTTTTCCCCCAACATCGAATTATTCGAGGCAGTATCGACCCAAAGCGGCACATTGAACTGCTGCCTGAAATATTCACCAATCGGAACGTTGTACCACTTGAGACTGCTGTGAATGGCATACATCATGTCGTCGGGCTGACGCAGCAGACTGGCCGTACTGATGCCGATACCCAGTAATCGCGAAGAAACGTTGGAGCAGGCGGCAATTCCATCGCGCAGCAGTTCGGCCACGTGCTGCAGCACGTGCATCGGGTCATCGTCTTGCGGATAGAGGAAATCTTTTTCCCACAAAATTTTGGCGAAAATGTTGCTGATGGCCACCGTGATCACTGAATGGCGAATCACTACCCCACCACAGATCCCGTAATTTTCATTGAACATGATCAAATTCGAGGCCCGGCCTGCACTGGATTTCTGCTGGCCAACGTTCGTCACCATGCCTTCTGCGATGATCTCATTGATCAGGTTCGTAATCGTGGCTTTATTCAACTGCGTAATATGAGCCAACCCCGTCCGAGAAACAGGCGAGTTTTCCCACAACGCACGAATGATTTTTCTTTTATTGTTTTCTTTAATTAATGCCTGATTGAGTGAGCTATCTTTTTCCATGCCTATCCCGATTATTTATTTTCAATATTAACACATAAATACAAAATGCACAATTATCAATCCATAATTTTCTATATAAGTTTATAGAGTAAACAAACATTAATGGTTTTTTTACCGTACATACACACAAAACAAACGATTATCGCAATTTTAGCCCGTATTTAGGAGATTTAGAGCTTTATTTTCCCTGTTGACAAAGAAAATTTTCATTATATAATTTAAGCGATAAACAATTTTACCGAGATTGATATCATAAACTTATAGATTTCAGGAGGCTATTATAAACAAGGTAATCGATATTCACTCCCATGTGGGGAACAGTGCTTCTCTGTATGTGGCCGGCAGCATCGATGCCGTTGTAGAACGGATGCACAATAACGGCATTACACATTCAGTAATCTCCCCCATCCCGGGGTTCGAAGACCCTGAAGGGGTTGAATCCGTCCGGAAAATGAACAACCAGGTAGCGGAAATTCGCAACCAGAATTCCGCCATGTTCCCAATGGCTTTTGGTGTCGCCGAAGTTCGGCACGGCAAGATTGCGGTTGAAGAAGCCGCGTATGCGCTGGGCGAGCTGGGCCTGGATGGGCTGATGTTTCACCACGATTTCGGCGGGGTTGAGATGCACTCCCCGATCATGTTCGACGTCATCCGCGAAGCCAGCCATTACAAGAAGCCCATCATCCAGGTACATACTGCGCAGCATTCCATGCTTGAGCCACCCTTCTCCCTGTGGATTTTGGCCGAATCTTTCCCTGAAGCCACCTTCCTGTGCGGGCACCCCATGATGTCAATGATTCAGCTCGACAACATGGCTGCAATCGCAAAGCACTGCCCCAACGTCTACTTTGACACCTGCTGTACCTGGACACACAACCACCAGGTAGAAAGAGCGCTTGATAAACTGGGCAGCTCAGATCGAATCATGTTCGGTTCGGATAACCCCTATTATGATCCGAAACTCTGCATCGATAAAGAATTGATCGAACAAGCCAATATTCCCCAGGCTGACAAAGACAACATTTTTTACAAGAATTTCGAAAGAATCTTCAAACAGGTAGGGATCTGAGATATGACCAAAAAAATCGATGTTCATGTGCATATCGGAAACGACGCGTACAGCCAATACACGGATGAAGAGGCTTTGCGCCTCATGGATAAAATGGGTATCGAATACGCGGTGATCTCTCCAGTTCCCTCTTACCCTCTTCCTTACGGCATCAAAAGCTCGATGGGGCAAAACGAAAATATCGCCTCGGCGTTGCACCACCACCCGGATCGTTTCGTTCGGGGTCTGGGCGTTGTGGACCCGCGGCACGGAAAAGCAGCCGTTCCCGAAGTGGACCGCATTTTCAAAGAGCTTGGCCTGCACGGGTTGATGTTCAGCTGCGATCATACCGGGATCACCATGGATAACCCCACAATGGTCGAGTTCATGGCCCACGCCGCTACCTACCCCAACCCGGTCGTGTTATCCTATACCTCTCAGTATTCTGTCCTTGAAGCCCCCTATATGCTGCGGAAGCTTGCAGAGCAATTCCCGCAGATATCTTTCATCAACGGGTCTTCCATGAAAGACACCACCCATTCGAATTGCTCCCGCTACCTTTCAGCCAGCGTCAAGAATGTTTACATGGACGTTGCCAACATCCACCAGTTAATGCACCCGGTTGAATGGGCAATTCGCGATTCTGGCGTCGATAAGATTTTATTTGGAACAAACATTCCTTTTTGTGAATTTAGCTCTGAGATCCGCATGATTGAAGCCGCAGATATTACTGCTGAAGACCGCGAAATGATCTATTGGAAAAATGCGGCACGTATCTTTCAGTTGAGCTGAAAGAAAAGAAGCTTTTCTTTCAGAAAGATTTACCATATTATGTTAACGGAGGAAAAGATGAGCAAGAAGGTAGTGATCCTGATCGTAGCACTATGTATGGTCTTGGGAGTTGTCACCGGATGCGCGCCAGCAGCCGCTACCCCCACCGAGACCACCGCCCCGACTGAAGCAACCGCAGCAGCCACCGGTAATCCGGCGGCTACTACTGCTGCCGGAGTGGATTACTCCAAGTACGCCGGAACAGAATTGGTTTTCTTGCGCCACTCAGGCTATGATGCTGATTGGATGGCCGAAAAAGCCCAGGAATTCTACGAGAAGACCGGGATCAAAGTGACCATCGAACAGGTGGCCTACAGCGAATTGCACAACAAAATCGTCGTGGATATTTCTTCCGACGGTGGGGTATATGACATGTTCGCAACCACCGACTACTGGCTGCCCGAATTCGCTGCCGATGGATGGGTGGTTGACCAAAATCAGTACCTCAATGACCCCAGCCTGTATGACCCCGCGTTCGACCTGCCTGATGTTTCCGCGGCTTTTCTCGAAGCCAATACCATCGATGGCAAACTGCTGGCCATGCCCTGGAAGTTCAACAGCCAGTTCCTGGTCTACCGCACCGACCTGGTTGCGACTCCCCCCACCAACTGGGATGAACAACTGCAAATGGCCGAAGCCAACAATAAAGATAACGTCTCAGGCATTTCTTTAGCGCTTGCCAAGACCAGCATCATGGATATTTACCTGAACCTGCTGTATCAGGATGGCGGCACACTGCTTTCAGATGATTTGAAAACCTGTAATCTGGATGCTCCAGAGGCCAAAGAAGCACTTGAGTATCTGGTGCAGCTGTCAAAATACACTTCTGACGGCGCGATCAACAGCCATTGGGATGAAGCGGCTGCCATGATGGAACAGGGCAACGCTGCGATGGCCCCCATGGTGAACTCACAGGTTGGGAACATCATGAGCACTGAGAAATCAATGGTCACCGATAAAGTCGGCTTTGCTGAACTGCCCGGCAAAAAAATCAGCTCGGCAGCTTCCAATACCTGGGGCATTGCAATCTCGCACAACAGCAAAAACCCTGAAGCCGCTTTCCTCTTCATTCAATATCTGATGCAGCCCGACATCATCAGCGAAATCGTGACCAGCACCAATGGCGGCACCATCCCGGTGCGTGCCTCACTGCTCTCGGATCCTGACATGCAGGCCTCTTACCCCTGGTTCAAGGTCATGAATTCCATCGCTACTACCCCGGGTCATGCTTTCTCTTACCCGAAATCCATCCAGACCACCTCGATCATGGATGTTCTGGCCGGACACCTGCAAAACGCGATCAACGGCTCTGAATCAGTTGATGACGCCTTGAAAAACGCCAAAGCAGAGATTGAGCAACTTCTGTAACAGGTAATTCCCCAAATCCGGCAGCGATGAGAGGTTTCCCCACTGATCATCGTTGCCGGTAATTTTCAAGAAAGAAAAACCCACGCAAAATGATGCAAACAACTCAGGCAAAACCTAAACGCTCTATTTTTACACAAGATAACCTGTTCATGTATGGGATGATGGCGCCGGCAATGATCATCGTCTTCGTTGTCTCCATCGTCCCGTTGGCATATACATTTTATCTCAGCTTCCAGAATTACATCCTGACGAAGCCGGGAGCAATCCATTTTGCTGGCTTCGAGAACTTCACCAAACTTTTCACTGATTCCACTATCCGTGACTCGATCTTGCACACTTTCGTATACACGGGGGCGTCTGTCATTCTATCGCTGATCATCGGCCTGGCCCTGGCAGTTGTGATCAACAACGTGACAGTCGGAAAGACATTTTTCCGTATTGCTCTCTTTACCCCCATGATGCTTTCTTCTGTCGTGGTCGGCGTTATCTGGAGGTTTTTGTTCAACAATGAATTAGGAGTGCTGAATTATCTGGTCGTCTTTTTCGGCGGGCATAAGGTGAACTGGCTGGGTACCGGAACAATGGCCATGACCAGCATCATCATCGCGGATATCTGGCAGTGGGCTTCCTATACGTTCATTCTGGCTTTGGCTGCACTCGAAGCCATGAACCCGGAACCCCTCGAAGCCGCCACCATCGACGGGGCGAATTCCTGGCAGATATTCTGGAGTTTACGCTTCCCGCAAATGCTGCCGGTAATCGAGGTCGCTGCAGTCTTTCGCTTTATCTGGGCCTTCCGCAGCTTTGACCTGATCTATGCACTGACCAAAGGTGGACCGGGTACTTCCACGGAGACGATGGCGCTTGAAGTCTGGCGACAGGCTTTTACCCGCTATGACGTTGGAACTTCTTCGGCTGTATCTGTGCTGATGTTCTGCCTGTTATTCCTGATCAGCATATTCCTCCTTCGCAATAGCGTGAAGAATTCATAGGCTGGAGGAAAATTATGAAACAATCTGTTACTTCTAAAATCGTCAATTACACCATTGCCTGTCTCAGTGCTGTATTCTTTATATTCCCACTTTACTGGACGCTTGTAACTTCCTTTAAAACTTACAAAGAAGCATTCCAGCAACCCCCCACCTTCCTTGTCTGGCCAAATTTCAACAATTACATCGCCTTCTTTCGCCAGAGCGACATCCTGCTATTCTTGAAGAACTCAGTCGTGGTGACTCTGGTATCAGTGATCATCTCAATGGTGGTGGGCGTGATTGCTTCTTATGCGTTGACCCGTTCTCGCCTCCCCGGGAAAGAGGGATTTGGCCTGTTTTTGCTTGCCTCTCGCTTTATTCCCCCAATCAGCACACTGATCCCGATCTATCTGATCTTCCGCAAAGTGGGCCTCTATGACACTCGGCTTGGATTGATCCTGCTCAATTGCGCAATGAATATTCCTTACGTTGTCTGGATGATGCGCGGTTTCATTCAGGAAGTCCCAATCGAGATCGAAGAGTCAGCCTGGGTGGATGGGTGCGGAAAACTCCGGGCTATGACCAGTATCGTCCTCCCCATGTGCCGCTCAGGGATGGCCGCCACGGCCGTTTTAATCATGGTCTTTACCTGGAATGAATACCTGTATGCCATGATGATGACCAGCGTCAATGCGAAAACCTTGCCCCTTTCAATGATGAACTACATGGGTGAAATGGGGATCGAGTGGAATATGATGGCAACCGCTGGAATTGTGATCTTGCTGCCAACGATTATTTTCTCTATCTTTACCCATCGCAATCTTGGTTCTGGCCTTTCTTTCGGAGCTGTCAAAGGCTAATTACCGAAACCCACAGCACACTAAAAGCCAACGGCCCCTATCGTTGGCTTTTTTATTGCTTTGTGCCCAATAATGTTATAATCATCTTGTCCAACTTGTAAGGAGAACTGAGTGCGCACAAACAACCTCTAATCAGACAGTTTTTTCGGGTAGACCGCAGCGATAACATTCACGCCGAGGGCTTCTGCCCTCGGTTTTTATTTTCTTAAGAGGTTGTTTATGCTTTCTGTTCACCAACTCAGTAAATCTTTCGGCGTCCAGCCCATACTGGAAAAAATTTCTTTCAATCTCAACTCCGGCGAAAAGATCGGCCTGGTCGGGCCCAACGGCTGCGGTAAAAGCACGCTGCTGCGCATCCTGGTCGGGGAAATCACGGCTGATTCCGGTTCGTTTTCGATTGCCTGCCCCGCCCAACAGGTGGGATATCTCCCACAAGCACTTGATCTGTCGCAAGAGATGTCGATTCAGGAATACCTGGACCAGCTTCAGCCCGATCCCAGCCGACTCGAAGCGGAATTCCAGCATCTCGCCGGGGAGCTGGTCTCCGCACCGGAACAGCCGGCCCTGCAGGCGCGCTATGATGCCCTGCTCGATGAAATAGCCCGTGCCGGCGCCGGGGAAAGTCAGCTGCAAGCCATCCTGGCCGCCTTCGAGCTGGATGCCCTGCCGGGGGAACTGCGCGTCAGCGCTCTCAGCGGCGGTCAGAAGACGCGTCTGGGATTGGCAGGTCTGCTGCTGCGTCATCCACGACTGTTTTTGCTCGACGAGCCTACCAATCACCTGGACTTTGCCATGCTCGATTGGCTGGAAAGCTGGCTGATCCAATCAGAAGCTGCTGTGCTGATCGTTTCACACGACCGCCTCTTTCTGGATCACACAGCCGACAGCATTTTCGAACTGGACGGCGCTACCCATCAAGGCAGACTTTACCCTGGCGGTTACTCTGATTACCTGCAAACCAAACAGGCAGAAAAAGATCAGCAGTGGCAGGAATACACCGACCAGCAAACAGAAATCAAACGTTTGCAGGCAGCCGCCCGTCACTACCGTGACCTGGCCCGCTTCCGCAAAGGCGGAAAGGCCGACAGCGGCGATAAATTTGCCAAAGGTTTTTTTGCCAACCGCGGATTGGGTACAGTCCGCCGGGCCAAATCAGTTGAAAAACGTATCGAGACCCTGCTTACCGATGAGAAGGTGGAAAAGCCCATACAGGGCTGGCAAATGAAAATGGAGCTGGAAAGCTCCTCTTCAGGCAGCCGTCTGGTGCTGGCTTTGACTCATTTAGATATTGGCTACGCGAAAAACGCATTAATTACTGACCTCAACGAATCCATCCGTCAGGGAGAGCGCATTCTGCTGGTCGGGCCCAACGGCTGCGGCAAAACCACCCTGCTGCGAACTCTGGCCGGGCTGCTCCCCGCCTTGGGCGGACGGGTGCAGATCGGGCCCAGCATCCAGGTCGGCTACATGGCGCAAGATCAGGCCGAAAATCTTGACCCGCATCTGAGCGTGCTGGCCTCCTTCCAGAAAGTTACCGGCATGAACGAGACCAATTCACGCAACTTCCTGCATAAATACCTTTTCAGCGGTGACGAACCGCTGCTCCCGGTAGAACAATGTTCCTTTGGCATGCGCTCCCGTCTGATGCTGGCTTGTCTGGTGGCCCAGGGATGCAATTTCCTGCTTCTGGATGAACCCCTGAACCATCTGGATATTCCCTCCCGCAGCCAGTTCGAATCCGCTCTGGCCGAGTTTGGCGGCACCATTCTGGCCGTTTCGCATGACCGCTATTTCATCCAGCGCTTCGCCACCCGCATCTGGGAAATCAATGCAGGAGAGCTCCACAGTGTATTGCCTGAATTGAACGAGGAGTAATTAACCGCCCCGATATTCTTCAGATTCGATCATCTGCAAGAAGACCGGTACAATCGCCGGGTCAAAATGGATGCCGCTTAACGAACGAATATACTCGATCACCTGCTCGCGCGGCCAGGCGGGCCGGTACGGCCGATCAGAACGCAGCGCGTCCCAGACATCCACGACCGCAAAGATGCGGGCCGCCAGCGGAATTTCTTCCCGCTTCAGTCCGCGCGGATATCCTGAGCCGTCCCACTTCTCGTGGTGGCAGTAAGGGATATCCAGCGCCGGACGCAAATACACGATTGGGTACAGCATATTGAACGAAAAAGTCGGGTGCTGGTGCATGATGAGCGTTTCCTCTTCGGTCAGGCGATCCGGTTTGAGCAAAATACGATCCGGAACCCCCATCTTGCCGATGTCATGCAGCATGGCTCCGCGGCGGATGTGCAGCAAAGCGTCGCCGCTCAGGCCCAGAATTTCTGCCAGCCGGAGGGTCATCTGAGTCACCCGCTGAGTATGCCCCTCTGTCTCGTGATCGCGCAGATCCAGCGCCCGTGACCAGCCATCGATGGTCTCATCATACGCCTCGACCAGTTCTCGATTGGCCTGCTGCAACCCATAGAAGAGCTGAGCATTGTCGAGCGCAATGGCAGTCTGGTCGGCCAGCGATTCCAGAAAGTTTCACCAATCAATGTCGGGGTTGAAAGATCTGCGGTGAAAAACCTCAATCACCCCCAACACGTTCTCTTTGACCACCAGAGGAACCGCGTGATAAGTGATAAACCCCTCGGAAGAGAACAACGGCGAGCGCAAGAAATCGGTTTTGTGCTCCCGCAAATCTTCCACGTAGATGACCTTGTGATGCAGAGCCGCTTTACCGGCGTAGCCCTCTCCCAGGCGCAGGCGAGTGTACTGCAGAGCGTTGGTACGAAAACCGCGTTCCGCGGCAAACTCCAGACGTTTTTTCACGCCGGTTAAAGCGCAAAATGCTGACCGCATCCGCTTCGAGCAAAGTGATCATTTCATTGAGAACGACATCGAAAATAATGGAAAGATTATTCCCATGGGTGATAGCAGTATCCACCTTGCGGATAGCGTTCAAGCGCTGAACTTGATCCAGCACGATCTTCTGAGCCTTAAGCGGGTCGTATACGTCGCGCACTTGAATTACGAGATAAGGGCTCTCCTCCCCTGCCAGCCTATCCACCTGAATCTGCATCGGGAAGAAGCTGAGGTCCTTTTTGATACCAAACAGGGTAAACTCGTGGCGCAGTTCTTCTGGCTGATCCTTTGAGGTAAGAGATTGAAGGTACACCTGCGCCTCTTCCGACTTTTGCTGAGAAATCAGGCCCAGAACAGATTGGCACTCCAGTTCCGCCTGAGAAAAGCCAAATTTCTCCAGGGCGGCCTGGTTTGCGAAAGTCACTCGCAAATTTTCATCTGTAACGATCACCCCATCACGAACATTTTGGAGAATACTGTGCCAGAAGGATTCATTCATAAGGACCAAAAATAAGCGAGATAAAAACAACAGACTATTTATTGTACATTAAATAAGTTAAAAGTAATAAAAATAAAATGTTTTAATAATTTTACGATTTTTGACACTTTTCTTATCCTTTTTGCATATAATAATCAGAGTATTGTTATCCAATTATTAAAGAGTTCTCTAGAAAGGAGACTTTCGTCATGTCTTTCCCCATCGATACCCCGGCACCCGATTTCACCCTGCCCTCCCATCTGGATAAACCAGTAACCTTGAGCGATTTGCGCGGCAAGAACGTCGTGCTGGCTTTCTTCCCCCTGGCCTTCACCCCCGTGTGTTCCAGCCAGATCCCGGCGTACGAAGCCGAAATGGACACCTTCAGCAGCCTTGAAACGCAAATTCTGGCCATCAGTGTGGATAACAGCGCCAGTCAAAAAGCCTGGGCCGAGAGCCTGGGCGGGATTCACTACCCCATCCTCAGCGATTTCTGGCCCCACGGTGCCGTAGCCGCTGCCTACGACGTCCTTCGCCCCGAGGGTTACGCCGAGCGGGCCGTCTTCCTCATCGACAAAGCCGGTATCCTCCGCTACGTGGATGTGCACGACATTTCACAGGCGCCCAGCAACCTTGAACTGCGCCGCCAGATCCGTGCCATGGACCCGCTGGTACGCAATCAACCTGAGCACAGTGTAGCCGGGCCGCTGCCCCACGGCGGAGTGGTCATGTACTGCACTTCGTGGTGCCCGGATTGCCGCCGCGCCCGCGCCTGGCTGGGCACGCATAACATTCCGTATACCGAGGTGGATATCAACGCCAACCCCGCCGCGGCCAAACAGGTCGAAGCCTGGAATCATGGCAACCGGACTACCCCCACCTTCGATATCGACGGCACCATCCTCTCGGATTTCGACCCCGATCTGCTGGCAAAAACACTGAAGTTATGAACAAACACTCCTCGTCAGGTTTGACGAGGAGTGTTTGTATTCTACCCCACCAACTTCATTGCACTGGGCCTGTCAGATAGGCACTGACCTCTCCCTTGTTTTTTATGTAGTAGCCAATCCATAGATAAGCATTCTTGTCAACATTCAGGTTCCCGGTATCAGCAACGGCATTCCCATCCTTATCTAATAACTGAAAAGAAACAAGTGAACCCGATTTGTCAATTATCACTGTCCAGGGGCCCTCAAATTCTTGTGCGGTTAAATACTTACCCCCATTGTATGTAATCGGATCTTCACATGAATCATAGATATTGACCGGCATGCAGATAACCCGCATCCGCTCACCAGTATTAAGATCCTGATAAACACGGAAGACAATGTATTTTCCAAATCCCGGCTCTGATTCATCAAACGATTTGACAATATGATCAGACTGATGGATAACCTCATTATCCAGACCAATCACAAGTTGGACATCGCAAAAGCCTGTCTCCGGACAAGGATCAGCAAAATCAAGAAATAGATCAGAGATCACGATCTTATAATATTCATCTCTGCCATTCAACCTGCTCACAAAGCTACTGGTGCTATTTACTGAGGTCAGTTGTTTATGTAACCAAATTTGGTCATCCTTCACCTTATTAATATCTCTTATCGTATCGAATCCATATTCAGAGAAGTTATAGTAGTCCGGAAAATCACGATAGGTACGACCCGTAAATTTTGGATCGGAAATATTCCAAACAGCTTTATTAAAAATCTCTCGGAATGAATTTGTTACAATTGGGGAATTCGTGGCAGTTGGGACTGGCAAAGCCGTTTCAGTAATTTGAGTCGGAGGTACTATTGTAGAAGTAGGAGTTACCGTCTCACCTGAAACATCTCCATTACAATGGTAAGAAATAGAACTCTTCCCGCTGTAAATCACTAACATTATTATCAACGCAGCTGAAACAAAGCCTAACCCAAAACACGTTACCCAAGTCAGATTCTTACTCTTTTGTTTATATTTTTTAAAAAACAATAAGAGCAAGAGTATTAAAACGGATATATGAGCGGATAAAGTTACAAGGAGGTCTAACCAAGAACAAAACCTGTGGCTAGAATAGAATTGGGCAATATCTACCAAAAGGGGAATTATGGAAAGTAAAATCGTCCACAATAATTCCCGAATACCCATTTTATTATTTAAGTCACTTTGGAAATTCCCGGTTTGAGAGTTGTCTGCTTCTTTTTCTCCAATACCTTGCTCCTTATTACCACCGGCATCTTGTATCCCATTACTCAAAGAGGAATCTATTCCCGATTTTTGGAAATGATCAGTTGGTGCCTGAACAAAACTCTTTTTTACTTCCTGATCTTTTTTAAATCCATCAGTCCTCTTTTCATCCATTTACTCCCCTCCATTAATTTACAGTGATAATTGCATTTACGAAACCAAAATTTTTAATACTGTACCCAACATAGAAAGAATCATCCTCATTGATCAGGGCATTATCATCATTATTCGTCGTTAGTGGTTTTTCTTCCCCAGACAGATTTTTTTCAACAACATCGAAGGTAATTTGCCGGCCTTGTTTATCAATGCTGACTTCCCAGGATGAGTTGAATAATTCACTATCCGTCATATTATCAACCTGTGATAATGGCTCATTACAAGGAGTGTATAGAGAATCCAGCAAGCACACACGATTTTTATAAGTACCAGATTGAAGATCGTAATACTTTCGAAAGACCAAAAAGAATCCCGATTTTGCTTTTTCCCCTGTAGCCAATATTGAGGCGTTTTCTTCCCGGTTTTGAAATGGTTCGCCAATCCCAAAAAATAGTTGTGTATCACATGAACAATCTCTGGGGCAATTTGACGGCCCCGACAATACTAAATTTGAAATCTGAATCTGATATTGATTATCCGTGTCACTTCTCCTTTTGACCGCAGCATAGGAGTTTACATAATCAACGGACGGAGAATTGATTTGAAACTGATTCTGTTCCAGACTGGTCCTTTCGCCACTTGAGTAGAACCCAAATGGGCTCAAATCAAGATGGTGGTTATAAACACTTGTTTTAGCATTGCTGTTTGAGACAACACTCCAAATATTCTCATCGAAAAAAGAGAATCCCACGCTTGCCGTGGAAGTTAGCTGTATCTGTTCACAAGGCAGATTTGGCACCACCACCGTGCATTGGGTTGGAATTGGGGGTGAAGTTGGGGTGATCGTTCCCTGACCATCACCAAACCTCCCGATATAGGAAATAAATACCAATGGGATTAATAAGCCTAAACCAATCCCAATTAAAAATGATGGTTTTTTTTGCCCCGTTGATGATCGAAATACTTAGTATATCCAGCAGAATTCCAGATATACAAAAACCTATCCCAAGCAGAAAGAACCCAACAGACAAAGAAGTAGCATCAAAAATAATGACGAAAGAAAATAATAAAGCAGAAAGAATAATGGGAAGAACGGCAACGATAAAAACAAACGCTTTCTTCAAAGTCATTTCCTCCCTGATTGACTCTTTTGTTCACAAGTATGTATCTTATTATTCACGTTTCATAAAATTTGTCTATAGAAAACAGCTAAATTTTTCATGTACTTTTGCTACTTCTCCTCTCCTTTTGCGTAGATTAATAGGTAATCATTAAAAGGAGTGAGAAACGATGAAATTCAGCAAATTGGGAATCGCACTTATTACTTTTCTTGTGGTGCTCAGTGCCGCCCTTCGTGGTGGTTTCTCCGGTGCACGCCGCCAGCATCAACGACAACGGCACGCTGCCGGCTGGCGAAACCGTGGATGATGATCTCATCATCGGCGGGGAAACGTCCAGGTGGATGGCACGGTCAATGGCATGCTGATCGCTGCCGGGCAGACGGTGACCATCAACGGCACCATCAATGGTGACGTGGCTGCTTTCGGCCAAAATGTGGTCATCTCGGATCAAGCGGTCATCACCGGCAACCTGTTCACCGGGGCCCAGTTCGTGACCGTCAACGGACAGATCGGCGGCAGTATTTTCACCGGCGGTTATCAAGAAAATCTGGGGAACACCGCTACTGTAGGCCGCAACGTTTACTTTGGTGGGTACAGCCTCATTGGCGCTAAAGGCTCGGACATCACGATCGATCTCCGGGCAGGCGCGGGTGAGGTCAACCTGCAAGGCAACGTTGGACAGAACGCCGTAATCGACGCTTCGGACGTGTCCTTGAGCGGCACCATTGGCCGCAACGCTGAAGTCTGGCTGGATGGAGAAAGAACCTCATCGAATAATTCCACCCCACTGCGGGTAGACGCCAATGCCATCATCGGCGGCAAATTGATCTACACCAGCCCCCAACAATATGACATCGCTGGCAAACCCGCGGGAGGCATCGTGTTCAACGAGGCACAGCCCGCAGCAGTCTTCACCCTCCTGGGGCATGGACCGCTTTGCAGAGAAACCGGCATTGGGGCTCGCGTGTGGCGTGCCGTTTCATCCTTCAATCACTTTGATGCTGGTCGGATTGCTGGCCGTGGGAGTATTCCCCAAATGCTTCACCTCCACCGTGGATGTGGCAGAAAAACGCACCCTGGCTTCAGCAGGCGTCGGCCTGCTGGTGCTGGCCCTGGCCATCCCGGCCTTCGTGCTGGCCGCCTTCGTGATCGTTCTGGTTGGACTGCTGCTTTCTCTGGTCTCTCTGGGCGGACTGACCTTCCCGATCTTTGGGCTGGGTTTCAGCGCACTGGGCCTCGCCGGCGCGGCGTTGATCGTGGTCATCGCTGTCGTCAGCAAACTGATCGCAGCTTACATGATCGGCGACCTGATCTTCAAAGCCTTCAAGGCCAACCTGAGCGGTTTTGGGGCCAAGGCCCTGCCGCTGCTGGTAGGAGTTGCCATCTTCGTGGTGATGGCTACCCTGCCGCTGGTAGGCTGGCTGTTCAGCCTGCTGGGAATCATCATCGGTACCGGTACCCTGTGGTTCTGGCTCTTCCCTGGCAAATCCGCGGCTGCGCAGCCACCTGAACTGACCCCGGTCAACCCGGCTGAGTGATCTGCAAAAAACGTCAGAACAGCCCTCTCAGTGAGAGGGCTGTCTTGATTAATCATGACCTTTTCTTATCTCATTCTTAACTGAGGGGCAGTATACTGCTTGCGTAAGGAATATTTTAGGAGTTGAAATGAAAAAGGACTATTTGCTTCTTTCTTTTGGTATCTTTGCCGCTCTACTCTTGAGCGCCTGTCAGTCAACGGTTCCCCCCTCTTCTTCAATCGCCACAGCGACGCCGGTACCCACAGACGTTACCTACACCGACCCGGTGACCTACTGCGCCGCCGTGGGCACAATCGACGCGCCAGACGCCCGCTACACCGGTGAGGCCGTGCCTGATTCGGTCCTGACCGACTACCTGAAGGCTGCCGGGCTGCAGAACAGCACCGAACCGCTGGACACCCTGCGCGCCGGTACCTCCTGGCGCTGCATGAACAACCAGGTCTATGCCTGCAACGTAGGTGCTAACCTGCCCTGCCAATCCAAAGCCAACACCGCGACCACCCCTACCCAGGCCATGAACGATTACTGTACCGCCAACGCCGACGCCGCCTTCATCCCGGCCAGTGTCACCGGTCACGAAACGATTTATTCGTGGAAATGCCAGGGCACAACGGCCGTGACCGATCAGCAGATCGATAAAGCCGACGATGCCGGTTTTCTGGCCAGCATCTGGTATGCGCTGCAATAAAGGCCGCTCTTTTAAAAGAAATCATGGTATAACCAGAACATGGTTCCGTTCTGGAAGATCAAACCATTATCAGAAATGACCCGCGAAGAGTGGGAATCACTTTGCGACGGATGCGCCCAGTGTTGTATCATCAAGTTCGAAGATGAAGACACCGGGCGTATTTATCATACTAACGTGGTCTGTGAACTGCTCGACATCTATCACTGCACCTGTACCTGCTATGCCGAGCGCTCCACGCTCGTGCCCACCTGCCTTACCCTTAACCCAGAACTGGTCAAAGAACTGAGCTGGATGCCCCCTACCTGTGCCTATCGCCTGCTGGCCGAGGGGAAAGACCTGCCCGATTGGCATCCGCTGGTCAGCGGAGACAAAAATTCGGTGCACCGTTCGGGGAATTCCGTGCACGCCAAGGTGGTCTCGGCCCGCGACATCGACGAAGAAGACCTGCCCGACTACGTTGTAGACGAGGATGAATAGACATCCTCGCCGAGATGAATCTTTTTTCAATATCCGGTATAATCAAAGCTAGATTGATAACTCCCTGACGGGAGATAAAAAGGAGATAGCCATGATTGTTACAACCAAGAAATTGTTCGAAGCCGCTTATGGTAAGTATGCCATTGGCGCATACAACGTCAACAACCTGGAACAGATCATGGGGTTGTTCCGCGGCAACATCGACAGCCAGGCACCCTTTATCATCCAGATCAGTAAAGGCGCACGTGCCTACACGGATAAGATCATGCTCGAAGGCCTCATCCGCAGTGCCGATCAGGTTTTCCCCAAAGCAATTTTTGCCGTCCATCTCGATCATGGTGATGAAGCTTCTTGCTACGATTGCATCGACAGCGGATTCTATTCCTCAGTGATGATCGATGCTTCGGCTGAACCCTTCGAGAAGAACGTCGAGATCACCAAACGTGTGGTCGAAGCCGCCCACAAGAAGAACATCGTGGTCGAAGCCGAACTCGGCCAGCTGGGTGGTGTGGAAGAGCACGTCAAAGTAGACGAAGCCAACGCCAAACTCACCGATCCTGATCAGGCCAAGAAATTCGTTGAATTGACCGGCTGCGATTCCCTCGCCTGCGCCATCGGTACCAGCCACGGTGCCTTCAAATTCACCGGCAGCCAGGGCCTGCATTTCGACGTTTTATCAGAGATTCAGAAACGTCTGCCTGGCTTCCCGCTGGTTATGCACGGCTCCAGCTCCGTTCCGCAGGAAGAAGTGGCCCGCATCAATGCCGCCGGCGGCAACCTCAAGGGTGCCAAAGGCGTTGACGCCGACCAGTTCCTGCAGGCAGCCAAACTGGGTGTAACCAAGATCAACATCGACACCGACGGCCGTCTGGTATGGACCCGTGTCCACCGCGAATACTTCCGCGATCACCCCGAAAACTTCGACCTGCGCCCCATCGGCAAAGAATTCATGGCCGAATACGCCAAATTCATTGCGGCCAAGAACGTAAAACTCGGTTCCGCCGGCCAGCTCGAAGCGGTTCGCAAGTACCTCGGCTAGAGCATCCCCGTTACAACCAACGACCTGTCTTTTGCAGACAGGTCGTTTACTTTAAGTAAACGTAAGATTAACAACCTTAAAATATTCTAATAATACTTGTAATTGGTTTCTGAAAGTTGTATAAATTTATCTTATAAGGTTGACCCATGAGTTACATACTCCTTGTTTACTTCATGTTCCTTTGGTTGCTTGCCATTATTATGGTTCGAAGCACATACCCCATTAGGTCGGCTCAAGTAAACAGGAAGTGGTCGTAGACCAAACCATTTGAAAAACTTAAAAGCCACCTAGAAAAAAAGGTGGCTTTTATTTTTTTACGCAATTATCTTTTCGGTCAGGAGGTACGTCAGAAATCAGCACGTCAGGCAACATCAAATTTTGTTCAAAAATTTGTTTTATACCCAAATAGGAGAAGTTGAAATGAAGAAAGCCATGAAATTAGTCTTTATCTTGTCGATCGTCGCCTTCCTGTTCACAGGATGTGCACCTGCCGCAGCAGCCACTGTACCGGATGCCTGCAAAGCCGATAAATTTGGTTGCGCAAGTTTCGCCGCTGGCGAAGCGATCAAAATTGGCATGGGCGCCCCCATGACCGGTGGTAACGCCAGCTACGGTATTGACATCTCTCAGGGTGCCATCATTGCCGCATCTGACGCTGGTGATGTTCAGGGTTGGAAGTTTGCCCTCGATGCCCAGGATGATCAGGGTAATGCTGAAGGCGGAGCTGCAGTAGCCAACAAGTTCGTTACAGATCCTGCAGTTGTCGCTATCGCTGGTCACATCTTCACTGATGCGACCCGCGCTGCCATGCCTATCTACGAAAAAGCCGGCATCCCCATGCTCTCCCCTTCCAACACCGTGGCTGATTTGACCACCCTCGGTTCAGCAGTCTTCAACCGCATCGCCTTCTCAGATACAAACCAAGGGAATGCAGCCGCTGACTACCTGTTCAACAAACTGAATGTCAAGAATTTAGCTCTGTTGCATGACGGAAGCTCTTATGGCAAAGGTTTGGCCGATACAGTAGCCGCGCAGTTCACCAAAGACGGCGGTACAGTTGTGATGGAACAGGCAATCACTCCAGGCGAGACCGATTACACTGCTGTTCTCTCCACTGTTGCAGCAAAGAACCCAGATGCCCTGTATTTCGGCGGCTACACTGCCGAAGGTGCCATTATTGAAACCCAGATGAAACAAACTGGTCTGGATAAAGCCATCTTCTTTGGCGATGATGGTACCTACGGAACTGACTTCTTAGCCCGCACAGGTGCTGAAGGTGAAGGCGCATTCGCTACCATCGCTCCTGCCAGCCCAGATAGTGCAGCAAAAGATACCTTCAATAAAGCTTACCTGGCCCAGTTTGGTAAAGAAGCTGGTTCCCTTTCCCCATACACCTGGGCCGGCTATGACTCCGCTGCGATTTTAATTGCTGCTGTCAAGAAAGTTGCTTTTGTTGAAGACGGTAAACTCTATGTTCCACGCACCGCTTTGATGGACGCAGTTCGCGCTACCTCTAACTACGTTGGTCTTTCTGGTACTTTCACTTGCACCTCTGTTGGTGAATGCAATGCCGGACTTCCCCAATTCGTGGTTGTAAAGAACGGCGCCTGGGTTCCTGCCGAGTAAGACTAAGCTTTTTCCTTAATGCCTAAACTGGTCGGGGAGAGCACCACTCCCCGACCAAATCCTTTGTTAGAAAGGCAGTAATTGCCATCATGACTGCTGAAATTTTCTCTGACCATAAGAAGAAAGGTTACCAGTTACTCAAACTTATCCGCCCACTTCTTGGTGGAATTGTTGGTTTATTCCTGGTATACCGCCTCTATATTGTTTTAATCGTAGATCATCCCTACGGCCCAGATACCTGGACGCGCCTATTAATTGCCGGCCTTATTTTGGGTGGCGTTTACTCTTTGATTGCAATTGGATATACCCTCGTTTATGGAATTCTTTTCATGATCAACTTCGCTCATGGCGAAGTGATGATGATCGGTGCCTTTGGTGGTTACTTTGTTTTTGAAGCCTTAAATGCTTTGAAAGTTAGTGGGGGCACTGGTACAAACAATTTTCTCAATGCCTATCCGTATTTATCCATTATCTTCGCATTTATCGCCGGAATGACGATTTCTGCCCTCACCGGCTTTTTTCTGGAAAAAATCGCTTACCGACCTTTACGCAAAGCTCCTCGCCTTGTCCCTCTGATCTGTGCTATTGGTGCTTCCATCTTCTTGCAGAATGCTGTGCAACTGCTTTTCAGCTCACAGCTTCGAAATTACACCAATCCGGACGTCTTACGCCGAGGTGAGGGATGGACAATTGTGATCAACCATAGCAATGTCATTGTTCCTTACACCGGGGTTTTTTCTTTTGTATTATCAGTTGTTCTGCTAATCTTGCTTTACACCATCGTTAGTAAAACACGGTTGGGACGGGCAATGCGCGCAGTTGCACTGGATAAGAAAACAGCTGCCTTGATGGGTGTGGATGTCGATCGTACCATCAGTCAGACCTTTATTCTCTCCGGTGCCCTGGCTGGTGCAGCAGGTGTCATGTGGGGAATTCATAACGGTCTGGTCTATTACTATACGGGCTTCATCCCGGGTATTAAAGCCTTTACGGCTGCCGTTTTGGGTGGCATTGGCAATTTGCCTGGTGCCATGCTTGGAGGTTTGTTCCTGGGTATCGTCGAGTCTATTGGCCCGGCAGCGCTAGGTATAAATTTCCAATTAAAAGATGTTTTGGCTTTTGGCATCTTGATCATCGTCTTGATCTTCAAACCCTCCGGTCTGCTGGGTGAATCTTTAGCGGAGGAAAAATTATGAAAAAAGAAACGATTCGTCAGAGTTTCACCACCGGGATTGTTTTCGGCATCATCCATATCTTTTGCGTGCTGATTGCCTTTAATGCCATGATTGGCTCTTTGCTAGCAAAAATTGTAGGGGTAAGTTCAACCATCACCTCTCCGGTCGTAGGATCTTTGATTGCCTACGCTGTTCTATTAGGCATCTGGGCCGGTTGGATCTCAGCCCGCCGTCAGCATGAAGCCAGTTCTAAAGAACGATTGGTTGCCAGCACGATCACCGGGGTTTCATTTGGGCTTATGGCCGTTTTTCTGGTTGGCATTTTTCAAATCATGCTCACCAATCAGGTCAACCCGCGTGATTATTTGACCAACCTTTCATTCCCATTCATGAAAGCCTCTCTGTATAACCTCACAGCCGTTCCAGGAATTCTGGCTAACTTCTTCACATTCCTCCTTTCATCACTGTTGGGTGGTCTGATCGTTGTTGGTTGGAATCTTACCCGGGTCACTGACTTGCGACACAAAGCCGCAGCAGTCCTCAAAAATGGATACGCCAAAATCAGAGGCGGTTCTGCAAAAACGCAACAAATCAAGAAATATGTCTTTTACGGCTTGTTATTCCTACTGGTTGCGATTCTCCCTTTAAAATGGGGCTCATACTGGAATTATGTGATGGGCACCGTTGGTCTATATGTCATTCTGGGACTGGGGTTGAACATCATCGTCGGTCTTTCAGGACAATTAGTGTTGGGATACATCGCTTTCTTTGCCATCGGCGCTTATACCATGGCCCTGTTGAATGCCCCCCTTCCGCACAATATTTTGCTGGGCTTCTGGCCAACTCTGGTCATTGCAGTGTTATTAGCTGCCCTGGCAGGATTGTTGCTCGGCCTGCCATTAATGCGGCTTCGGGGTGATTATCTGGCCATCGTAACCCTTGGTTTTGGAGAAATCATCCGTATCTTGTTGAACAGCGATATTTTAACCAGCTTTACCGGAGGTCCCAAAGGAGTTCAAGATATTCGTGGCCCCTCGCTTTTTGGTAGAGCATTTAACGACATTGATTACATGTATTTGATCATCGCTACTGTTATTTTGGCAATTTACGTATATCGACGCCTTCAACATTCACGCACAGGCCGCGCCTGGCTCTCCATAAGAGAGGATGAGACCGTTGCCCGCTCCACTGGTGTCAATACAGTCAATTACAAACTGCTGGCGCTTGTTTTGGGTGCTGCTTTCGCTGGTCTGGCCGGAGCAATTTCAGCTTCACGCAACCAGTTTACAGGTCCCTCCGAACATTCCATGATGGCTTCAATCAACGTTTTATGCGAAATCATCGTTGGTGGTTTGGGCAATATTCCGGGCACTCTTTTAGGCGCTTTCGCCCTCAAAGGCTTGCCTGAACTACTGCGCGAAGTTGAGAATTACCGTATGTTGGCCTTCGGCGCATTACTGGTAGCCATGATGCTTATTCGCCCGGATGGATTGATTCCATCACAGCGGCCTACTCTTGAGTTGGAAGAACAGCAAGATGAACCCCCTTCCTTTGATTCAATGAAACCCAATGAAAGCAAACCCACAAAGGGAGCAACCTCATGAGCGACAATATCATTGAAACCCGCCAGATTACCAAGATCTTTGGTGGATTAACCGCAGTTAATAAAGTGTCTCTTACCATTCCGCGAAAGAGCATTTTTGCCATCATCGGCCCTAATGGTGCTGGTAAAACCACTCTCTTCAACTGTATTTCAGGGTTTTATACCCCGGAACATGGGGATGTCCTCTTTGAAGGCAATTCGCTGCGTGGAAAATCGACTGATCTCGTTGCTGGTTTGGGAATTTCTCGTACCTATCAAAATATTCGACTTTTCTCTAATCTGACCGTTATTGAAAACGTTCTGGTCGGACAGCACCATCGCTTAAAAGAAAACTGGTTGGACGCTGTGTTCAATTCTCGCCGCTACCGCGTCGAAGAAAAAGCTTCCATCCAAGAAGGGATGCGCTGGTTGAATTTAGTTGGACTAGGCCATGTGGGCAACACTCCTGCACGCAGCATGCCTTATGGTGCCCAGCGCCGTCTCGAAATTGCCCGTGCTCTGGCAAGCAACCCCAAATTGCTGCTGCTGGATGAGCCGACCGCCGGCATGAACCCGCAGGAAACCCTCGAAATGACCACCCTGATTCGCCGCCTGCGGGATGATTTCGGCATTAGCGTCATCCTGATCGAGCACGACATGCACGTGGTCATGGGCATTTCCGATCAGATCGCCGTGCTGGATTTCGGCCAGAAGATCGCCGACGGCACCCCCAAAGAGATCCAGTCGAACCCGCGCGTGATTGAAGCCTACCTTGGCCCCGGTGGGGCCGCGCTGGCCAAAAAATACAGCAAAGGGAAGAAATAGCCATGATCCTATCAGTCGATAACATCAACGTTCATTACGGTGCCATCCAGGCACTGCGCGGCATCAGTTTTAACCTGGAAGAAGGGGAGATCGTCACCCTGATCGGCGCGAACGGGGCCGGGAAATCGACCAGCCTGAACACCATTTCGGGCTTGCTGCGCCCCACTACCGGTACCGTGACCTATCATGACCAGGACATCACCCAGACCCCACCGCCCGAGATCGTACGCCGCGGCTTGATTCAGGTTCCAGAAGGCCGCAAGATCTTTGCCTCCATGACAGTCTGGGAAAACCTCGAAATGGGAGCTTACCTGAACCCGGACGAGAAGGAAAAAGAAAGCCTCATTGAGAGCGTTTTCGAACGTTTCCCGCGTTTGAAGGAACGCCGCAGTCAGAAAGGCGGCACCCTTTCAGGTGGAGAGCAGCAGATGCTGGCCATTGGCCGCGGTTTGATGGCCAAACCCAAAGTGCTGCTGCTGGATGAGCCCTCGATGGGCCTCTCGCCCATTATGGTAGAGCAAATCTTCGATACCATTCGCGAGATCAATCAAATGGGCACCAGCATTTTGCTGGTGGAACAGAATGCGCTGATGGCACTTTCCATCGCCGACCGCGGCTACGTGCTCGACACCGGCCGCATCGTGCTGGAAGGCCCAGCCAATGACTTGCTGCACAATCCGGTCGTCATCCACGCCTACCTGGGCGGGGACACCGGTGAAGCGTAGAAAACACTTATCTCTCCAAATGAAAATCTCGATCTAACTAGATCGAGATTTTCATTTCCCGCCCAGCTCACCGCTTCCAGAGAAAAGCCTTTTTGACGAGCGAGGCTGACTTCCCACGGCGGGAACCCTCGGCAATGGAATAACTACCCACCACGAAAAGCCCAGCAAAGTCATTTCAGTTATATAGACATACCACCTGTTACCCTCAGAACCAGCCGCGCTTCTTGAAAAACAGCAGCATGGCAATGACGATAACCGCGAACAGCAGCCACACGTACAGGTAGCCATACTGCCAGTTGATCTCAGGAAAATAGCGAAAGTTCATCCCGTACACCCCGGCAATGAACGACAGCGGCAGAAAGATCGTGGATACAATCGTCAGTGCCTTCATCACCTCGTTCAAGCGGTTGGAAGTTGCTGACAGGTAGATATCCAGCGTACCTGAAACAATATCTCGTACCGACTCGGAAAGATCCTGAATGCGCACCAGGTGGTCGTAAATGTCTCGGAAATAGATGCGATGGTTCGGCGCGATCAGATCGAATTCGTCCCGACTCAGGCGATTGACCACTTCCCGCTCCGGGCCAATTACCCGGCGCAGGCTCAGAGTGGCATGTTTCAGCGCCAGGATGCGCTGCAGCGTCTCAGGGCTCGGCTTTTCCAGAACTTTGTCTTCGAGCCATTCGATCTCATCATCCATACTGTCGATCAACGGCATGTAATCATCCACCAATGCATCCAGCAGCGCGTGGCACAGAAAATCCGCGCCATTCTTGAAAAGGCGGTCGTCTTTCTCCAGACGATTCCATACCCGCTCTACCGGCGGCATCTCCGCCGACCGGTAAATGCTGACCACGTAATTTCTGCCCAGATACAGATCCAACTCGCGCATTTCCAGGTCAGCCAGATCCTGATTTTGCGGCAGCAACGCATGCGAGATCAAAAAGATATACTCGCCGTAATCATCCACTTTGGGCGTCTGATACCCCTCGTTCCCGCAGTCTTCAATCGACAGAGGGTGAAACTGGAAGGTATCGCGCAACACCGTCAGCAACTCCTCCTGGTCAGGACGATCCAGCACCACCCACAGCAATCCCTGCCCCGAATTGCGAACCCGGCCAATTTCTGCCAGGCTTAAGTTACGGGATTGCTGCTGTTCCGGTGAAAGGAAAAAAGATCGAATCATGGCATACTCTCTTCTTCGGCTCTTCTACCTACGGATGAACACAGGTATACCAGAAGATCAAATCTGCATCCTGTTCGACACCATTGACCAGCAAATTGCCCTGAGGATAGATCGCCCGCCCCGCTACGGCCAACGATCTCAAGAGACGCATGGGCAGAATCCCCATCTACCAGAGCAAAGCGCATCCACAACTGCTCTTGCCCAGCGGGTAAAGCAAAGTCCAGCGGGACCGACAACTCTTTACTGTCACCCGAACCAGAAAGAGCAAATGTACTCTCCGCCAGCACCCGCTGTTTCTCGTCCAATACCTGTACCTGTGCCTGATCACTGGCTTCTGCACTGATCGCTTGGATACGCAAACTCACCGCGTTCATCTGATTGCATTCCGGAGTAAAACTTTGCATCACAGTATGTTCTGCGTCCACAGTGAACAAAGGGGGATGCTGGATATCCACATTTTTATACACCGGAAGACGGCACGGAGAAGCCGCAGATACCGGGTAGACACATTTTGTATAATAGGTCTGGTACAATCCCCACCCGTAAGCCGCTACAGCACCAATATACAACGCCACTGCCAGCCAGACGGCCACAATCCGCGCGTTTCTTTTCCAATCTAACCAACCTGCAAAAGCCAGAAAAACACTGGGAATAAAAGCGACGAAATAACGACCGTTGACTGCTATGGTTTGAACCCCCGGCTGAAAACTGTAGACGAATTGATAAGAACTGATCGCCAATAAACTGAGCAACCCACCTGCCAGAAGCAAAACCCTGCTTCGCAGTGAGAATTTTGCCTCACGCTGGTCATAAAGATAGGCCAGCAGTATCGCCAGTGGGAACAACACATACGTAATCCAGGGGACCTTGCCCACCCAGTATCCATAGACCCCCACCAAATCGTGGAAATAATTGCCCAACGACAATCCGATTCCACGCAAGAAATTGAGGATGAACTCGCCCAGATGATGGTAGATTACAATCAGTTTGCTCATCAAGGTTTCTGAAGAACCAGGAATCGGAGCAAAGAAAACTGCAAAAATGGCCCAGAAAACCGAAAGTGCCGTTGAAAATACTGCGCTTCCAGCAACCCACCAGGCATATTTTTTCGCAGCAAAGTGACATTGCCATAGAGCGATCAACAAGAAAAGCAAGAAAAAAGTGCCTGGTTTAACACAGCCTACCAGCAAAATCAGCACAGCCAGAACGGCTGTTTCTTTAGCATCAATTGCTCTATCACGCGCCACGATCAACTTGACCAGATAAGCAATAAAAAGCATCCCCAATGCATTGGTTAGCCCATCCGTGTTCAATGTGGCTGCCTGAAAAAGGGCCATTGGACTGAAAGCAATAATCAAAAAGAGAAGCCTGCCCAAAGGCAATTGCTTGTGTGCCAGATAGATCAAGCCAAAATACATCAAAAAACCGACCCAGCGCATCACGATCACCCCAGGAATGATCGGCCAATCAAAAACCCGCCAGAAGATACCCGCTACAACTGCCTGAGGAATGTAAAGCAGCGGGAAATAGGCTGAGCGGGTCGTTCCATCTGCCATATTCGACCAATCCGGCTTTTCCCAGAAGAGCTTGCCGCTCAAGAGATCTGTGGCGGGGCGATTGAAAATTGCGGCGTTGATAAGATAGGTTGATGAACTCTCCTAACGTGTAATCCCCATTCTCGATCCCGCGGTTGGGAATGAAATGCAGACCAGAAACATCAAAATAACGCACAATATGAGCTTCTTCGTCGAACCCGGCGCCATAAGGAATAAAGACGCACATCAACAATCCAATAACAAGTGCCAGAAAGAGAACGATCTTTTCAGGATTCCACTGCCATGTTTTATTTTGAGTCATAACCTACCCCAATCATTAAAAATATTTTTTATGGAAGATAAACGCTGAAATGATCAGGCAGCGTTTCGACAAAATGGTAATGGCTGTCGAAATAAACAAAAAAACTGTTCAAACAGCTTTCCTGGACCGATTGCCCATTCTGGTGAAAATATTCGGCGCGAGCGGCCGGGTCAAGCGGAATGACCCAGGGATTGATCGCGGAAGTATCCACGATCGTCGGCTGGGCCGTTTCAATCTGCTGTAAGAATTCTTGTCCAATCTCAGGCGTGCAATAACTCTCATTGAAAAGCGGATACTGGTAGAAATACTTGTTCGCAGCGGTCAAACCGCTGAGTAAATTCCAGGATGCATAATCGCCCCACATCAGCAAATGCGGACGGGCAGTCACCGTCTCCGCATGTTCCTGGATCATGGCTGCTTCCGTATTACCGCGAACTGGAGTGCGTAGCTGGCTCCCCCCTTCGCAGAGGAACAGAAGAGCTCCTGCAGCGCAGAAGGCCATTGCTACTCCATGCCTCGATTTTGGAGAGGAAATACGCTCGATCCCTCTCGCGAACCCCTTCAAGATCATCCCCGCCAGCAACGCCGCCAACAATACCAGCCCGGTGGAATAATGTAAAAAGCTCTGACGGGAAAGACGAGAAAGAACAAACTCAATGGCAATGGTAAGAAACAACAGCCCAGCGAAACGCCGCTGTGCCTCAGAGAATTCTCCCTGTGACATCTGAACCAGAAGAAGCATTCCCCCAATCAAGAGAAAGGCCATCGCGGCAATCAATTGCGGCGGCAATGCAAAGAAACGGCTGAAAAAAGTTCCTTCTACTGGAGAACCTCGCGACATATGCAAAATTGTACAGGAACATCTGCTGCCACAGGTCTCCCAGGGCATGCTGAAGCGCGAAATAGACGCTAAATGGGAGTACCCCTGTAATGAAGCCCACGGCCATCCCCCCCCAGCTTCGCCACAACCAGTGTGGCTGATGATGATAAAGCAACAGCCACAGTAAGCCCCCGGCCAGGAAAACGGAGATCAAATTCGGGCCGCAGTAAAAAGCTGCCCGCCCCACACAGCCCCGCCAGGAAAAGACTCGCCCAGGTTTCCTTTTTCAAGGGCATGCTGTAAACACAGCAAGCCACCTGCCAGAAATAACAAGTTGACAGTTTCGACCAGATTGAGCTCAGACATCACCGCCGGGGCGGTCAGAGAAAAAGCCAGCAAACTTCCCGTGGCCGCCAGCGTTCCTGCCCAGCGCTGAACCACACGGAAGAGCAAAGCCTGGGCAGCCAGAAAGATCATTGAAGTGATCGCCCACACTCCCCAGCCGCCTGCCCCACCCAGCAGGACGCCAAGAGCATCGATGAAATAGATCAACGGGCCTTTGTGATCCCACAAATCGCGATAAGGGTACCTGCCCGTGTATCCACCCGTTACCAATTACCTGAAAAACGCTGCTGTCAACCCCAGGTGCAGACAAGCGAGGCTGAGCAAAATAGATCACCCCAGCACTGATCACTGCGGCTGTTCCGAGGCAGAGACCCGTGAAGACTTTTTGCCAGATGAGCATGTCTTCATTCGCTTCCCCCGAAACCGCTAAAAGCAAACGAATTCCACGCCACAAAAGGCCGGTCAGAAAAGCTCCCAGCGGCCACAGCAATACTGCAACGGCCAATTCCGTCCCCAACGGTAAAGGAAACTCGTGCTCAAAAGGGTTTCTTCTTTATTTAAGAGACCGACATCAACGCTGGATTTGGGATCATGATCCCACTGCACCGTCAATGTCGCCGCTGTCTCGCCCCGAAGCACGTATATTTTGCATTGGCTGCCCGTCCATCCCGTCCAACTCACCTGCGCCGGGTCGCGAAAGATGAGACGAGCCCCATTCTCAGCGCGCTCGATATTTTCCGCACCCTGGAATGTATTGATATACAATGTAGTCAGTTCGCATTCCACCGGCCGGATCGATACCTCACCGCCCGAACTGGTGAGGATCAGCGTATGCTGAGGCAGCAAGGGGAAGATATATCGGGACGTACTCGTCAATACCGTGCTGGTAAAACAAGCGGCCAGCAACCCCAGCCCCAAAACCACGGCAAACCCAAAACGGCTCAAGGGATATTTTTGCAGGTATGGCTGCCCAGCAAAATAAAGAAACGCGCTGAGCAAGAGCGCCAGCAAAACCCATACCGCGGTGATCTTCAGGCTGATGAATCCTTGAGGGCAGGGTCAGCAGCCATCCCAGGGCAGCCACAGATGCCGCCACCAACACAGATGCGATCAGACGTTTTGCTCGAAATGGCTCAGCCAATTTGTCTTGTAACCAATGGATCATGGAAGTTCCCGGATGAATAAACTGTCCAAATTATACCCTGTGAGAGTCTTCGTTTTAACCTTAAGTTATGTCTTACTAAATAGTTGATTTCTTAGTAAAACTCAGTTTAATTATAAAGTTGAAATCCAACCATGCAATGGAATTGAAACCGATATTGAAAAAAGAAATATCTTCTCTCTTTTGTATTAGCTGCATTGAAAATGGACAAATGTAGAGATTTGTCGAAAAGGCAAGCAGTTCCACTGGTCAAAAAAAATTTAGAGGCTAGATTATGATTGAAACAAAAAGATTGATTTTACGTCCATTTCTTGAAAGTGATGCGGCAGATGCATTTGAATATCTGAAAGAACCGATGGTAAATTGTTTTGCTTGCATGAAACTGAATTCTCTTGAGGAAGCAAGAACAGAGATGCAAAAAAGAGTCGGCGAAAAGGAGTATTATTTCGCAATAGTTTTGAAAGAGAACGGTAAGGTCATTGGCGAGATAGATGCTTACCCCGAAGCGGCTAATCCAAAAGAAAAAAGCGGTTGTATTAGATACATTTAGTCCTTGTTGGATGCTTAACAAGGACTATCAAGGCAAAGGTTACGCCTATGAAGCTGCTCGTGCTTTTTTTGATTATTTATTCCGCGAAAAAGGTGCAAGACGTATTTATGCGTATACAGAAGATTATAATTCATCGAGCCAGCGACTCTGTGAAAAACTCGGTATGCGCCGCGAGGGAATGTTTATGGAGTTTGTATCTTTCGTTAATAATCCTAATGGAACACCACGCTACGAAAATACCATTCAATATGCAATACTGAAAAAAGAATGGAGTAAATAACTCGATTTTGTACACGCCGATAAATTCCAGTTTGAGGTTGAAAATTATAGGAGAACTGTTGCTCTCCAATATAAATAGCTATAAATAAACACTGTGTTGTGACATAGCTTTAACTAAAAAGAGAAGGAAAACCCTTCTCTTTTATCTCTCGCAACCATGGACTTTATAACTCGCGTTCTTGAAAAGCCTCCGTGATCTCATCGATCAACTGGCGCCAGATTTCTGGACGCGTCTTCTTGCAGGTAGACAGCAGGTTGATCACGGGAGCCGCCGGTTGAGACAGTGCCAGCTCACGTACTTTGGCCGGACAAATGAAGGGAGTAGAAAAAACAGAAGCTGCCGCACCTTCCACGGGCATCAACCAGTTGCTGCTGGCCAACCCCCATTCCACCAGTTCAATGATCTTCGTCCAAGGCTGAGCGCGATCCTCAGCCAAAATATTGTAGACCGTGTTGCGCACGCTGTAATCACCCGGTACCGCAAAAGCTTGACTGGCGATGAAAAGAATCCCCGATTCAAGAGTAAATCCATTCCAGTTCGGAGTTACCTGAGCAGGCCGAATGATCAGATGGGTCTTTTCTTTTAGCCCAAGCAGCTTACGGGTAGTGACTGGCTCAAGAGTCAGCCCATTTTCATCTTCAGTAGCCAGAATAGCCGCAGCCACCATCAAGGTTGCCAGGTAATTTCCATCCACGGTTCCATCCGAACACAAAAGAGGCAATCCGGACTCGCCTTTTTTCTCAGGAGCAAATTTGTCTCCATTTAATAAGATAAACTCGCTGGGGGTGAAAGAATAATCACTGAATGGCATAGGATCTCGCTAAACTACACTAATGTTTCCCTCTCAACAGACTACAAAACTGTAAATTTTGTTTTCTGCTGACAATCGTTATAATAATTATAACAAAGACAATAATTTTCGGTCTAACTAATTGAGAGAAAACGCAATGCCATTTTACACGTGGCCTAATTACTTAAACATCTGCCTGGCCGTATTTATCTTTTTTTTGACGCTGGGGATCTCTTTCTATGTCTGGCGCCATCGCAGCATCCCTGGAGCAAAACATCTGGCTGGGTTGGCGCTCTCTGTTTCCCTCTGGTCTCTGGCATATTTTCTTGAGTCGATCTCCTTTCAAATTGATTACAAGATCTTCTGGGAAAACATCCAGTACATCATTATTGCTTTGATCCCGCTCCAATACCTCTATTTTATCCTTACCTATACGCAGAGTTTCAAACTCTTTCACCATTATCTGCTTCCCCTGTTCTTTATCGAGCCCTTAATCAATCTGGTATTGCTGGGGACGAATCTGTGGCCCACTGCTTTCAGACTCAATGCCTTTATTCAAACCAACGGCCTTCCCTTCCCGGGCTATCTCGTCAGCCAATACGGACACTGGTTCTGGTTTTCAATGATCTACCTGAACGTTTTTTTGCTAGCTGATTTCGTGGTGCTGTTGATCGCTTACTTGAGAGCCCCCCATTGGGCCCGAGACCGCTACTGGTACCTGCTCTTTGCGATCCTCATTCCGTGGATCTTCAGCATGGTCGATCTGCCAGACTGGCTTTCGCTGCAGCAGGATTATCTCTTTCTCGCTGCCATTGCCGCCTCCATTTTAATTATCGGCTGGAGTTTGCTGCGGACACGCATTCTGGACATCATGCCCATTGCCCGCGATACTGTACTCGACCAGATCAACGATGCCATCTTCATCGTGGACTCTGAAAAGAGGCTGGTCGAGATGAATCAGTCTGCCCGTAAGATGAATTCCGTCCGGCCTGATCTACTCATTGGCAAACCCATTGAGCACCTCTTCCCGCAATTGTCTTCTCTTGAGTTGAGCATAGACCACTTTTCGCCAAAAGAGCTGGAGATCTCGCTCAATGATCGCCGACAGCCTACTTATTATGACGTTAAAGTCAGTTCCCTGCTCGACCCAGAAAAACAGATTTCAGGATGGCTGCTGATCTTCCACAACGTAACCTCGCGTAAACATGAAGCGGACAAATTGCGTGCTGCTGAAGCGCGCGCGGAAGCGTCCTTGCACGAAGCCCAAAAACAAACCGCCGCCCTGAACACGATCCACAACTCCACCGAAAGTCTCAATCAGGCGGGTACTTTGCGGGCCGCATTGATCCCTACCCTGACCACGATTTTCGAGATTCTCCCTTCCTCCAATATCTGGCTCTGCCTTCTAAACGAGACGCGTCCCGATTATCACCGCGAGATCAATTTCAACCCCAATGATCCTGACCATTCGCTGCAATTCTCTGATCTCCTCCCCAATCACTCGTCTTCTCTGCGTGATCTACTCGACGGCACCCTGCAAAACCCGCAGGAATATCCTCTGACGGACAAATCCACCCCCGTCGCCAAAAACGCCAAGCCGTCGACGGTCGTATTCCCATTGCGTACCCGCAATTCTCTGATCGGGATTCTCAGCCTGGTTCCTGCTCAAGGCGTAGTACCAAGCGATGAAAGTATTCATCTCATCGATACTTTGTGCACTTCACTGAGCGCCACTATCGACCGGGTCCATTTGCTACGTACGGAATACGATCAACGCCGTTTGGGCCGAGGCCTTCCGCAACATTGCCTCCATGATCTCGTCCTCGTTGAATACCAATGACATGCTCGACATCCTGCTGGCGCAACTTTCCCGTCTCATCCCCATGGATGCCGGCAACGTTTTTTGCCATCGAAGGGGATACCGCCCGCATCATTCGCACCAAAGAATACGATAAATTTGGAATTGCCTTACCTAGCAATGCAGAGGAATTCAAATTCTCCATCTCAGCGACGCCTAACTTGCGCAGAATCATCGAATCGCGTCAGGCGATCATTATTCCAGATACTCACACCGATCCCGAATGGACGACCAACCGGATTTCTGAACACTTCCACTCGTGGATTGGCGCACCGGTACTCAATCGATGACCAGATCGCTTACATTTTTTCGCTGGATAAAGTCGAAGCTGATTTTTATACTTCCGCGCATCTTGAAAATTTCGAATCCTTCTGCGAAGAAATTTCCCTCTCGATCCAAAAAGCGCGCCTTTTCGAGTCAGATCGTAAACGGATTCGCGAGCTGGAAATTCTGCAGTCCACTCTGACTGCAATTTCGTCGCAACTGGAAATCAACCACCTTCTGAACGAAATTCTCAATCGTGCTCTCGAATTACTCGAGTCTTCTTCGGGGACACTGGCCCTGTATGAACCTGAAACCCACACCTTTCGTCTGGCAGTAAATTCTCCCGCCGACCTGGCAGTCAAAGATAGCCGGGTATCCGCAGAGCAAGGCATCATGGGAGAGATCTATCGCACCCGTCTGCCCCTCGTGCTGGATGACTACTCTTCCTGGCCGCAACGGATCGAGAAATTTGTGCCCTCTTTCCCTCACGCTGTGTTAGCCGTCCCGCTGAATGCCGGCTCGGAATTGATCGGCGCCCTGATCATTGGCAGTCAAGACAGCAAGAGTTTCTATAGCCAGGATGACACCCGGCTGCTTTCTCTCTTTGCCCAGCAGGCTACCATTGCCATCAACAATGCCCACCTCTTTGCCAACGCGCAGGCCCGTGCCCATGAGGCGGAAACGCTGCAAAAAGCCAGCGCCATCATTGCCTCGAGCCTGGAACAGCGCCCCACCCTGCACCAAATTCTGAAACAACTTGCCCGGGTCATTTCTTATGACAGTGCTGCCATTTTGCTGCTGCATGGAGAAGAGCTCGAGCTGGTACAGGGCAACGGCTTCGAAGATCAGAGCGAACTGATCGGTTTGCGCATCTCCCTGACCCAGAATCAACCTGGGGCCGAGGTGTGCCGCCAAAAGAAACCTTTAATCGTCAACAATTTGCCCGTTGAATACCCGGCTTTCTACGACATCAATCACCACAGCATCCTCTCCTGGCTGGGTGTACCGCTGATCTACAAAGGCCGGATCATCGGCATTTTGTCTCTGGATTCGCTCGAAGATAATCACTTCACTGAAAAACACGCCAAGATGGCCAGCGCCTTTGCGGATCAGGTAGCAGTCGTACTCGAAAATACCCGCCTGTACGAGAGTGCCATCGACTCAGCCCGCCAGTTTTCCGCTCTGTATGACCTCAGCAATAAAATCAGCCTGGATCTGCATCCGCAGGAGGTTTATCAGGCCATTCACAATGCCGCCAAGGTCCTTATGCCCTGCGATTGCTTCTTCCTCTCCCTGTATGACAAAGAGACTCGGCTGATTCAGGACGTGTATATGATCGATAACGGCGTAATGCAGAAAAAACGGCTCCCGTACGCTGGGACAAGGTTTATTCAGCCTGGCAATTACGCAAAATCGCTCCCTGATCTACAACGATTTCACCGCTGAGATGCAGGAAGCCACACAGGCCATCGTGATCGGCGCTGAAGAAGACCCCACTCAAGTCCGTTCGCTGATCGTGGTTCCCATCCGGCTGGGCAAAGAGATCAAAGGGGTCATCTCTGCTCAAAGCTACCGCCCCAATGCTTACCGCGAAGAAGATCGCGAATCGCTGGAAATGCTGGCCACGCAAACCGCCATCGCCCTGGAAAACAACTCGCTCTTCAGCAAAGTACAGGAAATGGCCATGACCGATTCCCTTACCAACATCTTCAACCGGCGTCGTTTCTTTGAGCTGGCAGATGCTGAATTTGAGCGTTCGCATCGCTATCAGCACCCTCTCTCGATCATCATGATGGACATCGATCATTTCAAACGGGTCAATGATAGCCACGGTCATGCGGTCGGAGACATCGTGCTCAAGCAGGTCGCCGCGATCTGCAAAAGTTCCCTGCGCACCGTGGATATCTTTGCCCGCTACGGCGGGGAAGAATTTGTGGTCATGCTGCCCGAAACCAACGCTGAAGAAGCCAGCTACACCGCAGAACGCATGCGCTCGCTGGTAGCCCGCACCCCTATTTCACTGGGAGACAAATCAATTCAAGTCACGCTGAGCTTTGGCGTCGTCGAACTCGATGAATCCTGCAAGAACATCGAGGAATTGCTTGATCGCTCGGATCAGGCACTGTATGCTTCCAAACACAACGGCCGCAATCGTGTGTCGATCTGGCAAAAGAAAACTGAGTAAAAGAAGGATCACCCGTTATTCTGGGTGATCCTTGGGTTTCTCATACTCAGTTGAATAAGACACACTGACATTCGTAGAAGATCCAGCCCGGCCCTAAAGCAGCGCAGCCTCCCGGGGGCTCCACGCAGGAATTTCCGGGTGCAGACTGCGGCCGCGGAGTTGGCGTCGGTTCTGGGGTAGCCGTAGGCACAGTAAATTCACAGATATTTGCCAGCATCCGTGAAGGCTTGCTGTTGTAGATCCAGCCACAGGTATTATCCATCTTCCATACAGTGCTTTCTGACTGGCTATCCACCAGTTCAAGCTCCTGCGGAGTGCTCGCCTGCAGCATTGTCCAGGTCCACCAGGCAAACACCTGATTTTCAGGCACGAGTGAAGGTTTGAAGGCAAACTCTATCCCGGCGCCATCTTCAGGATCGATCCGCGCCCAGGCCAGGTCTGCATCTTCCCCCTGCCCAGCATCAAAGAGCAAAGTCTCATAGCCGTTTCCGGCCTGATCATCGGGACGATGGGGTTTTTGCCCACCCACATCCCCGTTCTCATCTTGCCAAACCTGTACCCCCCTCGGTCGTCCACTCTGTAGAATGGAGCCCTTTGACCAGAATCAAAATGTCACCGCGTGAATCCAGATCGGTATCAAGTTCCACCCCCACCGAGAGATTCTCAGGCAAATTGCCGGCGGCATCCTTGTATAGCTCCACCCGGGCAAACATCCAGGCCTGATTTGTTCCCATCGAGGCCCGCACGATATCCACGACCGGGAAGTAGTTTCCGTTCAGCGCGTCCACCGGGCGTTCAAGCTTGTCTTGCGACCAGTCATCACACCCACTCCCCACCACAGTAGTGGCCCCCAGAGCGATGCGTTCGCCAGTGCTGCAGTCAGTCACCTTTTGATCGCGGGTATAGGTCGGGTTCCCCGGCACTTGCTGATGCTGGATCACCACAGGGGTTTGTGTCGGAATCGGGGCCGCTTGCCCGGCCCCGGTCACCGGGTTGGCAAGCGTTGCGGTTGCTGGCATGGCGGCAGCCGTTTCAACGGCCGGTAAAGCCACTGTCTCTGCGGGAGAATCCCCCCCCTTGCCCAAGACGGAACAGGCGCTCAGCAGCAGGATACTCAGCAGTAAAAAAGTCATTTTGACAATCTTTTTCATTCTTCCTCCATTTTCTGTTGCGAATTTTCGGCTTGCTTTTTCTGGGTAATTTGGGTTAAATAAGTTATCAGTGCAGCAAAATCTTGAAAAACGAGCACTTCGCGGGTGGATGGATCTTCAAGAGAAATCTGCCACTGGTTCTTTTCAGGTATCTGCTGCTGCCACAACCGCAAAAGAAATGAAACGGGTTGTTTGCGATTGAACAAAGATCCCACGTCATCCGATCGCTTGAACATCATATTCATAGCTTATTCGCACCGCGTCAAAGAACGTCAAAGAAACGCTTTTCTGATGAGAGCCACGCCTATTTGTTCTTCCCCGCTGACTGTGAAATTTCTGGGTGACTTTAAAATTCAAGTCGACCAGCAAGAAATTTCAGGCCTTTCCACGCTGAAAAGTAAGGCTTTACTGGCCTACCTGCTGATGGAAGGTAAAAAGGCCCAGGCCCGCTCCACTTTAGCAGCGATCTTCTGGCCGGATGCCCCGGAACAAACCGCTTTGCACAATCTGCGCCAGGCCCTGATGGTCATCAAGAAGGCTTTCGATCAGACCGGATGTACAGAAGAACTTTTCCTTTCCTCACGGGAGGCGATCACCCTCAACCCGACGCTGACAATAGAAGTGGATGCCCTTACCTTTGCGCAGGGGATGGAAGAACTCTTTAGATGGATGGATGGCCCGCCCCGGCGCGGATTCCCCATCCGGCGCCTGCAATCTCTGATCGACCTGTATCAGGGAGAATTCCTGCCTCACCTCTCCCTGCCCGATACCAATGATTTCGATGATTGGGTGGTGCTCAACCGTGAGTCTCTCAACCGCCAGGCCATTCAGGGGCTCTCCTGGCTGCTGCAATATCATGAAAATCGGGGGGAATGGCACTTAGCCTGCCCGGTCGCACAAAAGCTGATCCGTTTTGCTCCCTGGGATGAACAATCTCATTTCCGTTTCATTCAATGCTTGCTGGCACTTTCTCACAACAGCGCTGCTTCTGCCCATTACCAAACGGCAGTGCAGTACTTTCGCAATGAATTGCAGGTTGAGCCCGGCCACTTTTTAAACGCAGCCAAACGATCCATCGAAAAGGCAACTGCCTCCGCCCCGGCAGCCAGCAGCTTTCAAACTGCCGCTTTGCCCCACTTCCCCACCGCTTTCATTGGGCGAGCCCGTGAACTCGATACGCTCGAAGCCTGGATCGCCGATCCGCACTGCCAGATCATTACCCTGACCGGGCCAGGCGGCAGCGGAAAAAACGCGTCTGGCCGCTTTTCTGGCCGCGCAGCAGGTTTCTCTGTTTCAGGACGGCGTATACTTTGCTTCCCTGGCAAATTGCAGCGGTATACAACAGATTTCTGCCAGCATTTTGCAGGCACTGGGTACCCTGACCGAACAAAATCAGGACGCGCTGGAAGAACTGCTGGCCTGGGCAGAACAACGCCAGGTGTTGCTCGTGCTGGATAACGTTGACGACACGTCGGCCGCCGCAGCCTTCGCCGCCCGCCTTCTCGAACGTTCTCCCCGCCTCGTTCTGCTGTTTACCGCTTATTCGCGGCTGGACCTGCTGGGAGAGAAAGTCTTCACCCTGGCCGGGCTTTCTCTGGAAACTGATCCCTGCCAGGAAGCTCCCCCAGAAGCCATTCAGCTTTACCTCTCACATCTGCAGCCCGAAAGTTTGCCTGAAATTCGATCAACGGAATTTTTGACTAAAGTGGAGACCATCTGCCAGCTGGTGGAAGGGATGCCCCTGGCCATTGCGCTGGCTGCCGGGCAAACGCGCTGCATGTCAGCCACAGACCTCGTTGCGGAATTGAGCCACAATCTAGACGTACTGCGCACCTCTTCCGCCAATCTGCCAGATCGTCACCGCAGCATCCAGGCTTCTTTCGAGAACGCCTGGAGCCACCTTTCGCCGCAGCGCCAGAGCTTCCTGGCCCGGCTCACCCTGTTCCGCGCCCCCTTCACGGCCGCCGCCGCGGAAGCGGTCTGCGCAATCCGTTCCAGCGATCTGCATGCCCTGGCCGGTGAATCGCTGCTCACCTGGGATACTACCGAGCGCTACCGTTTCCATCGCACCATCTGGCAATATGCCCGCGAAAAGGACGTCTTGCCTGCCACTGCCAAAACCGCCCTGCAGCAGAAATATGCCGAATGGTTCGCAAACCGCGTGCTTGAATTTCTTTCCGATCACGAATTGGCCCATTTTGCAGCAATGCTGGCTCAAATCGAAGCCGAACTGGAAGATGCACTGCAATCCCTGTACTGGCTGATCGAGCAGCAGGATTGGGCCCGGGCCAAGCCCATGATCATGGCTCTCTTTCGATATTATGAGGCCCGCGGCAAATACCGTGCCGGCAGCGCCACCATGAGCGAGATCGCTGACGCCTGCGGGAAAATGGAAAACGGGCTCGAGGCTCAGGTGATGGCCTCTTCCCGAGCCGCCTTGCTGGCCCTGCGCATCCAGCAATTCGCGTCGGCTGCCCGCTGGATCGAGTTTGCCGCGGCTCAGGCTACTGCACAGAACTGGCACGAAGAAGAGGCTTTTTGTCTGAACGTGCTGGCCACACAGGCAATGGCAACGCACAGCGCCGGCGCTGGTGAAAAATATGCCCTGCAGGCACTTGCGTGCGCCCGCCAGTACGCTGTGGCAGAAGAAGAGGCCCACGCCCTTTACACTCTGGGCAACTCCCGGATCAACAAGGGGGAACTCAGCCAGGCAGAAGCCGATCTGCTGGAATGCAAACACATCTGCCAGGAACGGAAAAGCTGGAGAAAACTGATGCGGGTGCTTAATTCGCTGGCGGATGCAGCCTGCTACCGTTCAGATCGGCAGACGGCCCTCGACTGTTATTTTCAAGCCCTCGAAATCGCCGAAGGTACGCAGAACCCCTACTCTCAGGCGTTGATCGTCAATAACATCGGCACAGTCTACATGGAATTACAGGACTACCCGGCTGCGCAGGAACACCTCACACACAGCGTTGAGCTTTGCCAGCAGGTTTATGACCGCGAAGGGGAAGCCGTAGCGCTTGCCAACCTGGGCGAAATCGCCCCTCTGGCAGGGGGAAAGAGATCAAGCTGTAGAACTCTGCCGGCGCGCCCTGCAGATCAGCCTGGAAGCCGGCTCCAACTGGGGCGAGATGTCTGCCCGCATCATTTTGGCCCAGACGTACCGCGAACAGGCAGACATGGCCAAAGCACGAGCGGAACTCACCCCTCTTTTGCAAATGTCCGTGGCTTCAGACAGCCTGAACTTCTTCTATCGCGCCCTGGTCGAAGCCGCCGAATGGCTGGTCCAGACCGGCCGGCCCGCCGGGGTCGCCGCCCTGCTGGCCAGCGTCATCGACGCTGAAGGCATGGAAGAATTCACCCGCGTTTCGGCCCGACGCCTGCTGACCCAACTCTCCGCGCCCACCGCCCCCTGCGCTCCCCTGCCCCCGGCGGAAATGATGCAGCACCTGCTGCAAGCACTCGACTCAGCCCCAGCAGCGTAACCAGCATTTATCATTTTTTCTCCCATTGCGGCAAATCAGGGATTGACAATTTCTGGCTCTTCAGTATAATATTTTTTATTAGTATACAGTAGAGTATTTATTATGTCAGTACGTTATGCCCTCCTCGGATTACTCAAACAGCAGCCGCGCTACGGTTATGAACTGCGCGCGGCTTTCATTGCGCTGGCCGGGGGTGTGGAAGCCTGGGAAGTCAAGCCCGCCCAGATCTACACTACCCTCAACCGCATGGTCGAGAGCGGCCTGGTCGAGAAGCAGCTCAACGAAAGCGACGGCAGCGACGAAAAGGTCGTCTTCAGCCTCACCCCCTCTGGGGAAGCTGAGTTCGCCGGCTGGCTTGGGCAAGGCATACTGGATGATCCGCAGCAAGACCCGTTCTATCTCAAGCTGATGCTCTCGCTTGAGCTGCCCGACGTGGATGCCGGGCGCCTCATCCAGACGCAGCGGGCCACGCTGTACCAGGAACTGCACCGCATCACCACGGTGCGCACCAGCCTCGATCCGCACACAGAACTGGCGCGCATTCTGCTGATGGACAAAGCCATCATGCACCTCGAAGCAGATCTGCGCTGGCTGGATATGATCGAAGCCCGCCTCGAGGACGTCAAAAAACAACCTGCTCCGCACGCCGAGCTGCGTCCGCGCGGCCGGCCAGCGCGGACCGCTTAGCCCCACGTCATTTCCATGTCTACAGGAGAGATCATGTCAATTATTCAGGTAAAAGAATTATCCAAAGTTTACGGTGAAGGCAATTCCACCGTGACCGCGTTGAACGGGATCGATTTATCCGTTGAACAGGGTCAGTTCGTGGCCGTCATGGGCCCCAGCGGCTGTGGCAAATCCACGCTGCTGCATCTGATCGGCGGGCTGGACCGTCCGACCTCAGGCTCGGTGTGGATCGAAGGCAAGGACATCTCGGTAATGAAAGATGACAACCTGACCGAACTGCGCCGCCGCCGCATGGGCTTTGTCTTTCAGTTCTTCAACCTGATCCCGGTGCTGAACGCCAAAGAAAACGCCGCCCTGCCCCTTATCCTCGATGGGGTCAAACCGGAGACTGCCTACGCCCGCGCGGCGGAATGGCTCGAACGCAACCAGATGGGCGATCGCCTCAACCATCGTCCCGACCAGCTCTCGGGCGGGCAGCAGCAGCGCGTGGCTATTGCCCGCGCCCTGGTGGCCGACCCGGTCATGCTGCTCGCGGATGAACCCACCGGCAACCTCGACAGCAAATCTTCTGACGAGATCGCTGGCCTGCTGCGCCACGCCGTTTCGGATTGGGGACGCACTGTATTGATGGTCACCCACGATCCGCGCATCGCCGCATACGCCGACCGCATCGTCTTTCTCAAGGACGGCCGCGTGGTCGACGATACTCTGCTCGATGCCGGCAATGCAGATAACTCGCGCCTGCTGAAGGAGAAAGTGAACCTGCTATGAGAATCCAGTGGATCCTGGCGACGCGCTACCTGCGCGGACGCCTGCAGCGCTCGATCCTGACCACGCTGGCCATTGCCTTTGGCGTTGCCATTCTTTACGGCATGAACGGGCTCATCCCACCCATGCTGAACACCTTCCGGCACAGCATGTACACCAGTGCCGGGCAGGTTGATCTGACCATTTCCAGCGCGGCCAATGGCACCTTTGACCAGAACGTGCTGAGCCAGGTACAGCAAACGGAGGGCGTTTCTGCTGCCACCGCTTATCTGGCCCGCACCGTCACCCTGCCCACCAGTTTGGGCGGCGCAACCAGCCAAGCGCTGAACGGCGTATCCGCCATCAACCTCACCGGCGTCGATGCGGAAAACGCACAGAATACGCACGCCTACTCGATGGTGGAAGGGCGCTTCCTCACCGCGGCAGATACAGACGCCGTGGTGATCTCGGAAGCTCTGGCCGCCAACCTCAGCCTCAAACTGGGGAATACGTTCACCCTGCCCTCCGCCAGCGGTACTGCCGCCCTGCAGGTGGTCGGCATCATGAACGTGACCTCCCCGACCGCTGTTACCCAGGTGATCACTCCCCTGACCACGGCCCAGGCCCTCCTCGGCCTGCCGGGACAGATCAACTCGATCGACCTGATCTACGCGGCCAACGCCAACCCCAACCACAGTGCAGCAAGCCCTAAGCCAGAAGCTGGGGAATGCTTACAAATTCGGAGCTGTTGAAACCGGCAGCGAATTCGCTACCGCCCTCTCACTGGGCTCCTCGATCATGTGGTTCTTCGGCATCGCTGCCCTCATCATGGCCGGATTCATCATCTTCAATACCTTCCGTACCCCTGGTAGCAGAACGCCGCCGCGACCCTGGCCATGCTGCGCGCCATCGGTGCGCGCCGCAACACCCTGGTGGGCATGATCCTGATCGAGAGCCTGCTGCAGGGGATTTTAGGCACCGCGGTCGGCCTGCTGCTGGGCGCCCTGCTCACCCTGGGAATGCTGCATGCCCTCAGCGGCTATCTGGAAAGCTTTTTGCATGCCACCATCGGCAGCCCGGAATTTTCAGCGACCAACCTGATCGCTTCGATCCTGCTCGGCATCGGTTTTTCGGTCGCCAGTGCCTACCTGCCGGCGCGTTCAACGCTGAACGTGACCCCGCTCGAAGCCCTGCGCCCGGCGATGGGTGCGGCCGAGAACCGCAAGATGCAGCGCGCCGCGCCTGGATCGGGTTGAGCCTGGTCGTGGTCGCCAGCCTGTGCCTGCTGGTTAAAAACGTCGGCCTGACCGCTCTGGCCATGCTTCTCTTCATCATTGGCCTGGTCATGATCGCCCCGGCCATTGTGCGCCCGGTCGCCGTCGGTTTTAGCTGGCTCTTCAACTTCCTCTTCCCGCGCGAGAATACCCTGGCCCGCGAAAACCTCAGCCGCCAGCCGGACCGCGCCGCCATTACCGCCTCAGCCATGATGATCGGGCTGGCCCTTTCCATTGCCGTCACCGGCATGGTCACCAGCACCCGTCACGGCTTTATGACCTACCTCGACAAGAGCCTGAGTTCTGATTACCTCTTCATGCCCACCTCACTCGTGCTTGGCAACGGCAATCAGGCCGCTGATCCGCAGCTCGCACAGGATATCCGCGGCATCGACGGCGTCAGCGCCGTCACCACCCTGCGTCTGGCCAACAGTCAGATCGGGGATGCCAGCCTGGAATTGATCGGCATTGACCCGATCACCTACCCGCAGGTCTCAGGCCTGGAATTCAGCCAGGGAGACGCCGCCAGCGCTTACGCGGCCCCTGGCGGATGGGCACGGCATCATCGTCAACGGCATCTTTGCCGCAGCCTATAACGTCAAGGTCGGCGACACGGTCACCTTGAAGACCCCGCACGGCGATCAGGCCTATCACGTGGCCGCCATCGGCATGGATTACCTGAACGCCAAACTGGCTACCGGCTACATCTCGCAGCAAGACATGCAAAGTGATTTCAACGTCACCGCGGACGTACTCATCCTCATCGACCAGGCCGCCGCAGCCAACTCGCAGCAGGTGATGGCCAAACTGCAGCTCCTGGCCAACCAGTATCCCGCCTTCACCCTCATCAACGCCGCCACCTTCAAGCAGTCGCAGGAAGAGATCTTCACCATGGCCATGATGGCCCTGTACTTCATGGCGTTGGTCCTTTCCATCCCCGGACTGATCGCCATGGCCAACACCATGAGCATCAACGTCATCGAGCGCACCCGCGAGATCGGCATGCTGCGCGCCGTAGGCTCGACCCGTCCGCAGGTGCGGCGCACGATCCTGGCTGAGAGCCTGCTGCTCTCGCTGCTGGGATCCCTGCTCGGCATTGCCACCGGCCTCTTCATGAGCGATTTCATCGTCGAAGCCATGGTGGTCAAGGGCTTCAAGCTCGACTTCTACTTCCCGACCGGCGGCGTACTCGTCGCCCTCGTCATCGGGCTCATCGTCGGCGTGTTGGCCTCACTGGCCCCGGCCCGCAAAGCCGCGCGCACCGAGATCGTCGAAGCCCTGCGCTACGAGTAATTTTTTTAGACCCATGATCAGGCCCTCTTCAAACAACGAAGAGGGCCTGATTGATATTGTGGATAATTGCAGAAGCGGGTTACATCTTTGTCAGATCAACGTTCTTCACCTTTACATTATTCTTTCCGCTTACGATACAAGGATGCGGTGGCACCGCACCCTTAATAGAAGGGTAATTCCTCATTTCTGTAAGAGTAGATCAACGTTCATCATCAGAATAGAATTTATGAAATTGGTGCAATGGGTAATAACGTCCATCTTTTGGGGTAAACACAATTTTATCCAAAGGACAATAATACAATTCATCCCAGATCGGTTTGTCTTTTTGATAAGCTTGATGGTTCATTGCAGCAATCCATGCGAAAAGTATCACAATA
>Ga0268356_10869_pt1 | contig 78028 bp, 78 predicted proteins | sample BioMet10_FD_194415 | JGI IMG/M metagenome (GOLD analysis project Ga0268356, IMG submission 194415) | Sewage microbial communities from Oakland, California, United States - Biofuel 10 (PacBio Assembly) | ecosystem: Engineered > Wastewater > Sewage > Unclassified | place: USA: California | collected...
GGGGCCATTCGGCTGGCCGTCTTTGCCACCCATACCCCAGCACAGATCGAACGCCTGCTGGCGGCCATCCGTGATGTGCTACGCGGGCAGTGAACTTCTCTCATTAACAAAAAAACTCACGAAGTTAATCATCCCTTAACTGATCCCTAATCAACGCATGATTGGGGCTTAATCTCCGGCGGATAACATAAGCAGTAATTCACATGCAATGCTTTCCAAAGGAGAAATATGTTCAAGCACGCTGTTCATCTGAAAGTAGTTTCTTTGCTCGTTTTGGTGGGTGTCTTGCTGGCCGCCTGCAGTGCGGCTGCCCCTGCTGCTACCACTGAGGCTGCCACTCAGCCCGCTACCGAAGCTGCCCAGGCAACCACCGCGGCTGCCACCCAGCCCGCGCAGAGCTCCGCAATGGATGATCTGGTTGCGGCTGCCAAAGCTGAAGGCACCCTGACCGTCATCGCTCTGCCGCATGACTGGTGCAATTATGGCGCGGTCATCGATGCTTTCAAGGCCAAGTACGGTCTCGAGGTCAATGAATTGAACCCGGATGCCGGTTCCGGCGATGAGGTCGAAGCCATCAAGGCCAATAAAGATAACAAAGGCCCGCAGGCCCCGGATGTGATCGACGTGGGTTTCGCTTTCGGCCCCTCCGCGAAAGACGAAGGCCTGCTGCAGCCCTACAAAGTGTCCACCTGGGATACCATCCCCACCGAAGTCAAAGATGCTGATGGTTACTGGTACGGTGATTACTACGGCGTGCTTTCCTTTCTGGTCAATATCGATGTCCAGCCCAACGTTCCGCAGGATTGGAGCGATCTCTTGAACTCCACTTACCAGGGACAGATCGCCCTTTCCGGTGACCCGCGTGTTTCCAACCAGGCCATCCAATCGGTGTACGCGGCTGCCCTGGCCAATGGCGGTTCTCTCGACAATGCTCAGGCCGGTCTGGATTACTTTGCTGAACTCAACAAAGCCGGTAACCTGGTTCCCTTGATCGCCAATAACGGTCTTGTTGCCAAAGGCGAAACCCCCGTCCGCATCACCTGGGACTACAACGCTCTGGCTGCCGTCGATTCCTTCGCCGGCAACCCCAAAGCCACGGTGGTCATCCCCACAACCGGCCGCTTCGCCGGTGTATACGTGCAAGGCATCAGCGCTTACGCACCGCACCCCAACGCTGCCAAATTGTGGATGGAATTCCTCTACTCGGATGAAGGCCAGACCTTGTGGATGCAGGGCTACTGCCATCCGATCCGCGAGAGCGATCTGCGCGCCCGCAACGCCGTCCCGGCGGATATCCTGGCCAAATTGCCGGATGTCTCTGGGGCTGTCTTCCCGAGTGTTGATCAACTGAATGCCGCGAAAGACCTCATCACCAAGAACTGGGATGCTGTCGTGGGTGCCGATATTCAGGCTGGAAACTAGTTTCCTTTCGTAACCTCTCAGGCGGGACCCCGTTCATTTTATTTCCGGGGGTCTCGCCTCTCTTTCTTCTACAGGTGCCAATGAATTCAAACACCGCTAAAAAACGCGAATCTTCCCGCTGGCTGCCCTGGTTGGGCGTTGTCCCCTTTTTTCTCTTTGCTCTGTTGTTCCTGATTTTGCCGTCGCTGCGCTTGTTCGTCGGCAGCTTTACGGATATTCACGGGAATTTCACCCTCGATAACCTGAAAACACTGGTCACCCAGACATCGATCCTGAATGCCTACAGTCTATCGATCCGCATCAGCCTGGTCACCGCTGTGGGTGGTGGCCTTCTTGGCTTGCTCATGGCTTACGGCGTCACTCAGGGAGGCCTGCCCAAGCCCATCCGCTCGCTACTGATCACCTTCTCTGGGGTGGCCTCGAACTTTGCCGGGGTGCCGCTGGCTTTTGCTTTTGTGGCAACCCTGGGCCGCACGGGTTTCATCACTGCTTTATTGAAAAACGTTTTTGGCCTCAATCTCTACGCGGCCGGCTTCAACTTGTACAGCTTTGCCGGCTTGAGTCTGACCTACATTTATTTCCAGTTTCCGCTCATGATCTTGATTATCGCGCCCGCGCTGGATGGCTTGAAAAAGGAGTGGAACGAAGCAGCTCAGACGCTGGGAGCCAGCGGCTGGCAGTACTGGCTGCGGGTGGCCCTGCCGATTCTCATGCCCTCGATCCTGGGAGCGATGATCTTGTTGTTTGGCAATGCTTTTGGGGCTTATGCCACCGCTTATGCTCTTACCGGCGGAACACTGCCGATCATCTCGATCCAGATTGGCGCGCAGATCCGCGGCGACGTGCTGTATAACCCGAATTTGGGGTACGCCATGGCCATGGGTATGGTCATCATCATGGCGGTTACCATGGCCGGGTACTCCTGGCTGCAGAACCGCACCGAAAGGTGGCTGAAATGAAAACAAAGTTACGCAAGATACCGGTGTGGAGCTGGTTCTGGTTCATCCTCGGCGCGCTGTACTTTGTCCTGCCGTTGTATGCCACTCTTGATTTCTCCCTGCGCATGCAGCGCGATACGCTCAGTCTGCTGGCGTATCAAAGATCTTTTGCAGACCCTGATTTTCTCTCTTCCTTTTTGTTCTCGACCGTTGTTGCGGTGGTAACCATTTTCGGCAGCATCCTTCTGATCGTCCCGACTGCCTACTGGGTGCGCATGCGTTTGCCGCAGGCGCGGCGCATTGTAGATTTCATCACTTTGCTGCCGTTCGTGGTGCCGGCTATTATTCTGGTCTTTGGCATGATCCGCATCTACAGCATTCCACTCAAGATTCCTTTCACCGAGATCACCCTGATCTCACCGCTGACCAACTCGGCGCTGGGCACCGATATTTTGCTGGTGGCGGGGTACATCGTGCTGTCGCTGCCTTACATGTATCGCTCCGTGGACACCGGTCTGCGTGCCATGGATGTGCGTACCCTCACCGAGGCTGGGCAAAGCCTGGGTGCCAGCTCGCTGCGAATTTTGCTCAACGTGATCCTGCCCAACTTGCGTTCGGCGCTGCTGAGCGGAGCTCTTTTGACCTTTGCCATTGTCGTTGGGGAGGTTACCTTAGCTTCCTTCCTCAACCGGCCGGCATTCGGTCCCTATCTGTGGCTGCTGGGCCAGCATCGTGCCTACGAACCGGCGGCCCTTTCCTTTATCAGCTTCTTGATGACCTGGGCAGCTATGGGCATCATCCAGTTCCTCACCGGCGGCCAGGAACAGGCAGCCGGCGCGCATTGATCTCACCTGAAGGATTTCAACCATGAGCTATTTATCATTAACCGATGTTAAAAAGAACTTTGCTGGCAACCAGGTGATCCGCGGGATCGACCTCGCGGTTGAGCAGGGGGAATTCATTTCATTTTTGGGCCCATCCGGCTGCGGCAAGACGACCACCCTGCGCATGATCGCTGGCTTCGAAACGCCCAGCGAGGGCAATATCACGCTGGATGGCACCGACCTGACCCAGTTGCCCCCCAATCAGCGCAACCTGGGCATGGTCTTTCAGAGTTATGCTTTGTTTCCCAATCTCACCGTGGCCCAAAACATTGCTTTTGGGCTGGAAGTGCGGCGCACGCCCCGACCTCAGATTCGGGAACGGGTGCAGGAAATGCTTGAGCTGATCCAGCTCCCCGACTACGGCCACCGGTTTCCCAGCCAGCTTTCGGGCGGGCAGCAGCAGCGCGTCGCGCTGGCGCGGGCATTGGCCATCCATCCGCGGGTGCTGCTGCTGGATGAACCGCTGTCGGCTCTGGATGCCAAGATCCGTCTCGAGCTGCGCCAGGAAATCCGCGCTATTCAGCAAAAGCTGCAAATCACCACCATCTACGTGACCCACGATCAAGAGGAAGCGCTGTCGCTCTCGGACCGCATTGTGGTCATGCACAATGGGGTGATCGAACAGACCGGTACTCCTTTCGAAATTTATAACTACCCGGCCAACGCCTTTGTGGCCTCGTTTGTTGGCCAGATCAATTTGCTGCCCGTTGAGGTCAGTGACTTTGCCCGGAAAGAGGTTAAAATGGGGAAGCAACTGGTCCGGGTGGGACGTATGGGCGAAGCCAAAGGTTCGTCTGCCCAACTTGCCATTCGCCCGGAAGAGCTGCAATTGGGTCCTGCATTGCAGGGAAACACACTGACCGGGCAGGTGGTGGGGGTGGCGTATCTGGGTTCGGTCTTGCGCTGCAAACTGCAAATGGAGGATACCCTCATCTCGATGGATATGTTCAACTCGAAGGATCTGGCGATTCCCCAGGTGGGGCAGGAGTTGAGCGTCCATTTTTCTGAAGAGGCTTGCTGGCTTTTATGGTAAAACCTGTGGCAATTTTTGATCTGGATTCCACCCTGCTGGAAGGGGACTGCGAAATTCTATGGGTGGAATTTCTGGCAAAACGGGGGCTTGTCGATGAACCGTACGTGAAGCAGGTACAGATATTTGCTCAGGAATATCTGGAGGGGACGCTGAATTACGCGGATTTCGAATATCATCTGCAAAAACCGCTGCTGCACCGTTCTGCGGCGGAAGGCCAGGACCTGGTCGGTGCGTTTCTGGCCGGGATCGAACAATATTTTCGTCCTTTTATGCTGCAGCGTCTTGCGGAGCACCGCCGCCAGGGCTGTGCCGCCATCCTGGCGACAGCGGCCAACAGCCTGCTGGCACAGCCAATCGCACAAAAACTGGGCATGGATACTTTCATCTGCACCCAGATGGAAGTGATCGACGGTATCCCGACAGGTAAGATCGTGGGCTTTCCCCCTTTCCGCGAAGGCAAGGTGGAGAAGATCAAAACCTGGATGGCAGAGCAGCCAGTCACCCTGAGCGGCAGTTGGGCTTACAGCGATTCCTATAACGACATGCCCATTCTCAACCTGGTCGAGAACCCGGTAGCGGTCACCCCGGATGAGAATCTGCGCCGCACCGCCCAAGAGAAGGGCTGGCCTATCCTCGAAAAGGCGGCTCAGGCACTCTGACGCTGCACCAGTTTCGGTTCCACCACAATTCGTTTTGGCGTTTCTTCCCCGCATACCAGATGGAGCAGGGCGATCATGGCCTGTTCCCCCAACGCGGTCTGATCCACGTGCAGCGTGGTTAGACTGGGGTTGGTCAGCCCTGCCAGAGGAATGTCATCGGCACCGATGACGGCCACCTGCGCGGGGATGCTGCGTTGGGTCTGCAGGCAGGCGCGCAGCACGCCCACTGCCACCAGATCGTTGAAGGCGATCACCCCATCGATTTCTGGCTGCTGCCCGAAGAGGTGCAAGGCCGCTTCTTCCCCACCGGAGGTGGTGGGGGAGCAGTGAAGAACCAGTTCCTCACGGGCGGGCAGCCTTTGGGCATGCAGACCGCGCAAATAACCATTCAGACGCCGCTGGCTGCTGATCGAGTTTTCTGGGCCAGTGATCAAGGCAATGTGCTGGCGGCCCTGAGCGATCAGGTAGTCCACGGCCTGCTGGGTGCCCTGGCAATCGTTGACGTTCAGGGTAACCACCCGCGGGCGGGGTTCATCCAGGGTGCGGTTGACCAGTACCGTGGCCGGCAGCGCTTCGAGATAGGGCAGCATTTCGATCTGCGATAGACGTGAACTGCACAACACCGCGCCGTCGATTTCCTTTTCGAGCAAAGAATTCAAGGCCTTTTTTTCACGATCCAGATCTTCTGCAGTATTGATGAGGAACAGATTATAGCCATTTTGGGAGGCGATTTCTTCTGCTCCGCGGGCGATCTGCGCAAAGAAGGGGTTGGCCACGTCAGGCATCACCAATCCAAGAGTGGCGGTCTGATGGGTGACCAGGCCGCGTGCGATCTGGCTGGGGTGATAGCCCAGTTTTTCAGCGATCTTCAAAATCCGCTCGCGCGTTTCAGGGTGAATGCCCTCGCGGTCGTTCATGGCTCGAGAAACGGTCATCAAGGATACCCCGGCAGCAGCAGCGACGTCAGCGATGGTGATTCGATTTCGGTTCATCCGGCACCTTTAAGAAAAATGGGATATTGACAGCAGCGACAATTAAAGTTATTATATTTGTTAGCGCTAACGTTAACGCTAACTATTATAAATCACTTTCACCTGAATATATGCGTTGAATCATTCCGCTTTAGCATTTATGGTAATCGCGTTTCAAACCTTGCATCGAGGAGGTACAAACCCGAGCAGCGAACCCAGATGTGCAATTAGAGAGAGAAGTTCAAAACCTTCATCTTATACTTTTCAAGGAGAATGATATGTACAAACGCATCATAGTTGTTCTTGTGCTGGCTAGCATGTTGTTGGCCTCCTGCTCTGCAGCTCAGACCACTGCTGCCCCCACAACTGCGGCAACCACTGCTGCAGTTACCGAAGCGGCTGCTGCTACGACTGAAGCCGCTCAACCCTTCGCTGGTGTTACCCTCAACATGATCGACAGCCCCGAAGGTCAGACCGACGCCATGATTGCCCTGGAAAACAAATGCCAGACAGAAACCGGCGCCACCCTCAAAGTTGAAGTCGTCCCGCAGGATGACGTAGATACCAAGATGCAGACTGCACTGGCTGCCAAGAGCTCTGCTTATGACCTCATTGGCCTCGATATCATCGACCTCGCCAAATACGATGCTGCCGGCTGGCTCGAACCCCTGGATAGCTACATCGATGACGCCACCAAGAGTGATATTCTGCCCTTCGCTCTGGAAGGCATCAGCTATGATGGCAAGATCCTCGGCCTGCCCTGGAAAGCAGAATACATGGTCATGGTTTACAACAAGAAAATGCTCGAAGATGCGGGCATTACTGCTGCTCCTGCTACCTGGGATGAACTCATCCAGGACAGCAAGACCCTGAAGGAAAAAGGCATTGTGGATTACCCGATCGCCTTTACCTGGGGCGCTAACTACGAACAGATCACCTCTGACTACACCATGATGGTCAAGAGCATGGGCGGTCAGCTCTTCGATGATTCCGGCAAACCTGTGTTCAACACGGGGGCTGGTGTCCAGGCGCTGCAGATGATGTACGACATGATCAACACCGACAAGATCGTCGACCCGGCTGCCCTCACCATCAAAGGTGGCGGTACCCCGCCGCGATATCGTCATGGGTGGCAATGCTGCCTTCGTCTTCCTGTGGGGTAACCCACTCGTGACCATGAACGATCCTGCCAACACTGATCTGGCGGGCGACTTCGAAGTCGCTCTGGCCCCGGATGGCGGCGCTGGTCACATTTCCCTGGCTGGCCCGATGGGGATGTCCATTTCCGCTTATTCCCAGAATAAGCAGGCTGCCTGGGCGATGTTGAAATGCATCGCAGGTCCAGAAGGCGAGAAAGACCTCTTCATGAAAGACGGCTCTCCGTTTGGCTACACCAGTGTGTTGAATGACCCCGAAGTTCAGGCCAAGATGGCTGAAAACGGTGGTGCTGTGATCGCCGAGCAGGCGAACTCCCTGGCTGTGCGCCCGTCCCTGCCGTACTATGCGGATTGGTCTTCTGCTCTGCAGGATACCGTTCAGAAAGTACTGACCAACCAGGTTCCCGTCCAGCAAGGTCTGGATGATCTGGCGGCCAAGACGCTGGAACTGCAATCCGAGTACTCGAAATAGTTTTGCGTAACTCAAAAGGCGCCACAAACCTTTGTGGCGCCTTTTTTAAAGGCAGTTTCTCTCGAAAAAGAACGATAATTAAAGCAAAGAAATTCTTGCCAAGAACTGCAAGTCGGTTGGAAAGGTGTCAGGATGCAAGCATCAGCTCAAAAAAGGCGTATCACCTCGAAACAAAGATTTGGATTGCTGCTTATTGCACCATCTTTCTTGATTATTCTCGGACTGATGGTCTATCCTCTGGTCTACTCGCTGGGCATCAGCTTCTTTAACCTCCACATTACTGCCCCGTGGCTGGGAACCACTTTCGTGGGGATCAAGAACTACCTCTCGGTCATCACCGACCCGGATATGCATTCCGCTCTGTGGCATACCCTCTTCATGGCCGCGGTCGGGATCGGTCTGGGAATTCCCATCTCACTTTTCTTCGCTCTCATCCTCAATCGCAAATTCCCGCTGCGCGGCCTGGTACGCGGAATTCTCATCATTCCGTGGGTGATTCCAGGTTCTGTGCAGGGTTTACTCTGGAGCCGTATTTTCGACTCTCATTATGGTGCCTTAAATGGTATTTTGATTCAGTTTGGCCTCATCAAAGAGCCGATCACCTGGCTGCTTGATCCGCATCGGGCGTTGTTCCTGATCGCTTTTGCCAGTCTGTGGGGGGCTATCCCGATGATGACGCTGTTGTATCTGGCCGGGCTGCAAAGTGTTCCGGCTGAACTCTCGGATGCCTGCCAGGTCGACGGCGGCACGCGCTGGGGTTACTTCCGCTACATCGTTTTTCCCTTGTTGCTGCCAATAACTTTGATCAATTTGATCTTGCGTACGATCGATGCCTTTACCATGTTCGATCTGGTATATGTGCTCACTGGCGGTGGCCCCGCCGGGGCGACGCAGGTCACCGGTTACTACCTCTATGAGGCAGCCTTCACCAAGATGAATTATGGTTATGCTTCTGCACTGGCCTGGCTGATCGCTGTTACGGTGACCCTGCTGGCAATCTTCTACAGCCGCTTTACTCGCACGGAGGGGACTGCATCATGACGACTTATATTAAGACTTCTCATTCGAAATGGGCCGGGTTCAAAAGGTTTGTTTCTGGGTTCTTTCTGACCATTGCTGTGCTCGTTATTCTTATCTTTATCCTGGCACCGGTAGCCTGGCTGGTCATCAGCAGTATTTCCACTCAGAAAGATCTGCTGCAAATGCCGCCTACCTGGCTGCCCTGGCCGCCTGATTTTTCGCGCTACCGGGAACTCCTTTTCGGTACCGGTCAAAGCGGCTCCACGCTGACCGATTTCACTCTCAAGGCGTTCCGGTATTCCCTGCGCAACAGTCCTGATCATTGCCAGCAGTGTGACTGCCCTGGCCCTGTTCTTGGCTCACTGTCGGGTTACGCTTTTGCCCGCATCAAACTGCCGATGGGCGATAAATTGATCTACGTTCTGCTGATTGGACAGATGATCCCGGTGGCTGTTTTGCTTATCCCGCTGTATATCACTTTGGGCAAGCTGGGAATGCTGGATAAGCTCTCGACGGTCGTCATCTTGCTTGTCTCAATCCATCTGCCCTTTGTGATCTGGATGCTGCGCGGTTACTTCCAGACCTTGCCGGCAGAAATGGAAGAGGCGGCCCTGGTGGATGGCGCTTCCCGGCTGCAGGTGATCTTCAAGGTCATTTTACCGGTTTCTTTGCCGGGCTTGTTTTCGGCTGCCGCCTATACTTTCATGCAGAGCTGGAATGCTTTCATGATTCCGTTGATCTTTACTTCCAGTGATACGGTGCGCTCGGTGACCGTGGCCATTGCCATGTTCATTGGCCGCAATTACACCGATTACAGTCTGATGTGCGCCGCAGGCGTGCTGGCCAGTTTGCCGCCCGTGCTGCTGGCAATTTTCTTCCAGCGTTACCTCCTCGCCGGTTTGACGGCGGGAGCTGTGAAAGGATAATCGATTTATGCAGGTATTTCCCCAATCAGACGGCAGCCTCAAGATACTTCAGCCGCAGCAAACGGCCGGTTTTGATCTGGGTAACCGTTCTCTCTTCGTCAAGACCAACGGCAGCGGCGACGCCAATCAAATTTACTTCGCCCACGGGGCTCACGCTGGCTGCTGGAAACTCGAAATCTCGATTAATGGTACACGTGCTGAGTTTTCTGAAGCGCGCGCGATCGGTCGATTGTGGCAGTTGTTCGGCGAATGTGCCGGAACATCCCTCGCGGCCGAGGTATTTTTGGAAGAAAAAAAGCCGGTTGTCTATGAGACCCTCACCCTGACTGCTCCGGCCGGGCAGGACGTGGCAGTGAACGTACGTTTGCTGCTCGACATTACCGCGCCGCCCCCGCCCAAGGGCAAATGGCAGAATTTTGCGGCGACTTATCTGCCGCGCCTGCCCTGGCATGCCTGGCTGTGGGGTTTTGGCTGGGGACGCTGGCTGCAAACCCCGGCTCCCCGGCGGATTCTGCGCCGTGGAACCAGTGAACTGGCTGCCGCAGGACGGGTAGCCTGGACCTTCGCGGCCGATCAGGCTTTTTCGGCCTGCACGATCCGGGGCAAACAGACCGAAGTGGAATTTGCCTTCTCGCTCCCGGCCGGGCAGAGCCGCAGTCTGCAAGTGGCACTGGCTGAAGCTGGCAACACGACGGCTGCCGCCGAACTCAAACAGCTCCCGGCGGCTCGCCAGGATGCCGAGGAATATGCTGCCTGGCTGAATCGCCAGATCGACATTCACGATCCTTTGCTGCGTTCGCTGTACGTGGCTGGCCTGAATGCTGCCAAAGCGATGTATAAGGAATTTCCCAGCGGTCATGCCGGCCTGGTGGCTGGCCCGGACTATGCCTTCCCGCCGCGCATCTACTTCCGCGATGGCTACTGGACGGCCCAGGCGTTGATCGATACGGCGCCTGAACTGGTACGCAATCATTTGCTGCACCTGTCTGCCGGGGTGCACCCCAATGGCGAGTGCCCCAGCGGTGTCTTCGCCGCGCATCTGCTCAAGGAATGGCACGCTCCAGCCAACTGCAACGCTGATTGGCTGGCAGACCATTTCGATTCGCCGTCTTTCTACATTTTGCTGCTCAATGACTATCTGACCACGACTCACGATTGGGCCTTGCTCGATGAAGTGCCGCAAGAGATCAATCCGCGCCTGCGCTGGCCGAAACAAACCATTGGTCAGCGGGCCGCCACGGTCATTCGCTACCTGATCAGTCTGGATAAAGATGGCGATGGGTTGATCGAGAAACCCTACAAGGCCAATGACTGGGCCGACAATATCGACCGTTCCATCTGGGTGGGGTACGATCAGGCGCTCTACATTGCCGCGCTCAAGGCTTATGCCGGGCTGTGCCCGCGTCTCGAAGGGGCGGATGTCAGCGACCGCTATCTCAAGCTGGCTGATCAGGCCCTGGCTGGGATGCGCCGCGAGCTGTGGGATGAAAAGCTGGGCTATTTCGTTAATTACCGCCGCCCCGAGTTTACCGAGAAGAACCTGTCGGTGGATACTCTGGTGGCGCTCTATTACCACTTGCTGAATGAAAACGAGACGCAGCGCATCTTGCAGGCCGCGGATCGTCTGCTGCGGGCCAGCCAGAATACCGAGCAGCCCTACGGCGATTACGGACTTCTGTGCGCATACCCGATCTACTCCAACCCCGAGGATCTGTTCGATAAATCGGCCAGCCCCTTCTGCTATCACAATGGCGCGGATTGGCCGTACTGGAACGGCATGCTGGCTGACGTTTTGCTCGAGCGGCATGACCCTGCCGCACTCGATGTTTTGACCCGCTGGTGGGTTTATGGTTTGGAGCAAGGCTGGCTGACACCGGTAGAGTATTACTCCCCGGCTTACCCGGTGGGGGGCATGCTGCAGGGATGGAGCAGTATGCCCGCGGCTACTTTATGGCGTAAACTTTCCCTGGTGAAGGAGCTGATCCATGAAAAATGAATTTCCATTACCGACTTCGGCCCCGCGGGGAGTGCACTGCACGCAGCCAACTCCTCCGACGCTGGAATTCACGGCTTCGCAGGGCGAACGCTTCACGGTAACTGCGCTTGAAGAGGACATTGTGCGCGTTACCTTCACCCCAGAAGGCGCTCCGCGCCTGGGGCGCACCTGGCTGGTGCTGGGCAAGAATGGCCAAATGCCCGAGGCGGGCCGCGACCGAAATGATCTGACCGGTTTTTCTCTGCCGCCTGTACAGGTAGAACAAAACGATTCCTGCCTGGCCCTCAAGACCCAACGACTGCGGGTCGAGATTCAGCCGCAGACACTGGCTTTGCGCTGGTCCACAGCGGAAGGCACTTTGCTGGCCGCGGATGTCGAAAAGGCGCCTTACGTTTATGCTGCCGCCGGCGATGCGGTGGGGCACAATCTGCTCAGCCATCCTGACGAATATTATTATGGCTTTGGTGAAATATCCGGCCGGTTGAATAAAGCCCACAGCCACATTCTGCTCAAGAACATCGATAATCCGGGCTACAGTGCCAAAAACGGCAGTCCGCTCTACAAGTTGATCCCGTTCTACATCACCTATTCTCCACGGACTCATCAGGCCTTCGGGTTCTTCTACGACAATCTGGCTACGACCACTTTCGATCTCAACACCCACGCGGATGGACTGCCGGAACATCATCGCTATGCAGCCCAGGCCGGGGATATCGATTACTATTTCATCTACGGCCCGACGATGGCCGAAGTGATCGAAAAATTTACCCGCCTGACCGGGCGCATGCTCCTGCCGCCGCGTTGGAGCCTGGGTTACATGGGTTCGACCATGAACTATACCGAGGCCAAAGATGCTCAAACCCAACTGGCGAAATTTGGGCGGAACTGCGAGCATTACCAAATCCCCTGCAACCTGTTCCACCTTTCTTCCGGCTACACTTTGGGCGAGGATGGCAAACGCTACGTGTTCCACTGGAACCGCAGCCGGGTTCCCGACCCGCAGGCCATGGTGGATGATTTCCATGCGCACGGCATTCGTCTGGCGGCCAATATCAAGCCGGCCCTGCTGACCACTCATCCGCGTTTCGAAGAGGTGCGTCAGTTGGGCGCCTTCATCCGTGAACCTGGAACGGACCAGCCCACAGCTTTTCCCCTTCTGGGGCGGCATCGCGGCGGCACTCGATTTCACCAATCCGGCGGCTGTCGCCTGGTGGAAGAAAAATGCCAAAGAGCAATTGCTTGATTATGGCATCGACAGTACCTGGAATGACAACAATGAATTCGAAGTGCAGGAAGGCGAAGCTCGCTGTCTGGGCTTTGGTGAGGAATTCCCGGTCAAATATGCCCGGCCGCTGCAAACCTTGCTGATGATGCGTACCTCGTATGCGGCCCAGCTTGAGCAGCACCCGAATGAACGGCCGTTCTTGATCTCCCGCTCGGGCTGTGCCGGGATGCAGCGCTACGTGCAGACCTGGTCCGGGGATAATTTCACTTCCTGGCAGACCCTGAAGTACAACATCCCGATGGGATTGGGGTTAAGCCTCTCAGGGGTACCCAACACAGGGCACGACGTGGGCGGTTTTGCCGGTCCGCGGCCTTCGCCAGAGCTGTTCGTGCGCTGGGTTCAGAACGGCATCTTCCATCCGCGTTTCACCATTCATTCCTGGAAGATCCTCTTTGGCGCCAATGAACCGTGGATGTTCCCCTCGGTTTTTCCGATTATTCGCGAAACCATCCAGTTCCGTTACCGCCTCATGCCCTACCTCTATAATTTGCTGGTCGAAGCGGCCGCCACCGGCCATCCGATCATTCGCCCGCTGGTGTACAGCTTCCCGGATGACCCGCATTGTCTGGAAGAATCCTTCGATTTCATGCTGGGGCCGTCTTGCTGGTGGCATCAGTGGTAGCGCCGTGGGTGCGCCACCGCCAGGTTTATTTGCCGGCCGGGCAGGACTGGGTCGATTTCTATACAGGCGCGCGTTACTCAGGCGGGCAGACCATTACGGCTGCTGCTCCCCTCAGCCACCTGCCGCTCTTCGTGACCGCTGGTGCCATGATCCCTATGGGCGAAGTCGTGCATCCGCGCTTTCACGCGGCGGATGACGTCCGCAAGATTCTGGTCTTCCCGACTGCCGGCACAGGCGCAGGCAGCCTCGATCTGCACGAAGATGATGGCGAGACCCTGGCTTACCAGCGCGGTGTAACGACCTGCGTACAGATTCACGGCGAATACAGCGCTGCCAGCCTCAAATTCTCGGTAGAACTGGCCCCTTACGAATACTCTTTGCCTTACTCAGAGCTGGAATTCATTCTGCCCCCCGGTGAGATCCGGCGAGTGGAAATGACCGGGCTGAAGAAGCAATGGCAGGATGAAGCGGGTCAGACCCACTTCACCTGGGCAATTCCGCAGCGGAGGCACTGACATGGGGACATTTGCTGATCGCTATTTTGCCAATGATCCCGCCCAGCTCAAACTGGCGCGGACGCTTTACCAGGGGGCGGCTCAGTTGCCGCTGGTGTGCCCGCATGGGCATGTCGACCCGCATCTCTTCGCGGATACCGATTACCATTTTGGTAATCCGGTCGAGCTGATGATTTTGCCTGATCACTACGTGCTGCGCGTTTTGCATTCACATGGGGTGGATTATGCTGACCTGGGCATTCCTGAGATAGGAAAGCCAGCTCCGCAGCGCGATCCGCGCGGGGTGTGGCAGATCTTTGCCGATCACTTCTACCTGTACGCGGCTACCCCAACCGGCATCTGGATTCAGAATGAGTTGACCGACGTCTTTGGTATTGCCGAGCCGCTGAATGGGCGTAATGCTCAGGCAGTGTACGCTGCCGTGCAGCAGGCGTTGAGCGGAGCCGATTTCACCCCGCGCAAACTCTATAAGCGTTTCAATATTACCGTGCTCAGCACTACCGACGGTGCCAGTGATGATCTGGCCCTGCACCGGCAGATCAAGACTTCTGGCTGGGAGGGGCACATCCTGCCCACTTTCAGGGCGGATACCATCGTCAACATCGATGCGGCTGCCTGGACGGGAGAGGTGGAAAAGCTGGGCGCTGCCAGTCACATCCAGATCGGCTCATATGTACAGTTCATCCAGGCAGTGGAATCACGGCGCGCCTGGTTCGTTGAGAATGGGGCCACAGCCACTGATCTGGCGGTGGTCGAAGCTACCACGGCCGATGTTCCCGCAGCAGAGATGGAGCGTCTCTTCCAGAAGGGTTTGGCGCATACCATCAACGCGGAAGAAACCAACCGTTTCATTTCAGGAATGCTGATGGAACTGGCACGCATGAGCAGTGAAGACGGGCTGGTAATGCAGCTTCACGTGGGCAGTCTGCGCAATCATGACCGCGCGCTCTTTGAAAAATATGGCCCTGATCTGGGCGCTGACTTTCCGATCACGGTGGAGTTTACCCGGGCCCTGCAGCCGCTGCTCAACCGCTACGGCAATCACCCGAACTTCCATCTCATCCTGTTTACGCTGGATGAAGCAACTTATTCCCGCGAGCTGGCTCCGCTGGCCAGTTACTACCCGGCCGTCAAATTGGGGCCGCCCTGGTGGTTCCACGATAACCTGAACGGAATGCAGCGTTTCTTTGAACAGGCTGTCGATTCGGGCGGACTGTTCAACACGGTGGGCTTCAATGATGATACCCGCGCCTTCCTTTCCATCCCGGCCCGGCATGACGTGTGGCGTCGTGCTGGTGCCAACTGGTTGGCCGGCCTGACCCTGCGTGGAGTGGTGGAAGAGAACACGGCTGAAATGATGATGAAGGCACTTTCCTGCGGGCTGGCCCTGCAGGCTTACAAGCTGGAAGAATATGCGCCGAAGGAAGCGAGACTGGTATGAAAAAAGAAGAACTGTACAGGATGTATGATTTTACCGGTCAGACCGCGGTGATCACGGGTGGGGGCGGGGTACTCGGCGGTGAAATGGCCGTGACCCTGGCCTGGATGGGGGCCAACGTGGCCATTCTTGATCGCTGTGCGATCCTCAATGAACAAATTACCACCGCAGCAGCCGGCGCACCGGGCCAGCTGACCCTGATCCATTCTGACGTACTGGATACCCACGTATTGCAGGAATCCGCGGACGAGATCAAACGAGCCTTTGGCAAAGTGGATATTCTCATCAATGCCGCTGGCGGCAATCATCCTTCCGCAACCACCACGGCTGAAAAAATCCTTCTTTGACTTGCCCACAGATGCTCTTAAATTTGTCTTTGATCTGAATTTGCTGGGCACGATCTTGCCCTGCCAGGTTTTTGGACGGCAGATGGCTGAAACAAAAAGCGGGTGCCATCCTGAATATCTCTTCCATGAATGCTTTCCGCCCGCTGACCCGCATTCCGGCCTATTCGGCCGCCAAAGCCGGGGTGAGCAATTTCACCCAGTGGCTGGCGGTGCACATGGCACAGGAATATTCCCCCGCCATCCGTGTGAATGCCATTGCTCCGGGTTTTTTGCTCGGCGAACAGAATCGCTTTTTGCTCACCGATGCGCAAACCGGGGAATTGACCCCGCGCGGACGCACCATTCTGACCCATACCCCCATGAACCGCTTTGGCAACCCCGACGATCTGCTGGGGGCGGTATTATGGCTGCTTTCCCCGGCGGCGGCCTTCGTCACCGGTGTGGTCATTCCCATCGATGGTGGCTTTGCGGCATTCAGCGGTGTGTAGTCAAAGGAGTGCACGATGACGACGCTGTTATCTGAGGCAGAAGTCCAACAAAAAGTTAGCGAAGGTCTGGCGGCACTGCCGCTGCAGGGCAAACGCGTGCTGGTCATTATTCCAGACCCAACCCGTACCATGCCGCTGCCGCTCTTCTTCCGCAGCATCGTGGCCTCTCTGCGCGGACGGGCCAGCCAGGTCGATTTTTTGGTAGCGCTGGGTACGCACCCACCTCTGAGCGAAGCGGAGTTATTGAAGCTGGTGGGCCTGAGCGCGGCTGAAAAGGCACAGGCTTATCCCGACGTTCATCTCTTCAACCATGCCTGGCAGGATGCCAGTGCACTGACCCAGGTGGGCGAGATCAGCGCAGAGCAGGTAGCCGAGATTAGCCGCGGCATGCTGCATCAGAGTGTACCGGTGCGCTTGAACAAGCTCATTCTGGATTATGACCACCTGTTGGTATGCGGCCCGGTCTTCCCGCATGAGGTGGTGGGCTTTTCAGGCGGCAACAAATATTTCTTTTCTTCTTCCCTGGCATTGCCGGTCCGGATATCATCGATCTCAGCCACTGGCTGGGAGCGCTGCTGACATCTTTGAGATCATCGGTACCAAGAATACCCCGGTGCGCCAACTGATCGATCTGGCGGCTTCATTTATTCCGCGGCCGCGTTCGGCCATTTGTGTGGTCGATACTCCTGAAGGGGTGGCAGGTGTTTTCTGCGGTACCCCAGAAGCAGCCTGGGCGCAGGCTGCAGATCTCTCGGCCCAGGTGCACATCCGCTGGGTGGACCATCCTTACGAGACGGTGCTTTCGGTTATGCCGGCCATGTACACCGAGATCTGGACGGGGGCCAAAGGAATGTACAAAATGGAACCCGTCGTGGCAGATGGCGGCGAGGTGATCATTTATGCCCCGCACATCCACGAGATCAGCGTGGTGCATGGGGCATATCTGCACCGCATCGGCTATCATGTTCGGGATTATTTCTTGAAACAACCCGGTAAATTCGACGACATCCCCGGTGGGGTGCGGGCACACTCGACGCACTTGCGTGGGGTGGGCACTTACGACCCGGTGACCGGCATCGAAAAACCGCGCATTCGCGTGACCCTGAGTACGGGCATCAGCGAGGCGGAGTGCCGTTCGGTTAACCTGGGCTACCGCGACCCGGCCTCGATCAACGTGGAAGAGTGGCTGCAGCGTCAGGACGAGCACCTGCTGGTGGTGCCGCGCGCTGGTGAATTCCTGTATCGATTGAAGCCAAAGGGGGCAGGATGTTCTTGATCGTGATGGGGGGTTTCAGGCTGCGGCAAATCGACCATTGGCAAGAGCCTGGCTGAGGACCTGGGCTGGCATTTCTACGATGGTGATGATTTTCACCCGGCCGAGAACGTAACCAAGATGAGCCAGGGTATTCCCTTGACGGATGCTGATCGCGCCGGCTGGCTGGCGGCATTGGCCCGGCTGATCCGCGGTTCGCTGCAAAAGGGGCAATCCGGCGTGCTGGCTTGCTCCGCCCTCAAGCAAAAATACCGTGATGAACTGACTGTGGACCCCAACCAGGTGAAATTCATTTACCTGAAGGGGGATTATGCCCTCATCAAGGCGCGTATGGAAGCTCGTCCTGGCCATTATATGAAACCGGGCATGCTCGACAGTCAATTCGCGGCTCTTGAGGAACCGACGGATGCCCTGACGGTCGATATCCGCCACACGCCGCAGGAAATTTTGGATTTCATCAAAAAACAACTGGGCCAGAAATAGAAAATTGCTAAAAATCGACTCTGGATCGCTCCGCAGCAGCTAACGCGGAGCGATTTTTTGGCAGAAAATTGTCCGTTTCTTGGGAAAATTACGATTACAATAAAGACTTCGCAGTTTTGATCTTGCTAAATTGAGGTTCATTCTATGTCCACCCCGTCCCATTCGAGCACTTCTACCGGTACCAATCGCGGTTACTGGTTTGCTTTTTTAAGTGCGCTCATTCTTTCGACTACCGGTATTCTCATTCGTTATTTAACCAAGACGTATGCTCTCCCGGCTCTGATCCTGGCTTTTTGGCGTGATATTTTCGTCATTTTGCCGCTGGGGATCATTTTACTGATCGTCAAGCCTGCTTTGCTCCGGCTGCCGCAGCGGTTTTTGCCGCTGCTGGTGATTTATGGCCTGGTGCTGGCCCTGTTCAACTCCACCTGGACCCTGTCGGTGGCGATCAATGGTGCGGCCGTGGGCACCGTATTGTGCTACAGTTCGGCAGCGTTTACGGCATTGCTGGGCTGGTGGTTCCTGAAAGAGAAACTGGGCTGGGGCAAGCTGGCGGCCGTGCTGCTCAGCTTGTTGGGTTGTTTGCTGGTTTCGGGAGCGCTGTATGCCTCTTCCTGGCAGGCAAACCTGCTGGGAATCGTCACGGGAATCGGCACCGGGTTGTGCTATGCCGTCTATTCGCTGATGGGACGGTCGCTTTCACAAAAGGGGCTCAACCTGTGGACGATGCAGTTTTACACTTTTGGTTTCGCAGCCGTCTTCTTGCTGCTGTTTAATCTGTTTTCGCACGGTGCTTTGCCGGGTACCGCCGCAAACATGAGCCAGATGATCTGGGCTTCTCTCGATTGGAAGGGCTGGCTGGTGCTCTTCCTGCTGGCTGCCGGGCCGACCCTGCTCGGCTTTGGCACTTATAACCTCAGTCTCTCCTACCTGCCTTCCAGCGTGGCCAATTTGATCGTGACCCTCGAGCCGGTATTTACCACCATCATGGCTTACTTCCTGTTCGGCGAAACGCTGACCGCTTTGCAACTGGGGGGAGCGGCGCTGATCGTGGGCGGGGTGGTGCTCATCCGCGTTACCGAAGGAATGCACGACCGCCGCGTTCGAGCTTAAACAATAAACGCTTGCCGATCGAAAGAGGGCAAGCGTTTTTCGTTAATTCAGATTTTTTAACCGCGTACCGAATAGTCCCCTTCGATGATCCATTTATAGGTGGTCAATTCGCGCAGTCCCATTGGGCCGCGGGCATGCAGACGTTGGGTCGAGACGGCGATCTCGGCCCCCAGCCCCATCTGGGCCCCATCGGTGAAGCGCGTCGAAGCGTTGACGTACACTGCTGCAGAATCGACCTTTTCGACAAACTCGCGGATGGCTTCCGGGTCGTGGGCCAGGATGCCATCAGAGTGGCCGGTGGAATGGGCGGCGATGTGCTCGATGGCTTCGGTTACGTTGACGACCACCTTGAGCCCCAGTACCAGCGACAGCCACTCAGTATCGAAATCCTGCTCCCCGGCGGGCAGCACGCAGTCGGCACATTGAGGCAGTAGAATGCGGCAGGCCTCTGGGTCCGCGCGGAAGGTGACCCCATCGGCGCGTAACTTTTCGACCAGCTTGGGGAGGAAGCGTTCCGCTACCGCCGGGTGCACCAGAACAGTGTCGAGAGCGTTGCAGACAGACGGACGCTGCACTTTGGCATTCTCGATCACCGGCAGGGCGCGTTCCAGATCGGCGCTGGCATCTACATACAGATGGCAGATGCCCATGCCGCCGGTGACTACCGGGATGCGGCTGTTCTGCCGGCAAAACTCGTGCAGGCTGGCCCCGCCGCGCGGCAGTACCAGATCAACGGTCTGATCTTGCTGCAGCAGTTCGAGTACGCGCTGGCGGTCAGTGTCTTCAATGAGCTGGATGGCCTCACGCGGAATGTTCGTCCCCTGCAGACCGTGCTGGATGGCAGCAGCCAGGGCACGGTTCGAGCGGATGGTCTCGCTGCCGCCGCGCAGGATGACGCAATTGCCAGATTTCAGCGCCAGCCCGGCGACATCCACGGTGACATTGGGACGGGCCTCGTAGATCACGGCCAGCACCCCCAGCGGCACGCGAACTTTGCGCAGGTGAAGTCCGTTGGGGAGAATTTTTTCTTCCATTAATTCGCCGGCCGGGTCAGGCAATTCACTTACCTGGCGCAAGTCGTTGAGGATGCCTTGCAGACGTTTTTCGTTGAGCATCAATCGGTCGAGCATGGCTTCGCTCAGACCGGCAGCCCGGGCAGCTTCGAGGTCGGCCTGATTGGCAGCCAGAATGGCGGCGCGTTCTTTCCACAGGACATCGGCCATGGCGTGCAGAGCACGGTTCTTTTCAGCGGTGGGGATGTGAGCTAAAATTGCCGCGGCCTGACGGGCCTGGTGGCACAGGGTGATAACGGCGGGATATTCACTCATCGGGTACCTTCTTATAACAGGGCCATGTGATTGCGGTGGATGACCTCTTCTCCGAGGGTGTAGCCCAGCAGGCTTTCGATTTCGGAGGAGCGGTGGCGACACAGTTTGTGCAATTCATCCGCGCTGTAGTTGCTTAATCCGATGGCAATGGCTTTGTGTTCTTCTGAAACGACACGCACGGCATCGCCGCGTTCGAACTGTCCGGCGACCTTGACCATGCCGGCGGGCAGCAGGGAGCTGCCGTTTTGCAGGGCCTGGATTGCCCCGTTGTCGATCACGATCTCTGCCTTGGGGCGGCTGCCCGATAACAGACGGCGTTTGCGCCCTTCCAGCTTGTTGATGGCAGCTGCAAAATGTGTGCCCAGCGCTTCGCCGTGGGCCAGGCGCAGCAGGATGTTCTCGATTGAGCCGTGGGTGATGACCACTTCCGCTCCGCTGTGGCGGGCCAGATCGGCTGCCTGGAGTTTGGTGACCATGCCGCCGGTGCCCAGCCCGGTAGAGCTGCCCCCTACCGCCTGCCAGAGTTCCGCGGGGATCGGTTCGGCCCCCACTTCGTGGACCAGTTGGGCCTGCGGGTGACTGCGCGGGTCGGCATCATAGAGTCCCTCTTGATCGGTGAGCAACAGCAGCAGATCAGCTTCGATCAGGCTGGCAACCTGGGCGGACAGGGCATCGTTATCGCCGAATCGGATCTCATCCGTGGCGACGGTGTCGTTTTCATTGATGATGGGCAAAATGGATTGGTTGAGCAGGGCTTCGAGGGTGTCACGAGTGTTGATGAAGCTGTGCCGGTCAGCCAGATCAGCGCGGGTGAGCAGAAACCTGGGCCACGTGCAGCCCATAGATGGCAAAGAATTGTTCGTACATGGCCATCAGCCGCGGCTGGCCGACAGCGGCCATCATCTGTTTTGCCGGTACCTGCTGCGGCAGGGAGGGGTAGCCCAGTGCTTCCCGCCCGGCGGCAATGGCCCCGGAAGAAACCAGGGCAACCTGAATGCCCTCCTGGCAAAGGAGCGCGATCTGGCGCGCAATTTCTACCAGGCGCGGTGCCGAGAGTTTCTTTTCTCCGCCGGTCAGGGTGGAGGTACCGATTTTAATGACGATTCGCTGCGGCAGACTCATTTTTTCACTCGCTTCAACAATTTGCTCGATTTTAGCATAGAATAAGAGGAACAACTCAATCCAGAAAGTGCAGGAAAATAGAATGAAGACCATTGGCATGATTGGCGGCATGAGCTGGGAATCTTCTCAAGAATACTACCGCATTATCAATGAAGAAGTTCATCAGCGTCTGGGCGGGGTTCATTCAGCCAAGACGCTGATGCTCTCGGTGGATTTTGCCGAGATCGAGGAATTACAGCGTCTGGGGAACTGGTCAGAAGCGACTCGCCAGATGGTGGCAGCGGCCCAGGCACTTGAACGCGGTGGGGCTGATTTTGTGGTGATCTGCACCAACACCATGCACAAGATGGCGGATGAGGTACAGGCGGCCATTCACATTCCACTGCTGCACATCGCTGATGCGGCTGCCCAGGCCATCCAGGCCCGTGGGCTGCAGCGGATCGGCTTGCTGGGTACGCGCTTTACCATGGAGGAGCCGTTCTACAAGGATTGCCTGGCTGAGAAATTTGGGCTCGAGGTGCTGATCCCGCCTGCGACAGAGCGAGAGCTGGTCCATCGCGTGATCTATGATGAACTGGTCATTGGCAAGATCGTGCCGCAATCCAAAGCGGATTATTTGCGCATCATTGCAGATTTGCAGGCGCGCGGCGCGCAGGGAGTCATTCTAGGCTGCACCGAGATCGGGTTGCTGGTGCAGCAGGCGGATTGCGCTATGCCGCTCTTCGACACGACACTGCTGCATGCCCTGGCGGCAGTGGATTACGCTTTGAAGTAACTCAGAGAATGGAAAAACGTTGCAAGCGTGCCGGCGTTGATCCAGAAACAGAAGAGGCGGCCAACTGGCCGCCTCTTCTGGCAGATTTCAGGTTACTGCCTCCAGGAGCTGACGTACCCGACCATCTCCTTCAACGGAATGAGCTGGCAGGAATCGACATTGATCAGGGTCAGCACCGGCATTTGTGCTTCTGTGGTCAGCGTTTCATCCTGAACACTGACGATCAGCCAGTGCCCGTCCGGGCTCCAAATGGGGTGCGTGGCTACGTTGGGAGCTGGGTTGGCTATCAATCTGGCATTGCTTCCATCCAGATCGGCGACGTAGAGGGCATAATGTTCTCCGGGCAGCATGGCTTCATAGGCAACCCGTTTCCCATCCGGTGAAAGAGCTACATCCGCATTGACGTAGTTAATCTGGAAGAGCTGAACGCTACGCCCGGTAGCGATCTCGATGGAATTTACCCAGACACCCTCTGAGGTCTTGGTCGTGTAGAGGATGGATTTTCCATCCGGGAACCAGGCCTGGGCCGTGTTGACATCGGTATTTTCCAGCAGAACGTGCGGGTTGGAGCCATCCGGGTTGGCCAGGACGAGGGATTTTGGTCCCAATAATCCCGCCTGCCCAATGGCTGTTTTGCGGCTGAAGACGATCTGAGTTCCCTCCGGGGACCACAATCCCTGACTGTCTTTGGCGCTGGTATTCTGGACGGGTGTGATCTCCCCGGTGGCGATATTGATGTCGCTCCAAACCAGCGTCGCCAGAAAAGAGCAGTTCGTTGCCGGCTGGGGAGAGATCAGGGTCGCTTCCCAGTGCAAGGATTTTTTCTTGCCTGTCAGACAGGGGCGCAATGCCCACGTGGTACAGGTAACCCGGTTCCTGCAGCGTGTCAACTGCCAGCGTGCCAGTCAGATCGGTGGGCAGCGTGGCAGTCGGGTTTTGCAGAGCCGTTTGCCAGGTGGCCGGTGTCAGACAGGCCTCTGGGGTTGGGGTAGGGGTACCGTTGTTTGAAAAGGCAGGCAGATCAATCGAGGTCTGCCACGGACCATTCACTTTCATAGTGAGGCCGGTCAGGGTAACGGTGATGGTCCCGCTGGGGACTCCTTCTTGATAGGTGAAACCGTAATTATTGTCTCCGCCGCCCCCACTCAGGGTGGGGTGATCGAGATCCAGCAGGGCAACTTCGGCGACATTCTCAGGCACCTCAAGGTCGAATGATAGCCCCTTGCCGGTTGAATCCACCCGGGCAGACTTGATGAGAATACTGATCCCGGCAGCGTTGATTGTCTGATGGATGGGCAGCACCTGGTCAGGGGTCACACTGGAACCGACGTCAACTGAGAATTGTACGTGTGGGTTCACACTGACCCAGATAGAATCTACCGTGAAGAGAGCTTCTCCGGGGGAATACTGGCCTGCACTCTGATAGATCAATGGCAGTGTTTGTGGAGAGGCAAGTTCTGCCGCGGGATCCTTGAACGTGGGATCCGCGTTCAGGGGAATGTCATTGCCGCTGGCATCGCGCAAATGGACGGCATCTGCATCAATGTACAGAGTGCTCACGTTGGGCATCTGTGAAACGAGTTTTCCCAGCAGGATGATGTTTTCATCGGTCTGAACGTATTTATTCAGCGAAAGGGAAAAAGCAGCAGCCGTTGGCATCTCGTTTTCTTGACCTGAAGTTGGGGCCAAAGCCGTTGCGGGCACCTCTTCAGTAGAAGCGGGTAAATCTACGATGGGGTAAATCGTCATCTGTGCCGGGGCGGCAACGAATTTCAATGGGATTTCCCATTTGAGCTGGCCTGAGGTGATTGAGGTTTGAGCCAGGCAGGGCAGCACGAAGGTAGCGGTATTGACCTTCTCAGCGAGAGGCGCGAAAACGACCTGCTGGCTGTAACCGCTGCCCCAGTAATTACTTGAATTGATCTGACCTTCAAGCTGGCTTCCGTCTGGTAGAACAAGCTGTGGGTTCTGATGGCAGATCTTTTCATTGCCCTCCTCGTTGGGGGCGAATGCAGCCGCGATATTCTTCACCTGAACCAGCACCACGGTATGTTCTGCATCGATGACCGCCTGGTCAACGATAACGGTGGTCTTCTCATGTGCCGTCTGGCCTGGTTCTTCAAGAACTCTGAGGGGCTGGCTTTGTTCCACCCAGCCGGTGCCGGGGATGTATCCCAGAAGTCGTCTCACTGCCTGGGCCACATCGGGGATTGAAAAAGTGATGGTCAGGACGATTGCCAGGGCAAGGATCGTCACCAGGATCATTCTGGATCTTTTCATCTGTTTTTCTTCCTTTCTAATTTGGGCGAGGATGCCTGTAGAAAGGTCGATTTCGGGTCGGACTCGTTCCTGAACGATTTCGTCTAACACCTGGCGAGGGGCTCTATTTTTCATTTTTCCTCCCCTTCCATTCTGAGGATCGAGCGCAAATGCTTTCGCGCTGTATTGAGCAACCATTTGATGGTTCCAGGAGCAAGGGAATGCTCAGCAGCCATTTCTTTTTCACTCATTTCCAGATAATATCTTTCAACGATCACGGCTCTTTCACGCGCAGGAAGTTGATTCAGCCCGGCGAAGATCTCTTGCTTGAGCTGGGAATATTCCACCTGGTCTTCGGTTGTGGCCGCTCTTTGAAAAAGAGATTCCAGCCTTTGAGACTCGCTCTCTTCATCCAAAGAAAAGGTACGCGAAGACTTTTGAACTGCGTTGATCGCCGCATGCACCACACTTTGCATCAGATAGGGTTCAAAGGGGCGCGATTCGTCAAAATGACGAATCTGGTGAAAAATACGCACGAAGGTATCTTGCACAACATCCTCGGCGCTGGCATTATCTGAGGTAATGAGATAGGCTGTACGGATTGCTTTCTCTTGATAACGAGCAATCAGCAATTCCAATCCGCCGATATCACCATTTTTCAGGCGTTTTATTGCTTGTGTGTCATCCATGGATGAATCCGTTGGTTCGAGCGCGCATAATATATATACAGTCGAACACCTCAAAAGGTTGGTGATTCACTGCCAGGGCCGATTCCCCGATGAGTCTATTATAGAATGTCGGTCGAGCAGATCGATCAAAAAAGCAGAAAACGTGTTTACAGAAAGAAGACGTGATGAAAAAAAGAGGAATCTGTTAATCACAGACTCCTCTTTTTTGTAATCTAGCTGGCTATTTGTGCCTGTCGTCGTTTGAGCAAGGAGAGCGTATAGAAACCTAACAAAGTGAAGTACAGCACTACCATGCACACCGGGATCGATTCGAGGGAAACGTTTTCGGCCAGAATGCCGATCACGGTTGGGATGGTCGCCGCACCCAGGCCAGCGCCGCACATCTGCATGCCAATGGTATTGGCAGTGTGCCGGTCGCCGACGCGCGCGCTGGTATCTGAAACCAGCCCCGGGAAGATGGGAGCAATCGAGAATCCGATGATGGCTACCCCGATGATGCTGACCACATTCGATGGATTCCATAGCAGCAGTACCGCGCCGGCAATGGCGCAACTGATCGAGATGCGCAGCAAATTCGGGATTTTGATCTTGCGGGTGTACAGTCCGGCCAGCGCCCGACCAATGGTGAAGGTGATCCAGTAGCTCGAAGAGAGGTAACCGGCGATCTGGGTGTCGATGTGGCGTGATTGGGTGAGCAGGGTATACACCCACGTTCCCAGCGCGGCTTCTGTACCAGTGTAAATGAAGAAGAGCAGCGCGCTCAGCCACACCATCGGGCTGCGCAGTGTCTCTCGGATGGGGGTGCGGTAATCGGTGATCTGTTTACTCTCATCTGGCTGTTCGGTATCGGGCCGGCGCCACATTTTGAGCGAGAACAAAAAGGAAAGAGCCAGCGCCAGTTGGGCCACCCCAACGATGACGTAGCCGATGCGCCAGCTCCCCAGAAGCTGCAGCCCATTGGTCATGATGATCGGGCCCAGGGTCACGCCGATGCCGTAACAGGCGTGCATCCACTGCATGAGGCTCTCTTTGAAATTCGCGGCAACATAGGTGTTCAATCCGCTGTCGATGGCCCCGGCGCCCAGGCCGGCCACCACGCCCAGCGCGACCATCATCCACCAGGCCGGGACAAGCGTATAGCCGATCAGTCCCAACCCGGTCAGGGCGCAGCTCGCAGATAGCACCCCGCCCACTCCCCAGCGGCTGATCACTTTGCCGCTGAAGAAGCTCGAGGTCAGGTAGCCCGCGGTACAGGCGTAAAGCAGCATTCCCAACGAATCCAGCGAGATGTGAAAATCGGTATGGATGGTCGGCCAGGCTACTCCCAGCAGACCGTCAGGTAAACCGAGTGAGATGAATGCCAGAAAGACCAGCAAAATCAAGCCGATCTTCGGCACTTGTTTTTTGGTAATGTCGATTGACATGAGAAGAGGTCCCGTTCTTCTGTTGGATGGAGCGTTCGTGACGAAAAGACAAGAAGAAAGCTTCCGCCCCCAAAACGCTGTATTCCCCAAGTATAATCGAAGCCCCTAAAAGGGGAGAGAGCAGGGATCAGGCTTTTAGATCGCCGCCGGTCTCAAAAAAACGCTCCAGCACGAGCGAGGCAGCCCCTTTGGCCACGGAATCCTCGGCCAGTTCGCACAATTTGATCTGAGTGCGGGTCATGGATTGCTGCAAAGCGTAGCGATTGACCACTTCTTTAATCTGGGCCAGGTAACGGTTGCCAAAGAGTAAGCCTGACCAACCTCCCAGCAGCAGCAGTTCCGGGTTGACGGCGTTGATCAGATTTGCCAGGGTGGCCCCCAGGTAACGGATGGTCTCGTTGACGGTTTGCAAAGCCTCGGGTTTGCCGGCATCGGCACGCTGCAGCAGGTATTTAATGAACGCAATTTGGTCATTGCGCGGAGGCTGCTGGGGATCGTCCACGAGATAGCAGTAGCGGTCGATGATGCCGTTGGCGCCAATGAAAACCTCGGCACATCCGTAGCTGCCGCAGCGGCACAGCGGGCCGTTGATATCCAGAGTGGTGTGACCGAACTCGCCGGCATTGTTGGCCGAGCCACGGAAGAGGGAACGCTCCGAGATGATACCGCTGCCAACGCCGGTGCCGACCAGTAATACGGCCATGTTGTTCACACCGCGTCCGCCTCCGAAGAGGGCTTCTCCCATCGCCATCGCCTTGGCGCCGTTATCCAGAAACATGGGAATGGAGATGTTCTCACGCAGCGCGCTGAGAATGGAGACGTTGTGCCAACCCCAGTTGGGGGTAAAGATCGAGATTCCTTTGACCGGGTCGACCAACCCCGGGAAGCCCACTCCCACTCCAATGATGTCCTTTTCCTGCAAGCTTGAATTTTCAAGAAGCTGCCGGATCCCCTGGCTCATGCGCGTCACGATTTGATTGGGCTCGATGCGCGGTTCGGTGAGAGCAAAGAACACTTTATTGCGTGAATTGAAGAAAATGTCGAAAAGTTCTACCTGAATGAAGGATTCCCCGACTTCACAGCCGATGAAATAGCCGTAGTCAGGGTTGATGGTGATCAGTGTACTGGGGCGCCCGCCCTCGGAGCGCTTACTGCCCGATTCGAGCAGCAGGCCGCGTTCGAGCATGTCATTGGCCACGTTGGTTACCGTGGCCGGACTGATGCCGATCTGCTGGCTGATCTCAAGCCGCGAGATTGGGCCGTCGAAATAGATTTTGCGCAGAATTTCGGCGCTATTGGCCCGGCGCAGGTCTTGGGCGGTCGGTTTTTTATATTTCATCCACGAATCCATCATTGAGCAGAGTGTCCTGCCCGAAGCCCACCTTCGGACAGGTTAATTATATATAAACCTGTAAAAAATTATTCCAGTTCGAACTGGCCTTCCAACCCCTCGGCAGAATTGGGCGCAATCCAGACCTTGTACTCGCCAGCCTCGAGAATGGGCTTTAGCTCCAGATCGAGAAAGGTCAGCTTAGCCGCCGGCAGCTCGAATTCGATGTCGGTACTTTCACCGGGGGCCAGAGTAATTCGTTTGAAACCCTGAAGTTCTTTTACCGGCCGGGTGACCACTCCCACCAGATCGCGTACGTAAAGCTGGACGATCTCGGTGCCGGCGACTTTACCCGTATTGGTTACCGTGGCACTCACTTTGAGACCACCGGAGCGCGATACCTTTGGGGTCAATACTTTCAGATGGCTGTAAGTGAATTCGCTGTAGCTTAACCCATATCCAAAGGGGAAGAGGGGGGCGTTGCTCTCATCCAGATAAGAGGATTTGTGCGCCTGGTTAAATTGCAGGGTGCCGGTCGATTCGATGGGACGTCCCGTGCTTTTGTGCGCATAATAAACCGGAATCTGGCCGACGCTGCGCGGGAAGGAGACGCTTAATTTGCCCGAAGGGTTGACCTTGCCGAGTAAAACGTCGCAGAAGGCCTGGGCGGTGCGCGTACCGCCGTGCCACACCATCAACAGCGCGGGTACCTGCTGGGCCAGTTTCGTGATGGCCAGCGGTCGGCCAGCGAACACGGCGGCAATGATGGGTTTATGCGTTGCCAGAACCGCATCGACCAACTCTGGCTGGCTGCCGGGGAGCCCCAGATGCGCGCGGGAGTGGGCTTCTCCGCTCATGGTATCGGCTTCCCCCACTGCCAGGATCACCACATCGGCTTGCAGCGCGGCATTGATGGCCTCGCTGAAGTCTGTCTCGTTGCCGTTGATACTGCATCCCGGGGTGACGCTGAGTTCATTGTTGGGTAAATTGCGCTGCAGGGCTTCGTGCAGGGTTTCGACATCTTGGGCCTGACCGTCAAAGCACCAGCAGCCCATCAGGCTCTGACGTTCTTCAGCCAGGGGGCCGATGAGAGCGATCTTCTTGCCGGCATCTTTGAGAGGAAGCAGAGAAAATTCATTCTTCAGCAGCACCATGCTCTCGGCTGCACTTTTCTCTGCTAGATCCAGGGTCTCGGGCCGCAACAGGGCTGAGCTGATCTTCCCTTCGTCGATGTAGGGGGCGGAGAAGAGATTGAGGTCATATTTCAATTCCAGAATGCGCAGCACGGCCGCATCGATCAATTCCAGCGGCACTTTTCCTTCTTCGACCAGCTCGGCCAGATGGAAGTGATAGGCATTCCCCATCATATCGATGTCTACCCCGGCCAGAATACTGCGCAAGGCGGCCTCTTTGTGATCGCGGGCAAAGCCGTGATTGATGAGTTCCCCAATGGAGTCATAATCGCTGACAATCACACCGTTAAAACCCCATTCCCGGCGCAGGATTTGCTGCAGGAGCAGCGTGTTGGCCGTGGCTGGCACGCCGTTCAGATCGTTGAAGGAGGTCATGAGGGTCATAACCCCGGCATCCACTGCGGCTTTGTACGGAGGCAGGTATTCTTCGCGCAGGCGGCGCTCTGACAGGTCGGTGCTGTTGTAGTCCTTCCCTGATTCGGAGGCACCATAAGCGGCATAATGTTTGACGCATGAGGCTACTCTGCGGCCCTCCGCATCACGGTAGTTCTGGATGCCTCTGACCCACGCCTGGGCGATAGCGGAATTGAGAAAGGCATCTTCCCCACCGCTTTCGGCGATACGTCCCCAGCGCGGATCGCGGCTGACGTCCACCATGGGGGTGTAATTCCAGGTGGTGCCAGTGGCCAGGGCTTCTGCGGTGGTGACCCGTGCCACGGTCTCGATCAATTCCGGGTTCCAGGTGCTGGCCAGGGCCAGTGGGATGGGGAAGATGCTGCGGTAACCGTGGATAATGTCATTGCCCATCAGTACCGGGATGTGCAGACGGCTTTCTTCCACGGCAATATGCTGGTGCTCGTTGATTACTTGGGGCTCGCGAATGCTCAGCAGCGCGCCGATGCGGCCTTCACGGAGGAGTTGTTTGACGTCCTGTTTCCATGATAGATCGGCCTGAACCATCTGACCGACTTTTTCACGCAAAGTCATTTGATCCAGAAGCGCCTGGCAAAAAATCTCCCTTGATTGCGAGGTAGAGGGAACAGTTTTGGGGGTTTCGCGTGAAGACATGGTGAAGAACCTTTCGTAATCGAAGATAATGGCAAAACTGGTTGTTGACAGTCGTTATTTTTTGATATAAAATAAGTCTTGAAATAACCTCATTAACTATAGCACTTTCTGAATATGTGTCAATACAAATCGCCGGCTTCAGCATTCTTAATAAGGAGCCAGCAGCCACCGTCAGAGGGCAGTCCCTCCTCTCTGACAAACAGCAACGGGTAGCAAATGCGTCAAAATGGAACCTTGTAAGATCATATTGCACAAAAGGAGAAAAGAAAGTGAAAAGATTGATGTTCGTCCTTGTTTCGCTCGTCATCGTTGCGAGCATGGCTTTGGCAGGATGTGCACAGGCTACGCCGGCCGCCACCGAGGCTGCTTCCACTGAAGCGGCCGTTGCAACCACTGCGGCCCCGGCTACTACAGCAGAACCAGTGACCATCCGGGTCATGACCTTCTTCGCTCATGACAACCCCGAGGTGGAAGAAGCAGTAGTCGCTGCTTTCGAAGCTGCTCACCCCAACATCAAGGTTCAACTCGAGCAGACCAGCTACGATGATATCTTCACCAAGTACACCGCTGACGTGGCGGCAGGTACCCCCGCGGATGTGATCTCGATGAACTATGAAAACCTGCGCAAATTCGCTGGTTTGAACGCTCTTGAGCCGTTGAATGACTACGTCACCCGCGATAACTATGACACCAGCATCTATTACGCGAATACGCTGGATATGCACACTGTTGATGGCGTTCTCTATGGTCTGCCCGCTACCTTCTCTGATAACGTGCTCTACTTCAACAAGAGCATGTTCGATGCAGCCGGCATTGCCTACCCTGACAGCAGCTGGGATTGGAACAAACTGATCGAGGTCAGCAAACAGTTCGTCAAAGATACCGATGGCGACGGCGTGACCGATCAGTACGGCTACGGCCCCGCCTGGTGGCCGATGTACCTCTTTGAGTACAATACCAACGTTCTCACCGCTGATGGCACCAAATGCGCTTTGAACACTCCCGAAGGGCTGCAGGCCATGCAGGCTTACGTGGATCTTTCCACCACAGATGGCGTGACCGCCAATGCGGCTGCCCAGGCTTCGCAGGGCGATTATGATCGCTTCATCGCTGGCAAACTGGCCATGTACGATGCCGGCCCGTGGGCGGTAGCTCCCTTCAATCAGAACATCACTTCCTTCACCTGGGATGTGGCTGAGAACCCGGCGGGTACTGTCAAGGGTACCTTCCTGTACAGCAATGCCTACGCTATCTCCGCTGCTTCCACAAAAAAGGATGCTGCCTGGGAGTTCATCAAATTCGCGACCGGTGCCGAAGGCTCGACCATTCGCCAGCAGGGCAAGTTCGAAATCTCCGCGGTCAAGTCAGTAGCTGAATCCATCTTCGTTTCCTCGATGAAGGGGACTTCCCCTGAACATCCTGAGGTCTTCATGGACTCCGTTGCTTTCGGCCAGCGTCTCTCTGAGAACGCCCGCTTCCAGGAAATGATGGATGCCATCCAGCCCGAACTGGATCAGGCTCTCGCCGGTACCAAGACCGTGGAACAGGCAATGAACGATGCCTGCGATGTCGTCAATTCCATGATCGCTGAACAGTAACAGGTAGAATCGCAGTTCTGATTTGCAGACATTTGAGGTGGGAACCTGTTAAAATGAGGTTCTCACCTCTTTTAATGAAAATCTATGCAATAGATCCGATGCTGGAAGGAAGTGCAGGAGATAACCTATGATTGCAGCAACGCGAAATAAGCCCAGGGTGAACTGGAGGGAAGCCATCTGGGGGTACATTTTGATTGCCCCAGGATTCTTGTTTGTCTTTGCATTTGTGTTGATCCCGGTGATCAGCGCTTTCGGCATCAGCTTTACCAACTGGAATTTGATCAATGCCCCGAAATTCGTCGGGATTTCGAATTACGTCAAATATTCACCGATGCGGTGGCCGTAAAGACCCTGCTCAACACTTTTTACTTCACTTTTGTCAGCGTGCGGTTTCTCTGGCACTTTCGCTGGTACTGGCAGTGCTGCTGAATCAAAAAATCCGCGGTCTGACTTTTTTCAGGACCGCTTATTTACATCCCGGTCATCTCTTCGACGGTGGCAGTGGCCATGGTTTTTCTGTGGATCTTCGATTCGAACTATGGCTTGATGAACCAGTTTCTAGGGCTGTTTGGCGTTTCGCCGATCAAATGGTTGACCGATCCGCATTATGCCATGCTGGCGGTTATCATCGTGACCGTCTGGCGCAGCCTGGGCTTCAATATGATCATTTACCTGGCCGCATTGCAAGACGTCCCCAAAGACCTGCACGATGCGGCAGCTATCGATGGGGCGGGAGAGGTGCAAAAGTTCTTCAATATCATCATTCCGCTCATTTCTCCGGCGATTTTCTTTACCCTCATTACCAGCTTGATCAGCTCTTTCCAGAGCTTTGACCTGGTCTATAACATGACCAATGGCGGACCTGCCCGTGCGACTTACCTGGTGGGCTACTACATCTGGGAACAGGCTTTCAAATATCTGCACATGGGTTATGGCGCGGCCATTTCGTTTGTGCTTTTCTTTGCCATTTTGATTTTGACCATCGTTCAGTGGGTGCTGCGCCGCCGCTGGGTTTATGGGGAGGAGTAAAGAATGAATTCCACTCCGAACGTCTCTCGCAAACATTTCCGCCTTTCTTTTAAATGGCTGGTTTATCTGGTGCTGGCCCTCGGGGCGGCCTCCATGCTGATCCCCTTCTTGTGGAGTGTGGTCACCTCGCTCAAAATGCCGAATGAGGTCTTTTCGACCCCGGTGTATAAGATCGATTGGCCGTTGAATTTTCAGGCCTACACAGAGATGATCCAGAAGCTGCCCTTTCTCACCTATGCCCTCAATACTGTTAAAGTAGCCGGGCTGATCACAATCGGGCAGCTCTTCACCTGTTCACTGGCTGGCTATGCCTTTGCCAAGATCAAGTTCCCCGGGCGTGAATTTCTGTTCATGGTCTTTCTGGTGACCATGATGGTGCCCTCAGCCGTGACCATGATCCCGAACTTTATCATCATGAGCAAACTGAAGCTGGTCGATACTCACGCCGGCTTGATCCTGCCTTTCATTGGTTCGGCGTATGGCACCTTCTTGATGCGCCAGTTCTTCCTGAGCTTCCCCTCGGAGCTCGAGGACGCTGCCAAACTGGATGGCTGCAATCCGCTCACGTTTTTCTGGCACATTTTACTGCCCAATTCCAAACCGATCATGGCCACACTGGGTTGATGACCTTCCAGTGGGCCTGGAATGAGTTCCAGTGGGCTTTGATCATGATCCGTACGGATGGCAATCGTACCCTGCAGGTAGGTCTTTCCGCACTGCAGAATGAACATTACATTAACTGGACCCTGCTGATGGCGGCTTCGGTATTGACCAACCTGCCCATCATCATTCTCTTCATCTTGGCTCAGAAGCAGTTTGTCGAAAGTATCAAAATGACCGGTTTGAAAGGCTAATCTCATGGAATTTCTCAGCATTCACAATGGAAAGATCGTCAATTCACAGGGGATCCCGGTTCACCTGCACGGTGTCAACGTGGGTGGCTGGATGAACATGGAAAATTTCATCGACGGCTACTCTGGCTCGGAATCTGCCCTGCGGGCCTCGATGGCGCGGGAGCTGGGTGCCGAAAAGGCGGCATTTTTCTTCGATCGTTTGCTGGACTATTTCTTCGCTGAAGCGGATGTGAAGTTCCTGCACGAAAACGGGGTCAATCTGCTGCGTCTGCCGCTGAATTACCGTCACTTCGAAACAGATGATGCTCCCTATGAGTATCTCGAGGCTGGTTTCAAGCGTCTGGATGAGGCGCTGGGCTGGTGCGAGAAATATGGGATCTATGTGCTGCTGGATCTGCATTCTCTACCGGGCTGGCAGAATTGTGACTGGCACTGTGACAACAGCAGCCGGGTCAACCAGTTCTGGGGTCAGAAAGTCTTTCAGGACCGCTTTTATGCCTTGTGGAAAGAAATTGCCCGCCGCTACCGCGGCCGTGCAGTTGTGGCAGCCTATGACATCATCAACGAGCCGCTGAGCAATGCCCCCTTCGGCCGCTTCGTCCGCGATGATCAGTATCAGGCCGACTGGCAAAACTTTAACCGCATCAACCAGGAAACGATCCGGACGATCCGCAGTGTGGATGATGCCCACATCATCATGCTCGAAGGGGATTATTATTCTGTGCTGTTCGACAAGATCAACCGGCCCAGCGACCCGAATGTTCTTTTCAGCAATCACAATTACATCGGCGTGGGGACTTCCGCGCTCGAGACCTATCCCATCGAGATCGATGGCGTGCTCTGGAATGCCGAGAAGATCCGGCAGCAGTTCATTGAAACCGAAGGTTACCGCGTAGCTCAGAAGGATCAGGTGCCCTTGATGGTGAGCGAGTTCGGCTTCAATAATGTACATGCCAGCGGCAAGACGGGTGCCCAAATTCAGGCGTTCGCCGATCAAATTCGCGCGTATAATAGCACAGGCGTTCACTGGACTTTCTGGACCTATAAAGACATTGGGTCGATGGGTTGGCTTCAGTTGAACCCGGATTCGCCCTATCTACGGGCGATTGCGCCGCTGCTCGAAGCGAAAGACGTACTGCGCACTGATTTTGGCTAGTTGGGTGGGTTCAGCCCCGAGGTCGAGGAGCATATCGATGCTTTGAGCCGCATCATTGGCCGTTATTTGCCCGAAGTGGATCCCGCGGCCAATAAACGGTATTTCGCACAGGCGGCCATGAGTACGTACACTGCCGATCAATTGCAGTGGCGCTACATTACACCCTTTATCGGAAAGACCGAGTCCCAGATCGATGAAATTCTGCAATCTTTCAAGCTGGAAAACTGCATCCACAATTACGAACTGGATCGTTTGCTCACAGATCTTTTCCGCGCGTCTGTACGCTGATCTTTCTTTATTCTTTGCTTTTCCTTCTCTTGCTGCCCAGAACCGGGCAGCAAGTTTTGTTTCGATCCCTGAGTGAGAGAATAATCGTGCCTACCCCAGCTTCCATTCTTAAAGATGTCTTTGGATATGATGAATTCCGCCCTTTGCAGCGTGAGGTCATCGAAAGTGTGCTGGCCGGCCGAGATACCCTGGCAGTCATGCCTACCGGCGGCGGCAAATCGCTGTGCTACCAGATCCCGGCGCTGCTGCAGAAGGGATTGACCGTGGTGGTCAGTCCGCTGATCTCCTTAATGAAGGATCAGGTAGAGCAACTGCAGGCAGCCGGGGTACCAGCGGTGGTGCTCAACAGTACCCTGACCAGTGACGTTTACCGGCGGAATATGGCGATGGTATACAATGGCAAGACCCGGCTGCTTTTCGTAGCCCCCGAGACTTTGCTTACCCCGCGTATCTTTGCTATGCTGGATGAGGTGCCGGTTGCCCTGCTGACCATTGATGAAGCTCATTGCATCTCAGAGTGGGGGCACGATTTTCGCCCTGAATATCGCCAGTTGGTCGAAGTGCGCCATCGCTACCCCAATGCGGCTTGCCTGGCCCTGACCGCCACCGCAACCAACCGGGTGCGCGAGGATATCCAGCATACGCTCGAGTTTGGCCGCAGCAACGAGTTCCTCGCCAGCTTCGACCGCCCCAATCTGACCATCCGTGTCGAACGCAAGAGCGATCCCTTTGCCCAGACGCAGTCCTTCTTGCGGCGCCACGCGGATCAATCGGGCATCATTTATTGCTTTTCACGCCGTCAGGTGGATGAGCTGGCGGAGCGGCTGGCCCAGCACGGCGCTTCGGTGCGCCCCTACCACGCCGGTCTGGATGAGCTGACCCGCAAACGTAACCAGGAAGCCTTCATCCGCGATGATGTGCAGATCATTGTGGCTACCATCGCTTTTGGCATGGGCATCAACAAGCCGAATGTGCGTTTTGTGGTGCATTACGACCTGCCGAAAAGTATCGAAGAATATTATCAGGAGATTGGCCGGGCCGGGCGCGACGGATTGTCGGCTGAGTGCTTGCTGCTTTACAGTGATGGAGATATCAAAAAGCAGCGCTATTTCATCGACCAGAAACAGGGCCAGGAACGTCAGGTAGCCGAGCAGCATCTGCAAAAGATGGTGGAGTACGCTGAAAACAGTTTCGTCTGTCGCCGCAAGCCGCTGTTGAATTACTTCGGCGAAACCTATACGGCGGTCAATTGCGGGCGCTGTGATGTATGCTCCCCACGCGGAGTCATCAGTGTACCGCGCTTCAAAGCCACACAGCCTGGACCGGCTGCGTCTGCCCCATCCCCACAGGAAGATTGCACCACTCCGGCTCAGAAATTTCTCTCCTGCGTGCGCCGTACCGGGGATAAATACGGGGCTACCTACATTATCAACGTACTGCGCGGCGTCCGTTCGGAGCGCATCACGGCGAATCAGCATGAATCCCTCTTGACTTATGGCATCGGCAAGGAACTGAGCATTGCTCAGTGGGAAGCACTGTCGCGCCGTTTGATCTCGGCCGGGTATTTGCACGAAGAGGGCCAGTTCCCCTTCGATTCCCTTTCCCTGACCGAAAAGGCTCAGCAGGCACTGACCCAACGGCTGCCAATCGATCTGCCCGCGCAGGAAGTGGCCGCGCGCCGCCTGGACCCGACGGCCGTTGCAGGTAATGAAACTTACAATCGTGCCCTGTTTGCTTTGCTGCGGGCCCGCCGCAAAGAGCTGGCCGAGGCACAGGGGGTACCGCCTTACGTTATTTTCTCGGACCGTACTCTGGTCGAGATGGCGACTTACTATCCGCAGACCCGGACGAGCCTGCGCCGTATCGCTGGGGTGGGAGATGTCAAGCTGGAATGCTATGGCAAGGACTTTCTGGGGGTGATCTGCGATTATGCGCTCAAACACAAAATCAAAGAGGTCAAAAAACGCCGCCCGGCGGATCGAGCGCGGACGGCAGTGAGGAATGATTAAGCGGTGAGCTGGTTCAGCAGGGCGGGCAGCCCGGCGAAGGAGTTCAGCTCGTAGAAGCCGGCTGTGCCGGCGGCGGGCGGCTCGGCCGTCTCGTGCAGCCAGGTGATCTCAAACGGAATGTACACCGCGCTGGCTTTGAGTTCCAGCACGGGCAAAATGTCCGATTTCAGCGAATTCCCTACCATCATGAAATGTTCTGGGGCTACCTGATATTGCTGCAATACCTGACGGTAGGTGGTCAGGTTCTTCTTGCTGGTCACTTCCACAAAAGTAAAGTACTGCGCCAGATGGGAACGTTCCAGTTTGCGTTCCTGATCCAGAATGTCACCCTTGGTGAGCAGCAGCAGGCGCTGCTGTTCGGCCAGGTGCGGCAGCGTTTCTGCTACTCCCGGCAGGAGCTGCACCGGAGCATCGATCATTTCATGGGCCAGATTCACGATCTGCTGCACTTCACGGCCGCTGATCTTGCCCCCGGTCAGGGAGACAGCGGTCTCGATCAGTGACAGGGTATAGGCTTTGATGCCGAAGCCAAAGGACTCCAGATTGCGGCCTTCGGTCTCATCCAGACGGTCGATGATCGTCTGTTCATCCGCTGTGGCCGCAAGCAGCTCCACAAAGCGGTCGCGCGTGGCGCGGTACAGGGTTTCGTTGTGCCAGAGCGTATCGTCGGCATCCAGGGCAAGCAGGTCAATAGTGTTCATTTTGTCAGTCTAATGGAATGAAGTTTTGAAAATAATCTATCTCGTTTGTATGAACATAGCGGTAACTTTGAGGTGGGCAAAAGTTATTCCATTCTTTCTTGATTTCGGAAAGATCAAGAGGTGATGATGCATTCTGAACTTGATCAAGATAAATTCCGAAGCCTTCATCTACCCCAGAAAAATATTGGTCAAAATCTGTTTTGGAAATACACGCATCATTTTGCACTTGCTCCCATAGAGCATCTAAAGGAAGTTTTACTACACTCCTGATTCTCGATGCTCCCCAAACTTGCTTAATTGGGGAGGTTACATAGATAATAACTGTATCATTACTTGACAAATTTGGGGAGTTACGGCGAAGCTCTACACATTTTTGCCCATTGAATATTTTCTCAGCAAATTTTGGGTGAATGGAAAGCATAATGGTTTTCCGTGTCATGGTATTTTCCTAATATTCTGTCCAAGTGAATATAAATCTAAAAATTCTCTATTTGAAATTCTTATCGGGGATAATGGAGCTACATTTCGAGCAGAGACGTCCATATATTCGTCTAGAGTAATGTTTCTTGCAAATAACTCTGTGTGGGAAAAAAAGAATGTGAGAACTTTATTGTTGTTTTTCTCCGCTATTTTGAATACATCGTCCCATTTATAAACACCCAGGTTACTGAATTGCCTAAATAATCTTTGAGGAGAATCGATTATTGTGCGATTGTTATACGAGCAAGCATTTATGCATTTTGTGGTTGTCGAATCAAAGCCACTGCCTTGAGTAGTGTACCAAATAATTCTAGAATTGGTGGTCGGAAATGGTATGTTAGGAGAACGGTAATAGACATTCTGGAACTGGAAGATTTTTTCTGGGTTTGATCCAAGTAGAGTTTGATTTCCCAATTGATGATTGAAGAGATCCATGGCCCAAACCGGTTTTATTGGTATGATAAATGAATCAATTTGGGCATTGCTAATCTTCAAAGGCCAGAATATCTTTTCAATTTTCGCGTATTCTGCGGCAGATAGCTCTGTTTTTCTTAACAAATTGAAAATTTCCTTGGAAATAAACTCTATGGATGGTGAAAGGCTTTGCAGACTGATGATATTTTCCAGTAATTCGTCTATTGAATAGATACCGTTTATATTAATTTTAAAGTACTTGTTTTGACTAAAGTAGAAGCCACAACTCGTTAATATTTTTGAGGCTCTTTCTGATAATTCTTGTTCAGAAACTGATATTAGTTGTAATTTTTGGGCTGAGGTTTCTTTAATTAATCCAAAGATTAATTGTGAAAAAAGGGAATCTTCCATAGAGGTGTGTTTGACCCTTAATATCGGAACATCTAACCCTTGTTCCATTTTAGAAAGAATGAATAAAGCAACAGGGTCAGAAGATGGACTTTTAATCACATAGTATGAGTTTATTGTTGGGTTCTTTATAAGATCGCCGACTTTTTTCTCGAACGATTTCTTCTTTTCGTGCTGTCCGTTATAAAAAACATTCACAAGTGATTCAAACTCATCGAATATAACTTTTGATTGATAATAATTGGCTCCGGAAAATCTTTGGGATTGATTTTCTGATTTATTGGTTAATTCATCAAAAAAACAAGCTAAATTTTCTGGTTTAACCATAATTAAACCAAATTGTTCATTTACAATTTTTGCATATTTTTTAATGGCTTTTCCATCTTTTGTTACAAAAAAGTTGGCTTTAGCAACAATTGCTTGTGCTAGTTGCCGAATATCGCTGGTATCTCGTACGCTGAGATTATTTGAATTTTCTGCTTTCAGTAGCTCAAATATTTTGTCTTCCTCACTTTTGTTGCTATTGACAACTACATAAGATGAAGAGATTTGAATCAGCCTTTTTTTTCTGCGGGTGTCATTTTCATCTCTGTTAACTTCAGCAGAGAGTTCACTAGTTACCCCCAATTGTAAATCAGGAAAAAGTTGCCTAGATAGAAGAAAATGATCTGGATTGTCCGCAATATCTATGAAAATATTTGCATCTATAACAGCCAAGTAAGACTTGCTTTTATTTTCTTGCGATTCAGCTAAAGTCAGGAGGTTATTAGGGTTTTGTAACCAATAGTAGCTTAATTGTGAACCTTTTTTGCTTCGCCCCGTTTTTTCATAAGTAATGTGGAAACCAAGCTTAGGCCAAAGGTTGTGTGAAGAAAAATCTCTTCGTGAATATAAGCCAATCCCCAACCAATCATTTGAATTAATTATTAGAAACTCGACTAATTGTTTTGCTATACCACTTTTTCTATAGTTTTGTTCGACACATAAGTGGACAATTGCAACTTTATGTTTACGATCACTGGTTCTAAAAAGTAAATATCCAATGACAGTCTTTGTTGATTCATCAATGGCAACAATAATTTTCTTTTTTTTCGCAGTTTGCTTAAAAATCTCTCTTGGAAGAAAGCCTAATTCTTTTTTATTTGAGTCAGCTAATTTAATGACCTGGTTTAAATACTCATCATTGTTTTTTAAGAACTCTATTTTAATATCCATGATTTCCCACTAAAACCCAAGATATTTATATTTCGAATAAACATACTCCAGTCATTAACAAATTGCAAGAGATCTGCAGTTTACTTGATTCCCCACTGGCCGCGCAGTTCGTCGAAGATGCCGGCGCAGTCGATGGTATCCTGCAGCGGAATGAGGTCGCTCTCAGTCTTGCCGCTGCGGAACAGTTCGGCAACGTGCTGGATCTGGTAGATAAAGCCGTCAGCGGCAGGTTTGAAGAAGCGTTCGCGGCGATGGCCGTGCAGATCGAAGAGTTCGCACTTCTGTGGGCCGACGCATTCATCCACTATGATCGAGCCGGCGGTGCCGTAGATGACCGCGGTGCGTGGGGTTTCCACGTTGAAACCGCAGCTTAAGCTGGCCAGAGCGCCGTTCGCAAAGCGCATGGCGATGGCGGCGGCGGCATCCACGCCGCTGGGGGCCAGCTGCGCTTCTCCGCGGACGCTGACCGGAGCTTCTCCGAGGATGCCGGTGGTGAATTCGATGGGATAGACGCCGACATCGAACAGGCTGCCCCCGGCCAGTTTCGGGTCGAAAAGGCGGCTTTCAGGGCGATACTCGGTGTGATAGTTGAAGTGGGCGGTGATGAGCTTTACCTCACCGATGCGACCGGTCTGAACCCATTCTCGGGCTTTCTGATAAGCCGGAATGCAGCGCGTCCACATGGCTTCCATGAGCAGGGTCTGGTTGGCGCGTGCCAGCTGCACCAGTTCCTCGGCGTCGCGGCGAGTGGTGACGAAGGGTTTCTCGCATAACACGGCTTTGTGATGCTCGAGACACAGTTTGGTCATCTCATAATGGAAGTTATGGGTCAGCCCATCGTAGATGATGTCTACTTCGGGGTCTTCAATGACCTTGAGGTAGCTGTCGAAAGCCTTTTTGGCACCGAATTGGCGGGCAAATTCTTCTGAACGGGATTGCTCACGTGAGGCAACCGCGGTGAGTTCGACGTCTTTGGCTGTTTTGAGCACTTTGGCAAAACGATGAGAGATTCCTCCCAGACCGATGATCCCAAAACGTACGTTCATGATCGAGATTCCTTTCGAAAGATTTGGTGGCTACTTCTGGATTATAGCATTGCACTCAAAAGCCCATTCCAAATACTGGAATGGGCTTTGCGACATTCTTGCGGCGGTTTAGGCTGTTGGAGCAGCGGTGAAATTTAGCATCCAGGTGTTGCCGAATTTGTCGATCAATTGCCCGAAGGTGGCTCCCCAGAATTCAGTACGCACAGGCTGCAGTATCTGGCCATCTATGGCCAAAGCATCGAAGAAACCACGCAGTTCTGCTTCGCTGCCGCAATTGAGCAGCAGTGCCAGGGCGTTGCCGCGCTTTAAACTGTCACGCAGCATGTCCGAGGCCATCAGGGTGAACGATCCGCCGCGCAGTTCAGCGTGCATGATCAATTCCCCTTCATCCGGGTGGAATTGCCCGGCGACGGGAGTATCTTTGATGGCCTGCAGTTGTAATTCACCGCCTAAACAGGTGTGATAAAACGTCATGGCTTCACGACAATTGCCATTGAAATACAGGTAGGGCACAATTTGAGTGCTCATGAAATCAACTCCTTTATCCAGATCGAAACGTTCATAATCAGATAGATATTATCATAATTGGACCTGTATTACTACTGGCAACAAAAACGGACTGATCCGTCTCCAATCAGTCCGTTTTTACAAAATGCTAAACGGTTCAACGAGTGAACCGCAGCAAACAAAAGAGATTATTTCAGCAACGAGGCTGGAATGTTGCCGCCATTGTCGGCGATTTTCTGCAGCACAGTTTTGTGCAGCCAGATGTTCATTTCTGAGTAATCCCCACCGATCTTATCGGCCGGGCAGCCCAATTCGGTGGCCAGTTCTTTGCGGGCGGTCAGGCTGCTATCCATTCCCAGCAACTTGAGCAGATCGACGATGGAAACTTTCCAATCCAATTTTTCGGGGTTGGCTTTGGCCAGAGCTTCCAGCTTGGAGACTACATCCACTACGGGGATTGCGACAGGCTTGGGGGCAGCTGGGGTAGCGGGGGTTGCCGGGGTGGCATTGATGTGGATCGGTTCCAGCGGTTTGGCAGGGGTGCTGGTGGTTTGCGTTGCAGCCGTGGTTGCTGGTTTCTTGATACCCAATTTTTCGAGGATGTTGCTGAAGATACTCATTTTTTACTCCCTAGTTGAAACGAATTAATATGATGGTCTTTATCAATTATATACAATTTTTAGAAGGGTTTGGCAATTTCCTGACCCTATTTTGTTAATTTAAGAATTGCGTGGGTTGAGCAACATGGGCCAGAGGGAAGACTCGTACCGCGTTATTGAAGCCCGGCGTAATGGTTGATCAGCACCGCGCGGAAGGTCAGGTCGCATTCCCGGCGCAACGGAGAATGCCAGTCGGCTTCCAGCGCCAGCCCGGTATAGGCGCTCCAGTGGGTAAAGTAAGGATGGCTGAGCGGCAGGTGCAGAATTCCATTGGATGAGGCCAGCATTTTCTGGAGCTGGCTGACCTGCCGTTGATAAATGGGGGGTGAACGGCAGGATACCGGTGCGGGCGATCAATTCCGTGCGCAGCAGCCATTGCATCCAGCCGGCTGCATTCAGTGTATCGAGGCCGGGAGCAAAGTCGTGCATGCAGAAGGAGGCCGGGGCCACTCGCTGTCCGTGGGCATAGCCGTTGTAATCGGGCAGTGGTGACAGCCGGGCCAGGTGCTCGAAACTGCTGGCCAGCAATTTCTGATTCTCTGAGCTGCGCCAGCTTTGCGTGAAGGCCAGCAGACGCAGGTGATACAGTCCCGGCCAGGCCTGCCCGGAGCGTAGCACGCGCTGACCCTGACGGATTTCGCACACTTCCTCGAAACTGGGCACATTCAATACTGCGGCAAAGCCCAGCAGGGCCTCTTGAACTTGTTCCTGTACCTCGGCCAGATCTTCATGCCCGGCGGCCGCCAGTACTGTGGCCCGGATCAGCCGTGTCCCGCCCAGGTGCAGCTCATCCAGCAGGCGGCTGGCTTTGCCCAGACCGCGGTCCCAGCGCTCCGGGAAGCTCAGCAAGGCATCCACGGCAGCTTGAATCGGTCTGGACTGGGCAGAAATTCCCATTTCAAGCAGCCGGCGCAGGCAGCTTTCATGGCTGACCGCGCCGTGAAAATCCTCGGCAAACCAGCCATCGCTGGCCTGTTGGGCCAGCAGGCCGCGCACTATGGAGTTTTCTTCGATATCTGTTTTCAATTGGCTTAGAGAAGGGTCGCCCGGGGAGATTTGCAGACACTCCGTCAGCACCCGATACTGAATGGAGGGGCAGGCAGAGTGCAGCAGAAAGTCGCTGGCGGGGCTGGGCTTCATGCTTCGCAGGGGATGGTGGCGCCGCAGAATTCGCATTCGGCGCTGTGATCGTCGATCCATTCCACCATGTCGCTGCGCAGCGGGGCGCCGCATTGTGGGCAGGTGGGGGGCAGCTGGCCGTGTTTTGCCGGGGAGTCGCTCGCAGCCGGGGCCAGCGGCAGATCGGTCTCGTGCTCGAACTGCTCCGCGGCGGGAGCGGCGTTGCGCTGGCGCAGGTGGCGGCTGAAGTTGCTTTTGAACTGAATGGCGCGCTGGGTCATGCCCAGATGGGTGAAAAGGTCAAGTGCCTGACGGGCGTGGAGCAGAGCTTTACTTTGATCCCCGGCATCCAGCCAGGCATGCGCGGCGCGGGCGTGCAAATTGGCGGCCTGTCGCGGTCGGCCAGCCAGATTGGCTTGTTGAGCCATCCGGGTGAACAGAGCTGCGGCTTCAGCGGGTTTCCCAGCTGCCAGCAGTTCTTCAGCCTGGGTCAATTCATCATTGAAGACATTTCTCATAGCCGGGCGCACAATGGCGCGGCGGAGTGGTCTGCGAAACATAGAAGGGTACCTCCTTCGATTTCGAATATTGTAGCATTATCGAGGTCAAAAAACGCTCCCGAATGGGAGCGTTCAGCGTGGTTATTTTGTTTGCAGCTGTTTCAGCAAGTCACTGAGGTGTGTCTGGCTCAGATCAGGCAGGGGCAGATCAGCATGGCCAATGCGTTCCTGCGGGCCGAGGCCGATGGTGAGCATGCCGGCAGCCTTTCCGGCATCGATGCCGGCTGCTGCGTCTTCCACCACCACGCACTCCGCCGCGGGGCTTCCCAGTTCCTGGGCTGCTCGCAGAAAGAGATCCGGCGCGGGCTTACTTTTGGTGACTATCAATCCGTCTACGATGGCGTCGAAATAGGATCCTAAAGCCAGTTTTTCGATCACCAGAGGCGCATTTTTGCTTGAAGAGGCGATGGCTGCCAGCAGGCCGGCGGCTTTGAGGTCGGTGAGCAGCGTTTTGACCCCGGGCAGTACACCGCTGGGGTCGAGGGTTTTGACCAGATCAATATAATAGCGGTTCTTGCGTTCCATCCATGCCTGGGCGGTCTCTTCTGAAATCACCCGGCCTTTGAGCATCAGATTAAGGGATTCCCGGCGTGAAACGCCGCGCAGCTTTTCGTTTTCTGCGCGCGAAAAGGGGATGCCCTCTTCGTCCGCCAGGCGCTGCCAGGCCTGATAGTGAAATTCTGAGGTGTCAGTGATGACACCATCCAGGTCAAAAATAAAAGCCGTGATCTTTCGCATTTTCTTGATTCCTTGACTTCCTGTTTGTCGTCCTGGCCTGGAGACCGGGGGCTAAGGCCGGTCTCCAGGAGCGCAAAAAGGAGAGATGAAAGCAAATTTATTGGTGAATATCGAAGCTGAGTTCTTTTCCGTGGATCATCATCTTGAAGGCGACCCGTTTCCAGTTTTTGGGCAGGGCGGGATGAGTGTGCCATTGCTGGTCTGCAGCGGAATAGCGCAACCCGGCAAAGCCGAAGACCACTGCCTGCCACAGGCCGCCCGCCGAGGCGCCGTGAATGCCGTCGCCGGCATTGTTGCGGACGTCGAAAAGGTCGGCGCGGGCCGCGCGCATGAAGTGTTCGTACGCGGTAACGTCACCCACCCGGCAGGCCATGATGGCCTGAATGGACGGGCCCAACGAGGAGCCAAAGGTGTGATCGGTGCGCGGGGTATAGTAACGGTAATTAGCCTCGAGGGTGGCTTGATCGTAAAGATCAGGCAGGAGGTACATGAGCATCAGCACGTCGGGTTGCTTGAGCACCTGGGTAGCCGCGGCCCCTTCGATGCCGAAGATGGATTGAATGGATTCGCTACGCGGTTCCATCGCTGCCAGATCCACATCTTTGCGGGCAAAGTAGCCGTCGAACTGTTCGATCAAACGAGTTTTTTCGTTATAGGGCAGGTAAAGATGGTCGATGACGTGCTGCCATTTCTTTAATTCAGCAGCGTCGATCTGCAGGGCTTTTTTGAGGCGGCGCAGTTCGGCCGGGGCGTGGGTCTCGAGCCAGGGCAGGGTGTCGAGAGCCCTCTGCAGATTCCAGCGTGCCAGGGCATTGGTATACAGGTTGTTATCCACATGGTCGTGGTATTCATCCGGGCCGATGATGTCACTGATCTCGTAACGCTGCAGTTCTTCCACCCACTCGGCGCGTGCGGCCCAAAAACGGGCGGTATCCAGAATGACTTCGGCGCCTCGTTTAGCGAAGAACTCGTCGTCCGCACTGGCCTTCCAGTATTGCCAGATGGCAAAAGAAACGTCAGCCGAGATGTGGATTTCGATATCGCCGGTCCAGATGCGGATGAGCTGAGTATGATCTTTGGGGTCGGGCACCCAGGTAGGGGTGACTTCCTCACCGGTGGCAGCGCTTTCCCAGGGATACTGGGCACCATTGAAGCCGTTGGCGCTGGCTTTGGCGCGCGCGCCGGGCAGATTGTGCCAGCGGTAAGAGAGCAGGTTGCGGGCAATCTCCGGTCGGGTGTAGGTGAAGAAGGGCAGCATGAAGATCTCGGTATCCCAGAAGGCATGGCCGCGATAACCATAGCCGCTCAGGGTTTTGGCGCCGATGTTGACGTGCTCGTCGCTGCGTGGGGCAGCGATCAGCAACTGGAAGATGTTGAAGCGCACCGCCAGTTGGGCTTCATCGTCGCCCTCGATAACCATGTCGCAGTGGTTCCATTCGTTTTCCCAGGCAGCGCAGTGAGCCTGATAGGCCTCTTCCCAGTTTAGCGCTGATAATTTATGGACACGACGTTGGGTCTGGACCAGAGCTTTCTTGCCATCGCGGCTGGTGGCCAGGGTGACCCATTTGGTCGCGACGGCGGTTTCGCCTTTTTCGATGCCGATCTTCGAGACCACACTGGGGTGGTTGTGCACGTCCCAGGCAAAAGAACGTCCGGTTCGATCCGAGGCGGTCAGTGTTTGCGTCAGTCCGATGCACAGATCGATGGCGGAACTGCGCGTGCGACAGAGCAGGGTGGCGCTGTTTTTTGCCGCGGATTGCCCCACCCCGTTCCAGTGCAGAAAGCCCAGATTATCGGCGTTGCCATTCAATCCGCTGCGGATCTCGATGCTGCCTTGATAATTTTCGGCGGTGATGCTCACGCGAACTCCGCACAAATGGATGTCGGCCAGGCTGGCAAAACGTTCGAAAACGAGGCGAGAAATGTGCCCTTGGGGGCTTTCCCAGCGCACGCTACGGCTGAGCGTAGCCGTTTTCAGGTCGAGACGGCGTTCATAAGCCAGAATTTTGCCGTTCTCAAGAGAAAAACGTTCCCCGTTCAAAAGATTTCCATTTCGGTCCAATCCGGGGCGTTGGCTAACTCAGTAAAAACCACCGGAACGTCATCGAAAACACCGTGCAGGAAGGTGGAGCGATTTTCATTAGGGAAGTGCTCCTCGAAGGCTCCGCGGGTGCCCAAATATCCATTGCCGATGGTAAAGATTGTCTCGGAATGATTGATCTTTTCGGGGTGGAATTCTGCTTCGCTGACAGACCAATCACTGAATGTTGTTGCCATAAATAATACCTCTCATAAAAAGAATCTTCTCTCTTTCTTATTCGTTCGATTGTTGATCTGAAACACCGGGAATTTCTTCCACGGCGTATTTCACACACGAGGCCGCCAGAAAGGCGGGCAGACTGACAGCAAAAATGACCCAAAAGAAGCGGAAGGCCAGCGATAAGGCCAGTACGCACAGGATGAGCACACTGAAGGCGAAGCTCATCCCCGGCCACTTGAGAAAAAGTACCAGACTGTTGCGCAGTGCCTGCCGGTAAGAAGGCTTTTCCTGCGCCAGCAGAAAAGGAAAGGTGTACTGGTTGAGCAAAAACCAGAAGATCAACACGGCGATGAGGATTACCTGCAGTACCCTGGCAGTAGTGCTTTCGAAGAGGCTGCTCTGGCTGCTGACAAACCACAGGTAAAACCCAGAACGGCACAGACCAGCAGGTTGACCAGACTCCAGGTCACCCCGGGTTTGAAATTCTTTTTGATCCCTTCGAAAAAGGTTTTCCAGGTGGTCGATTCGCCAGTGGCAGCCGCATAAGTGGCCGAATACATTCCGGTGAAGGCCAGCGGAAAGGTGACCACGGGCAGACACAGCAGCAGCCAGAAAACCTGCGCCAGCCAGACGATCCAGAATCCGTCCCAGAGAGCTTGAAGGTTTTGAGAACTTTTTCGCCCGCTGTGAGCCATAGGATTATCCTTTTCTCCCGGCTACCCAGGCCGAGAGCGCTGCCAGAGCGTAGCAGCCAGCGCCGATAAGCAGGTTGGCGCGGAAGCCGATCAGCATGGCCAGGGCGGCTGCGGCCGCGGAACCAGCCACTGAAGTCACCGAATTCCAGCCCCACAGGTAGGGCAGCAGAGCGTTATCCGCACGGCTGGCCAGGCGCAGCCCATTGGCGAACGGAACTCCCCATCAGAATGCCGCCGGGCAGCAGCACAACCCAGCCAGGATCAGGCGCTGGGTGAAGCTCATTGATTCGAAGAGGGTATTCAATTGCGGCTGGAAGAAGGCCAACGCAACGACCAGTACGGCATTGAGCAGCGCGGCCAGGGCGATCTTCTGCCACAACCCCTCCATGCTCCAGCGCGAGCTCAAGAAACTGCCCAGTCCCCCGCCGAGCAGCAGTGCGGCCAGAACAGCAACCATGGCCAGGGTGGGGTTACCGGTAAGAAGCTGGCTGCGCTGGATGAAGGGCATTTCGACGAAGAAATAGCCGACTCCCAGAGCACCAAAAAAGACGAACTGATTGAAACGGGGGCGGTGCGGACTGCCCAGCAGGCTAAGCAGATAGAGCACTAAAGCGGCAGCGGCAATTGCGAGCAAAGTCTTGAGCGCATCGGGGCAGCCCCGGGTTTACGTTGAAGAAGAAGGGCTGATCGTCGCTGGTGGGGAAGAGGTTGTAATCGTTCTGGACCAGATATTCCGACAGGCTGATCTTGCCGGTGTTTAGCCCATCGAAGAGTTTTTCGTATACGCCGGGTAAGTAGAGCGGACTCATGCCGGTGGCACTGGCTCCATTGTTCAAAGTCTGGATTTGGGCGGCGCTCAGTGCTGATTTTTGCAGCACGAAGACGGTGGTGCTCTGGTTGACGTCGGACGAGTTATACATCAGCAGCGCCATGTGCTTGAGCGATTCCGTGGGGGCAATGCCCAGGTTTTGCAGTGCCTGGATGGCGGTGATCATAGCGCGGGCACCTTCCAGCCCCTGATGGGCCACGATGGCCAACCGGCCATCGGCGGCCAGATGCTGCCAGTATTGTTCGAAAGCCTCGGTAGTGAATATGTAGGCTTCGCTCAGAGCATTACTGCCCGGGGCGGGGGCCTGTGAATAGACCAGGTTGAGGTAGATCATGTCGTAGGCATCGCTGGAGCGGGTAACGAAGTCACGTCCATCGGCGACGACGGTAGTGACCCCAGCGGCATCCAGGATGTTGCCATCGAAGTCAGCGTGGCGGCGCACCATCTCGACCATGGCCGGGTTGATCTCCACCGCGGTGATCGAGCTGCTGCCGGCAAGCAAAGCCTGCAGCACATCTTTGCCGGCTCCTGCCCCCAGAATCAGGGTGCTGTTGGGCGTTTCATCCAGAAAGGGTACGTATTCGACCTGGCTTTTCAGCCAGTTGACTTTACTCAGATCGCCGTTGTAGGCCAGCATGTAAGAACCGGCACCGGCATTGGTGAAGGCGTACATTTGACTGCTGTCGCGGGTACTGACCAGGTCGACGCGGGCGTAGGAACTGTAAGTGGAATCCACGATCCGGGCGCTGCTGTCATTTGCCAGCACCTGATACATGGTTTTATCTGCCGGGGGTATTGTTGGCCGAGACGTGCGGCAGATCGACCACGTGGGTGCCCAGGTTGATTCCCAGCAAAGCCAGGGTCAGCAGCAGTGCTCCAACGGGCAGCAGCCGACCGCTGCGGGAATTCTCGGCAAAGAGCAGGGCGGCGGCTGCCGCCAGCAAGCCCAATGCCAGGCCCGTGCTGACCGCGCTGATCGCATCCAGCAGTGTCAACACGCCAAAAAGTCCCAGCGCGGCGCCCCCCAGATCGAAGGCATACAGCCAGGCGGCTTTCTCGGCGTAGAAGGCATACAGGCGTGAGGTCAGCAGACCGGTGACGAGAAAAGGCAGCATCCCCAGCAGAATTTGCAGCACGTAACCGGGGACGAATCCGGTAGCGATGAAGAGGATCAGTGCCAGCGGCAGGACCACCGCCAGGACGGCTGCGGTGGTGCTCATCAAGGCGCGCTGTTCATGTTCAGCGCTGGCAGGCAGACGAAAACTGATCGCGGCCCCGATCCCCAGTCCGAGAATGGCCGTAGAGACGGCCAGAAAGGCAAAGTGATACTGAAAGACCTCCGAAAAGAGGTGGGTAAGCACCACTTCGAAGGCCATGCTGGCGGCGGAAAGCAGCGCCAGTGCCAGGCCGGCCTGCCAGAGAGGCAGGGGAGAATGCAGGACTGTGGATTCAGGGTTTCGATTATGCCGTCTGGAAGACATATTCCTCTCCTGGTTTGAGTTGAAGGGTCTGTGTGAATTCCCCGCAGTGTAATGTAGCGGATAATTCCACCGGGCTGATATTTTTGACCGTGCCGTTGATGGTGCCATTTGTGAGAGCGGCACTGACGGCGAAGCCGTGATTGATCAGGTGGTTGAAAGAAACTTCGCGCCATTCTGTCGGGATGGCCGGGAAAATGTTAAGTTCAGTCCCATTCCCTTGCAGGAGCATGGTATGGAATGCGCTCATCACGGCTGCCTGGGCAGTGCAGAAGTACTGCATGTTCCATTCATTGTCGATGCGTACTTCGGTCATACCGCCAAACTGACACTGGCACGGACGGCTGAGCTGCAGTACCTGCCAGGCATCTTCGCCGTTGCCCTGCAGGGCCAGGATGGTGGCTTCAACGCCGGCAGCCCAGGCAGATTCCCATTTGTGCCCGTGATGGATCGGTTCTTCACGGCTCATGCGCATGATTTCATCGGCAGTGGTCAGGGCCCGTGGATCGTGCGGGTCGATGATCTGCAGCGGATAGATGACGGCGGTTGAACTGGTCGTCCATTCATCGAAACCTTCGGCGGCAGAGAAGAAGCGGCCGTTATACAGGGTATCGATGCGCTGGCGCAGTCCGTGGGCCACTTCGCGGCATTGGCGGCTGAAATCGTTTTCTTGATGTAAAAGCGCGGCTGCATCGGCATAGTGTTCCAGAATGTCTACCGTGGCGGCCAGACTGGTACCTTCATTGCGAACTTTGACCGGGCTTTCGTGCACACCCACCAGGGGGCCGATTTCCCAGCCGCGTTCTCCTTGCACAACGATTCCTTTCATGAAGAAGGTCGCCAGTCCCTCAAGGATGGGGAAGAACTCGCGTAAGGCGGCCAGATCGTGGGTAAAGAAGTATTGCTGCCAGAATTCATTGGCGTAGGAACCGTTATTGTGCACCTGAAATTTCATGTGCAGCAGAGAACCATAGGCTTTGCGGCCGTCGTGGGTGACTTCCCAGTCCCATTTGAGACCAGGACAGCCGAATTCCACTTCGGCGTGGCGGCGTGCCTGCGGCATCGTGCGTTCGAAGAAGCGGCAGCCTTCCAGGGCTTCGTGAAGGTGATTGCTTTCGAGTAAAGCGCGCTGAATGTAGTATGAATCCCAGAAAATGTGAGAAGACCAGGTACGGCGCAGGTTGTTGACGGGTAATCCGCCGCTGACCGGGTTTTGAATGGCCTTGAAGTGATAAGTACTGGCGTCGTAGAAGGTCTGGAATTGTGCGTCCGGTAGATGTACCTGAGAGAGCCTGAAATAATCAGACCAGAATTTCTTCTGGTCTTCGAGTAAACGTGCATAGCCGGGAGCGGTCAGCCGTTCGAATTCACTTTCCTCCAGACTGCCCTGCCGGTTGTCGAGAATGGCAAAGTATTTGGTGAAGCTCTTGCCGCTGGCTCGTAAAGTGCAGGCTTCCGCGGTGCTGCCGGCATGGACCGGGGCAGGTTCGAGGCTCATGAAGAATTTCCCGTGGGTTTCCCCAAGATCGTAAGTGCCTCTGGCCTGCTCGTGGTCCAGGGAGACTGAGTAAAATGGATTTGTGTCCCAATCCTCTTCTACCCAGACGCCAGCTGCCATGAAACCGGTAAAATCTACCGGCTGGTCGAATTCGTAATGCTCCACTAGCAGGGAGCCTTTTGCATACAGAAACGTGGTGGCTTTGGCGTGTACCGTGCCGAAGTCAAGATCAGAGTAAAGAATCCCTTCTTGCGGCACGAAACGCTGCTGCGAATCGGCCAGCTCGAGAGCTTGCCCGTTGCAGGCTACCGCGTACCAGGTGCGCCCCAGCGGGGCAATCTCGTACCAACCGGAACCCTCAGCGTGCTCCAGCGGCTTATCCATCGGGAAGCGGCCGGCTACTTTCACCAGCTTATCTTCCGGGTAGTAGCGGTCTGATTTGTACCAGGCGCAGCGGTCCACGCTGACCTTGTCGGGTACCATCGAGCCGGTGTACCCGATCAAGACAGCGTCGAGACCGTTCCCCAAAAAGCAGTGATAATAATCTTCGCGTAATTTCATTGCATACTTCTTTTCTCGAATCAAGAGATCGATTAACGTCCAGCGATACCGGTAAGGGAATTCCTTCCACGAAGGCTTTTTGGGCAAAGAAGAAGACGATTACCAGCGGCAGCATCAACACGACCGAAGCCGCCATCAGTACACCCATGTGCACGGTGTATTGGCCGTTGAAGTAAGCCAGACCAATCGACAGGGTATATTTGGTACGGTCATTGAGGTAGAGCAGCGGCTGGAAGAAGTTGTTCCAGATGTCTTTGAAGCTCAGCACGGTGATGACCGCCAGGATCGGCGTACTCAATGGCACAATGATGTGCCGGATGATCTGGTAAGTGTTGGCCCCGTCCATCAGGGCTGCTTCTTCCAATTCGCGCGGGATAGTGAGGAAGAACTGGCGCATCAAAAAGATGGCGTAGGATTCACCGAAGAAGGCCGGCACGATCAGGGGCAGGAAGGTATTTACCCAACCCAGATAGTTGAACAGAATATACTGCGGGATCATGGTCACGGCGCTGGGGATCATGAAGGTTGCCAGCAGCACGCCAAACCAGAAGTTCTTGCCGGGGGCGTTGAGGCGCGCAAAGCCGTAAGCGATCAGCACGCACGAGATCAATTTGCCGCCGATGATGCCCACTTCCAGGATCATGGTGTTCTTAAAAAAGGTCAAAAACGGCAGCTGCGGGTTGGCAAATGCGGCTGCGTAGTTATCCCAATGGATTGGGTTCGGAATCCACTGCGGCGGCCACAAAAAGATCTGGGTATCCGACTTTAGCGAAGAAGTGATCATCCAGAAGAAGGGGAACAAAAAGAGGAAACTCAGCACCACCAATAGAATGTAAACGATGATGGTTTTTTACAGCCTTTTTGAATTTCTTCCCTTTGTAGAAAGGGACAGCGGGGCGGTAGATTTCAGCGTTGGTCGAGGTAGTCATTGCTTTACTCCTTCCTTTCTGCTTCGTAGTACACCCACAGGTCGGAAGAACGCAGCACCAGCAAGGTCATGACCATAATGATGGCGAACAGGATCCAGGCCAGCGCTGAGGCATAGCCCATATGACCCGAGAAAGCGCGGTTGTACAGATAGATCATATAGAACAGGGTTGATTTGCCGGGGTCGCCCAGTTGGCCGGCGTGAGAGGTGGAAATGACGTAAGCGGTATCGAAGGTCTGGAAGGCACCAATGATCGACATGACCAGATTGAAGAACAGGCTCGGGCTGACCATAGGCAGAGTGATGTGGAAAAATCGGGTCAGAGTTCCGGCCCCATCCAGCTCGGCTGATTCGTAAAGCTGTTTGTCGATGCCTTTAAGCCCGGCCAGGAAGATGAGCATTTCACCGCCCACTCCCCACGGCGACATGATGATCAGGGCCCATAAGGCGTAATGCGGATCGGTAAACCAGTTAGGGCCAGGTAATGCCGAAGAGGCCGAGAAAACCGTTGACTGGGCCGTAAACCGGGTTCAAGATCCATTGCCACAGCACGGCGGCTGCCACGCTGCTGATGATGGCGGGCAGGTAAAAGGCAGTTCGAAAGAAGCCCACTCCGCGGGTGGCTTCATTTAGAAGCACAGCCAGGAGCAGGGCCACGGTTAAACGCAAAGGGACACTGATGAAAGCGTACTTTGCGGTAACTTTCAAGATAATGGGGAAGTTCGGGTCTGAGGTGAAGGCAGTAATGTAGTTTTGTAAACCGATAAATTTTGGTGCCGTCAGAATGTCCCAATCGGTAAAACTGAGCACAAACGACGACAGCATGGGGATCAGTTCAAAGAAAAGGATTCCGAGAATGAAGGGGGCAATGCAGATGTAGAAGAGCACTGCTTCATGGCGAAGACGTTTGGATTTTGGCTTACCGGGGAGGGTTAAGGCCGCCGATTTCATGGGGTTCCTCCGATCTATTTTTATAAAAGCTGGGGTAGGGTTTTCCTACCCCAGCTTTTTGGGTGAAACTTGAAAAAACTAAAGGAGAGTCTTACTTGGCCAGGCACGCGTCAGCGGTCGTGGCGGTCTCTGACATGATGGTCTTCAAATCGCCACCGTTATCGAAGTAGGATTCGAGGGCGGCCATGAACGGAGTGTTGACACAATCACTGAACTTGGTTGTGGTGAAATCGGGCAGTGATTTGACATACTGCAGGTCGTTCATCACAGGAGCCCAGTATTGATCAGTATCTTTGCCCTGGGCGGAGGCGATGGCCTGAACGTCGGTCAGAGCATAGTCAGCGAAGGACTGAGCGCCTTTATCGGCACCAATCCAGCGCAGGAAGGCCCATGCGGCATCCTTGTTCTCGCTCTTGCTGTACAGGGCGAAGCCAGACCAGCAGATGGAGTTGGCGCGGGTGGTGCCAGCGGGCAGACCCACCGTGCCGATCTTCAGGGTGCTATCGGTGGTGTACTGGCTCATTGGCCAGACGCCAGACCACAGCATGGCAACTTTACCGGTCTGGAACAGGGTCCTGACCATTCAGGGCAGCCACGTCGGCTTTGGTCGGGGGCAACTTTGTATTTCAGGAACAGATCAGCGTACCACTGCAGGGCAGCTACGGTTGCGTCGCTATCCATGTAACCAGTGGTCTTGGTGCCATCCGGGCTGATGATATCGCCGCCGTTTTGATAGATCACAGGCAGAATACCGCGGGTCCAGTACGGATCGCCCCAACCATCGGGGAGTTCAACACCCCACTGGGAGATCTTGCCGTTGGCATCGGTGACGGTCAGTTTTTGTGCAGCAGTCAGGAAATCATTCCAGGTCCAGCCATCGGTCGGGTAAGCTACACCGGCTGCATCGAAGAGAGCTTTGTTGTAGTAGATCACGAGCGGGCTGTAGTCTTTGGTCAGCAGGTAGGTGGTTCCATTGACCTTGCCGATATCGGCAATGGCGGAATAGAAGACACTGGTATCCAGAGGGTCACTGCCTTTGGCTCCGGAAATATAGTCATCAAGGGGTTCGAGAACGCCCTTGGAGGCGAAATTAGCCACGTCGCCATCACCCACCTGGAAGACATCGGGGGCGGTGCCGGAAGCGAATTCAGCTAACAATTTGTCGCCATAACCCTGGGGAACATCTTCCAACTGGACAGTGACACCCGGGTAAGCGGCTTCAAAAGAAGCGATGGCATCGTTGAATGGCTGCAAAGCATCAGCGCTATCCCAGGAACCCACGCGGACGGTACCGCTCAGGGCGGGGGCAGCGGTCGTGGCTGCAGCGGTGGTAGCGGCTTCAGTGGCGGCCGCAGTAGTGGCGGCCGGGGTGGGGGTAGCGGACTGGCAGGCTACGAGCACCATGGCAGCGATCACCATGACGGATAAAACAACGAACAGCTTTTTCATTACTCCTCCTCGAAAGGTTGCCAGTTCAGGCCTGGCCTGCAATCTGGCTCGGTATGTTATACTTAAATTAATGAGGATATTCCTCAGCAAGGGGAGCCGCCGTTGTTTACCAGGACACAGGCGGCCCCTATTATGTTTGTTGCCAAACATAATTTCTTCCGATTATTCGACGCTGTCACCTCCAATCAACAAATTTTTTGAAGAATGAAAATGAATTGGCTCAGGTTCAATTTCTGACGGTTGAACCTCGAATGACCAGTTCAGGGTTGAGCATAATGGTACGTGGTTCGCTGTTGTTTTCACCGTTGATGACTTCCAACAGCATGGTAATGATCTGTTTGCCGACTTCGATGATGGGTTGACGTAAGGTGGTCAGGGGTGGGTCGATGTATTGTGTCATCGGGTAGTCATCGAAGCCTCCCACCGCAAAGTCGCGGCCAACTGCGACCCCGCGGCTCTTGGCGGCCTGGATGGCGCCCACGGCCATCAGATCGTTCATGGCAATCAGTGCGGTTGGGCGAATCTCTTTCGGCAGGTCGAGAATTTCCAGAGTGGCCTGGTATCCGTAATCGAAGCAGCCCTGTCCGCGCCGGATCCATTCGGGCTTCACTTCCAGTCCGCGTTCGTGCATGACGTCGAAGTACCCCGAGATGCGGTTGTTGCCTACGCGTGAGTCCTCCGGCCAGGCCAGTACCCCCGATCTTTTGGTGCCCCTGTGCGATGATGTGTTCCATCTCCTGCCGGATTCCCTGCCCGCCGTCCACGTCGATCCACGAAAAGGAAAGCTCCGGGTTCGAACGGCCAAAAGCCACAAAGGGGATCTTGCGGTCCATCAGCAGCAGCACGCGCGGATCGTTGTATTCGATGCTGGAGAGCACGAATCCGTCCACCCGACCGGTATCGATCAGTTCGTTATAAGTATCAAGGTGGCGCTGATAATTCTCGTGGTAGGGGAAGCACAGCAGGTAATATCCATGGGCTTCGGCAGCCACGAACATACTCTGCAGAAAGTGGTCCAGAATGGGGTTGGTTTGATTATCGGGGGAAGAGGGCCAGGAATAGCCAATGGTGAACGAACGTTGTGCGCGCAGGCTGCGGGCCACGTAATTGGGTTTGTAGCCCAGGGTATTGACCGCTTCCCAGATGCGCTGCTCGGTGTCTTTGCTGACCTGAATTTGATTATTAATGACTTTCGAGACCGTCTGGTAACTCACGCCAGCCGCCGCAGCAACTTCTTTGATCGTTACATGGGATTTGGCCATTTTTCTCCGATCTCGTTATGCGAACGTTCGTGCGAACGTTCGCATCTATTATAATTGGATTTAGAAAAATTACAAGTACTTTTTAAACGGTACTGCAGACTTCATTTGTTTGTAGAATTGAATGAGAAGAAGGAATCGACTATGGAAAAGACCACGATCACTCTGGGTTCGCCTGAACGGGCAACGATCTTCTGCCGCAGTGGGGAACAGGTCTATTTGCAGCAGTTGGGCGGGTTGGCTTGTGGAATCAACGGCCGCGCGGAGGGGCCGCAGTCGACGCGCGGGCTGGCAGTGGTGGAGGGAGATGATTTCCTCCTCGCTGACACCGATTGGCACTGCGTCGACTTTTCGCGGCAGGGAGATACGCTGCATGTGTCCTGGACATTGGGGGCCACCGGACTGGTGTGGTCGAGTGATTGGCAGTGGCACGAGGCGGAAGGCGTGCTCACCCGCCGCGACCGGCTCATCAATCAAGGTTCCTTACCATACCGTTTGCATCGTCTCGCGCTGCGTTTTGGTCTCTCCCCGGACCGCTACGACCTGTGGGTGCAGACCGGCTCGTGGAGCCACGAAAATCAACTGCGCCGGGTAGAGTTTGCCGGTGGGCGCTGGGGCCTGGCATCGCAGGGCGGCCGCACCATCCAGGGCGGGGCGCCTTATCTCTTTGTGGCGCAGAACGAAACTGCTTCCAGCCTGGCCTTTCATGGCCTGCCGCGCGGCGACTGGGAGCTGGTGGTAGATCAGAGCCGCCACGCGGGTGACGTCAGCCGTCCCTTTACCGTCATCGAATTTGGCCCCAAATCTGCCGGGTTTGATCTCGCGCTGGCGCCGCAAGCCGAGTTCTGTTTGCCGGAAGTGTGGGTTCAGTCGGCGGAGGGGGGCTCGCCCCGAGGCCGCGGCGCCGGCGCTGCAGCGCTTTGCCCTACGTACGTTGTTCAATGGGTCTCGCCCGGGTTTCAAAACGGCCCCGCCGCTGGTATACAACACCTGGTTCGATGCTTTCGAATGCCTTGAGCCCGCGCGGCTGCGCCGTCAACTGGCTGCTGCCCGTGCTGCCGGTTGTGAGGTTTTTGTGGTGGATGCCGGCTGGTTTGGTGCCTGCCAGGGAAGCTGGCACGAGCAGGTTGGGGACTGGCGCGAGAAGCCGGAAGCGGCTTTTGCGGGCGATATGGCCGCTTTTGCCGCGGAAGTGCGCGCGGCCGGGCTGGGTTTTGGCCTGTGGATGGAACCGGAGCGGGCTTCTGCTTTTGCCCCGGCGGTCGTGGCTCACCACGATTGGTTTCGTCCTGGCGACGGCGGTTTCTTTTACCCGGATTTGACCTGCGCTGACGCATACGCCTATATCCGTTCAGAGATGATGCGCTTAATCGAGACTTATGCTCTGGTCTGGATGAAGGTGGATTTCAATTTCGAGTTGGGGACTGCCCCCGATGCCTTTGCTGGTTATACCGCGCGCTGGCAGACGTTGCTGGCGGAATTGCACGAGTTGTATCCCGCCCTGTTCATCGAGGGTTGTGCCAGCGGCGGCATGCGCTCGGACTTGTGCACTCTGACGGCTTTCGATGCCCATTTTCTCTCGGATACGGTCAACCCGTTTGATTCGCTGCGCCTGACGCAGGGGGCAGCCCTGCGCCTGCCGCCGGGCCGGCTGACCAAATGGGCTGTGCTGCGCGCGGCGGGTTCGGGAGTGGTGCGCTACGGGCAATCCGCTGATCATTCCCCGCAGCGCTTGCTGACCCCCGCCTGCGCCGATTGGGAAAATTGCTTCGAGGCCGATCTGGATTTTTGCTGGCTGGCGACCTTGCCGGGGATTCCCGGATTGAGCGGTGATCTGGCCAGCCTGAATGCAGAGCAGTTGGCCCGGCTGGCGCAGTTCAATGCCTTCTACCGGCAGCAGCGCACTTTCATTTCTTCTTCGGTGACCACGCTGCTGACTCCGCCGCGGCCGCAGGGGGATCTTTCGGGTTGGGTGGCTTTCGAACTAAGCGCGCCGGGCAGCGAGGATCTGTTGCTGCTGACCTATCGCCTCGAGGATGGCCGGGCCCAAAATCGTTTTCGGCTGCCAACGGCCCGTGCCGGGCAGCGTTATGCTGTTTATTCTCTGCCTGAGATGGATCAGGTGCTGAGCGAAATCAGTGGAGAGGTGCTGCGCGAGGCAGGTTGGCAGGTCGAACTTGCCGAAAAGAATCGGGCAGCGGCTTTCTGGCTGCGTTCCCTTTAAATATCAGTTGGGGCCTGATTTCAGGCCCCAACTTTGGAGAAGAGGAGACTGCTCCTGTTAGCAGTCCATTCCAAAATCCTTTTGGAAGGCAGTGGTCAGTTCTTTGCCCCAATCCCGTTCCACCGGGCCAAGGCGCCCAAAGAAGAAGCGCAGGACCTGTGGCTCCTGTATGAATTTCAATCCTCCCACCATCTCGCGATGGGCAAACAGCCATTTTAGACGATCTACCGTGTATTCGATGTGCGACAGCGTGTACAGCCGTCGCGGAAAGGCCAGCCGCAGCAATTCTACGTCTGCCAGGGTATCGTTGCCCTGGGCATCGCGGTCAGTTGAAATGGTACCGCGCTCCATGCCGCGTACCCCTGAGGTCAGGTACACGGCTGCGGCCAGTGCGCCGGCGGGGTACAACCGATTGCGGCAGGTGCGGCAGGAATTTCTGAGCGTCGATGTGGCACGCCAGACCGCCGGCAGGGGTCACCGCCGGTAGACCTTCTTCGACCAGCCGGTCCACGAAGTATTTGATAAAGTCGGCGGCACTGCTGGCCACACTCTGCTCGGTCATTTCGCGCATGCCCACGGCCATGGCTTCGACTTCCTTGGTCGACATGCCGCCGTAGGTGGCGAAACCTTCGTAGACCGGCAAAAAGGGCAGAATGAGGTCGTAGAATTTCTGGCTGTTGGTAGCGATCAGGCCGCCGCGCACGGCCGTGCTTTTGCGCCCGGACATGTAGAAGATATCCACGTTTTTCATCATCTCGGTGATAACCTGCTGGATGCTGGCGTGGGCGAATTCGGGGTCACGCTGCTGAATGAAGTAGGCCTGCTCTGAAATCAGGCTGCCCATCGAAAACCAGGGGAATGCCATGTGCGTCGGCTTTGGCTTTTACGGCACGCAGGTTTTGCATCGAGAAGGGCTGTCCGCCGATCAGATTGGTGGTGGCTTCCATACGCACGTAGGGGATGTGCTCGACGCCTACCTCGCGGATCGTGGCTTCCATGCGGTCGAGGTCGATGTTGCCTTTGAAGGGGTTGCTGCTGGCGGTTTCGAGAGCATCCTTGCCGAACAGTTCCTGTACCCCGGCCGCCGGCCAGATCGATGTGGGCCTTCGAGGTGGTGAAGTGGTAGTTCATCAGTACCACGTCGCCGGGTTTGACCAGCGCTTTGGCCAGCAGGTGTTCCGCGGCGCGCCCCTGATGTGCCGGGATGACGAACCGGAAGCCGAGCACGTCCTTGACGGCGTCTGCCAGCTTGAAGAAGCTTTCACTGCCGGCGTAGGCGTCATCCGCCTGCATCATGGCGGCCAGCTGGTTATCGCTCATGGCATTGGTGCCGCTGTCAGTCAGCATGTCCAGAAAGACGTCCTTGGTACGCAGTAAAAAGGTGTTGTACCCGGCTTCTTCCATGGCCTGCAGCCGTCGGCTCGCCGGGGGCAGGGTAGTCTTTTGCACGATCTTGATCTTGTGCATTTCGATGGGGAGTACTTTTCCGTTGCTTAATGTGACGTTCATGATTTCTCTTCTTTCTTGATTGGGTTTGGGATTAAATGAATACGAATCGCAAAACGATCCTGCACAGATCGTCTGGGCGGATTAACGAAAAAGGGGCATTCGCGGACTCAAGCGGCCCGAAATGCCCCTAAACGTAATAATACTGTAGGGATGCGAGGGAAAGATTCAGTGCACTAGAGGATATAAAAGCTCACCATAATAGAGGCAATTTTACTCAGAAACTTGAAATACGCAAGGATTTTAACAGGGCAGTTTCAGGGATTTTTGCTCATGTATTGCTCGATGATCTCGATCAACCGGTCGCGCTTCCACACGACGAAGTGGAATTGTTGGCCGCTGCGTACCTGTACAGCCATACCGTTCGGGACGATGCCAAAGGTGTTGACCTTGCCTACGGCGATGACGTCTTGCATGCGGATTTCTTCGGGCTGGGTCTGAAAGTTGAGCTCATGTGGGTTGAACAGGAGGCGTTGATCGCTGAGGATCAATTGTCCGCCGACGGCTTCTGTACCGCGGAACAGGTTAGCCGGCGTTTTGACCAGAATATTTTCGAAAGTAGAATTCATGTTTTCCCCTTGGAGTAATGAAAAAGGTCGGATCGATGAAAGGTGATTCCCTCTGGTTCTTCTGAATCGCAACTAATCTTCGCTGTGGAGTTCGATTTTGTCAAACAAAATGAAGTATGCAATCTGGGGTTAACGGAAAGCTCTCATCGCAGTAGAATCTTTTGCGGAAAGGTAACTAAGATGAAGATTCTGGTGGTCGGCGCGGGGGTGATCGGTACCCTTTATGGTTGGGCGGCACAGCAAAATGGGCATGATGTGGTCCATTTGCTGCGGCCGGGACGGGCCCCAAAATTCAGCGGTGGGGTTGAGTTCGACTTTTACGATCAGCGTTCTTCTCACGCGGGGTACAACCGTTTCGTCTATCCGCTTCAGGTGGTGGAATCATTGGCGCAGGTGTCTGCCTGTGATCTGGTGCTTGTGCCTACCAAACATTACACTCTTGAGCAGACCCTGGCCCAGATCGCTCCACTCACACGGTGTACCGATACCCTGCTGCTTACCCAGAACTGGCAGGGGATGGCTGCGCTGGAACCTTTTTGTTACCCGGCCATTTTTGTTTTGGTGATGCCAAGGCAGGCGGGGCTTATCAGTCGGGTCGGCTGGTGTGTACTCTCAAGACGCTTGATTACGGCCCGCTGGCGGGTTGTGGCGAAAGCACCCTGGCCAAGAGCGCGGCCGCTTTTAGTGGATTTCTGCCGCTGCGGCGTCACGAAAACATGCTGCATTACCTGTGGGTGCAGTATGCCATCACTGGCGGCATGTGGCCGATCCTCGTGCGTGAGGGCAATTTTTCTTGAGCACACCGACTGCTTTTGGTTGATGCGGCCGATCCTCGTGCGTGAGGGCAATTTCAGACAGGTGTTTGCCAGCTCACAAAATATTTTGACCGCATTTCATGCCGTGCAGGAATGTCTGCAGGTGACGGCTGCGCGCGGGGTGGATCTTGCCGAGTTTCCCGAAACCAATCTCTACGTTCACCCTTCCCCGCTGACGCTTTGGCTGGCCCGCACGCTGATGGCCCGGCAGTTTGCCCGCAGCGAATACCAGAAACGCTGTTCTTTGCATGCTCTGTCTGATCCTGCTGAGGTGCATACCTTCTATACGGACTTGGTAAGTGACGGGCACCGGCTGGGGGTTCCCATGCCCGTCATGGATTCTTTTGCTGGGGAGATGCAGCGTTTCACTGCTCCGCGTTCGGCCTGGTAGGGGCTATACTTTCCACTACTGGGTATAATGGAGATATTGGGGAAAGAAGCTCTTTATTTGACTCGAAAGAAAGCGAGAAGCAAAGCATGGAAGCCCAGTTGTTAGCCGAAACCATCGAACGTTTGCGCACTACTTATTGGATGGGCAAGACCCGTTCTTATGACTGGCGCCGCGGCCAGCTTTTGGCCCTGCAGCGCATGCTGGATGAGAATTATGCCGACTTCGAGGCCGCGATGCGCACGGATTTGCACAAGAGCGTCTTCGAAAGCTATGCCACTGAGATCGGCTTTTTGCAGCGCGAGATCAGTCACGCGCTGGACCATCTGGCTGAGTGGATGCAGCCGCAGCCGGCTGAAACGCCGGTCTTTCTGCAGCCAGGTACCAGTCAGGTGATCTTCGAGCCTCTGGGGGTGGCCCTGATCATGGGTGCCTGGAACTACCCGATGCAGCTTACCCTGGGCCCGCTGGTGGCTGCGATCGCTGCCGGCAATGCTGCGGTCGTCAAGCCGCCGCGTACGGCGCGGGCTATTTTCCAAACGATGGGGCGCATCGTGCCGCGCTATCTCGATCCCGAGGCGTTTCTGGTCATCGATGACGATACTCCCAATGATCTGATCCTGGCCCAGCGCTTCGACAAAATCTTCTTTACCGGCAGCGCCGAGGTCGGACGCATCGTCATGCAGGCCGGTGTGCAGCACTTGACCCCGGTCACTCTCGAGCTGGGCGGCAAAAGCCCGGCGCTGGTGGACGCCACAGCCAACCTGAAAGTGGCTGCCCGCCGCATTGCCCAGGGCAAGTTCTTCAATGCCGGGCAAACCTGCGTGGCCCCTGACTACGTGCTGGCCGAGGCGAGCATTCTCGAGGCCCTCGTGGCGGAACTGGTCGAGACGATCCGTGAATTCTATGGCGCTGATCCGCAGCAGAGCGAAGAGTACGCCCGCATCATCAATACCAAACAATTCGACACCCTGGCGGCCTATCTGCAGGAGGGCGAGATCGTCTGCGGGGGACAGACAGATCGCGCGGATCGCTACATTGCGCCGACCCTACTTAAAGGAGTTTCTCCGCAGGCGCCGGTAATGCAAAACGAGATCTTCGGGCCCATCCTGCCGATCTTGCCCGTGGCCAATATGCAAGAGGCGCTGGCCTTTGTGCAGAAGCGGGAAAAGCCGCTGGCTTTCTATCTCTTTTCAGAAGATCGGGCGGTGGTGGCGGAAGTGCTGGCTAATTCCACCTCGGGTGGGGTCTGTATCAACGAGACGCTCAACCACCTGGTCGTGCCCGGGCTGCCTTTTGGTGGGGTGGGCAACAGCGGTATGGGCAAATATCACGGCGAGTGGGGCTTTCGCGATTTTTCCAACGCCCGCGCGCTGCTTGACCGTGCCACCAGCTTCGACCCCGTGCTGCGCTATCCGCCTTATGGCCCGGACAAATTGCAGCGGATGAAGAAATTGATGAACATGCGTCTGCCCGCGGCTTTGAGCAAGCCTACTGCCTGGCTGCTGGCCCACTGGGGCGATCAGATTGTGAAATTGATCAAATAGTTTCGTTTCTTTCAGGTGCGCCAGTGCGGCGCACCTCTTTTTCGGAGTGGATCATGGCCAAACAGCGTATCAGTGCCGGCGGGATCGTCGTGCAGGAGGGAAAGATCCTGCTGGTGCACCATTATGAAGCCGGCAAAGCGGATTTCTGGGTGCTGCCTGGGGGAGGCATCGAGGGGAATGAAGGCATTTTCGCGGCTGCGGAACGCGAGACCTGGGAAGAGACCAGCCTGCGAGTGCGTGCCGAAAAGATCGCTTATTTCGAAGATTTTATTGATGGCGGCCGTTACGTGTGCAAGTTCTGGGTGGTCTGCCGCCCCGAAAGCGGTACCCCCAGTATCGTCCACACTGAGCCTGGAGAGGGCTACCTGACCGGGGCACGCTTCTTCTCGCAGGCAGAGTTGGAAGACATCACCGTTTTCCCGGCCATCCTGCGCGGTCCGTTCTGGCACGATCTGGCTGCCGGTTTTCCTGCCATCCAGTATCTGGGTTACCACCAGGAAGATATCGACGATCTCTTCGCAGGGTAATCTGGCAAAACTCTTCTCTTGAGCCGCTTTCTGCTTGACAATTTAAAGTAATAGCTCTAATATTAGAGCTATTACTCTAGACGAGGTTAACGATGGAAACGAAAGAACTGATCCTGCAAACGGCGGTACGCCTGTTCAACCAGATGGGAACAGCGCGTGTATCTACCAATCGGATTGCCGAAGAAGCCGGCATCAGCCCAGGCAACCTGTATTATCACTTTGCGGATAAAGCCCACATCCTGCGCGAAATCTATGAGCACATGATCTCTGATTGGGACGAGGTATATCGCCAGATCGGCGCGGGGATGGCTCCTGAAGAAGCACTGCGCCATTTCATTGAGGCCAACTTTGATCTGCTGTGGCATTACCGCTTTTTCAGCCGCGAGACAGTGGCCCTGCTCAACGCTGATCCGCTGCTCAAGGCCCGCCATGTCGAGCTTTCTGAGGCGCGCTTCGAACAACAGGCGCAACTGCTGCGTGAATTGGTGCGCAGCGGGCAGATGCGCTTCAGCAGTGCAGAGAAGCTGACGGATACTCTGGTCATTGCCTGGATCGTGGCCAATCAGTACCTGGTCTATCTGGAATCGATCGGTCACGAGGTCGAAGAAGCTGATTTCCAGAAGGGGGCCTCACTGGTGCTGGAAGTTTTTGCTCCTTATCTGGCCCACTGAAACCCAGAAAGTAAAAGCAATGACTCAAGAAAATTCCCCTCAAAAATTTTCCCGCCGGGACGTCTTGAAATTGATCGGCGTCTCTGCAGTTGCAATCACCGCCGGGGCCGTGCTGGATACCACCCGGCCCTGGCAAAACTACTCATCAGAAACCGCCTGGCTGGCCCGGCCGCTCGACCTGCAGGCTCAAGGAGAAGACATGCTTCAGGAAATACTCCGTTATGCTACCCTTGCTCCCAGCGGGCACAACACCCAGCCCTGGAAGTTTGCAGCTTCCTCCGGTCACATCCGCATTTCCCCTGATCTGGAACGTGCACTGCCAGTGGTGGACCCCGATCACCGGGAGTTATGGATCAGCCTGGGCTGTGCCCTCGAAAATCTGCTGTTGGCTGCGCGTGCCTGCGGTTACGCTCCTCAGGTGACTTATCCCGATACCGCTGCCTGGATTGACGTTGCTCTCCAGCCGGGCAATCCCTCTCAAGATGAACTGTTTGCGGCAATCCCGCAGCGCCAAAATACACGCTGTGAATATGACGGTCAGGCGCTGACTGCCAGCGAATGGACCCAGCTCCGGGCTTTGCCGCTCGAACAGGGTATTCGCCTGCATTATTTTGACCAGACTGGTCTTTCAGCGCTTGCCGACCTCGTGACTCAAGGGAATCTGTCACAGTATGCCGACACAGCCTTTTTGCGCGAACTGGTCTTCTGGCTGCGGTTCAATAAAAAGGAAGCGTTGTTGGCGCAAGATGGTCTTTTTAGCCGCTGTTCCGGCAACCCCGAGGTGCCGCACTGGTTGGGCAAACTCTTTGTCATGAGCACCCAGCCCGGCCAACAAGCCGCCGCCGATGCCCAAAAGCTGCTCAGCTCTTCAGGAGCCGTGATCCTCACTTCCAGCGACGATTCTCCATCTGCCTGGGTACGTACCGGCCAGGTATATGAGCGGCTGGCCCTGCGCCTGACCTCTCTGAACCTCCGTTCATCCTTCTTGAATCAACCCATCGAAGTGGCCCAGGTACGCGGCCAGGTACAGAAATCATTGGAAGGTACCGCCATGCCCCAACTCTTGCTGCGTTTCGGGCATGCGGCCCCCATGCCGCGTTCGCTGCGGCGGCCGGTCGCAGCGGTGGTGCAGGGCTAAGTTGGCCCCAGGGATTTTTTGTGGCATAATTACTCGCACTAATACCACCTGAATAACCGAGGCCAATGTATGTTCTTCGTCGACGATCCTTACGTATCGGATTTCTTAAAGCGCACCCTGCTCGAAAACCAGTTGCCGCTGGTGGCTACCCCGGCAGCGGGCAAGTTTTCCTTCCCGGCCGGTATCCGCTGGCTGAGTGAAGCGGAAGCCGTCCGCAACGCCCACGAGACGGCTGACCTGCGCCTGTACACCAATTCCGAGAATACCATCGGCTGGATCGCCGAACACCTGGCTTTTACCGGCATTCCTGAAAAGATCGACCTCTTCAAGAACAAGGCCAAATTCCGCCGGCTGATCGCCCCGCTCTATCCGAACTTTGCCTTCCGCGAGGCCAAAGTGGAAGAGCTGCGCTCCCTGAACTTCGCCGATCTGCCTCACCCCTGCGTACTCAAGCCCGCGGTCGGGTTCCTCAGCCTGGGCGTGCACATGATCTATACCGAGGCGGACTGGCACGCTGCGGTGGATGCCATCGAGGCCGAGATCGCCTCCATCCGCGGCAGATACCCGGAGCAGGTAGTCAACATCGATACCTTCGTGATCGAGCAGTGCATCACCGGGGATGAATTTGCCGTGGACGCCTACTACAACGCCAGCGGAGAAGTGGTCGTGCTCGACATTCTGCACCATACTTTTGCCTCTGCCGCGGATGTGAGTGACCGCATCTATACCACTTCGAAAGACATCATTACCGCCAATCTGGCGGATTTCAGCAATTTTCTGGGGCAGATCGGCAAGCTGGCGGGGGTACGCAACTTCCCGGTGCACGTCGAACTGCGCCGCACTGCCGCCGGCGAGATCCTGCCCATCGAGGTCAACCCCATGCGTTTCGGCGGCTGGTGCTCCACACCAGATTTGGCTTACCTGGCTTATGGGCTCAACCCCTATCTATACTATATCCATCAGCAAGCCCCTGATTGGGACACCTTGCTGCGCGGCAAAGAAAACAAACTGTACAGTGTGGTCATTCTGGATAATTCAACCGGGAAAACGGCTGCTGAGATCAAGAGCTTCGATTATGACGCCTGCCTGGCTCATTTCGAGAAGCCGCTTGAATTGCGCAAGATCGACTATCGCCGGCATGGGATTTTTGCCTTTCTATTCGTCGAGACGCGCGCCGATGCCACCGCGGAACTCGATTACATTCTGCAGTCGAGGCTCAACGAGTTCATCACCTGCTAAGCGAATAGGGAGGGCATGATGCAGCAAACGATCGTTCACATTGCTCTGGTTGTCCGGATTACGATGAAGCCATTGCGTTTACACGCAAAAACTCCATTTCACCCTGGTGGAAGATACCTATCAGCCAGAGCAGGAGAAGCGCTGGGTGGTGGTCGCTCCGCCGGGATCGGCCGGCACCACCTTGCTGCTGGCCCGCGCCTCCAAACCCGAGCAAGAACCCTTCGTTGGCAATCAGACCGGCGGGCGTGTCTTCCTCTTTCTCAACAGCGATGATTTCTGGCGCGATTATACCGAGATGCGCGAGCGCGGTATCCATTTCGTGCGCGAACCCAAACAGGCCGATTATGGCCTGGTGGCTGTTTTCGAGGATCTCTACGGTAATCTCTGGGATTTACTGCAGCTGAATCCAGACCATCCCCTGGCCCAGCGGCAGAAATAGCCGTGGTCGCCTGATTTCATGTCTTTTCCAGGGCTGTTTTTCGTGCTGGAACTTCTCTGGCTTTTCAGCGTCTGAAGAGCATGGAGACCTCTATGAAAAAATTGATCTTTCCTTTGTTTTTGATCGTCAGTCTTTCCCTGGCTGCTTGCTCCCCTCAAACCGTGACCCCCACGGCGACGACAGAGATTCCTTTGCCCGCGCTGACTACCGCTGCGGTCACTCCAGAAGCCACCAGCACCACGGAACAGACTTACAACCAGCACGGATTTTGGCTTGAGTTTCACCTTCCCGCGGGACTGGTACGGCCCGGAGGAGTACGTTTCTGGCGACAGCCTGCGCGTGGCGGTAGGGTCGGATGAGGTCTATCCTTATGGCACCGACCGCACCGAACAGAAGGCCACCCGCAGTAACTCGTACCAGATCGTGCTGCAGTTCAATCGTAACGATACCGGCACGACCTGGCAAACCACTTTTGATACCCTAGCCGGTCTGCAAGATGGGCAGTCCAGTTCCGATATGCGCAGCAAATTGATCCGCGTCAGTGCCCTCGATCTGGGGCAGCTATCAGGGCTACGAGTACATTGTCACTCTGGCAGATACGGCTTCGACCGAACCGGTGTACAGCCGTGTCATTCTGCTGCGCGATGATCAGGGGCATCTGCTCAATTTGATGGGTTCCCCCAATAACGTCGAAATTCCGCTGGGGCAGGGCTGGAGTGAACTCTACCAGCAGATCGACACCGAGAATCAGCCGATCTTCACCGCGCTTTTCGACTCCCTCTCTTTACCCTGATCTTTTTCTTCCCGACGGATTCGCCGGGAAGCTCTATTTAATGGTCAGAACAGCAGATTGGCATATAATTAAGGCTTCTGGCATCCTTTGATCATTCTTTGACCAGCTCCCAGAACACTTCACTACAGAATGGATTTTCGTCATGCAATCGAAATCAATTTTCCGCCTGGGGGGAATCTTGATCCTTTTCGCTTTGCTTCTTACCAGTTGCAGCCGTGCGGCGGTCCCTACTGTCAGCGCACCTGCCACTGCTGAAGCCACCGTAGCTGCCACGAGCAGCCCCACTGTACTTCCTGCTGAAACTGACGGCACCGCCAGTCAATACGAACCGGTAGATGCCTCAGTCTGTCAGATGCTGCAGGGTGTTACCGCTGAGGCGTTGGGCGTGGATGTCAGCATGGAAACGTCCGCTCCTTTTACGGATACGCTTTCTGGCGATAGCGGCACGGCCTGCCGGCTGACCGCCAGCGGAGACGGTTCGCAGTTCACCGGTCCTCAAGACGTCGTCACCAAGTTAAAAGGCACTGCCGGCCTGGGCTGGACGGAATTAACCGATTATGCGGCCGATGGTCCGATGGGTTCGAGCGCGGGGTTGACCCGTGACATGGCACTGATGATCCTGCAAGCCAACTGGGTCCCTGCCGCAGACGCGGTTTGCCCTACCGATCAACCGGTCGAGAGCTGCGATCTGCAGCCCGATCAAAAGCTGTACACGATCGAGGTGGATGTCGCTCAGTACGAAGCCACCTTTTCGCTCGACGGACATTGGGAAGACACCCAGGATAATTTTCAGCTTGATCTGACTCAGCAGTGGAAGGTCATTGGCGGACGCCATGTCGTGGTTGCCCAGAACGGCGGTAAGATCGACTCGATTGAAGATTCGATTCAGGGCATGGTGGATGCGACGGGCGCGACCATCACCTTCCAGAGCTCCTACACCGATCAGCCGGGTACTGCCCGGATCACCGTGATCGATGCCAACACGATCCACTGGCAGATCACGCAGGCCCCTGAAGGAGAGTTTTACCTTCCCGATGAAGCTACGCTGGTTCGCAAATAAAAATGTTCATTCAACCCTCTCTTCTCGAGAGGGTTTTTCTTGCCTGATTTGCTGAACTTTTTTCTGAAACAGGTCTATCATAGAGGGAAATCGGTCTTTCATTCCGGAGCACAGGAGGTCCTATGGCGGAAGGCTTAGAAAGTAGTTTACAGATCTTTCCCTCGAGCAAGATCGAGGAGACAGCTCGTTTCTACGAATCCATTGGTTTTCGGGCAGTCAGTTATCTCGAAGCGCAGCAGCCGCATGTGTGCCTCTACCGCGGCGGCGTAGAGATCATCCTCACGCGTTCGCAGAAAGAGCAGATCGTCCCCAATCGGGTGACGCACGGCTATGGTTATGATGCTTACTTCATCAGCGCGGAGCAGAAGAAGCTGCAGGAAGAGTTTCGGCAAAAGGGAGCCAGGATCGTCAAAGAACTCTCTTTGACCGATTATGATAATCAAGAATTCATCTTCGAAGATAACGAAGGCCGTTGGGTTGCCGTTGGCCGCAAAGAAGGCCAGCCGGCCTGAACCCGGGATTTCTTTCTACGGAGGGATTCATGCAATATGACCAGGAAAAAGTCGACGCCATGATCCTGGCACTGCTCTATCTCACCAGCTCGACGGATCAATTTGGAACGCGCGCCTGGAAGGGGCTGAACAGCGAAGTGCTGGATCGGCTGTACCGCCAGGGCTACATCAGCGATCCGCAGTCGAAGAGCCCCACTTTGCTTCTCTCACCGGAAGGGGCCGCGCGCTCGCAGAAACTCTTTTGGGAAACCTTTGGCCTGCCGGAGGAAGAAAAATGAACATCCCTCTTGAAGCTTGCCGCGGTGACATTACCACCCTGGCGGTGGATGCCATCGTCAACGCGGCCAACAATTCACTGTTGGGCGGGGGCGGCGTCGATGGGGCGATCCATCGCGCGGCCGGGCCGGAATTGCTGGCGGAGTGCCGTACGCTGCATGGCTGCCCCACTGGGGAGGCCAAACTGACGCGCGGTTACCGGCTGCCGGCCCAATTTGTCATCCACACCGTCGGGCCGGTCTGGCATGGCGGCAATCACGGCGAGGCCGAACTGCTGGCCAGTTGCTACCGCCGCAGTTTAGAGATTGCCGGGGCCCATCACCTGAAAAGCATCGCTTTCCCCAGCATCAGCACCGGTGTATACGGCTACCCGGTTGAACTGGCAGCGGCGGTGGCCGTTCAGACGGTTCGAACTGCTTTGGTATCAGAAACCTCTCTGCAGCGAGTGATCTTTTGTTGTTTCTCAGACCGCGATCTGGCAGTTTACCAGGCCTTGCTGGCACAAAGTTAATTGGACAAAACAACTGGCTTTTGGCATAATCAGGCGCAGGAGGAACCCACACATGGAAAAATCATCCGTTCCGGCTTCTGTTGACGCTTACATCGCGGGCTTCCCGCCCGCGATTCAGGTTTTACTCAATCAAATGCGCGCAACCATTCGAGCTGCCGCGCCCGAAGCTGAAGAGAAGATCAGCTATCAAATGCCGGCTTACTTTCTGAATGGCCCGTTGGTCTATTTTGGCGGGTTCAAGCACCATATTGGCTTCTACCCTACCCCCAACGGTACCGAAGAATTTGCGGAAGAACTCAGCCATTACAAAGGGGCCAAGGGGTCAGTGCAATTCCCCATTGACCAGCCTCTGCCCCTCGATCTGGTCACGCGCATTGTTCAGTATCGACTGGCGGTCAATCAGAAGAAAAGCTCTCAGTCTCGCTAATCCGGCTCGGATTCCTTGCCTTCAGGAGCGGTTGACAACGGAAAGCCGCACAGGGCTAACTGTTCCAGTAACTGGCTGGGGTCATCGAGCCACTGCCCCCATTTGCGCGAAATGTGTTCCGTCCAGGAATAATCGGCGAAAGAAAAAGCATCCTGCTTGTTCTTGTCTTCGATCTTGATTTTGATCTTCTGATTCTTGTAATATCCCTGCGCAAGATAACCGTCGTCCATCACTTTCATGGCCGACTCGATCTGTTCAGTTGTCATCTCTGGGTAGCGATCCTCGAAGAGGGTATACTCAAGCGGATAGCGGGGCCGGGGTGGGAAGTCCTCGGCGGGGTAGCCCATGATCAGGTCCACCAGCGGGAAGACCCGATCGGGGAGCTGAAAGGCTTTTTTGACCCGGTCAGCATAGTAGGGGGTCATGCCGATGAAACAGCTGCCCAGGCCCAGGCTTTCGGCGGCAATGACCATGTTTTCGGCCGCGTAAGCCGCATCCTGAAAGCCGAAAACAAGCAGCGACAGGTTGTTCGAGGCCGTTGGCCAGCCGCGGCGCTGCATGATCAATTCCAGTTTGTGCATATCCACACAGATCGTGAATTGCAGCGGTGCTTTGAACGGGTGGCGCTTCTTGCGGTCCAGCAAAACGGAATATAGCTGGGCGGCAAAGGGAGCCTGCTGCCCGGCGCGGACGATGGTCTCGATCACTTCGTCCGAGGGCATTTGTTCGGTGTACTTGCGCACCGATCTTCGTTTCATCATGGTGTCAATCACGGGGTTATGGATCATGGTCGTTCTCCTGTATGTAGTCAGTATACTTGCAAAACGCCCGATTCCTCGAGAAATTTCGAATTTCTCGTATAATCTTCTGTATGGCAAGAAAAACGACCTCTCCTACTTTTAACGCCACGGCCTTGCACCTGCGTTCGCTTGATCTGCGCAGCGACGCACTGGAACGCTCCGCTGGGTTCCCCTACCAGCTCGAGATCTTTCAGGGTTTCGAGAAGATCGAGTTCAATGCGCCGGTCACTTTCTTTGTGGGGGAGAATGGCTCGGGCAAGTCGACCCTGATGGAGGCGCTGGCCTGCGCTGCAGGCAGCATTACCGTGGGCAGCGAAAGCGTCAAAACGGACCCCACCCTGGAAGCAGTGCGGCGTTTCTCGCAGTTGTTGCAGCTATCCTGGAGCAAGCGTACCCACCGCGGTTTCTTCCTGCGTGCTGAAGATTTCTTCGGCTATGCCCGAAAGATGAGCCAGGTGCGTGCCGAACTGGAAGAGGACCTGCACACGGTTGACCGGGAGTATCAGGGCCGTTCTGCGATGGCGGTCAGTCTGGCCAAGATGCCGATGGCACACGAACTCTATGACATGAAGCAGAAATACGACGGCGACCTTGAAGCCCATTCGCACGGTGAGAGCTTTCTCAGCCTGTTCCAGTCACGCTTTGTGCCCAACGGTTTTTACCTGCTGGATGAGCCTGAAGCCCCGCTCTCTCCTTTCCGGCAACTGGCTTTTCTCTCTTTGCTCAAATCGATGATCCAGGAAGAGTCGCAGTTCATCATTGCCACCCATTCGCCGATCTTGATGGCCTTCCCGGGGGCAGCAATTTACAGCTTCGATGACGGCCATATTCATCCGGTGGCTTACGAGGAACTCGAGCACGTGCGCCTGACCCGCGATTTTTTGAATGATCCCCAGGCATTTCTCAATCACCTTTAGACGCAGCAGGCTTGAAAAAAACAACGCAAGGTATAAAAAGCTCCAGCCAAAGGCTGGAGCGAATGATTCATTTTTCGAGGTTGCGCTGCACGATGTCGGCGATGGTCAGGTTGTGGCGTGACATCAACTGGCTGTTCATCATCTGGATTTGTTTGCGCGGTGAGTAGAAGGCCTCGCTCCAGCCGTAACCGGCGCAGGCGGTATCGGCAATGTTGTTGCCGTTGGCGTCCTTGCCCCACCAGGCGCGGTATTCTTCGTCTTTGGCCGGGTCGATGTGGAGCTGCGGTACGTGGAAGTGGGCCGAATAGTAATAATCCGGCGGCAAGGCGTTGAGCAGCGTCTCGAAAACGTGGATGCGCACACGGAAGTCATCTGGTTCCTCGTCCTGCACCAGATGGCACAGCCCGCGGATGGTGGCCAGCGGCGCCACGACCTCGACCTGTTTGAGGTTCTCGAAGCGCTCACGCACCCGCGATACCACCTCTTTCATCACCAGCCCGCTGGCGATGCTGTCAGCAAAGAAAGCGACCGCGATCTTTTCTTTTTGGGCGACGTCCAGGTCCTTGTCCTTGAAAATGGTCAATTCTACGGTGCGGTTGTACACCGGTACTGAGCTGTCGAACACGTGATGCGCATCCAGCACCACCTCATCGCAGTAGTAGCCGTGGTTGGCAAAGATGGCATCCTGTACCTCATACTTCAGTCCCTCGCGGGCAATCGGGAAAACGGCAATGTTTTCCTGCTGGTACTGCCGAAAAGTGTCGTCGAAAACAGGCGACTTGAAAATGGAGCCGATCGCGCGCCCGATCAATGCCCCGCGGTCCGAGCCCAGGCAGAGCTGCCCCGGCAGGGTGATCTCACTGCGGCCACGGTATACCTGCGGGTCCAGGCCAATGATGTGCATCAAATTGGGGTCGATGGGGGTTTTACGCAGATAAATGAATTTCTCGGTGGCTTCGTTGTGATACAGTACCAGGTCGAGACTTTTGCCGTTCCTCAGCGAGATTTGACCGGGGCGATAAAAACCGCTTTCCTGTGAATTTTGTCGGTAGGGAAGCGGTTCGTCTAGCTGCAGATGGCCATCTGTCTGATAGAGCGTATCTTTCATGAAAGAAAACGGATAATCGTACATTAATCACCACTCCAATAGCTGGAAAAATAAGGTCGTTAACCAACTGCCAGGTGGTAGATTATAGATACGCTCTGAAAACGATTCTATAACCTGCCCTTTAGATTCTACACTAAAGTGTCTTTTTGAGAAGTCCGGACATCTTAAAAAATTCGTCGATTTTGTAAATTCGAGTAATTATGGTAAATTACTCATAATCGGAGTAATCGAAAGGAGACTGCATGTCCAGGATCACCCCCTTCTTATGGTTTGATACTCAGGCAGAAGAAGCTGCCCATTTCTACGTTTCCATCTTTCGGAACAGCCGCATTCTCAGCGTTACCCGCAACGAACGGGCTGCCGGCGCTCCGGCTGAAAGCGTCTTTCCGGTGGAATTTGAGCTCGAGGGCCAGCCCTTCACCGCGCTCAACGGTGGCCCGGTCTTTCATTTCAACCCGGCCATCTCTCTCTTTGTCCATTGTGCGGACCAGGCAGAGGTGGACGCGTACTGGGAGGCACTTTCCGCCGGTGGGGAGAAGGGCCAATGTGGCTGGCTGACCGACCGTTATGGGCTGTCGTGGCAGATCGTGCCCGACCGATTGGGCGAGCTGATGCAGGGGGAGCCTGCCAAAGCGGCGGCCATGACCCAGGCTATGCTCAAGATGACCAAACTCGACGTGGCGGAATTGCAGCGGGCTTACGACGCGGGATAAAAAATTGCCCTCCGCAAAGGAGGGCAATTGGGTAACTGACAAGAACTTATGGTTTGGGCGCGAACCAGGCGACGGAATAATAACCGGCGTAGGCGAACATCAGCATTTTGAGGATCTTGCCGATGGCGCAGGGGAGCAGAAACTTCCAGACCGGGATCTTCAGCGCGCCTGAGGCCATGCCGGCGATATCCATCAGGGGGTTGGGGATGAAGGAGAACAACAGGATGATGAAGAAGATCCAGCGCGGATGATCGCGCATCCAGCCCACCACCTTATTGTAATAATTCTGCTTTTCCAGTACTCCCTGCCCGCTGAACCCGGCGGCATACCCTGAAAGCTCGCCCAGCGCTGCGCCCAGGCCGGCAGCCACTGCCACCCCGATGGGGTTGAAGATGGCGCCCATGGCTGCGGTAATGGCCACTCCCGGCAGCGGGATGATGATGGTGGCATTGGCTGCAATCGAGATCAGAAAGATGCCCACATAACCATACTGCTGCAGCTTCTGCACTTGATCGCGGAACAGGAACAGCACCACGATCAGGGCGAGCACGCCCAGCAAGACGGCAATGCGCAGCAGTACTGAGGGCTTCTTTTCGCCTTCGCTCATGCCTTCTTGGCCTTGATCATGAAGGAAGAAACGGCGGCCAGCAGGAACATGACGCCGAACATGCCCATCATAAGCACGTAGCCCGAATGATCGGCGATGGTCCCGCCAATGTAAGCGCCAATGGCGCCAGCACCAGCCCCGGCCAGGTTCTGGATGCCCAGAAATTCCCCGGCGCGTTCCTGCGGGATGATGTCCGTGCTGAGGGCCCAGGTGGCGGTGTTGAAGAGTGCATAAGCCAGACCCACAACCGCAGCGGCGACGTACATCCAGGTGATGCTGCCGCCAAAGACCATGATGGCAACACCGGCTGCCCCGGCCACCCCAGACAGGGTGGTCATCAGGCGGCGGTCGAATTTATCGCACATCCAGCCGGCGATCAGACCAAACACGATGATGAATCCGCCCAGCACCATAGGGATGAAGCCAGCCAGTTTGACGGCTTCATTGGTGGGCATGGCAAATTTTTCCATGAAGAAATACAGCAGGAAGGAAGAAATGTTGTTGATGGCAACCAGGGCCGCCAGCCGGCAGATGACCAGCCAGACGAAAGGTTTATTATTGAGGATAGAGCGGTCGAAATGCACGGCCAGAGCGGCAAAGATGCCTGCCACAACTGCCAGGATCATGGCTACCACCCCAATGCCGCCGAAGACCAGTTTGGAAGCGGTGGTGAAGGTGTTGACTGAGTACTTGACCACCTGTCCCAGGCCGAGAATAACGAGGGTGAAAACACCGGTCATGAGCAGCAGGCTGAGGAAGGGTTTCCAGTTCAGCGGTTCAGGCTTGGTGGTCTGGGGTTCCTCACGCACGAACATCGAGATGCCCATACACACCAGCATGGTGACGCAGGTTGCCAGAATGGCTTCGGTCAGTTTGCCTTTGCTGATGAGCGGGGTAATGACCAGTCCAACCAGCACTAGCGGCAGGGGAACCTCGAAGAGCACTTTGATCGAGGAAGCCAGACCGCGCTTTTCCTGCGGAACCACGTCGGGGATGAAGCCCTGCACGGCTGCCTGCGTGGTATTGGAAAGGAACATGGAAACCAGGTAGGCGATGAAGAGTACCGTATAGCCGCGCATATCCTGCATGCCAGAAATGAGGATCATGCTGGCAATGATGCCGACTTCAAGCACGGTCCCCATCAAAATGAAGGGACGGCGGCGGCCCCACTTGCTGCGGGAGCGGTCGCTGATCAACCCCATCAATGCCTGCGAAATGAGCGCTACCATGAGTGCCCACAAACGAATGGTGCCATAGTAGCTGCCTTTTTGTGCTTCCCCGACGAACTGCTGCACCAGCAGCGGTACGATCAGACCAGCCAGCACGTTGGCGCGCAGGGTCAGCGAGAACCAGCCGATGTTGACGGTCAGATAATCGTACCAGCGCAGCTTTTTCGGACTTGAGACGGACTCCATACTTCCTCCTAGAACAGCAAAAATGTCAAAAGCGCTACATGCGCTAAATGTTTCAACCCGTAATCCGCTTATCCGTTCTGCGGCTGCAGCGGATGGAAAGTTTCTCCAAGGCCTTCCCCTGACCAGAAACGGTGCGCCGGGTCGGCCACCATTTGCTCGTCATTCAGCACGGCATAAGGGTAGGCGAAGGCTTCGGCGTCGTACTGCAATTCTGCCTGGGGGGCGTCTCCGCAGTAGGGAGCGATCAGCAGCGAAAATTCGTGTACCCGGCCATTATATGAGGGTGCATAGGGCTTGATCTGGTCAGCCCCTGAGAACACAGTGGACATGAGAATGCCCAGGTGGCATATCGGGATCGGGGTAGTGGTACTGGCGCCCGTAATAACTGCCGAAGGGATTCAAGCGCACGCGCGCTCGGTTCCCGCAGCGGCGGGTGCGCAGCGGGCAGAAAGCCACGCTGCTGGCTGAATCCGCGGACTGGGCCACCAGCAACCCGAAGCAGCCGTCCGAGACGGCTACCCAGCCGTGGGTGATGGCATTGTTGGCTTCGTCGAGCTGGCGATTGTGCGAATAATGGCCATAATCCAGTGAAAAATGAGGTCACCGAATCGAGATAGTTGTGCTTCCACACCCGCAGCGGGGAACCACTGTTGCCGCTGAGGGCCGGCCGCAATTCACAGGGCATGATTTCCTGCCAGTTCTCGTCCCATTCCTGCTGCAGACGGCGCGACCTTGCCCACACTGAACCTGGCGGCCGGGGTGAGCGGGAAGGTCACCCGCATGGAAGCGTAAAGATAAGGCAGCCCGCCGGCCCAGGAGCAGTTCTCGTTCGAAAAACGACTTCTTCCCCGGTGGCAATGGTGGCACTGCCGCGCTGGCGGATTACCCCAACGCTTGCCCAATGCGT
>Ga0268356_10047_pt1 | contig 76651 bp, 66 predicted proteins | sample BioMet10_FD_194415 | JGI IMG/M metagenome (GOLD analysis project Ga0268356, IMG submission 194415) | Sewage microbial communities from Oakland, California, United States - Biofuel 10 (PacBio Assembly) | ecosystem: Engineered > Wastewater > Sewage > Unclassified | place: USA: California | collected...
CTTTGGGCAGCCGTCCCGCAAGCGCGTGCGAGGGCAAAGTCGCAATGACTTCACGTCGGTCATGAAATCGCTGGTGCTTGGTACGGGTGGGGCCCGCAGAGAAAATTAACCACGCAACAATGGCCTGCACAGATAATGCGTGGGATTCACGACGATCTCGATAAGAAAAGTGACCCCAGCCTTCGCCGGGGTCACTCCCATTACCAAAAACGCAAGACGGCACCAAGTGCTACCCCTCGAGCAGCTCAGCAGCCTTCTCGAGCCACCTGGTGCACTCAATCTGCTGCGGGCAGGCGCTCTCGCACTGCATGCAGCGGATGCAGTCGCTCGCCTTGCCCTTGCCGCTGGTCACTCTGGCATACTCGGCCTTGGCCTCGGCAGTCTTTCCGTAGATGAGCTCCTTGTTAAGCGCCGAGAAGATCTCGGGGATGGGAATCTCCATGGGGCAGCCGTCGGTGCAGTAGTGACAGGCGGTGCAGGGAACGGAGTCGATGGCAGCAAGCGCCTTCTGTGCCTTGCCAATCGTTGCCTGCTCATCCTCGGTAAGCGGCTTGAAGTCGCTCATGTAGGAGATGTTGTCCTCCACCTGGGCAATGTTGCTCATGCCCGAGAGCACCGTGATGATGCCATCAAGGCTCGCAACGTAGCGGACGGCCCAGCTGGCCAGACTTGCGCCTGGGTTGGCGTCGTGCAGGATCTTTGCCACGGACTCCGGCGGATTGGCGAGCGTACCGCCCTTGATGGGCTCCATGACCACTATCGACGTGCCATGCCTGCGCGCAACCTCGTAGTTGGCTCGACTCGTGACGCTGGGGTTTTCCCAGTCGGCATAGTTGAGCTGCAGCTGCACGAAGTCGACGTCGGGGTGGGCGGTCAGAATCTGGTCGAGCAGCTCAGGGCCGGCATGGAAAGAGAAGCCGTAGTGCCTGATCAGACCCTTCGCCTTAAGCTCTGCCGCAAAATCCCAGATGTGATAGGTGTCGTAGACGGTGTAGTTACCAGCCTGCAGCGCATGCAGCAGATAGTAGTCAAAGTAGCCCGCCCCCGTACGTTCAAGCGAGGTGTAGAACTCCTGCTTGGCGCTCTCCTCGCTATCACAGCCCATCCAAGCGCAGAGCTTGGTTGCAAGCGTGTATGAGTCGCGCGGATGACGCTCCACGAGAGCCTGCCGCGTCGCTTCCTCCGAACCCGCATACACGTATGCGGTGTCAAAGTACGTGAGACCGGCAGCCAAAAACTTGTCGACCATGACCTTGGTCTGCTCGATATCGATGGAATCGTCCTCTCGTTTGGGCAGACGCATCAGCCCAAAGCCGAGCTTGGGCGTCTCCTTGCCAAAGTAATCAGACATGTGGCGCTTCCTCTCATCGCGTACGTACCGCATCTTACCTGCAGCTTATTTAGGATATGGCTGGATGTCCCAGACCTTTTTGTCATTCTACCCACAAGATCGAGACGATAGGCCGCACACGGTTCGTTATAGAGGGACTCTCGGTAGCCCATGCGTTAAGCCAGCCGCAGGTACGCCGAGTGGAGCGTGTCCCCATCACGGCAGCGAGACGAGTCCATTTCTCGCAATAACACCCTGGTACCAGAAGAACGAGTCCTTCCTCACGCGACGTAGGTCAAGGAGATCGTCCTCGGTGCGGTTGACGAATACAAAGCCGTAACGCTTGCCGTAACCGTTGTGCGTACTCACGACATCGATAAACGCCCAGGGACAGTAGCCAATGAGCTGCACGCCGTCGGTGATGGCAAGCTGCGCCTCGCGAAAGTGTCGTTCCAGGTAGTCTATGCGGTACTGATCGTGGACCCGACCGTCCTGCCCCAGCTCCTCCCGAACTCCGATACCGTTCTCGGTGATGAGAATCGGCAGGTGGTAGCGGTCCCACACCCGACGAAGCGTCGTACGCAGTCCCACGGGATCGATGAGCCAGCCATACTCGGTCTGCTCGAGATGTTCGTTCGACGCGGCGCGATACACGCCCTCCTCGCCAATCATGACCTGTTGGTCGCCATTGCGCGGCGCCCGATCGTGTCCGTCGTTTCTCGCCGCGGCGACGGTCGCCGTCGCATAGTAGTTCATCGCGAGAAAATCGGGCTTAGCCGAGGCCAAGAGCTCCCTGTCCCCCCTCTGCGATCGTGGGCACGAGAGCGTGCTCCTCGAGATAGGACCAGGCCAGGGTGTTGTAGGAGCCGCGCGCGGCCACGTCAAGGTAGAGCCAGCAGCGTATGGCCTCCCAGTTCTCCGCCGCGATCACGTCCGCAGGATCACAGGTCTCGGGATAGACGGCCGTGACGTTGGGTGCGGGTCCAATCTTCGCGTCAGGCCACATTTGATGCAACATGTTCGTTGCCTTGGCCGAGGCCACGAACATGTTATGGCTCTGCTGGTAGAGCTCCTTCTGACTGGGAATCTCGCCGGCATACATGGCTCCCGGGTGAATGACCATGACGTTCTGCTCGTTGATGGTGAGCCAGTATTTGACGCGATCGCCGAGTCGCTCAAAGAGGATGCGGGCGTAGCGCTCGAAGGCGTCGACGGTCTCGCGGTTCGTCCACCCGCCTCGCTCCTGCAGGGCAAGGGGAAGGTCGAAGTGAAACATCGTGACGATCGGCGTGATTCCATGGGCGAGAAGCTCATCGACAAGCGCCTCGTAGAAGGCGATGCCGCGCTCGTTCGTCTCGCCCCTGCCGTCGGGAATGACGCGGGACCAGGCAATGGAGAAGCGATACGCCCTCATGCCCATCTCCGCCATGAGCGACACGTCCTCGCGAAAGCGATGATAGTGATCGCTTGCCACCCTGAAGTCGGCTATCCCCGCGGCGGACCTGTGCAGATCCTGGATGGACATGCCCTTGCCGTCCTCGTTCCACGCCCCCTCGACCTGATAGGCAGAGGTTGAGGCACCCCACAGAAAGTCGTCGGGAAATGCCTTAAGCTTTGAGTAGAACATCTTGCCCATCCCTTCCGAGTCCCTGCCCTATGCCTCGAGCTCGAGCAGTGCGTCTCCTGAGGTCACCGTTTTGGTGGACACATCCCTCACTGCCCTGAAGCTCGGCGTGTTGGTTATGACGACCATGGTCTGGGGGTCGTACCCGGCCTCCACGACCTTGTCCTTGTCAAAGGTAACGAGCTTCTGGCCAATGCCGACCCTATCGCCCACCTTTACGAATGCCGAGAAGTACCTGCCCTCGAGCTCGACGGTGTTGATGCCGATGTGAATCATGACCTCGGCACCGTTGTCGGAGGTGATGCCGATGGCGTGCATCGTGGGAAAGAGCGCGGTCACGCTGCCGGCACACGGTGAGAGGACGACTCCGTCGCTGGGGTCAATCGCAACGCCCTCGCCGAGAGCCTTGCTCGCAAAGACGGGGTCAGCGGAGTCAGCAATGGGGAGAACGGAGCCGGAAAGGGGGGCCACGAGATTGCCCGATCTGGCCTCGGGCAGAGCGGAGGCATCCGGCTCACTCTTCTCGGCCTCCTTCTTGTCCTCGTAGCGCAGGCTGAGGAAGAAGGTGAGCGTGGCGGTTACGGCGCAGCCGATGGCCATAGCGATGATGATGTTAATCATGTACTGCAGTGTGTCATCGCCGATGTAAAGCAGAATCGCAGGCAGGCCACCAGATCCGGTGGCAAAGCGATGGGTGTGCGTGAGTCCGGCGTACAAACCACCGGCAGCACCGCCGATCATGGCCGCCACGAGGGGATACTTCTTGGGGAGGTTCACGCCATAGAGGATGGGTTCGGTGATGCCCATGTAGGCGGTGATGGCACCAGAGCCGGCGGTCTGCTTCATGCGCTGGTCCTTGGTGCGCAGGGCAACGACGAGACCGGCCGTGGCCTGGCACATGTTGGAGACGATGTTGCCAGGACCCCAGATGCTGTCGTAGCCGAGCTGCGACATCTGCATGACGCCCAGGGGAGCGATACCGTTGTGCAGGCCAAACATGACCAGAACGGGGCAGAGGCCGCCGATGAGGACGGCGGGCGCCCAAGCGGCATTCTCGGCAAGGAAGGTAAACGCGCTCGCAAGCACCTGACCAGCGAGATAACCGAGGGGGCCGAGGACGGAGAACGCGAGCGTACCCATAACAAGGAAGGTGATCATGGGAACGAATACGAGGTTGACCGACTTGGGAACATACCTGTTCAGGAACTTCTCGACGTACGACTGAACGAACACGATCAAGACGATGGGAATGACGCTCGACCCATAGCTCGCAAGCGTGAACGGAATCACGCTAAAGAAGTTGACTGGATCTCCCGCCGCAACAAGCGCCGTCCAGCTGGGGTGCAATAGCATGGCCGCGACGCCCGCCGCGAGAATCGGGTTGCACTTGAGCTTCTGAGCCTCGGTGAAGGCAAGCAGGATGGGTAGGAAGTAGAACACGCCGTCAGCGAAGAGATTGAGCATGGTGTAGGTCTGCGACGTCTTGTCAATGAGGTTGAACACCACGAGCAGGGCCATGACGGCCTTGACCATGCCGGCGCCGGAGAGGGCGGGGATGATCGGCTGGAACGTACCTGAGATGAAGTCGATGATTGCCTCGAAGACGTTCTTCCTCTCGGCGGGCGCCTCTGCCACCTCGCCAAGATCGAGCAGCGGCTCAATCTCGTCGAATACGTCAGCGACGTGGGTCCCGATCACCACCTGAAACTGTCCTCCCGACCTGAGGACGCTGATGACGCCGTCAAGCGCCTCGACGGCCGCCTGGTCGGCCTTGTCCTCGTCAGCCAGCGAGAAACGCACGCGGGTCTGGCAATGGAACGCGTTGGTGACGTTCCGCCTGCCTCCCACGAGCTTCACGATATCGCATGCGAGGCCCTCGTACTGTTTGCTCATGCAACTCCTCCATCCAACGGTCTCCGATGAGAGGCCACGAAACCCAGAGCGCTCAAATTTGGTTTCGCGACCCTGATGAGACAGTAAACGAGCAGGTGAGTGGCATGATGGCTCAGATATGAGGATGAAAAATGGTTTCTTTGCAGGGGCGTCCAGAGGCGGTATTACGTGAAACTCCACGAAACTTCGTCCGCGAGCATCTTGCGAGAAGGGCTAGCTACCCTCGTCATCCTCGGATGGCCTGCCCTCGGAAGCAGTGTGCCGTCCCGTCTCGAGAACGCGGGCGCCAGCAAGACGAAACTCGAGATTCTTCTCGTAGTCTCGAGCGAACACGCAGGAAAAAGAGCACGTTGAACAGGAAGTTTATCGATTCCTCCGTGGGAGAAGTTCGCAATCTTGTTATAAAGCCTCTCGTGCGACGAGATGGTCAGCACGCAGGGAATCGTTTGACGTACGTAGTTCTCGCCCGCACCCGTGATTCCTATGATCGGGACACCGCGCTCCATCAGAATGTCAAGGGCCGTCGATGTCTCAGAATGGATGACGCTTCCGGAATAGGAGACGTAGATGGCGCAGTCCTGTCGATTGAGCGCACGCGATTGGATACCGTTCTCACCCTTCGTCACCCACGGCGGCCTGCTTGCCGATAGTCACAAGCTTGCGGCAGAACAGCTCGCCGAGGTAGCAGTTGGGGCTCAACCCGAACACGCGAACCGTTCGCGCCTCCCTTAGAATGCGAACTGCCTTATGAAGCATCGCCCGGTCAAGGTGATCATAGGTGTCAGCGATGGACGCCGCTTGGAGGTCGCCGAGGTTCTGGATGATCGTCTCGTCGGAATCGCCTGCATGGAATGGAAAGTTGGAGTCGACGACGCTTCTCGAGTCCCTCTCGCCCAACTCCTCGGCCATGAAGGCCCTGATGAAGTCGCGCCATCCATCGAAGCCAAGGTACTTTGCGAACCGCGTTATGGATGGCTTAGAGGTAAACGTCACCTCGGCGATCTCGGCAATCGTGTACTGCGAGAGATGCGCGTGCTCGCGGAGTATAAAGGCGCCAATAGCATGTCGTGAGTCGGTCGTGTGAACGGTAATCTCCTCGACCCTGTGATAAAGGTACATGGCCTCCCCCATCGATGGAGAACTGCTCCGCCGGCGCGCTTCTGAGCGACTATTTTTATCATTATTGCGGGAGAGGACAATTGGGGCAACCGGGCAGCGCGACAAAAGGCAATCGTTCAGGCGATACTGCGGAAAGTGCTCCTGAGGTCAATGCCCTCGAATCGGCATAGGATGCTGGCCGCATAGCCGCAGGGGCCATCTCAAACCGTGAAAACAAATAAGGTGCTCATTTTTAGCCGCTGTGTGTGACACTCCTTGCGATGGTCACTTTTGCCTCTATTTGATATTCATTAAAATGGATAATATTTAATTTTATTTATCTATAATGCATAAATATACACAACCTCGAACACGGAATAAACGAGCCCACACAAAGCTATCGTTTTATCGCACCTACCCCTGAAGCTCACACCCCCTAGGAAAGAAGCGAGGCGCAGAATGGCCCACCAAAGTGACTTTGAGGCACAGCTCGAGGCAAACGATGGCAACGTTTCCCCGCAAGACAGCGCTCGGTCCACTCGCCATCGCGGCAATCTACCCTTCCCGTTCGTCTCCGCCACGATTGCCACATCTGATGATGCCCGCCAGGTATCTATGCAGTGCTCCCTCTAGAGCTCAATGACATGCGGTCTGATATCTGGATCATGGTTAGCCAGCGACTCGATACAGCGAGGATCAAGGCTCTGTTCGCGAATCCGCTCAAGGGACTTCTTCTGGGCTACCTTACCAGCAGCAATTCCCGAGGTGACAAGGTCGCGCCAAGACCGTTCGGCATAACCTCCGTCGGAAAACAGCAGGACGTGGTCTCCCTCGCCATTCGTGATCTTGACGGCGAAGAGGCCTCCGGAGTGTCCGGGGATGCTCACGAGCGTTATGCTACGATCGCCAAACAGGTCGTAAGATCTGCTGAAAGGACCCATCGTACCGTTCCACTCAAACGCATCCAAGTCGATGCCCTTCCACCAGATGCGCTTGTAGCGCACGGCATCATGCTCAACATGCCTGCCCGGATGATGCCCAACTACGTCGGGCCGCAGATACTGTCTCCAGTCTCGGCCAGGCGGCGACGCTCCTGCGCTGCCCCGCAATCCAAGACGGCGAGCGCACTTCCTACGAGCTCATGCGGGAGAGGGAGAAGATGCGCAGCTCCATCGTGGATCGTGCCGCAATTGCCGCATTCTTCTGGCATCGTGCACGGCACCCGAGGAGTCATTCGCAGACAATCTGGTGTGCGACTACCAAAGCTACGTCTCGTGCTTTCGCGGAGAGGGAAACGGAGATGGTGGCCACGTCATTGCCTGCAACGCCAACGGACCTGAGAACGTCTCGGGCTCCAAATCAGCGCGAAAGGCCTACGAGCTGGGACGAGACATACGAACCTCTTCCCAGGGCTCACGGCGATAGGCTGTGTGCAAGCTGTGACGAGGTTGCTCTCGTTCGTTTCTCTTCCTAAAGTAGTCCGATAGCAGACTATTTTGGAAGGAACCGCGATGGACGAGCTCAGACAGCGTCTCTCCCAACTGAATAATGACCTTCTCCGCCTGGACAGGCTCTACAACGACTTCGCACGCCTCCACGGCGAGACGTACCTCTCGCTTGCGATGCTGGAGGTCCTGGCAGACAACCCCGAGGGGGTAAGCCAGAAAAGGATCACCCAAGAGGTGTTTGCCTCGAAGCAGACGGTAAGCTCCACCATCGGTGACCTGACTCGCAGGGGGTTCGTAGAACAACACGCATGCGAGGAGGACGGCAGATGCAGGCTCGTCTTTCTCACGGCAGCGGGCCACGGCTATGTGCACGACACCGTCGGTGCCATGCGGGCGATGTCCCTCGAGGTAGCTAGGGGGATAGACGCGAGCGACCTCGAGGTCGTGCACAGGGTGGCCGTTTACTATGCGGCCGAGTTCGAGCGAAGGATGGACGAGGGAGACTCTCATGACTGAGGTAGATGACGCGAATTCCACGCCGCTGTCAAGGCAGGCGATAATGGCAATCTTCATGGCGCTGCTCGTGGCCATGTTCGCCGCCGCTCTCGACCAAACCGTCGTAGCCACGGCACTGCCCACCATCGTGGGCGACCTCGACGGCGCCACTCACATGCTGTGGGTTACCACCGCCTATGTGCTCGCAAGCACGGTGGCGATGCCCATCTACGGCAAGCTGGGAGATCTCATCGGGCGAAGGAGCCTCTTCCTGGGAGCGCTGGCTCTGTTCGCCGTCGGCTCCGTCGCCTGTGCCCTCGCACCCGCCATGGCGGAGCTCATCGCCGGGAGGGCCATACAGGGTCTTGGAGGCGGTGGCCTCATAATTCTCTCGCAGGCCATCGTGGCAGACGTGGTGCCGCCGCGCAGACGCGCGTGGTACCTGAGCATCATGGGCATCGCGTATGCCGTGCCCACGGTCGCCGGGCCCTCTCTTGGGCGGCTTCTTCACCGACACCGTAGGCTGGCGCTGGGCCTTCTGGATGAACATTCCCCTCTCGGCGCTCGCCATTTTCGTAGCGGCGACAAAGCTGCCCGTGATAAAGCGCTCCTATGAGAAGGGCTCATTCGATTTGTGGGGCGCTCTCGCGCTCGCGGCTGCGCTCTCCGCGCTCACGCTTGCCATTTCGCTCGGCGGGACGACCCTTCCCTGGAACTCGCCTATCGTCCTGGGACTTCTGGCCATCACCGTGGCGGCGGCAGTGGCCTTCGCAAGAGTCGAGACGCGCGCGGCCCAGCCCATCATGTCGCCCTCCCTGCTCAAGAGTCGCAACTTCCTGGTCTGTGCGGCGGGCGGATTCATCACGATGTTCGTAATGATGGGCACGCTCACCTACCTGCCTACGTACTACCAGGTGGTTGACCAGATGAGCGCCACGGCCGCAGGGTACATGGAGCTTCCCATGAACATCGCCTGGTTTGTCGCGTCGCTTATCTCGGGCGCGCTGGTAGCGAGAAGGGGTAGGTACAAGCGGCTCATGGTGATGGGCTTCGTCCTCCTGGTGGCGGGCGTGCTTGCGCTCTGCGGCATCACGCTCGATACGCCCGTGCTCCTCATCGCCGCCGTTCTCAGTCTCGTGGGCTTTGGCATCGGTCTCACCTTCGAGATACTCGTCCTCATTGTCCAGAACGAGTTTCCCGCCTCGGACGTGGGCATGTCCACCGCCGCCACCAACCTGGTGCGCGAGATGGGAACCACGCTTGGTACGGCGGTTGCCGGGGCGCTCTTCACCAGCAGGCTCGTCGACACTCTCTCGCAGAACCTGACATCGGTCGGGGGCATGGGCATGCTCGGCGTGAATGCGAACGCCCTTACCCCCGCCATCGTGCGAGGCCTGCCCGACGCCGTGCGCGAGGCCGTGCGTCTGGCGTACAACGATGCGCTCGTCCCCGTATTCTGGGCCATGGCGGCACTGTCCGTGTGTGGGCTGGCGTGCATGCTGCTTCTCCGCGAGAAGCCTCTTGGAGAGTAGATGCTCTTGGCGGGCGGTGGGCGACCGGCTCACCTCGTCCGGCCAGAGATGACACCTCCGACCATGCACGCGCAGAGAAGAAGGGCACCCAGAAGGACGATCGCGCCACCGGGACGCAGGGCGAGATACCACGAGGCACCGAGCCCGCCCATCGTCGAGACGAGCGACGTCACGACTGCGGTGGCGATGGTCGCCCTGTAGCTCTTTGCGACCTGCAGCCCCACGGCCACCGGTATCACCAGCATGGACGAGACCACCAGCGAGCCTATGATGCGGGCAGAGATCGAGATCACGACCCCTGTCACCAGGGCGAAGGCGACCTCGACCGCAGCCACGCGCACGCCACTGGCACGGGCCATGCTCTCATCGACGGAGATGGAGAAGAGCGCCCGCCGGGCAATGACCCAGAACGCCACGACGCCACAGGAAAGCACCAGAACGGAGCGGAGCTCATCCGCGCTCACCGCGACGATGCTGCCAAAGAGATAGTCGTCAAGCGATCTGGTGTTACCCGCAAACGAAGAGAGCACTCCCGCAAGCCCTGCTCCCACGGCCGACACGACGGCGATCGTCAGATCGGCGCTGCGCGGCATCCTCCTGCGCATCCCCTCCATCGAGAGCGAGGCGATGATGCAGGCCACGAGCGCGCCCACCACTGGGTCGATGCCCGCGACCAACCCGCCGGCGACTCCTGCGAGAGAACAGTGAGCGAGGGCGTCACCGGTCATCGACGTCCTTCTCAGCACCAGCGTGACACCTATGAGGGGAAGCGCGACGGCGAGCGCCGCGCCCGCGAGAAGGGCTCTTTGCATGAACTGGTATTCCAGCATCAGCTCTCCACCTTCTTCTCGATGCGTCCCTGCGAGAGCAGCGCGATGGTCCCCGCGCAGGCGCGAGCGTTATCGAGGTCGTGCGTAACCCACGAGAGCCGCCGCCCTTCCCTCGCACAGATGCGAGACGAGCTTGAAAAACGCCGCCGAAGACTCGTAGTCAAGCGAGGCCGTAGGCTCATCGAGGACGAGGAGACGAGGCGATCCCACGAGGGCCCGCGCCAGCATCACCCGCTGACGCTGACCTCCCGAGAGACATGACATGGGGCGCCTGGCCAGCGAGTCCACGCCGCAGCGGGGAGAGAGCGCTTGCGACGAGCGCTCTCTGGGGACCCCCCATGCGACCAAACGGCCCTAGCGCCGCATGGAGCCCGGTCTCCACCACTTCCTCCACCAACGCCGGGAAGGTAGCGAGTCGCACCGCGGCCCCCTGCGACACGTATCCCAGGTTCTCCCACACGCGAAAGCGACGGGGATCCTCGCCCATGAGCAGGACGCTGCCCCCCGTCGGGGCGAGCTCTCCAAGCACGAGGCGCACCAGCGTCGACTTTCCTGCGCCGTTATCGCCAACGAGCATACAGAGCTCGCCCTCACCAACCTCGAGCGAGCAGCCATCGAGCACGGACGCTCCCTCATAGGAGAACCGCAGGTCATGTATAGAGATGAGCGGCATCACGAAAGGGCCAGCCTGAGCTCTTCGAGGTTCGAGCGCATGACCGAGAAGTAGTCCTCGCCCTGGGCCAGCTCATCGTCAGTGAGACCCTCGAGCGGGTTGAGGCGCTCGACGGAGGCACCCGTTTCAGACGCGATCGCCTGAGCCACCTTGGGGCTTGCGAGGGTCTTCGTAGAAGATGGTGGTGACACCATCGTTTCGCACCTTGTCAGAGATCTCGGCCATGGACTGCGCGTCGGGTTCGGCCTCGGGGTCAAGTCCCGCGATGCCCACCTCGGTCAGTCCATAGGCGTCGCACAGGTAGCCCCATGCCTCGTGCGAGACCACGATCTCCTTCTTGGAACAAGTCGAGAGCGTTTGCGAGAAGTCACTGTCGAGCTGCTCGCACTCCGCCGCAACCTGCTGGTAGTTCGCCTCGTAGTAGTCCTTGTTGTCCGGGTCAACCTTCTCAAGCGCGTTGGCGATGTTGCGCAGCTCGACCTCCGCGTTCTTGGGCGAGTTCCACACGTGCGGATCGGTGATGAGCTTGCCGGTCTCGTCTCCCTCGTCGCCCACCACCTGCCTCAGCGTGATGCCGTCGGATGCGCACACGCTCTGAGGTGCGTCGGTGCCCGACGAGGAGAGGACGTCATCCACCCAGGACTCCATGCCCGCACCGTTGTAGACCAGGAGGTCGGCGGCATCGATCGCCTGGATATCCTCCGGGGTGGGCTCCCAGTCGTGGGGTTCGGACCCGGCAGGGACCAGACACTTCACATCGACCTTGTCGCCCCCGATCTTCTGAGCGAAGTCCGCCATGGGATAGAAGCTCGCGACGACCGAGATCTTGCCGTCAGAAGAGGCCTCAGACGAGGACGATGATGCGGCACTCTGTGCCGTCTGGGTAGCCGAGCAGGCCACGACGAGCATCACGGCCGAGAACGCAACGGCGGCGGCAGCCGCGATGCGCCCTAAGAAAGAGAAACGTGTACGGGACAAGATGAAGAACCTCCCTGGACGAATGCGAAAACGTGTGGTTTCGCTTTCCAGGGAAGGGGTGCCTAGCGTCCTGCGCCTACGACACCGCTCGCATGACGCCCCTTGGAGCAGCTCTCGCAGTAACCGTACAGAACGGTACGACGAGGCTCCAGCTCAAAGGCGTGTTCCACGCTCACGTGACGCACGAAGGCCTCGAGTCCCTCGCACGCAAGCGGAAACACCCGGTGGCAGGCAAGACAGACGAGGCACGTTCCCCCGGCGGGACCATCCACGAGGCAGTATCGGGCGGGCCCGCCCTCAGCATCGGGAACCTGTACCACACATCCCTCCGACGAGAGGCGCTCCAGCGATCGATAGACCGTCGTCTTGCCCACGCTCTCCTGGCCGTCCAGAAGGTCGTGGTGAATCTCGTCGACCGTAAGCGACTCGCCGGCATGGGAGCGCATGAAGGCCAGTACCGCCTCCTGCTGTCTCGTGCTGTATCGTCCCCTCTTGTCAGCCATCGCCGTCACCTATCCCTAAGTGAAAACGAAAACCATTTTCACTATATGCGTTATCGCCACGTTGTCAACCGCAACTTACCTCTCGCTGTCAGACAGTGTAGCCCACGCGTGCATCGGCACAGGGATCCGCCCCTCCAAAAGCCGAGCGCCCTCTACAGATTCCTGCGGACGTCGTACACGACGCCCATGAGCTCCTTCACGCGATTGACGCTCACACGCACATTGTCGAGGTCGTCGTCCTCGAGCCTTCCCCCCTCCTTGAAGTAGGTCCCGACGATGGCGGCATCGGAAACCGAGAGCTTGTCCTTGATGGTATCGGGACGGCATCCGGTGTTGACTAGAACGGCAACCTCGGGATTCCTCCTTTTTACCGACGAGATGAGCTCGCTGTCGACATCAGCGCCGGCAGCGTCAGCCGAGACGCACAGCCCGTCCGGGTGGACTTTGAAGATCGTGGACGAGGCGATGTCTGCAAGCGGGCGATCATCGAGATTTCGGTCGGATTCGGGGTTGATAAAGTACAGCATGCGCAGACCATCAAGGTGCAGCGCGGCCTTTCTGCGCATGAGCATCGAGAAGTCGTTGTTGTAGAGACCGCCGTCTCCTACGTAGACGCCCGAGAACGTCCCGCGAACGAACTTCGCCTCGCAGGCGGCGGCGAGCTCGATGCAGGCAAGACCATCCGAGATCGCGTCGACGCCATAGGGCACCGAGAGGTCACCGGCGAGCTGCCCTACGACGTATGCCATGGTCGCAGGTGTTACATAGTCCATATGGCGCTGATACGGCAGGGAAAACTCGTTGGAGACGATGATGCCATCCACGCCGCCCTCCTGCAGTGCGTCAAGGTCGCGCTTGGCGTGCTCGACGACGGTCGAAACCGTCCCACCGCCGTGACCGTAGCGCGGGTCACCCGGCAACGGATCGAGGTGGAGCATTGCGATGATGGGCTTCTTGGTACCAAACATTTCGTCTGTCCAAAGCATGACACTTCTCCTATCTATCACGGTAAAGGACGCGCGGAGCGTCCGATCGTCAGGAAAGCCTGTGCACGAGATTCTTCGTTGCCGGATATAGCTCGTCGAAGATGGCCTGGTACCTCTCGTATGCCACGTGGTTCTCCATGTTCGGCTCGAAGGTGCTGCCTGGTCTGACCTTGCCCGCAAGCTCTTCGAAGCCATCCCAGCAACCCGTGCCGACGGCCGCCATCATCGCATCGCCGTAGCTTGCACCGATGCCGATGGCGGGAACCGAGATGGATTTACCCGTGACGTCCGAGACGATCTGCATCCACGTGGCGTTCTTGGTGCCCCCACCTGCGGCCATAACTCGCCTCACGGGCACGCCGTCCTCCTCGAAAATCTTAAAGTGCTGGTTGATGGAGTACGCCACACCCTCAAGTCCTGCGCGATAGAGATGAGCGCGGGTATGTGACAACTTGAGCCCGAAGAAGGCCCCCCGTGCGTCCGGATCGTTAATCGGCGTGCGCTCTCCCGCAAAGTAGGGCATGCATATCAGACCATCGCTGCCCGGGGATATCCCCTCGGCCTCCCGAGCCATCGCGGCGTATGCGTTCTCGCCACCCGCCTCTTCGGCCTGCTTGAGCTCCCCGAAAACCTGGTCTCGCAACCATCTGGTGAGCGTCCCGGCCGTATTGGTTCCAGCGGACATATCAAAGGTGCCGGGGATGATAAGCGCTCGCGCCAGATGCGGTCGTCATCCACGAGCCTGTCCGCGACGAGGAACATGTATATCGATGAGCCGAACTGAAGCATGAGGTCGCCGAGTCTGCCAATGCCGCAGGATATTCCCTCGGCCCCAGAGTCGTCGGTTCCGACCGTAACCGGCGTGCCTTCGGCAAGCCCCGTCTCACGTGCGGCCCTCTTGGTGACGTAGCCCGCGATGTCGGTCGTCTCGCCAACCCTGGCGAGCTGATCGGGTCGGCAGACAGGCTCGCACAGCTTGGCGTCAGGCGCTCCGTCGGAATCGTAGAGCGGGTTGAAGCTCGCGAGACCAAGGAACTTGTCGACCCAGTACGCACCCGTCAGCTTTGCGGTGATGAAGCTTGATCCCGTAAGAAACTTGTGCGTCTGTGCATAGACCTCAGGCTCGTTCTCCTTCACCCACAAGATCTTTGGCATCACGTCAGACGAGCCGAGCGGACGACCAAACCAGTCATTGATCCGCTCTTTTCCGTAGAGGTCGGTAAGCTCGGCGCACTGGTCGAGGGGCACGCGCGTCGATGCCGTAAAGAATGCCTTGCGCAGCGGCCTGCACTCCTCGTCAACGGGCAGGCAGTCGGCGCCAAGGGCACTTGCCGCAACACCCTTGATGCTTTGGGGATTGACCCCGCTCTTTGCGATCAGGTCATTGCTTATCGCGCAGAAGTCATGCCACCACACGGCATCCGCGTCGTGCTCGTAGTAGCTAGGCTTTGGGTTTTCCATCCCGTGCTCGGACGAGCTCTCGGCGATGACGTTGCCGTCTGTGTCGATGATCACGCCCTTGCTCGCAAAGGTCCCCGTATCAATGCCCATAAAATAGCCGTCAGACATACCGATGCCTCCCTCGCTTCGTCGCACGTACTACCGTGCTCGGATTTCCAGGCGAGAAGAGCGCAGCCACGCCGTTGGTTGGCCCTTTCCTATCGAGCCCTGTTCCTAATCGTGAAGAAGCATGCGTCGCTCCTGTTATAGGAGCGCATGAACTCCACGATCCTGCCGTCTTCACGAAAGCTCTGACATGTGAAGAGCAGGGCGTCCGTCGAGGCATCGACATCGAGTACCCGAGCCACGCTCGGCTCCAGCGGAACGATGTCGAGCGTCTGCCAGGCGCGTACGGGTGCCGATCCGTAAAAGCCATAGGCGTCATAAAGAGAAAAGACTTCCAGATCGATATCAAGTAGGTTTGGAATCAGCTCGCTGGGGATATACGTCTGCTCCACTGAGATGGGCATTTCGTTTGCGAGGTTAAGCCGCTTGACGAAGAAGATGTCATCGTCGGGATGATGGCCAGCCGCTTGGCATAGACACTCCCTGCCTTGCGACGAGTCCTCTCGAGTATCTTCACGCTCGGCTTTGCCTTGCCGCCTTCGATGGCCTTGTGAAACCCCGTGAGGTTATCAAGGTCTCGTTCGATACGCTTCCGACGATGAAGACGCCCTTACCCTGCACCCGCTTGAGTATGCCTTCCTCAACGAGGGCGTCGAGGGCGCTCCTGACCGTGAGTCTGTTGACGCCGTACGTCTTCGCCAGAGCGTTCTCGGAGGGAATGTGACAGCCGGGAGCGTATTCCCCCGTGTCGATCCTCTCTCGAACAACCTCACGCAGCTGAAGGTAGATTGGTGAGTTCTCGTCTACTCTCGACATCATCTCGTCCTCTTCGGCCTCTCCACCGACCTCATCTCGGTGGCAAACGTAAGGTGCTTTGGCAGAACCACGCATTTGAAGTACTCAAGCGGCTTGCCGTCCTGATCCTGGATCAGCCCGCTCTGAAAATACGCGGAAGCACCGACCTCAACGCCAAGAAGCTCGGCTTCATCGTCATCAATCTTAGTCACGTCTATCTTCTCCGAACCCATGGTGGGGACGATGCCGTAGACGTTCTCCAAGGTCTGGTAGACGGATTCGACCGAGAAGTCATGCTTCTCGATTCCCTCGCAGTTACGAGCATTGATCCAGCTGGTCTCGACCGAAACCGGACTGCCGTCGAGAAGGTTCACCCTCTTTAGGATGAGAACCGGCGACGCGAGCATGACGCGAAGATGCCTGACGACGAACTTGTTTGCCTCCGCAAGATCACTGTAGATGACGCGACGCGAAGGAACATGCCCCGCCTCTGTCACCGCCTGCGAGAAACCCTTTGTGTCCTGCAGGTTCCTGACCATCTTGGGCTCGGCCACGAACGTCCCGAGTCCGACCTTGCTCTCGACGACACCATAATCGGCAAGACGCTTAAGCGCGTTTCTGAGCGTCATCCTGTTCAGTCCCCACATCTCGCACATCTCGCGCTCTGAGGGGAGCTTGTCTCCGGGTTCTAGGCCACGATCGATGATAAGGGCTTCGACGAGTTCGGTTATCTGGTCGCGCAAACTCATCCCAAGCATCACCTTCAGACGTGGTGGACGTATCCTCGTGTTACCAACCTAGTATAAATGATATCTATTTTTTTCCATTGAATGTCTTTTCCTATGCCGCGTTCTCCTATTCCCCAATCACCTGTACAGTGATCGTCCTTTCGGACGGTCCGTCGAACTCGCAGAAGTAAATCTCCTGGGCACCTCCCTGTCAATCTCGCCGTCCTTCACAAAAAGTGCGCGTGGTTGCCCGTGAGCATCGCCTTTAGATGGCCAGTCGGGTTTCCCGCCGTGGAACCGTAGTCCCTGAGCATGCGCGCATGCGAATAGGGTAGTCCTCGGGGACAAGCCTCTTCAGGAAGACATCGATGTCGCTCTCGAGACACTCGAGAGACTCGTTGGTCATGATGCCTGCGGTGGTGTGCTTCGAGAGGACCGTCACCATACCGTCCCTGACTCCGCACTCGCGCACCACCTGCCGCACCTTGTCGGTGATGACGATGTACTGGTTGTATTCGCTCGTCAAAAAAGTGAACGCGGTTGTATGGACCATATCCCACCACTACTCCATGCCGTGAGAAACTCGAGGGCGTTGGTTCCCTTGATAAGCTCGATGGTGCTCTCGCGTAGCCCGAGGCCGTCTATCGCATGGGCCATCCGAATCTGCTCGAACCGTGGGTTATCGCTTCCGAACATCACCTGGTGACGAAGGCTCCGATCAATCCACGTGATGGGAATCTCCTGCGTGAAGAGCCTGGTAAAGAACTCCTGCGCGCAATCGAAGTAGAGCAGCCCCGTATCGGCGTAGACGTTGGGATGCTTCACCATGAGCATCGCAGCCTCTTCCACCCATGGCCATCCAAAGTGACCAAGGCAGAGGCGAAGGTTCGGCCTCGTCTCCGCCAGCTCCTCGAACTCGATGGGTCGACCGTACTTCGCAAGGGAGTGCGGCTCCCACGACATTCCCGCATGAAACATGACTGGCCTGTTATAGCTCTCGCAGATGTCAAAAAGCCTCTGGACGCAGCCGTCCATGGGATAGAAGCGTTGTCTGCCGGGATGGAGGTTAAGAGCGCTGAGACCAAGGTCGCCGAAGGCGTAGTCGAGCTTTGCCTCGGCATCGGAATCATGCGGGTCTACGCTCGCAAACCCAATGAAGCGGTCAGGGGCGAGGTCAACGAGGGTTTTGATCTCCTCGTTGGTGACTGGGGTCACACCCCTCCTCGGTAAGGTAGTCCTGTGGCAGCAGGCACATCTTATCAAGACCCGCCAACCTCATCTGATTGAAGACGTGCTCGAGCGGTGCGATACCGTTGTTGTGGATGTCGAGCACTTCGTGCCGCATCTCTTCGCGCTGCTCGTCGCCGTTGATCGCCTCGTAGAACGCCGGATGCACGTGTACGTCAATAAACATCTCTACTCCTCGAGCATGGCCCTGACGTTGTTGATGGCACGCTTTGCATAGAGACGTGGCTCGTTGATGTACCCGGTCACGAGTTCTATGGTCGCGGTGCGCTCGTAGGGTAGGTCTCGAATCTCCTCGAGCAGCTCCTTCATGGGAAGAACTCCCTCCCCAGGCATCACATGCGAGGCGTCAGAGCCGTTCGAGTCAATGATATGCAGGTGGTAGAGCTTGTCCCCGAGCTTCGAGAAGTAGCTCATGATCTGTTCCTGCAGCAGGAACGGCGGAAACGATGTCCAGCATGCCGAGCAGATAGTCCGAGTCGACATGCTCAAAGAGCTCGATGAGGTCATTGGCGCTCTGGAATACGTTGGACTCCTCGGGAGTGAGAGGTCGACGACGATGCGAACCCCGACGTTCTCCGCGTGCTTGGAAAGCTCCTCGCAGGTGCGATACAGTCGGTCGCGCATCTCCTCGTAGGTGGCTTCATATCCAGCGTGAGCGGGCGAGATGAGCATGTAGTCTGATCCGAGCGCCTTGGCCTGGTCGAGACACAGCTTGAGATAGCTGACGGCGTCCTCGCGCTGGCGTTCAGATCCGATCATGAAGTTATAGGGGTATGCGTTGTGCTCGGGGCAGTATCCCGTGATGGGCACGCCGTATTTGTCACGGAGGCGAATGAGCTCGTCGATCTCACCAGCAGCGAGGTCTGGGGCGTACGCATGCGGACGCCCGCCCCATAGTTCGATGTAGTCGTATCCGAATCGCTTTGCATCCTCGAAAATGTTCTCCAGAGGATTGCGTTGATACCCGGACGTGAACATTCCAATCTTGAACATACCTGAACTCCTTCTCGTCATGCGACGCCAACTTTGGACGTCGCGTTGCCACCAAAGGTGAACGGCTTCTATCGGCGGGCATCAACCCAAGGCTCAAACACGCTCACGACCTCAGAGGCGATACGCGCACCCCTGTCGAGGCAGCCGTCCACGCCATCGCCCATGAGAACTCCCACGAGAAACCCGGCGATGAAGGAGTCGCCGGCTCCGACCGTGTTGGTAAGATGCTCGGCGGGATACACAGGGCCCTCGTGCAACCTCTCGCCGTCCCAGGAGAGACTGCCCTCCTCGCCGAAGGTTGCCGTAGCAACCTTGAGGCCACGCGCGACCTTATCCTTTAGAAAGTCCACGATGAAGTCGTCCTTGCCCTCGTGGTAGGAGTAGAAGCCGTAGTCGACCGAGCCAAGGGTGCTCATGACCAGGGGGTGATCAAGACGGTCTGCGTAGTCAAAGCTCACGAGCGTACCAGACGCATGAATGGCCGGCAGCACCTTGTCCGCATTGCCCCAGAGCGCCGTATGCACTATGTCATGCTCGCAGGCAAAGCGCACGTCCTCGTCATCGAAGACGATATCCGCGAGAACGCCCTCCTCGTACTCCCCGTGCACGCGGTCGAGGCCGATGAGGTCCATGTAGGTGATGGCGGTAGGACCCTCGGCCACCTTGAGATGACTGATGTCGAGACCTTCCTCGCCAAGCGATTCGGCCATCCACATGCCATACTCGTCTGAACCCGTCGTGGAGATAATCGACGTAGGAACGCCTAGCTTCTGCATGTTGACTGCGGTTGTCGACGGCGTTTCCGGTCGGATATTTGCGATCGAGGTTGCGATAGTAGTCAATGCAGTTGTCACCAATGCATGCCGCTCGCATAGCTTCCCTCCTATCTGGTATGGATTATACTTTATCTTATATATTATCTGCGATATTCATCTATCACAGTCCCTTCACCCGTGATTTCCCTTCGCCGCTCTTTTTGCAGCGTTCACCTCGTATTTATTTCGTTTACCGATAACTACGCCTGATTTTTTATCATGCCTCTTGCCGCTTGCGGTTAAATAGATGCCTGTCCCGAAAGACTCAATAGGTCAATATTGGTATATTTATATCATTCACTTATATGATTATATTTACCCTTATTGAAAGGATGCTACATGAATGTGGCGGCTGTCGGAGACAACTGCGTCGACGTATACGAGAAGGAGGGCAGGCAGTATCCGGGCGGCAACCCCGTGAATGTCGCCGTATACCTCAGGCGCATGGGTGTTGACGCATCTTACACGGGCGTCGTCGGAACGGACGAATACGGCAGAGATCTCATCGAGGCACTCAACGGCAAAGGGGTCGACACCAGTCACGTCCACACGGCGGAGGGTTCCACTGCCGTAACCAAGGTCGAGATAGTCAACGGAAACAGGGTCTTTGGCGACTACATCGAAGGCGTGATGGAGAACTTCAAGCTCACCGATGACGACATCGCCTTTCTCTGTAGGCACGACCTCGTCGTGAGCGGAATCTGGGGCCACACTGCAGGTGACCTCGACAAGATCAAGGCAACCGGCACGACGATCGTCTTCGATTACTCCGACCAGCCAAACGATCCGGTCGTCAATGCCTCCATCGCATACGTGGATTACGCCTTCTTCGGACTGGAGTCCGATGACACCGACGAGGTGCGCGCATTCATGAGAGACAAGCAGGCCAAGGGGCCTAGGGTTGTTATCGTCACCCTTGGCGAGCACGGCAGCCTCGCGTTTGACGGCAAAGAATTCTACAAGCACGGCATCATCGAGGTCGACATCGCTGACACCATGGGTGCTGGCGATTCCTTCATCGCCGGCTTCATAAAGGGCATCCTCGAGGGTAAGGACGTCTCCGGCTGCATGGATGAAGGCGCTGGATGCTCCGCTGTCACTCTCCAGTACAACGGTGCATGGTAGGCCTCCCCTTACTACCCCGCGTCCCATCTCCGACCGGGCCTGGCGACGTTGTGCCAAGCCCGGTCTTTTGCTGCCTCAAACCGCCATGCATCAGGCCGAGCGCTTGGCTATCCAGGCCTCGACCTCTTCGAGCCTGGGATAGCCCTCGCCGTTCCTTGTGGTCATCGTGCCTGGACGCGTGACCTTGTAGGCGGCATACATGCTCGCCCATGAGCATGCGTCTTTCAGGGACTTGCCGCGCGCGACACCGGCGGCAGTCGCCGCAAGGTAGCCGTCTCCCGCGCCGATCGTATAGACCGCATCCACCTTCGTGGCGGGCACGAAGAAGTAGTCATCGCCGTCGAGCACGGCGGAGCCGGCCAGAGCCGCAGGTCATGATGGCGCCGTGGCACCCATGGCCGGTCACGATCCTATCGAGAACCTCTCTGGGGTCGGCGTCAGAGTTCTCGGGAAGGTCGCAGAGGACCCTGCCCTCGATGTCATTCACAACGAGGTAGTCCACAAAGGAGAGGTCACCCATGGGCTCTGAAGGCAGGGGGGATGCGTTGCAGAAAACCGTCATCCCAAACTCTCTCTTTGCAATCCTCGCGCCGAGAAGGGCCTTCTCATAGGGCATGCCAAAGCCGGTGATGAATACGTGAGCCTCCCCCATCGCCGCGATCGCATCGCGCGTCTCCTCCTCGGTCAGTGCCTTGCATGCCGAGTCGCCATCCACGATCGTGTTGAGGCCATCGTCATCTATCATGATGAGACCTGTCCCCGTCGACACGGCGTGGTCGCGATACAGATAGGTCGTATCGACGCCCGCCTCGCTCATCCACGCATCCCCCATGTCGCCCCAGGGGTCGTAGCCAACCTTTCCGACGTAGCCAGTCGAGACTCCCAGACGGCCGAGCGCAACGGAGACGGTGGCGCCCTTTCCGCCGTCTTCCTCAACGTGCCAGTTCCAGGCTTCCATCGTCTCGCCACGACGCGGGAGCCTATGCACGTTGCATACCTGCCCCACGCCATGCGAGTTCATGACTATGACTTCGATCGGTCCATGCTTTCCCATGACGCTTCTCCTTTGGTCCCGTTGTCCATCCGAGGGAACTCCCTGCTAGCTGCTACCAAGAAGGTCGCGAATGGTCCCGATGCCGCGTTCGGCAGAAAAATCGGGCTCGTTCCCATATCTGCAAAAGAGCTCGAGCGAGAGATAGCCATCGTAGCCAACGCGCCTGAGATAGCTCACGACTCGTGGCCAGTCCATCGCGCCATCCCCTGGAATGAGGTGGTCCTCGCAGTTGGGTTCGGCATCTATGAAGTGAATCTCCCTCACGGCGCCAGGCATCTTCTCCCAGTACTCGCTCATCGGTTCGCCGCAGGTCAGAGGGCAGGCAAGGTCGAGGACGACCTGCAGCGCCTCGTTGTCGACCTCGTCAAGAAAGTACTTGACGTCATCCGAGCTACAGCAGAGCCTGCCCTCGAAGGGCGTGACTGGTTCGAGGACCACCGTCTCTCCGAGCGCGGCGGCGTGGTCAGAGAGCTCCTTGAGATCCTCGACCACCTGACGTTTGAGCACCTCGCGGTCAGCGCCGAAACCCGGCATGTTAATCGCGAACATGACGAGAGGTGCCTCGATCGCCTTGGCGGCATCGATTGCAGATTTGAAGTAACCGAGCGAGATTTCGTTGAGCTCCCTCTCTCGAAAGACGAAGCTGTGCGGAGAGCCAGTGTTCTCGGGGGCGTAGCTCACGATCGGCATCTGATACTTCTGCACGTAGCCGAGAATCCTCGACGCACCTCCGTTGACTCCCCCGAGCACGTCGGACGGATAGGCATGCGGCCTGAATCCGCCTACGTCAAACTCCGTCATAGCCGCATCGCGACGCGACCTGGAAGGTGCGTTCGAGCGGCCAACGAGGGAAGCCTGTCGAGAAGAGTGAGATCTTCATTGCCATTTTATTTCTCCCTTGACGCGTTGAGCCCTACTCGCCGAGGGTCTCGGCGATGTGGGCTTCGACCATTTGGGTCTTCGTCCCGTCGAGCAGGCCAAATCGCCAGCGAATAACGTCATTCTCATTTGGACCGAGCGTGTTGAAGTGGCCATGACTACGCTGGTAGTCAGAGCTTCTGTTTGTGCCCGTAGAGGGCAGGGCAATCCCAACGCCGTCTTCGTCCCCCGTGCGACAGAGCCAGCGCAGGGCGTAGGGTGCCTTGGTGGTGTCCCACGAGACGTAGTAGGACCCGCCTTCGGGAAGCTCCAGGAGTGAGTGAGCCCAGCCGTCGGCATCGGGTTCGTAGCGGTAGTTGATGCACACCTCCGGATCATAGACCTGCGTCTTAGAATCGAGCACGTCGGCAATCGTGGGATCACCCGCGAGGCGCCTGCCATACTCACGAATTGCCACAGCCCTGGGAGAGTCGTTACCGAGTTCGGTCAGGGAGACTTGAACGTGCTCGTCGTCCTTGCGGCAGCCATAGACAAAGCGAGCGCCATCGACGCCTCGCCAGTTCATGTGGCAGAGCCAGAGGTACTCGAGGGGATGCGTGCGGCGGTTCTCGATTATCGCCGACATCTCGACCATCGTCTCGCCCTCATAGAGACGAAGCTCGGGACTGTAGGCCCAATGCAGCTCCTGACTGTTGCGATACACATAGGTTCCGCCAAGGGCTAGGTACCTGCCCCTCTCGTCACTGCCTACGCCCACGTAGGTATCGTCGAAGACGCCAAAGGGCAGCACGTCGTGCATTGGATAGTCTGCCTCGCCTTCTTCGGGGCCGTTTACATTGTTGAGCCCACAGTGGTAGAGAAAGCCTCCATAGGTATCGCCAAACCTGGCCGTCCTTAGTGGCATCTCGAACATCGACTTCTGCGTCACGTCGAGCCCATCGAATACGACGGACCACACCTGCATGCCCATGTAGGGCAGCACTACCATGCTCGACCGTGAGTTCTCTATTCTGAGTCCGGCAACGCCAGACGCATAGCGAAACGCGATAGCCGAGAACTCGCCGTCTCGGAGAAGTTCGAAGGGACGATCCGTGAAGAAGGACTCGCGAAAGTTCATACGTGTAAAGGGCATGGAATCTCCTAACTCGGCCTCAAGGAAAGGCAGACGACGGTAACGTTCCTAGCGAAAGTCGACCCCGCCGGCCATCTGATGGTCCAGCGTGGTGTGCGCGATCTTATCGCCCAGGCTCTCGTAACCGAGCTCGACCATGAGCTCATCCATCTCCTGCTTGACCTCGAAGGGCACCCAATCCTGCTTCGCGCCCATACGCGAGATCGTGGGACGACCAAACCCGTACTGCATCGCCCAGTTCCAGCCCGCGTTGAACGGGGTCTTTTTCATGACGTTGCGAATGCGCAAGACCTTCTGCTGAGCCTCGATGCACCCCCTCCAATCCCCTGCCCGCCCCTTCTCGACGATTTCGACCATCTCGCGCGGGAACGGGACAGCCATGAACGAGACGCAGCCAACGGCACCGAGCAACACCATGATTCCGTCGAAGCCGTCGCATCCCCCAAGGAAGTCGAAGCTCTCGGGGTCTATGCGCAGCACACACTGCTGGAAGTTGACGACGTTTGTCGAGGCATCCTTGAAACCTCGGAGGTTGGGATGCTCGAAGGCGAGCCTGGCAAGCGTATCGGGGGCAAAGAGCACGGCCTGCTCGACGCAGTTGTATATGTAGACGGGACGCTTGGCGTAGTCGATAAGCTCGGCAGACCAATCGTAGAGAGCTGCCTGGGAGAACTTGAAGAAGGGTGGTGCGGTGATGCAGTAGCAGTCTGCCATACCCGTCTTCTCATAGGCATCGATGAGGCGCTCGTTAGCCCGAACGTCGTTCTCGAAGGAGCACGCCATGATCTTGGCCCGTCCTCGCGACTCCTCGTAGACCACCCTGAGAACCTCGAACTTCTCCTCAAAGGTAAGCTCATGGCACTCGCCGGCATAGCCATTCACAAAGAACGCTCGAACGCCACAACCAATCTGCCAGTTGATCATGTCCCGCAGGTACGAGACGTCAATCGCCCCGCCTGCGGTGAAGGGCGTGCAGATCTCCGTAAGCACTCCCTCTACAAAGTGATTCATGTGCGACTCCCCTTTCTTGTCAGGAACAAAGCAAACAACGCATGAGCCACGGCATCGTAAGGCGGCTCGCAGACCGCCTACTCCTCGCCGGAGCCAGAAAGCGCGTCAAAGACCACGCGCCCCGCAAGCATGGTGAGACAGCAAGCGCATGTCCTCGCATCCCTCGGAACAACCGCCAGCACGTTCCTGTCAAAGACCGCAACGTCCGCAAGCTTTCCTGCCTCGAGCGTTCCCGTGTGATCAAGCTGCTCGAGGTCGTATGCTCCACCAGCCGTCCACGCTCGCAGCAGCTCCGCGGGAGTAACCATGTTCTCCTCGTTAAACGGCTCGCCACCCTCGGGGAAGAGTCCTCCGCACGCGCTGTATACGCCCGTGCCAAGGTCATCGACCGTCATAGGGAGGTCGGTTCCGCAGGCGATGACAACCCCCGCGTCAAGCATCGCGCGACGGTTCCAGTAATGACCGCCGCGCTCGGTGCCGATCTTCTCGGCAATCATCCCGAGCTTGCCTCTCCGGTCGGCTATCGACTGGATGAGCGGGTATACCTCGGCAACTATCCCCAGATCGGACATCCTCGCATAGTCCTCGGGGTCGGCGCACTCGAGGTCGGTCATTGCATGGCGAAGCGTCACCCTTCCGTCCTCTCCCCGACGGCACTTCTCGAAGATGTCGAGCGCATGCGAGACGGCGCCGTCTCCTTGGGTATGAAGCGAGAAGCGCAGCCCGGCCGCATCGGCTCGAAGCACCTCTCGCTCGTGAAGCCCCCAGTCGATATCGAGGGCACAGCAGGTGTCCGCATCGAGGTAGGGCTCCTTCATCTCCCCCTCGCCCTGACTGATCGACCCATCCGTCATTTGGTTGAACCCCGAGAACGCCATCAGTTCGTCGTTCGCAAACCTATCGCGGGTCGCGATGCCGTGGTCGACGTTAGCCGGCTCCCCTACGGGCTGGCTCATGAGGTTTACCCTGACGGTGAGGTCCCCGGCGTCCTCGAGCGACTTCACCTGATCGATAAACCAGAAGTCGTCGTACTCCATCTCCTTCATAGAGGTAACCCCATAGGAGTTCATCATGCGGAGATAGTTCTTGTAGAGCGGCACCGACATCTCAGCGTCCCCGATGATTGCCTTGAGGAGTAGATATGCCTTCTCGGACCAGCAGGCCTCGGGGGTGAAGCCAAAGCGCCTCTCCGCCGCGGTGTTCATGACCATCGCATCCGCACCCACGCACACGAGAACGGCGGGAACATCTCCAAAGGCGGAGTCGACGACGGACTCGTCAACTCCAGCGAGCTCCAAGGGGAGGTCATGACCAACGTAGAGTCCCTCTCGTGGACAGGAGGGCAGCATGTCGAGGGCCTCCTCTAGGGATGAGGCACCCGAGAGATCTGCGCCAGCATGTTGCAGCAGCCATCCGTTGAAGAAGCAGTGCACGTCGACGAGGCCGGGCGAAACGAGCTTGTCGCCCAACTCGAGCACCTCGGTGCCTTCTCCCACGTATTCCTCGCCGCTCCCCCTGCCTACTGCAAGAATATTCTTTCCCGCGATCGCGACATACCCCTCGAACGTATCGAGACCCGTGGCATCGAAGATCACGTTTGAACGCAGCAGATAGTTTGCCTTCGTCATTTGACAGATGCACCTTTCGATAAAGTTGAGCCGTGTTTTTCGCAGTTGTCGGCTATAAAGGACTCGACCTCTTCGAGAGGTCGATAGGATGGGATCGTTCCGTCGATGGTCACGCAGAGGGCGGCGTAGGCGCTCGCCCAGCGCGCCGCCTCCTCGAGGGTCTTTCCCCACACGAGACCCGCAACCGTAGCCGCCATGAAGCCGTCTCCCGCTCCCGCGGTGTTGATGACCTTCTCGACGCAGACAGGCGCTATTCGGCAGAAGGACCCGCCGGGTCCAAGGGCACATGACCCCGCATCACCGAGCGTCAAGACCACGGCACTCACGCCGGTGGTCTCCCTTACCCTTCTCGCAAGGTCTTCTGGGTCATCATCTCGGGCCAGGCCTGCCATCTGCGCCGCCTCGACCTCGTTCACGAACAGATAATCGACGAAGCCTAGGTCCCCGAGAGATCCGTCAGGAAGTGGGGAGGGATTGAGAGCGGTCGTCATTCCAAGCTCATGGGCACGACGCGTCCCCGCAAGCGAGACGTCAACCGGCACCTCAAAACCCGTCAGGAAGTATCGAGAACCCTCCATGGCCTCGACTGCACTCGTCACTTCATCAGAAGTGAGCGCGATGCTCGAGCTGTCGCCGTCAATTATTGCGTTGCGCCCATCAGGCGCTATGAGGATGAGGCCCGTGCCCGTGGAGACGCTCGGGTCACGGTACAGGTAGGTCGTGTCCGCCCCCGCCTCCTTCATCCACCTCTCGCCGAGATCTCCCCATGCGTCGCAGCCGACCTTGCCGATATAGGCGACATCGAGGCCGAGGCGAGCAAGGGCAACGGTGACGTTGGAGCCCTTGCCACCGTCCTCGGCGATGTGCCAACCACGAACTGAGAGCGTCTCCCCCCACTCAGGCATGCGGTCGCAGTAGGCGTACTGCCCTACCCCGTGGCTGTTGAGGACGATGACGTCTCTAACGGCCACCACTACCACCCCCTGGTCTCATGGGACATGGGGTGGTCGATCGTGTACTCGGTGGTGTAGAGCGTCACGTCCGGAACGTACTTTGGCAGGATGGTCACCGGATATTCGGTCGTCGGATCGCTGAAAAGCAGGATACGACACGTGGTCTTCTTCCAGTCACCCGTGGCCACCATGTAGACCGCTCTTCTGGCGGAGCAGATGATGTGAAAGCCGATGGTGAGGCCTTTGGGCGGAACGCGATCGAGACAGGTTCCGAAGGACCTCTCGGCCATTGCCACCATGGTGTCGGAGTTTATGTCGACCACACGGGTCTTGGAGGCTGCGTACTCGTCAACGGTCACGCGATGCCAGAAGTCTCGCGGCTCCTCATCGAAGGCGACGAGTCCGGTCGCCCCGATGCCCGCCCAGACCGTGTCCACGCCACCGAGCTTGTCGCACATCTCGTCTGGGTAGTCCAAGCTACTGAGCCGAGGCCAGATTCTGTGGTTCTCGGGGGGCCTCAGCTCCTCGTCGATCCTGTTGTAGAAGCAGGCGACCATCGTGCCCTCAAGGCTCTCGTACGTATCCGCAAGGGGATAGGGACGGCACTGCCAGTCGAGAAACTCGTCCATGTGAAAGACCCAGAGGTTCGTGCAGTCGATACGCTCCTCGTTCACGCGCCTGATGAAGGTGTCGTATTCGTCGCAGGGACCCGCGGGAAGAACCCACGTGGTGGCAAGACCAGCCGCGTTGTGTTCTGCGACCCTCGTCGGCCATCATATTGCCGATCTCCTCCATCATCTGCGTCCGATCCCTGCGGATGGCAAGCTTGACCTTGAGGTCAACCCTCCCCACGAGCTCCTGCCAGGGAATCTCGCACCAGCGATATATCTCATCAGTCGTAAGTCGGTTCGTAAGCATGCGTATCATCTTCGCTTTCCAGATAGGCGGCCACCCGACTCCTTGACTGTCCGTCTTGTCGTCGGGTGGCCTTGACCTTAGTACGAGGGACTTTCTATGAAATCACCTACTTAGAAGCAGTCTCCGCAAGCTCTTCGGCGACTTCTTCCTTGATTTCAGCGTTTCGACGCTCTTCGGCCCCTTGGATAATATCGGCGTTGACCTTCCTCCAGTGGAAGAAGAACGGAATGGCGGAGACGACGATAAGGATGCCAGCGCTGATTGGGTTAAAGCTGAACAGAGGAACCTCACCAGAGAGGATGCCGCTAAGCTCGCCGAACATGAGGATCAGCGACGGGACAATGGCGAGAAGCGCCATGACGGGGCCACCGGGAGCCTTGAAGGTCGGGTGGTAGTTCGCCTTCTTGTGCAGGGGGAACCAGGCGCAGAAGAGCAGGGCGTTGCGGAGCAGGCAGATGAAGGTGAAGATTGCGACGAGGTCCTGAATCGCGGTCAGCCAGACGAGGACGAGCGCGAAACCAGACTGCCAGAGCATGGAGATGACGGGGGAGTCGTACTTGGAGTCGATCTTGCCCCAGGAGCGCCACCAGTAGCCTTCCTGAGCAGCCTTCATCTCGCCGCGTGCCTGGAACATGATGAGGGAGGAGAGCGATCCGGTGACCACGACGACTGCGAGGATCGCCGCGATATTACCAGCCTGCGTACCGATGGCCGGAATCATTGAGAACGCCTCAGCGACTGGTGCATCAGCAGCAGCAAGCGTGTTGATATCAACGAGACCAACTGCAGAGATGGAAAGGAGCACGTAGAGAAGGGTAACGACGCCCACCGTGCCGATAAGGGCAATGGGCATGTTCTTCTTCGGGTTCTTGACCTCGCCGCCCATGGTGACGCAGGTCTGCATGCCATCGTATGACCACGTGGTCGCGGCGATGCCCGCGATGAGAGCGGCGGCGATGTTACCGGTGCTCGACGCGGAGGTGGCCACTGGGCCGCATCGAAGTTTCCGCCGTTGATGAAGAAGAGTCCGGCGAGAACGAGCAGCAGGAACGGGACGACCTTGAAGGCAGTGATGAAGTTCTGCCACAGTGCGCCCTGGTGCTTGCGGCACATGTGAAGCCAGGTGAAAAAGATGATGAGGAGACAGGCGATCACGGAAACGGTGGTTGCGGACCACCCGGTGAAGAAGGCAAGGTAGTTGGCAACCGTAAGTGCCATAATTGCGATTCCCACGGGGTCTGAGCCCCACCAGCACGACCAGATGAAGAACATCGCCATGAACGGCCAGCCAGCCTCGCGGAAGTAGACAAACTGTCCACCATCCTCAGAGTAGGCCGTGGAGTACTCCGCGTACATGAGGTTCTGCGGAATCATGATGAGGCCACCGATGAGAAATGCCAGGATGGCGAGAATCGGCGTGCCCGCCGCTCCCGCGACGGCGCCCACCGAAGTGAAGATTCCGGATCCGATGGTAGTACCGACACCGAGGGCTATTACCGTGCTCAGGCCAAGGGTGGCGTGCCATTCCTTCGCCGCCTTTGACGGTCTTGACTTTGTCAGACATACCCTTCTCCCTTCTATATTGATACGACTGCTGTTTTAGGGAATATGCACTCCCCACCCAGAAGCAGCCCGTTCGGCCATCTTCTGCTAACCAGGATGATTACACAGATGGTTTAGTTTTCACGTCAACTTATATATATATCGGTGAGTGGTCAATTTGGTTCTTCAACAGTACGTGACAACTCAGTTTCACGGACCTGTCAACGGTAGCCGAATAGACCTAATTCCCTCTTTTACCCTCATGTTCACACGATTTGAGATAAGCTACTATGCATTTAATACGGTACGTTTTTCAAGTTTACTTATATGTCATAAGAGAATATTGCCTCAGGAAATGATTAATTGACCAGATTAGGTTGGGGAGGTAGCTCTATGGGAATGCTCAGCGGAGACTTCTACTCAGAGTCGCTACGCATCACGCAGCATCTCAACGTCATCGTACCTGACAGGTCAGAAGACTTCTGGACCGAGGTTGATGACGAGGTGAGGGTACTCTATCTTCTGCATGGTCTTGGATCAAACGCTGACGAATGGCCTAGATTCTCGATGATCGAGGCATTTGCCAAGATATATGACTTCGCCGTCATCATGCCCGACGGCAACCGAAGCTTCTATGAAAACATACCTGCAGGCCCACGTTATCTTGACTGGGTGGCATATGAACTACCCTCACTTATTCATACGTGGTTTCGTCTCCCTGAAGACCGAGCGCATACGTTCATCGCAGGCGAAAAGCATGGCGGGTACGGTGCCCTGAGAGTCGCCTTCGAGCGACCCGAGGTCTTCGCTGGCGTCGCCGCCCTCTCGGCGGTAACGGACCCCATGGCTCTGCCAAGCGAATTCCCTGACCTTCTCTGGGGAGACGAAGAGGCTCGCTCCGTCTTTGGCGACCAGGGCCCGTGCGAGAGTGATTCCATCGCCTCCCATGCCAGGACCTCCATCGAAAGATACGGAGCGGCGTCCATGCCTTTCGTTCTGCAGATGGTCGGCACGGAAGACCCATTCTGCTCGCGTGTATGCGCGCTTTCCGGGATGCTCTCCGACATGGGACTTCGCTCCTCATTCGAAAGCTGGCATGGTCGCCACGACTTCCTCTTCTGGAACAAGGCGATCGAGCGCGCGATGAAGACATTCTGCGGACTCAATGGATAGGCTGTGCCGTATCAGCAGCACCAGAAGGCGACTGTCGAAACGGACGCTAGCCTTTCAGCCCAAGCTCCTCGCGAAGGTAGCGGCAGGTCTCGACGTGAGGAGCGTGCGGGTCCTCCCAATATATTGAGTCGTTAACCTCGAGGTCGATGCCGTTTTGGAAGTCATTCTCCTCTAACGTCTCGATATATCCAGCGAGTTTGCTCTTCCCGAAGGTCCCGCTGCCAACAACCTCGTGATGACTATCGGAGTAGTGAATCCACTCGACCTTTTTGCCAAACCTTGCGAAGTACTGTCCTAGGTTCTCGCCTTGAACCTCCATGGCAGTCAGATCGACGCACACTTTGAGGCTTGGAGAGTCAACGAGGTCAAGCATCCTGTCTATGTCATCAATCGTCGTAACCAGATTCGATTCATAGGGCTGGAGCTGCTCGAGGGTCATCACGATGCGCTCTTGCTCGGCAATGTCTAGGATCGTACGAAGAGTGCTCACGCACCGCTTGAAGGACTCCTCCCTCGGCAGATTGCGAAGCCCGCAGCCACTGTTCACGAAGACGCGGTCACAGCCCATGACATGTGCGTCCTCGAATGCCCACTTGAAGTACTCGATGGTTCGCAAGGTGAGGGCTGCGTTTGGATCGGATAGGCTGAACGGGTATCCGAGCGTCTCAGGAGTGTAGATGGTTACGCGTTGGTCGCGCGCCTCCATCTCCGCACGCATCTTCTTCAGGCGCCTCGTGGCATCGTATCCGTCCGGATAGTCCAGTCTGCAGTAGAACGGCTCGGCTCCCCATAGGTCGATTCCATGTATCCCAAGCTCACTCATGGAATCGAGAAAGTACTCAAACGTATGGTGCACATACGAGGTGCCCATCACGGACACGTCGCGCATCGTGACCTCTGACATTTTCGCACCCTTCCATCGCAGCCGGTACAAGACGCACGGGCCGTCCCATCAAGGGACGACCCGCGAAGACGAACTAGTACTTTAGCTGCCGATAGTAGCGACGAATCTCCATCGGATGGCAGTTGATCCGCTCGATGTGAGCGTCAATGCGGTTGGTAACCTGATGCGTCACGAGGGTGGCTCAGGTAACCGCGATACCCCGAAGAGATGCCGTCGAGCTCATAGTCCTTGGAATCGATCAGCGTATAGCGTGCGCAGACATGGGGGAGGAAATTCGCGACGCGCTCCGACAGAGGACGCTCTGCGTCTTCGCCAAGAAAGACCGTCACGTTGGTGTCACGGTCAACGACCTCGAGCATTCCATGGAAAAACTCGGCGGAGTGGATGGACTTCGTACGAATCCAGTGCTGCTCTTCCCAGTAGCACATGGCATAGGAGTAGGTAGAGCCATACTGCTCGCCCGCCCCAACGAAGTAGTGCAGAGAATCATCGTGATGCTCCTCTGCAAACTTCTTCGCAAACTCGTCAGAGGCCTTCGCGACGCACACGAGATCCTTCGCGAGGTGGGCATCGAGCTGGGCATAGTACTCATCGTACTGTGGGAACTCTCCGGCGCGATACATGAATCGATCGGCGACCATGAAGAACTTGAGCTGCTCGTTCTCCGGGTAGGTTACGCAGTAGGTAGCTTGTTTCGAGAGAATCGAGTCCGCAACGTCAATGAAGCCGATGGTCGTGGCCCCGATTCCGTTGAGCGCCCTCATAGCCGTCACCATTTCGGAAGTGCAACCCGATACCGACGAGATCACGACCACGCTCTTCTCGGTAATGCGCTTGTTGCCAGTCGTGTTGAACAGTGCCGCGTTCTCGACAACAACGGGAAGGTCGCTAATCTCTTTGAGATGTGACTCCACCTGAAGCGCAGAGGCATACGTCCCACCGATTCCCATATAGCAGAGCAGGTCATACCCCTTCTCACAAATTGCATCCACGACTCTCTCGACCTCGCCGCGAATGGCAAGAGCGCCGTTCACGCTATCGAGCTCATGCTGCTCGTCGTACTTGATCATTATCAATCCTCCAAACAAATCGACACTTTTTACTGATTCACCCGGACCGCTCGATAGCGCATGAGGCCGTAGGCTACTGCTTGCCCAAATACTTTCCGCCGTCCGCGTGAACGTTGATGCCATTGAGAATTGCGGCATCGTCAGAGGCAAGAAAGCAGAATATGCCTGCGATTTCTGAGGGTTCCTCCGCCCTCCCCAGCGGCCCATAATCGATGAGGTCGCCTGCGTTCTTGTAGTCCATGTCCCCGAATCCGTCTGCCGTTGAATCCATCATGGGGGTCTTCACCCAGCCAGGAGATACGCAGTTGACACGAATCTTGTTGCCGTTCTCATTGGCAAGGCACTGGGTCAGATGAATGACGGCAGCCTTGCTCATCGCATAGGGCGCCTCATAGGCATAGCATGCCGTACCGTCAACGGAGGCGGTATTGAGGATAACGCCCTCTCCCTGCTCTTTCATTATCGGCAACACATGATGAATCATGCCATAGGTTCCGAGGAGGTTCACTTCGATGACCTTTCGTGCGTCTGCAACCGTCTGGTCGTCTACCGCGCCTACCTCGCCTCCAATTCCAGCGATGTTGCAGAGGACGTCGATTCTGCCAAAGATCTCTCTGACGTTACTGACTGCCCTCCTAACGGCGTCATCATTCGTGATGTCAACAGGCTGAACGATATGGCTTCCCTCGGGCAATCCCAGGTCCTTGGCCGACGCCTTGAGAGCCTCCCCATTGAGGTCGAGCATGGCAACGGTTGCTCCTTCGTCCACAAACCTCTTTGCGGTAGCCTTGCCAATGCCACTCGCAGCGCCGGTAACGACGACGAACTTCCCACTGATACCTTTCATGGCCCCTCTTCCTCTCTCCTATCAATTCGATCCGCTGGGCACCGCCAGCTCCGTTGACATCAGCCAACTCTCACGGATTCATGAGTGGTATATATTACGTGATAACTTATTTAGCTCATTGATTCAAGGCAATTTTTATCGATAGACGCTATCGGTAGCGCAAGGGCACTCAACGGCCGCAATAACAGCACGGAGATCACGTGGGACAAGTCGGAACCATCGCGGCCGCAGCGAATAGAAGATAGATCTCTACTTGGTGCACCGGACGTATGCCGTGCCAGAGGGCACTGTAGGCAAAGAGGAGCTGGATTCGACCCCCAACCTAAAGAACGCTTTCGGCCCCAGACAGGATATATCCTGCCTGGGGCCGAAGTACCATAACTTTTAGTAGGTCGTTCGCCCTATCAGCTCTTGCACATGCCTCGGCGGCATCTCCTCAACTTGAGCGATACGGCCACGGTGCCCGCCAGCAAAGTAGCAATCACTGGCAGAGGTGGTTGGCTATCTGCCGTCCTGGGGAGAAGCCCTTTTGACACGAGCGTGTTGGTCACGGTGAAGCCCGTCGCCATGTCCCCGGTGATTTTGGTGGTGTAGCCCTCGACCGGGTCCTCAACAATGGTGTAGGCGATCTCGTGGCCGTCCGCCGCGTCGTACCTAGGCAGGTCCGCGAAGGTGTGCTGCCATCCGTTGGCCGCGCTCAGCACCTGGGACGCGACCTCCGTGGCCCCGCTCATCAGCCTGACGGTAACCGGATTCCCAACCCGACCGACCCACTGCTTGGTGACTGGGACGGACACCCTCTCTGCGTTGGTGTTGGTGAGGGAGAAGCCCGTTTGGGCCGTGCCGCTGATAACGCTGATATAGCCCTCGATGACGTCTTCTGTAACGGTATAGGTGATTTCCTCTCCACTTTGCGCATTGTATTTGGGCAAGTCATTAAAGGTGTGCTGCCAGCCGTTGGCCGCGCTCAGCACGATGCTGTCTATCTCCTCACCGTCGGCGAGGAGCCTGACGGTGACGCCATCCGCAGCCGGGCCGACCCAGGTCTTGGTGACGGGGACGCATATCTTCTCCGTGTTGGTGTTGGTCACGGTGAAGCCCGTCGCCATGTCTCCGACGACCTGCGCGTCGTAGCCCTCGACCGGGTCCTCGGCGACGGTGTAGGCGATCTCGTGGCCGTCCGTCGCGTCGTACTTCGGAAGATCTGTGACGGTATGGGTCCACTCGAACTCTGCCTTAAGCGAGATTTCCATCATCTCGACGCCGTCCGCAAGGAGCTTCACGGTCACCGCATCCAGAGGCTTTCCGATCCACTGCTTTCTGATCTCCACCAACGTCGTTGCCGTGTTGGTGTTCTTCACTGCATAGCCCTCTGTCATGTCCCCGGTGATTTTGGTGGTGTAGCCCTCGACCGGATCCTCGGCGACGGTGTAGGCGATCTCGTGGCCGTCGCCGTCGTACTTGTCCAGGTCCGCGAAGGTGTGCTGCCAGGCGTTGGCGTCGCTGAGGACGGCGGCGTCCCTCTCGACGCCGTCGGCGAGGAGCCTCACGGTCGCGGACGCCCCGGCCGGGCCGACCCAGGTCTTGGTGACGGGGACGGAGACCCTGCCGGTGATGGTGTTGGTGAGGGAGAAGCCCGTTTGGGCCGTGCCGCTGACGGCGGTGGCGTAGCCCTCGACCGGGTCCTCGGCGACGGTGTAGGCGATCTCGTGGCCGTCCGCCGCGTCGTACCTGGGCAGGTCCGCGAAGGTATGCTGCCAGCCGTTGGCCGCGCTCAGCACGATGCTGTCTATCTCCTCACCGTCGGCGAGGAGCCTGACGGTGACGCCATCCGCAGCCGGGCCGACCCAGGTCTTGGTGACGGGGACGCATATCTTCTCCGTGTTGGTGTTGGTCACGGTGAACACCATGATGTCCGCAATCCGGCCGTTTCTGTCCCTGGTAACCTGGGTATCGTAGCCCTCGACCGGGTCCTCGGCGACGGTGTAGGCGATCTCGTGGCCGTCCGCCGCGTCGTATTTGGGCAGGTCCCAGAAGGTGTGCTGCCAGGCGTTGGCATCGTCTAGGACGACGCTGCCCACTTCAACGCCGTCGGCGAAGATTCGTATGATGACGGAATCTGCGGCTTCGCCCACCCAGGTCTTAGCCACCTGAAGCGAAGTCTTCCCGGCAACGGTGTTGGTGATGGTGAAGCCCGTCGCCGCCGCGCCGCTGACGGTAGTGACGTAGCCCTCGAGGGCGTCTTCCTCCACGGTGTAGGCAATCTCCTGGTCGTCCTTGTACTTATCCAGGTTAGTGAAGGTGTACGTCCAGTCATTGGCATCGCTCAGAACGACGCTGTCCCTTTCCACGCCGTCGGCGAGGAGGTGGACGGTGGCCGACGCCCCGGCCAGACCGACCCAGGTCTTGATGACGGGGACGGACACCTTCGTGCGCGCATTCTGGATGTCGATCTTATCTCCGGTGACGTCATACTCCATCTGGCTAGCCGGAGTTTCCGAAAGAATGAAATAGGTAGGTTCAGCATTCAACTCGAATCCTACCGGCGACACGGTCTCCACGAGGCAGTATTTCCGCCCTGTCCAAAGGGTCCACCCGAGAGCTTGCTGGTTTCCGACGATCAGAACACTCCCGTCAGCTCCGGTCGTGAACGTAACGTTCTGCCCGTCTTTATCCTTTACCGGAACTCGAACGTCTCCGCTCATATAGTACAGCTGGAAGGTTGCACCGCCCAAAGTATGCGAAAGCGCTTCTTGATCGCGTTTTACGAGAGTGATGCTCGGGTTGCTCCCCGTTCCTCCCCCGGACGATTCAATGTTCACGGTTTCCGTGATGGTTCTCTGGAAGTTTCCGAGCATCACCACGTTCGAGTAGTTTACGTTCCCACTGCCCAAAACTCTCACTTGATAGGATATATCGAACTTCGTCTCATCTGGGACGTTCGTAAGTGTGAGCGTATTGGTTGCGCTGTCATACTGGGCTACGATCGCCTCATTCGATGGCGAGATAGTCAGAGAATCCGGAATGAACCGCAGGTTGGGTGACAATACATCCTGAACAGTCAGGGTATCGGAAGCTGGATCAAGGTCTTGTGCGTATTGGTTGATGGTCACCTTGAACCCCGCAACGTAGCCATTCTCGCCTGTGGGCTGCGTGAGCAATTCCTTGTCGACATAGGGATAGTAGGTGTAGACAACGTTCACCGTCTCCGATGTGAGATTGCCCCATGTAGCGGTATTCTCCAGCGTATAGCCGTCCGGAAGCGCCAGCGCAGCTTGGTTCAACGCGTTCAGCGCCGCCTCGTCTTTGACGATCAACGAGTAGTAGATCTTATTGACAGGGTAATATTTGCCGTCCGCATCTTTGGGGAACCGGCTGACCTGTATGCCGATACCCGTTGATGTGTCGACCGCGGAGACCTCGCCATCCGAATTCGTCTGCCCGCTAGCTGTCTCTCCCACGATCCGTATACCCTCGGCTTCATAGTATTTCAGATAATCCGTGTTGAAGGCGTCTGAGATGCTCGCTGTTTCCTCCCACGAATTCTCAAGAGTAAGCACATACCGATGAACCGGGTAGGTGATGCCATCGATGGTGACGCTACTGCTCTCTACCAGCTCCTTCTTGAACGCCTCTTTTTTAGGGATGACATCTGCGCTGTCACCGACGAGCTGCCCCGTCGACCTAGCGAAGGCGTAATTGCGATGCCGTTGATTGCTTGTGTAACCACTCGCAGCGGCCAGTGCGAGCCAGTCTTGGTTCACCGTCGTCTTGAAGGTGATAACAAGGTCTCTAGAGGTTCCATCATCCGTCGGCTTCAACCCAGTCGTGCTCTGCGCTTCATCCCGATAAAAATCCAGATAGATGGTTCTGGCAGAAGCCCCAAAGGCCTTCGTCAACTTGTAGGATTCACCCGGAAGCAGCCCATTCACTTCGATGGACCCCTCTACCAATTCATCGAAGTAGATGGTGGTGCCCTGCTGTAATCTCGGCAGGTCGTCGGATACCCTCAAGTCGGCATATCCTTCGGCAATCACATGAACCTTAATGCTCCACTCGCTCTGCTGCGCCGTACTGCTGACCGCTTCCTTGTCGATGGTCATCTTGTCACCGGTGCCTACGATCGTGGTTCCTGCGTCGACGCTAAAGCTGTCGTCAATCTTCGCTTGGTTCACCACGACCAGGCTGATGGGCACGCCGGTCTTGTCAACCACCGTTTTATAGGTGATCTCATAGGACGCCTTCCCGTCCGAGACGGGTGCATCGTACTCCCAGCTGATAATCCCCTTCGTGTTTGACGTCGTTCTTAGCTGCGCCCATGAGAGAACACGGGTCTCCGTCGTCCCGTTCTCCATGGTCACTTCCATAGTGATGCCGTCTCCCGTGAACTGCATATACGGCTGAGATCCGCCCCTCACGAGGTCGCCAATCGTCCCGCCGCCGATTGTCAGCTTGTGGTCTTTGTTGACTTTGATCTTCCACGGTACCTCGTACTTGTTGTTCCCAATGGAGGCAGGCTCTCCCGCAGTCGCCTTCTCGATCTTATGGAAGTTCATCTTTCCAGACAGATCGGCTTCCGTCTCTTTTCCGTCAGGTACCTCGTTGCTGGAGACCGTTGCCTTGTTGTTGGTCTGCCCCACGGTCCCGTTTCCCGTGATTTTATCGTTGTCGATGGTGGCACTGTATCGGATGGTCAAGATTTCGCCGTCAGTCATCTGTGCGACAGAAACGCGGAACCCGTTGCTGACGGAAGCATAGTCCGGTGTCACGGCCAAGACACCATGCGTGCTGGATTCCACGCTGACATCCTTGTTAAATGACAGGGCGGTCCCCGTAATCTGGTCTTGAACGGTTACGCTGTTGTTGGTTCCGCTAGAAGTAATCTTCAAGACATAGTTCGCCCTGTCCGTATTCTTATCGTAGGTTACGGTCTTCGTGATTGTCAGGTCAGACGTTTCGTCGTAGACAAAGCCCTTGATAATCGTCGCGTTAAAGACAATTTGCTCTACGCTATGGTCGAATCTCGACGAGAGACTGACATGGAAGCTTACGTTGGCCAACGCTTTTAGTCTGTTGAAGTTGGGGTCTGCCTGGTTGAACTTTACGAGCAACTGACCGTTTACGACTTTGAAGGTGTTGCCCGATATGGTTGCCGATCCTGCCTGATCTACGATGTTGATCTCGAAGTCGGTCGTGCCGACATCGCCCATCAGTACGCCCTGTGGCAGCGTATAGGTCATTTCCGCGTCATCGTCGAACTGTATGCTCTCGTTTTCGCCGAAAGACAGCGCCATGTCGTATGCGTTACCTGGATTGATGATGTAGTTGCCGTTCGCATCGGTGGGAGCGTTGATGGTGACGCCCGTCAGAAAGTCCCCTAGGTTCGCGCTGGTGCTTGTCTGTGCCCTGCTATCGGTCAGCTCCTCTGCTGCAACTGCCTGCAGGCCGATGGCGTCAGGCTCGGCCGCCGTCGTCTCGTCTTCTTGGCTGGAAGAGACCGGCGCACTCGTAGAGCTTACGTCGCTCGTAGATGAAGTGAGAGACTGAGAATCAACGTCTTCTGGGTCCGTTTTACTGTCGGATGACTCAGGCTCGTATTCCGAAGTGGAAGATACATCGGTTTCTTCTGAGGTTGCAGCCACTTCATTGTTCTGGGCATACGCCGCGACAGAGTGAGTGCTCGGAAAAAGACTGGTGACCATAAGAAGGCTCAGCACCCAACAGAGATATTTCTTTTTCATGATGACTTTTCACCCCAAAAGAGAAGTATTGGAAAATCTGCTTATATAGAGATACAATTACATTGATATATAGAACGGTAGTCTCTCCCTGTAAGATTACAGTATCCAATAAATCTGAAAAAGGTCTCAACTAATGGTTGAGACCTTTTATGGTTATGGCTGGAAGCCAGTAGTGGATTTCGGTATTCGAGGCGCCAGACACCTGTCCGCATCGACCAGCAGAAAGGTCTTCTCATGGCAAGCATCTATCTAGCTGATGATGAGAAAGAGATCAGGGATGTAATCCGCGTCTTCCTAGAGAATGACGGTCATACCGTTATCACATTTGGGACCGGCGATGAGCTTCTCGAGGCTTTCCGGCACAAGCCGTGTGACCTTATCCTGCTGGACATCATGATGCCCGGCTCCGATGGCATCAGCATCCTCGCTACGCTTCGCAACATATCGAAAGTGCCCGTCATCCTGATCACGGCAAAAAACTCCGATGGAGATCTTCTCAGCGGACTTGCCCTAGGGAGCGATGACTATATTGCCAAGCCGTTCAATCCCATGATTCTCTCTGCGAAAGTCAATGCGCTGCTGCGTCGCATCCAGTTCGAAAAAGCCAATGCGCCAACCATCAATGCGGAGTTGGCATATGGCAATCTACGCTACTCCGCAAAGAGACATGAGATGTCCGTAGGAGGACAAACCGTCTGCATGACTCCGACGGAGATGAGATTTCTCCTCTATATGATGGAGAGACCCGGAGACGCCGTCAGCAGGGAGGAGCTTCTCGGCGCCATATGGGGTGTGGATTGCGAACTCGAGACTCGTGTCGCAGACGAGACGAGCAGAAGGATCAGGAAGAAACTCGTCCATGCCGAAGCAGACGTCGTCATCCAGACGATCTGGGGGTACGGGTTCAGGCTGGTGAGGAAGGGGGAACAACTATAGGAAAGCATGCTACAGGCCTTCTGCGTCTTCTCTGCGTCATCGCTCTTCTGTTTGGAGCGCTGACGGTCGGGCTCTTCTATGGCTATGGGATGTCCAATATTGGAAGTAGCGCGACTGCGGCACTAGATGCCATACGTGCAGGCGGTCAGAGCGAAGAGGATTTCTCCCACGACGTCTGCATTATTCGCACCACAAGCGCGGCATCAGAAGACCTTCCCAGTCTTGAGAGGAAGCTCATCTCATATTACCAATCGGAAAAGTCAGAGATCGCTCCTGGTGAGATCAGAGAGTATCGAGACCTGAAGACCAGCGTTTACTTTATGCCTCTTGAAGAAGGTGCGCTTGAAGACGGGCAGGTCACCGAGGGAGAAGGCGACCTGCTCGCATATATCAACGTCTCTTTTGACGTGAACCTCGTAGAGACCACATCCCTCATCCTTGCTGCGGCGATGATTCTTGCCGCAAGTGCACTCTATTTCGCCAGCCGTGAGGTCTCGAAGACCCTGGAGGCCAAAGAACAAGAGACCAAGAGATTCTTCGAAAACGCCTCTCACGAGCTCAAGACTCCTCTTATGGCTATCCAAGGATATGCAAACGGACTATCCCAGGGCCTTATCGAGGAGGAGAAGGGGCTTGCGATAATCTCCGAGGAGTCGGAAAAGATGAGCAGTCTTGTCGATACCATCCTCCAACTCAGCAAGATTGACAGCGGGATGGCAGTCCCCTCGTGGGAGACCATCGACATCCGCGAAATCGTCTATGATGCCGTCCGCATCATAGAGCCTCTATCAAAACAGAAAGGGATTTCTATTTTGATAAGCATGCCCGAGCCGGTCATCACGGAATGCGACGAGGACATGCTCTTCTCGGCAATCTCGAACGTTCTGACGAACGGTGCTCGATATGCAATCTCTACCATCGTGATAGAGGCGACCAGCGATCAAAGTCGAGCGAGCGTCAGAATCACGAACGATGGGTCAAGGCTCACGGAAGAGGACGCGAAGCGGATTTTTGACCGATTCTATAAGGGAAGCGGAGGACAAACTGGTATCGGGATGGCTCTTGCAGACGAGTATATGAGACTGCTTGGCGGCTGCATCTCCTCAGAATCGAATGGGGACACAACGTTTGTCCTATCCTTGCCCGTTCAAAGACATACGAGATAGAGGCAGCGCGATCGCAAGCGCAGGAGCTATCAGAACCACTTCTTTTTCTTGAAGACCACTATCTCGACCGTAACGATAACGATTGAGAAAACGATGAAGGCATAGTAGGAGAAGCCCCATTGGAGTTCGGGCATTCCCTTGAAGTTCATGCCGTACCATCCGGTCATGAGCGTCAACGGCATAAAGATGGACGCGACCACCGTGAGAACCTGCATCACCTTGTTCTGCCTTACATCTGTCTTCGACTGAAAGAGACCTTGGATCTGGAGGGCATAGTCGAGCAGTTCCTGCGCATCCTCGGCAAGCCGCTGTGATCGCTCTGCCAGCATCTCGTATGACAGGTCGATTGTTTCGGCTCCCCCATCCAGATGAAATGACGCCATGGCATGACACATGGATGCGTGCTGTTTACAGAAGCGCTGAGACCTCCGCAAGGACTTCCGTGCGTCCGCGACGTAGTCTTCGAAATCCCTAGGGACCTCGTTGACGTCTTCCGACATGTTTCCCTCGAGTCTGTCGAGACTCCTCTGGCGATCGTTCAGATATCTCGTCTCATTCCGGACGAGATATTCCAGAAACCCAAAAAGAACGGAGAGCGAACCAGAACTGACGGCCTTCTGGTGCTCGAGGTATCGCTCGAAGGTCAACCTGAACCGATCGTCGTCGGAAGCGAACACGACTTGATCCTTGTGAAGCAGAAATGTCGTTTGCACGTCATCGAGCTCCGTGTGGCCCTTCTCGTCATTGTTGCTCCGACTTGGGATGCAAAGGACGCCCACGACGAATGGGGGGATGACGTTCGCATAGCAATAGCCGGTTCCCTCGTCTATCGTAAGGAGAGCAGGGGTTCTATTACGATAGACGCGATCGAATTCGTCCATCGTAATCATGCGGACAGCGGGTGACTCTTCGTCTTCGCTCGTCATCGTTTCGAGGAAACCATCGTTGAGCCGATAGAGAGGGACACGAGGCGATTCGATCACGCTCGCGCCATCATCCGCGATGTCGATCGGAGCCTTCTTGATACCATCCCAGAACGTACTTCTGACCTCGCTCCTCGCGGCAGCGTAGTAGAAGACGGGCAGGATGACGGAAAAGACGAAGTCGACGATCGAAGTACCGTCGAAATGAGAGACGAGCCCCAGGGAGAGACTTGAAATAAACGCGATGCCGACAAGGACGATCCCGAGAAACTGGCATGTCTCTGCCCGTATCTTCCCTCTGCATGCAACCACGCCGATCAGACCAGCACACAGTTGGAGAGACGATTCGAGTATCCCCATACCGCCCGCGACGCGCATGAAGAGAATAGCCGAGGCTTCGGATCCTCCAAAGCCTTCGACCGCGAGAGCGCTGGATACTTCACGAAGCATATCCTCGTCAGAGAAAACCAGCGCCAGGGAGCCTGCCAAGCCGAAAAAGGCCGAAACAGCAAGTAATACGCTTGAGACGAGCAAAAGGATGCCCGCGATCTTCATCCGTTTCACGACCAATAACCCCCGACTCTTTCCATCGCGGTGACTCATGCACATCACAGCGTTTTACTGACTGGAAACCATGACTACAGAACGTTGTGCTCAGCAGGAGAGGGGAGCCTTCTTTTTCTTCATCCGCACCAGATATAATTGCGTGCTCTTATCCTCGAGAACCCTGGTGCCGAGGCAGGCATGCCCGACGATGCTGTTCTCGACCGGTCTCGTCGTGACCAACGCATCGACAGCCCTGTGGCAAAGCATCTCCAGTCCAACGGAGAGGGTCCCGAAAGTCAGGTCTAATCCGAATTCGGTCTGCTTGAGCGTAAGGTCTTCGATGTCAGAACGAACCGATTGGACGTCTTCGACCCCTGGGATGACCGCCAGAAGTCTGGGGGTCTTGCTGTTCCCTGAACGAGGGCGGCGGTTTTCGGATAAGGCTTCGCACAGGAAGAAGGCACAGATTGCCTGCTCGGCAATTCCATAGAAACCATGCCCGAAACGCGTTGGCTGAACTCCCTCGATCGATCGGATGAAGAGTTTTCTCCCTAGCTCCCGCTCGAGGTTCCCGATGGTTTTCGAGGCGTTCTGAACGGACATCCCGAGTTCTTTTGCCGCTGAACCAAAACTCGCTTCGTTGTAAACGCTTACGAACACCTTGAGCTGGTTTATGTTCATTTCTGACACCTCCCCCTATCGCTCATGCTCATCTCAGGCACCCATGAACAGCATCAAGGTCGAAATGGAGTTACTGGCTATGTGAAGCAGAATCGGGTATTTGATGTTCTGCGTCTTCTCATATGTCAGCGCGAAGGCAATTCCGAGGGGAAGATACGGCAAGGTCGAAAGCAGTTGCGTAGCATCTCCCGCGATAAAAATCGCAGCCGCGGTATGCCAGAGGGCAAACAGCGTAGATGAGATGATGACTGCTAGGACGCGGCTGTGCTCTCTTAGGGTCCTGTAGAGAAAGAAGCGGAAGTACAACTCCTCTGCGATAGGCGCCAGCATACAGGCACCCACCACCTGGAACAGAAGCGACGCCGAATCTACGGATGACTGGTTCGAATCCTGAACGCTCGTCAACAGGCTGAGTATCCAGCTAATGCCAATAGCGGCCATGAAGGCAACCGCGTAAATCGCAAGGGACCACCTCATGTTCTTCCAGAACGAGTCATCCTTTTCCAGCTCGGCGAAGAGATACTTCCAGAAGATGAGAACGCCTGAGATCGCCATGATTGCATAGGATATGAGGCTTGCCATGTCTGACGGTATTGATATCCCGAGCACAGAACCGACTACTTCGGAGATGTTAAAGAGCCCCAGGGAGAACTCTAACCATACGAAGACGAAGAACAGCGTTCCAACGATCAGCGTTTCCCGTGAGAAGGACGCAGGCTTCCATTTCGTGTCAGAGGTCACAGGTTTCATAAGACATCTCCTTCTTTGTTCTCGTGACCGGACGTCGTCGCCCGTGGTTTGGTTCCGACATGCGCTCCAAATTCGAATCCTGAAGCTATCGCCTTGGCAGGGCATACGGATGCGCACCCGCCGCACCGGATACACTCAGGACCGCCCATGCTCTTCGTGGGATCGATATCCATGATGCAGACACGCACACATCGCCTGCACCCAACACACTTGCTTTGGTCGAGTCTCATCTGGAACAGGCTGAACCTGCTGAAAAGAGAATAGAAAGCTCCAAGGGGACACAGATACTTGCAGAACGGTCGGCTGATCAGTATCGACGCGACGAGAATCGCCACCAGCAGAAAAAACTTCCAACCAAACAGAAGCCCGATGGTAGCGCGAATGCTTTCGTTTGACACGAGCAGGGGTATCCCACCGCCAAGGGTTCCCGCGGGGCATAGAAACTTGCAGAAATAGGGCGAAGCCATGCCGAAATCGTTGGTCAGCACCGTGGGAAGTACCACGACAAGGACGAGCGCAACGAGATACTTCAGATACCGGGCCGGTCTATCTATCCGTTCGGAAATGTGAATCTTCTTGAGAGGCACTTTGTAGAGCAGGTCCTGAACAAGACCAAACGGACACATGAACCCACAGATCAAACGTCCGAAAACGGTGCCGAAGAGCATCATCGATCCAATTACATAGAACGAAACGCTATGTTTTGTCCCTCCGATTACCGCTTGGAGCGCTCCTATGGGACATGCTCCCAGCGCACCTGGACATGAGTAGCAGTTTAGGACGGGGACGCAGAGGGCCTTCGTTGCGCCAGTGAATATCTTGCCCTCTGCGAACCCAATCACATAGCCGTTGAACAATGCAGTCGAGATGACCTGCACAAACAGACGAAGATGCGGGACGGTTCTGCCTGTCTGACTTTTTCCGTTCAACCGATTCCGATGCATTCCAAACACACCCTTACTGCCTTTTTCAGCACTTCGACATGTTCTTGGCGCAGGATGCCAGCGATGATAAGACCTGCGGATAACAGCAGAAGGACGCATCGCAAGAGGGCAGGCCTTAGGTCCGACATCGGAGATGCTCCTTACTGGTTGCCGATCTCAGGCTTTCCGATGGACTTCAGCGCCTCGTTTATGCTGGCGATGTACAGGTCTTCTAGGTCTTCCGAAGGGTTGGACGGAGCTCCGATGATTGCCTCTCCGACAACATTTCCCTCAGAATCGATGAAAAGGGTCGTAGGGGTATAGAGAATCTTTTCCGTCACGCTCTGCCAATCTCCACTACCACCTATCAATGTCTGGCTCTCGTCAAGCCCTGCTTTCGAGGCGATCTGCCTGGCCGCATCCTCGTCGTTCTCTCCATCAAGGCAGGCCGTCACCAATTTCACGTTGCTAGGCAGTTTCGTCGAGAGCTTCGCGAGCTCTGGCATCTCGTTGATACAGGGGTCGCAGCTCGTGCTCCAGAAGTTGACGACGGTAATGTCCGCTTTCTTCAGGTCGTCCTGTGTAAAGGCAGACCCATCCAATTTCTTTGCAGAGAACTCCTTCAGACTGCCGTACTCGGCATTGTCGGAGCCTGAGCTCCCTGTTGTCTGCGACCCCGTGGTACCGGAGTCTCCCGTTCCCTTTGATGCGCATCCGCTCGTCAAGCCAATCACACCCGATATGATGAGCGTCAGAGCCGCCGTTGCGATCAACCCTCTTTTCCTCATCTCGGTCCTCTCCATCCGCTTGAGATATTGTTACGGTGGAGCTTACAGAAGCCCACCGGCTCACAACCCCCTTGGATATGCCGCTGTTTTGCAGCAAAAATGCAGCAGAGGAGGTGGTCGCCCCTCTGCTGGGGTGGATTCATCGGAATCTGGATCTGTTGTTGATGCAAGACCTAAAGGTCGGATGATACCGAAGGGGCTCGTCGGGGATAACGATTTATCCGCGTCGAGGAACGCCTCACACCGTTTGCCCTTCCTAGCAGGCGTCTCGTTTCCTGCCGGCCACCCATCTCGCGAGGCAGAAGGCCCCTCCCACCGCGGCTATCACGCACGAGGCAGAAAAGAGCACGGCCTGAACGCCAAACGTCTCCGCAAGGAACGGTGCCACGAGAAGGGGTACCACCCCTGCGCTCATGAGGCCGAATCTCATGAATCCCATCACTCGACCCAGCTTGGCCATCGGTGCGTCTTCCTGGACGAGAATCATCTGCACCGGCTCGAGGAACCCCCAGGCAAGGCCGTTGATCGCCTGTCCGAGAATCGCCACCCAGAGGATATTGGTCCCCACATAGACCATCGACCCCAGGCCCACCACAAAAGCGACCCCAAGAGCAGTGAGAGGTTTACCCTCCTCGATGGAAGCTTCGTGAGCAGATACGCTCCGACTGAGGAGGTCAGCCCGACAACCGCAGAAAGCCATCCCAACCAGACGATGTCAACCGAGAGCACGTCGCGGTAGAAGAGCGACTCAAGGGAGTCGAAGGCACCAAATGCAAAGAAGCCGAGGAAACCAGAGATGAAGACGAGTCTGAGGTCATGGCTCTGAAACGTGACGCGCGCACCCTCTATCATGCCTGCAGTGACGCCGGTTCTGTCGTCGCCCTTTTCCCTTTTGGGCACCACGGCCTCCCGACAGTCGACGGCGAGGAGCGCAGCGATCGTCATCATTACCGTCATGAGGAGATAGACGGAGCGCGTGGGGAATACGCCCACCAGCATGCCACCGAGAATGGGACCGAGCGTGAAGGCGATGTTGCTGTAGAAGACGACGAGACCGTTCAACTTCTGCCTACCTGCGATATCCGGCTCAAGATAGCCAGGATAGGCATGGGTGCAGGTATTGATGAATCCGCCCGACAGCCCTAGGAATATTGCGGCAAAAAACAGCGTCACCACGGTCGTCGGGACAAGGCCGATGACGAGACTCGCCGCCGCGGAGAACCAGAGCGTGACCAGTGCCGTCTTTCTTGGTCCCACGCGGTCAATGATTGGCCCTGCGATTACGTTGCCCGCAGAGGTGGTGAGGTTTCTCACGAGGGTAATACCCGCGACGAGGAATGCGCTTCCTGCGAGGTCATAGGTCGCAGCGCCAATAAGGCCCAGAAAGTAGACGGCATTGTTGGCGCACCACTGGAGCGACTCTATCCAAATGAGTCTCACCTCCGAAGAGGTGAGACTGTTTCGCGACCGCGAATTCCTATTTGACGTGGCCTGTGGGGTCATCATGTTATATCCAAAGGTGAGTGAAGTTTTGTAGCTGCATATCGTTTGCGGGAGAGGGATAGAGTCATCAAGCTCTTACTCGCGGGGCGGGAGGACTATTCTCCCGCCCCGCGCATACCAGCCTAGACTACCGTGACCAGAATGTCTTGGGACTCATCTCCCTGCGAGACGGTAACAGTGGTCTCGCCTGGCGCGACCGCCCAGATCTTGCCGTCATCGGAGACCGTGGCCACGCTCTCGTCGGAAGAGACGTAGTCGGCGTTGACCCAGGGGTTCTCCACCGTCAGCTGGTACTCGCCATCGCTACGAATGGTTATGTCGGACACATAGGCGTTCAACCCCGCATCGGATGGCGTCACGTCAACGTATCCAGGCACCGGCTCAGTCACATCGCCGCTTATCTGGTAGTTGAAGCTCACTGGACCATCGCTGTCGGTGCTCCAGGCAAGAACGTAGCTGTCGGCAGCGTCAAAATCGTAGGTGAACGAGCCGTCAACGTCAAACTCATCCTCCGCCACCACGCGACCATCGTAGATGCTAGCCAGATAAAGGCTTATCGTCGCGTTGGGGTCGGATACGTTAGACACAGAGACCGTAAACTCGCCCGAGGTAGGCGTGGCAAATGCCACAAAGTTGCCTTCGGAGGCATTCCCGGTCGAATCGCTCACGCAGGAGAGCAGCGTGTTGGCATCTACGTAATCGGGCATGAGGGAGAGGCAGAACCAGATGGACGAGATGTTGCACCGATTGCCGTACGAAAGGTCAGTCGCATCGGCAGGGAACATCGCGAGCACGTATTCAAGCTCATCGTTGCTGTCATAGAGGTTGGCCTCGGTCACGCGATCGATGGTGAGGCTGGGCTCGTTGGCACCCTCGATGGGAATATAAACGATCTCGCCTGTCTCGGCGACATGCTGGCAGTAATACCACTGGAACTGGAACTGGGAGTAGTCGATGTCCTCGCTGGTAGACTCCTCAGTGTCTCCCGACGCTCCTTCTTCGCTTGCGGTGGCTTCATCCTCGGATGAAGCCAGCGGATCTTCGGCACCCTCGTCGCCGATAGCCGTAGCGTCAAAGTATGGAATGACCTGAGCTTCAAAGGTTACCGTATCACCCAAATGACAGTAGCAGTCACCATGAGCGCGATATAGGTCGTAGACGACCGATGATGTATCGTCTTCTTCAGTGGCGGCGCCAGCGCCGGGAAACACCATCCCCACCACCAAAGCGATTGCGGCCGCGGCAGCTATCACCAGGACAGCCGTCTTATCTTGTTTTTGCATGCTATCCTCCAACGTCTTGTTGTCCATCCTTGCAAAGCGGCGGCGGACCAACCGCATCCGCCGCCTGCTTTTGGGCAGTGCCTCTCGGCGGTTCCTATCCCAGGAAACCGAAGAAGACGCCGATAACTCCCAGAACCATGGTGCCTACGATCAGCCACGACGGGTTGACCTTCTTGGCAAGCAACCAGTAGTAGATCCAGAACGCTGCCATACCAAGGATTCCGGGCATGATGCCATCGAGAATGGACTGCACCGTGGCGACATCTTCGCCCGCGGCAGTAACCGATGCTCCAATTTCTATGGGAATCGTCGCGTAGAACATGGACACCGTCATGGCACCGATAACCATAGCTCCTACGATGGCGACCGCAGTCATGACCTTGGTCATGATGCCACTCTTCTGCGCCTGCTCGAGGAAGCCGATTCCAAGCTCATACCCCTTCTGAACACCCCAAATGCGCAGCCAGAATCCTGGGATGTTATAGATGAGCAGGAAGGCGATGGGTCCAAACGGGTTTCCTGCCTGGCAGAGCGAAATACCCACGGCAGCAGCAATCACGCGGAGGGTTGCCAGGAAGACGGAGTCACCAATGCCGGAGAGCGGGCCCATGAGCGCGGCCTTGACGTCGTTGACGGCCTCGGGCTCGATCTCTCCGCGAGCGACACGCTCCTCCATGGAGATGGCCACGCCGCCAACGAACGGAGCGAGCTGCACGGTTATGTTGAAGAACGCGAGGTTGCGCTCAAGTGCATCACGATAGCCTTCGGGATTGTCGTGATAGACCTTCTTGAGCATTTTTGAAATCATCAAACAGAATGCGATGTTCATCTGCTTGTAGTAGGTCCAAGAGAACTCCATTCCCAGGGCACCCACGCTGAGCGATGACTTGACGAGGTCGGACTTGGTGATCTTGTACGGATCGTCAGTGACAACAGGCTTAGTGGCATCAGAACTCATCGTCATCATCTCCTTCCGTGGCGACCTCAGCAGAGGCGTCGCCCAGGCCAAGCAGATTGAACTTCTCGATACCAACGATGATGGCGAGAAGGGCAACGCACAGAACCGAAACCCCCATGTAGGAGCAGATGAGGAAGCCCAAGAAGAAGAACGGAAGCATCTGCTTGGTAAGCACGAGACGGCCGAGCATGGCGAAGCCCATGGCAGGCAGGATATATGCAGCCACTTTGAAGCCGTCGAGCACAAACGAAGGAATCCAGTTCAGAACACCTTGGACTGCGTCAGCGCCAAGATAGAACGCGCCACCACAAAGCAGGAAGGTTATGGTGCAGCCAACCAGGCCGATGCCCCAGTGCACCGCATAAACACCCTTGAGGTTGGACTTCGCAGCAAACCTGTCCGCCATGTCAACGAAGACCGGCGCCAAACCACTTGTCAGGTTACCGATGGCAAGCGCTAGAACGGCGATGGGCATCGCCAGGGCAATTGCAGCCTCGGTCCCCTGACCAAGCGAGATTGCAAAGGCGCAGGACAGAACACCGCCCGTAGTTGCGTCGGGGGGAACGTAGGCACCGATTGATATGGAACCCATAAAGAGAAGCTCCATGCTGGCCCCAATGGCAAGACCCGCCTGAAGATCTCCGAGTACGAGACCCACGAGTGGGCACAGTACGATTGGCCTGAACGCATAGAGCGTTCCGAGCTGGTAGTCAAAGATACCGAACGCACCGATCAGACCAATAAGAAGTGCTTGGACAATCATTTTTCCTCCTACCTCATGACGCGATTCGATGAAACGGAAACTGACGTACTTCGCTTCTTGACATCAGCTGTCCTAAAGGACGGTCCTGATATCAACCTTCGGATCATCAGCAAGCGGACGAATCTCCACCTCCACTCCCCTATCTACGAGGTCTGAGAGAATCTGCTTCTCCTCGGGCTCTAGGAAGACCTGTCGTGCGACCTCCTGGGTCGTCGAACTCGCCTTCGTGTTCCCGAGATTTAGATCCTTGATCTGAGGGCACCCGTCGATGAGCTGCTTTGCCTCTGCGATGGTTTGAACGCAGATGATCATGCGGTACTTGTCAGTGACGCCGGAGTTGATGGCCCCTATCGCATCACTTACGTTCTTGATAACGAGCTTGCAGTTGGCGGGCTTTCCAAGCTTGAGCGTCGTTCTCCAGACGGGGTCCTCAGCCACGTGGTCTCCCACGCAGAAGATGCAGTTGGCATTGAGTCCCTGGACCCAGGAAACGGCGACCTGCCCATGAAGCAACCGGTGGTCAACTCTGAGAAGAAGAATCATAGTGAAACCCCCAAAAGGTTCAAATTGCCGCGACAAACTCGCGGCCGCCAGTCCTAGAACTCCTCGTCCACGTCGGTACCCTCGGAGAGGAGGTCGTTCACGAACTTGACGCGCGTGTCATCTGACTCGCAGATGTCACGAATAACCTGCTCGGTCGGCGCATCGTCATCTGCAAGAAGAAGCTGGAGGAGCAGGGGTAGGTTCATGTTGGTGATGAGAAAGACACGCGGACGGCACTGGATGATCTTGAGAAACTCGTTGTTGACCGAACCCCCCAGAAGGTCCGTGCAGACCACCAGGTCATCGCCCGCCGGACAGGCGTCGATGGCCTCCCGTGCCGCGAGCGCAACGTCATCATTGCCATCCACGAACATCGATACGGCGTGAACATTCGCACGCTCGCCCAAAAGGAGCTCGACGCTTTCGTTGATGCCGCGGGCAAAGTGGGCGTGCGTTGCGAGAATGAGCTGCCTCATGTGACTATTCCTCCGTTGCCGTACGATAGATATCCATGACCTGGGCATCCGCGCTCCCAGGGTTCGCGAAGTAACGCTCGCCGTACGTCTCGATGGAGCAGACGCCGAGATAGCCGTTTGCCACGAGCTCGTCGAGGTCTGCACGCATATCGCGGTGACCGTCGCCCCAAGCAACATGAGAGACCTCGCCCGTGTCCACGAAGTGGCAGTGAGCGATACGATTGGCACCAAGAACCTCGAAGTAGCCCGAGATGGTCTCGCCCGCAGCTTCCATGGCTCCGGTATCCAGACAGGCAAGAAGCGCTGGCCTATCCACGGCATCAAGAAGATCGCGCAGGTCATATGCCGTGTTTACAAGCACTGATTCTCCGTGTTGAAGTGCTTCGGCCACGAGACGGACGCCCGCGCCCTCGGCGTATTCGGCAATCGTCCTCAGCATCGAGACGCTTCTCTCCCAAGCCGCCTCCCGGGGCTCATCGAAAAACGCCCACCCACTCGTACAGGTCACCTGCGGAACACCGAGACACGCGGCGACGTCGATGGCATTCTTGAAGTACGAGAGCGTCCGGGCGCGCGGCGCCTCTCCTCGGGCGGCGATGTTGCTGGGCTTGGGATTATTCTGCTCAGGACACAGGCCTATGATGCGAATCCCGTTTGTCTCCGCAAGCCCACGAATCACCTCCACTGAGTCGTGTTCCGCGTAGTCAAGGAAGAAGTGCATGGGACCAGTCCAGATCTCCGCGAGCTCATAGCCTGCCCGAGCAGCGCTCGAGAAGAACTCATCCAGGCCGTAGAAGCAATGGCATATGTTCATCGCTGCAATTCTGGGATATCCCGTCTCCACCTCAATCCCCTCCTCTCGTCGGCCGGCTCGAAGTAGCCGCATCCAGCCATCCTGTTTTAGTAGTCAAACTGGTGATAGTAGCGGCGATATGCGAGATTGTGCTTGGTAACCGTCTCGTAGTACGTGGCGAGACGATCGGTGATGAGAGAACTCAGAATCCACGGCGACACAATCACGCGGAACTCGGGGTCGAGACCGGGAATTGCATACTCTGCGGTGTCGATGACCACCACGTCGTCATCACCGGTCACACCTCTCTTGAGGAAGGCCTCGACGCGATTGTCAAGGGCGCGGCACTCGTCCTCGCCCTTGAACAGAAAGACCGGCACGCCCTTCTCGACAAGCTCAAGCGTCCCGTGGAAGAAGTCGGCAGAGGTGATGTAGCGCGTGCGCTTCCACTGCATCTCCTCGAGGATGCACATGGCAAAGAGAATCGTCTCTCCCCAGAGCGCACCAGAACCGACGAACATGGTGTACGGGGCGAGGGCATACTTCTTGGCGTACTCCTCGGCCAACGGCTCGAAGCGCTTGCGAATGTCGACGAGGTCAGTCCAGATATCCTTGGTCTGCTCGACGAACTGGTCATACTTGGGGAAGCACCCCCTACGGTTAAGAATACGCAGCCCGAAGCAGTCCGCCAGGTAGTAGCCGCCCTCGCATCCACCACCGGTGTGGTCGGAGGCGATATTGACGCAATTCTCCGCTCCGATGGCCCTGCCAATTGGACCCTCTGGATCGGTCATTGCGTAGACGCGAATACCCCGCTCCTTCATCTTGTCGATGGCCTCAAGAACCTCAGGAGTGGTACCCGACTCGGACGCGGTGAGGACCACGGATCTCTCGGTCATCTTCTTGTGTCCAGATACGTTCCACTCGGCCGCGTGGATGAGGTAGACCTCAAGATCCCTGTCGCCGAACTTGTTCATAAGGTACTCGAGCTGCATGAACTCATCCCAGGTACCGCCCACGCCCATGAGGAAGATCGCATCGTAACCCTCGTCCGCAATCTTGTCTGCGAGAGAGGCCAGCTTCTTGCCGACCCCGTAAAGCTTTCCCCCCTGCGCAATGTAGCCCGCCTGGTCGAAGTGCATAATCTCGACCTTTTCCGTCTCTGACATTAACTCTCCCTTCAAATTGTCTTGCTCTGCGTTGCTTTGCCATCTACGCTGGCGTTCCCTATTGAGAGGCGGGTCCTATGACTCCGCCGGGTCTCCGTACCGTTCAATCGCCCTTGCCTCGAGGGCCTTCATCGCTCGGTCGTATCCCTCTGCCTTGGCCTCCATTTCGTCACCAATAGTGTCAAGGTAGGGATGGACGTCCCAGCGGCGGAGTTCCTCGGCCTTCTGCGCAGCCACATATTGGAAGAAGGCGAGATTTGGTATTGCGGCGAGGAGGGCGCGGGGAACCGTCGGCATCACGATCTCGCAAACCTCACCCCTTGGGTGAGAGGTAAGAAGGTACGTGGATTCCGTAACGGTACGAAGCAGCCGAGCCGTCCTCGCAAGGCGGGGCGATCCCTCGGGATCATCTATAACAAACACCAGATAGCCAGGGGTTATCTGCATCTCGGGCCCATGGATGAACTCCTCGCCCTCGAAGTACATGGTGGGGAGCTTGAGCGTCTCGCTAAACTTGAGCGCCGCCTCCTCCGCCACGCCGAAATTGGGCCCGTCGCCTACGATCATCGCGGGACTCATGCGGGAGAGCTGCAGGCGTTCGCCCTCGACGAAGGACGCTGCGACCTCGAGCACCTTTGAATGCACGTCTACGATCGTCGCCAGATCGAACAGCCTGGAGGCAAGCGCCTCGTCGGTGAGTCTCCCCATTGCGAGCGCTGCGTAGGTCGAGAACAGCAGGAGGTATTCGACGAGCGCCTGCACCCCCATGGTCACAAAGTCAACCGACTCAACCCCAACTCCGAAGTCGAGGATAACGTCGGCGTGCTCACACAGCGGCGACTCAGGGTTCCCCGTGAGGGCCACGCATGGCAGACGCCTTTCTCTGGCGAAGTCGAGCGCAGCGAGGACGTTGGTGGAGTAGCCACTTTGAGAGATGATGACATTGAACGCCTCGGACGGCCAGACGCTCTCGTGACGCACGAACGCCTCGGGCGTTACGACAACGACCTGGGCGCCCATAGACTCCTGCATGTAGTGCTTGGCACAGTCGGCAGAGTTGCGCGATGAACCCGAGGCAACGAGTCTGATGCTATCGCAGCCGCTGGCGACGAACGCATTCACAAGCGGGGCGACGAGCTCTTCTCCACTGCTGAGATTTTCCCGAAGACGAGAGCCTGCCATGACAACGTAGTCGAGCATCTTCATTCCAGCCTCAGCCTCCGCTCACGCTATGAAATACAAGTTATGTGCTTTCTAATACCAATTTGCTGTGAACAAGTTACCATCTTTCCGATACCAATTATCCGTCACAGCACCAGACACGACGAACGGTAGCTTCCGTCCGATAAATGGTATTCAATTATTGTTACTTGTATAGGTATCTAAGCCGGATGAAGCACCATTTGCTAGTACCGGTAGACGTAGCCACCACGGTCGCCACGGTTCAGGGCGCGGGCGCATTCGACCGCCTGGCCACTCGCATCGTAGCTCACGCATTCGAGCACAAGCGCCGGACTACCAGCCTCTACTTGAAGCAGTCCCGCATCGCGGGCACTCAGCGAGGCAATATCGATTTTCTCCTGAGCAAGCGCGACTTTCCTGCCATACATCTCATACGTCTCATACAGGCTGAAAACCGAGATGTCGACAGCGTCTATTCCCTCGAAGAAACGAAGCGGGATGAGCGTGTTCTCTATGGAGACAGGCTCATCGTTAACGCTGTTGAGTCTGCGCACGGAGTAGAGCACGTCATCATCGCGGATGCCAAAGAGGTTTGCATAGAACGGCCCGGAAAGTCTATGCGAACGCGTAAGTATACGTACCGAGGGGATGGCGTTGGAAGACTTCACCATCTCGCGAAATCCGCCGTATTCCAGATCGCCCTCGCTCTCTCCCTCTGTCCAGGAACCGGTGACAAAAGCTCCCTTTCCCTGAACGCGACGGACGAGCCCATGCGTAACGAGGTCGTCAATCGCGTTGCGGATAGTCAGCCTCGTGGTTGAGAACTCTTCCGCAAGGTCATTCTCCGACGGGATAGCTGTTCCCGCCGGGTAGTCCCCTCGCTCTATCCTCTCGAGGATGGAGCGGCGTATCTGCAGGTACATAGGTCTTCTGTCTGTACCTTGGTTCGCGTCGTCGACGCTTCTCAGGAACGTAGCCACTCGTCCCCCACCTCCACGTGCGTCCCGATTTCAGTGCCACTGCTTGCAAAACGATACCGACCAGGCAGTATCACAGACTTGACGTACTCCACGGGAACCAGATTCTCATCCTTTTCCAGCGCACGCTCAAAGAGTGCTGGCGTGCCCTCCTCGACATCTAGGAGCTGAGACTCCTCGGTGTTCACCCGGGTAATGGTTATTCTCTCGATGCCGTGCTTGACCGTCACCCCATATTCGTCGCGCAGCACGTCGTAGAGACTTTCCCTCTCAAAGTCGTGCGCTTCGACACCAGGGCAGCTCTCACGGTTCACGAACGCCGTCTCGATCGAGGACGGAACGTTGTTCACAAGCCTTACCCTCTGCATTTCAAAGAGGGATGACCCCACGGGGAGTTCAATCTCACCAGCAAGCGATGAATCTACCGTTCCCACTTTCGCGTGCACCAGAAGAGAACCAGGGGTAAGCCCCACGGCACGTGCTGCCGACGAGAAGTTATAGGTATCCTGAAAAATGTTGATTGGTCTCGGCGGGCACACGTAGTTCCCAGACCCTTGCCGACCTTCTATAACATGCGTCGAGACGAGCTGTGCCATTGCGTCGCGAAGCGCGGTACGCGAGACTCCGACCCTTTCGCAAAGCTCTCGCTCCGCGGGCAGTCGGTCTCCACCCTCGAGGTGATGACTCTGGATATACCAGAGAACACCTTCCAAGGCACGATCCTTTGGTGGGATTCCCAGCTCTCCGCCCATTATGCTTTGCAGTTTTCTTGCATAAGAGACGGTCCCTGCCTACTCACCAGAGGCCTTTCGACTCATCGCGTCGAACTCGTCCTTCAATGTCGTCGCAAATTGTACCATCCGCTCGTACATGGCCGAATCCCGACGCAGCTCGCTCGTAATGACAGGAACCATGAGCTGAGAGACGTCTTCCCCATCAGTCCTCACGGCGACGGCAACGCCCATGCCCAGGCAGCTGTTGCGCTTGGCGGCGTTCACCCGCGAGGCCCTTGCGGGATTGGCGATAATCTTACTGGCGACCTCGCTACCGGAAAGACCCTCCGCTTGCTCTGCCTCGTTATCCTCAACAATCTCGCACCCGAGGACGTCCCCATACGCGAAGAACGTCGGCTCCGCCCCCGGATACCTGACGGACCACCTCTGCGCACCACAGTCCTGATAGATTGCCGGAAGCATCGAGAGCCTTGGCGGATCGAAGAGTGTCTTGGTTATGGTGAAGCCATAACCATCGTAAAACTCCTGTGGGTCCCTTTTCCCAAACAGTCCCATCCCGCAGCCCCTTTACCGTGGGTACAAGTCATCGTGAAAATACTACCAATTCTCACGAGCCCACATAGCCGGAAAAGAGAGTCAACACGTCCGCAGGGAAAAACGGCTGGCAACACTCAGGAGGGCATCACGCCATCGGAGCATGGGGCTCGTCGAAAAGCACGAGCCCCATGCATACGCCATGTTTTAGGTTATCCCTTATCGCGGCAATCCCTCACCGGAACGTCGTTTACGAGCTTGAAGAGGTCGTCTCTCTCGCCCCTCAGAAAATGAACGATGTTGTTGCAGGGGATGACCTGAATGCCCCTCATCGACGCGGTCGAGTAGAAGGCGGAGTGGGGCGTGATGATGACGTTGTCCCTGCCGAGAAGAGGCTGGTTCTCGAGGTTGGGAACCTCGTCATCGAGGACGTCGGTGCCGAACGCGCGAATCCGTCCAGCGTCAAGCGCATTGAGAAGCGCATCCTCGTCAACGGAGAGCCCACGGGCGAGGTTGATGAAGATGGGCTTGCGCACCATCGCGCCGAAGGCCTTCGCGTTGAAGAATCCCCTGTTGGCATCCGTCAGGCACATATGGTTGACGATGATGTCTGAGCTACGGAAGAGGTCCTCGACCTTCTCCGCGCGTCTGACGCCAAGCTCGGCAAAGGCCTCGTCGGAAGCGAAGGGATCATATGCAACGACCTCGCGCACGAGTCCCGTCGCCTTGCGCGCCGTGCATCTGCCGATCTTCCCAAATCCGACGATACCGAGAGTCTGATCCTCGATCCGAGGGTACTGCGGAGCCGCCGCAAAGTTCCAGACATGCTCCTCCTCGATCTCCTTCGTATAGAACTTGAGGTGCTTGTTCAGCGCGAACATATAGGCTATCGCGCTCTCCGCGACATCCCATGTGCAGTACTCCCCCACTGGGCAGACGCCAACGCCATGCCTCGTCGCGGCATCCAGGTCAATGCTGTCCCACCCAGTGGCGTTAATTGCGATGACCTTGAGGTTGGGCGCATGCTCGAATGCCTCTTCGTCCATGTGCACGAACGCGGTGAGAAGTGCGTCCGCCGTGGCAAGTCGCTCGTAAAACTCCAGACGTCGCTCGTCCGTGTAGGCATAGACCTCGATCTCGAGATCGTCTCCGAGACCTTCGTGCAAGACCTCAGCCTCAAGGTCATGCGCTGGCATCATGCTATCCACGTAGTCGCTGATGAGTATCTTCATGTTAGAGTTCCTCCCGTTCAGGCACTAGACGCCTGCCTAGTTGTGGATACGCGTGCCGGAAAGCCCAGACATGGTCTCGGGCGCCTTGTCAAGAGACCCGATGATGGCTACGCGATCTTTGCGGCTGCGACAAAACTTGATTGCCGCTCGGACCTTCGGCTCCATGGAGCCCTTCCCAAACTGGCCCTCGTCGGCCAGGCTCTCGACCTCGTCTGCGGTGACGTCGACCAGCTCCCTCTGGTTTGACCTACCAAAGTTCACGGCGACATGCTCGACGGCAGTGAGGAGGAAGAGGACCTCGGCCTCGCAGTCCTCGGCGAGAAGCTCACCGCCCATGTCCTTATCGATGACGGCGGCCACTCCCCTGTAAGCGCCCTTATCCGAGTAGTCGCGCACCACGGGGATGCCGCCACCTCCGCAGGCGATGACGATGAACTCGTTGTCCAATAGATTCAGGATGGACTCGCACTCCACGATCTTCCTAGGCTCGGGGCTTGCCACCACGCGACGATATCCCCGTCCGGAGTCCTCGACGAAGGTCATCTCAGGATGAGCGGCCTGCTCCGCATCCACCTGCTCCTTGGTCATGAACTGACCGATAGGCTTGGTGGGGCTCTGGAACGCCGGGTCCTCGGGGTCAACCTCAATCTGGGTCACCACCGTAGCCACATGCCAACGCTTGTACTGCTTGTGCATCTGAGCACCAAGGGCCTGCTGCAGGTGGTAGCCGATGTAGCCCTGGCTCATGGCACCACACTCAGGCAGGTCCATCTTGGGGATAGAGCCATCTACGCTGCTGGCGGTATCAAACGCCCTCTGAATCATACCCACCTGCGGACCATTGCCGTGGGTGATGATTATCTCGTTTCCCTGCTCGATGAGTCCAATCAGGGCCGGGGCGCATGCGCGGACGCGACGTATCTGCTCCTCGGGCGTATCTCCGAGAGCGTTTCCCCCCAAGGGCGACGACGACGCGGTCATCGCCCGAATTCCTCTTCGTCATTTCAACTTCTCCTTCTGGCAAACCACCGATGACGTGCTCCGCAACGCCAGGCACCCATTGCTGCTTTAGAACGAAGCGCACCTATACCACGGTGGCCGCCCTCCCGCAGAAGGGCGGCCATCTCTCACGTGAGCATTCGGTTCTCGGCTGTCGGTGGTCCTTGCGATTCCAGGATGGCTACGGACGCTCAATCGGCTGGGTAAGGCAGTGAGGGCCGCCGCCCGCATGAAGAATCTGGTCAAAGGGGACGTCGATGACGTCGATGCCGAGGGCGCGCATCTTGTCATTGATGTGCTTGTTCTTCTTGATGGCGATGACCTTGTTGTTTCCTATGCACTGTACGTTGCATCCGTGCTTGTACATATCCTCGCTAGCCACCGGAATCAGCTCGAAGTGGCGACGCTTGAGCATCTGGAGGAAGTTGTAGGGAAGCTGGTCGATGCAGGCCAGCGCGACCTGTGGTGCAACGATGTTGAAGATCATGTCGAGGTGAAGGTTCTGAGGGGGACACGGAACGCCTACGACGGTGTAGCCAAACTTGGAAAGCTGGTCGCGCAGGTTGTCGACACCCGCCTGATCGGTGCGATCGCACATGCCAAACGCAAGCGTGTGCTCGTCAATCATCCAGAAGTCGCCGCCCTCGAAGCAGCCCGCGTTGACGCGAGCAATGATGGGAACGCCCATCTCCTTGAGCTTCTGCTCGTAGGCGACCGCCTCGACCTGGCGGACCGGATGACGGAAGTGGCCCATGATGGCGCCCTCCCTGACCATGGCGCCGTAGTCGCGCGCGAAGGTCATGACCTGGAACTCAGGCTTTGGCTCGACCTCGACGACCTCGACACCGTTGCTCTTGTAGGCGTCGACCAGAGTCTGCCATTCCTGAACCATCACGTTGTTCTGCTCGGTGTCGCCCTTGTTCATCCACTCGGCCGTGATGACGTTGATTGCATTGAACGTGTAGTAGACGGGAGAGCAGACCATGACCTTCTTGAGCGGGTTGGTCGCATTTGTCACAAACACCTTTTCGGCGTCCATTTTTATCCTTCCAAAATTACGATCTGATTTTTACTGAGCATATGGTCGGAAACCAGATGCTCTAGCCAATAGAGATCCCGACGATCAAAAACGCGCAGCATACGACAAAGATAATTCCGACAATTGGGAGAATGCGCTTGAGCCAGTCGGCATAGCTCATGTGCGCCGCGGAGGTGCAGGTCATCACCACGACGGAGGTAGGCGTGAACATCTTTGCCATGCCGAGCGCCATGCACATGATCGTGACCATGAGGCTTACCGGAACGTTCGCGAAGCGAGCCAGGGAGGCCATGATCGACATGGTTGCCGCCGAGAGGCCCGTCGAGCTCGGGATGAAGCACGCGATAACGAGGTAGAAGATCAGCGAGATTATCACGAATGCGATGGGAGGCAACGCGGAGAGCGTGGTCTCCCCGAAGTGCAGAATCGTAGGCGTAATCTGTCCCGCATCCATAACCACCTGTATGCCACGCGCCATTGGAACGACCAGTGCGGTGGGGACCAAGCCTGCCGCGCCCTTCATGACGATATCGATAACCTTGTCGATGCCATAGCCCATGACCAGGCCGATGATGACGGTCACGACAAGAATCAGCATGCTGAGCTCATTGAAGTACCAGCTGCCAAAAGGCGTGATGTCCTGACCGAGAAGCATGCCCAAACCAGGAATGTTAGCCAAGGTAACGACAAAATCATCGAAGAAGGTCCATGCAGGATTGATGGACGTCCAAGGAACGAACCCGAGTACCATAATCGCAAAGAGTGCGAAGAAGAGGATAAGGGCCACCTTCTGCTTCTTGTCGAGGCTGGTGGTCTCGACCTTGCCCCCACCCAGCTCCTTGACGTCATCGCCATGGCGGAAGAACTGCACCGAACGCTCGGGGTGCTCCTTGACCATGTCAGCGTAGCGACAGACGATGAGGCTCGCCAGCGCGACGAGAGCGATGAGAAGAACGAAGCGAAGCCCAAGGCCATCGCCACTGGAAATACCGGCGATGCCCGAGGCGACACCAACCGCGAAGGGGTTGACCGTGGAAGCAAGGCAGCCGACCTGGGTGCCGATGACGACGATCATGACCGCAACGACGGTGTCGAGCCCAAGCGAGAGAATCACGGGAACGAACATCATGAAATAGACGATTCCCTCTTCGTAGGCGCCTTCGAGAGTCCCGAAGAAAGCCATCACCGCGATGAGGATCGTGATGAGAAGATGCATGTTGTTGGCGTTCTTGGTGGTGATCGACTTGAGGGCGGTGTTGATTGCGCCGGTGTTATCCATCATCTCGAGGAAGCTGCCAAAGAACAGAATGGTCAGCGAGATGGATATGGCAGCCGAGGTCGTCGTTGATCCGACCATGCCGATGATCGGCGCGAGAAATACGTCCCAGATTCCCTGGGGGTTGGACTCTACCACATGGTATGTCCCGGCGATTGCCTGACCGGCGCTATCAAGGTCATATGCGCCGCCTGGAATAAGCCAGGAGAAGACCGCGACCGCACAGATGACAACGAACAAGATCACATAGGTATTCGGACTCCTGAACTTCTTCTTGCTCTTTTGCTTAGCCGGCGTCTCACTGTTGCTGGCAGACATTTGCACATCACTCCCCTCTTACTTGCCGATTGGCAAGCCCTGATCAGTCGTTTATCCAGTAACGAGTTCGTCGGATCGGAAGGTTCTCCCTGGAAGCTCCCAATCTCATGTGCGCGGGACTCAGACTCGAGGGATGTAGAGGTCACCGAGCGTCGCCGCCATCACGGCCTTGATCGTGTGCATGCGGTTCTCAGCCTCGCTGAACTGACGGGCATGGTCTCCAAAGAAGACGTCGTCCGTAACCTCCATCGCCTCGATTCCGAATTGATCCCTGATTTTCGAGGCATACTCGGTCTCGGCGTTGTGGAAGGCCGGCAGGCAGTGGAGGAAAATCCAGTCGGGGTTCTCCACATGCGAGACGAGCTCGGCGTTCACCTGGTATGGGCTCATCTGGTGTACTCGCTCTGCGAACTTCGATTCCTCGCCCATGGCAGCCCAGACGTTGGCGTAGATGACGTCTGCACCCCTGACCGCCTCGACGGGGTCGTTGACGACGCGAATGGTCGCACCGCTCTTCTTGGCGAAGCCTCGTGCCAGCTCGATGATCTCGGGGTCGGGCTCAAGCTCGGCAGGAGTGGCATTGACATAGTTCACCCCCAGTATCGCCGAGGTAATCATGAGGGAGTTCTGGACATTGTTGCGCCCCTGGCCGCAATACGCGAGCGTAAGACCCTCGAGCTTGCCGAAGCTCTCCTCGATGGTCATGAAGTCGGCAAGCATCTGCGTGGGATGCTCCCGATCCGTGAGACCGTTCCAAACGGGTACGCCGGAGTACTTGGCGAGCTGCTCGACATGCTCCTGCTTGAAACCGCGAAACTCGATGCCGTCAAACATGGAGCCGAGCACTATCGCCGTATCAAGAACGGTTTCCTTGTTACCGAGCTGGATGTCGTTCTTCCCGAGATACTCGGGATGAGCGCCGAGGTCTACCGCGGCCGTAGTAAACGCAGAGCGAGTCCGGGTAGAGGTCTTCTCGAACAGCAGGGCGATGTTCTTTCCCTCGAGATAGTGGTGGGGAACATTGCGCTTCTTGAGATCTTTGAGATGCTCGGCAAAACCGATGAGCCACATGAGCTCATCTTTGGTGTAGTCCTTCGTTGACAGTAGATTCCGTCCTTGAAATACAGATGACTGCATACGAGTACTCCCTTCGACGACACGATGCTATCCGCCCTTTCCCCGACGGACATCGCCCCGATCGAAGGCGACCCCTCCTGGCAGGTTGAGCTCTTTCCACGCCTTGCGGCGGCAAAGCCCCATCCCCACACCCGACCTCGCGTGCTCCATTCACATTGACGGCGAGGATCGAAAACCAGACTATCGACGTTCTAAAGCCCGCGAACGCCTCGTCCCCTGCGCTGACATCAATAATTTACGCAAAGAAACAGACTGTCAACGATTCAGAGTTTACGGACGCCCGCTCCTTCAACAATGGAGAAGTGACAATTACCAAGAGGATATTTTGGAGTATTTCATAAAACAGCAGATAGATTGACATGTTATTTAAAATAAACGAAAGTAATGAGAAGTTTTCCCCAGCCGTTCGGCACCTTCAGCGCACCGTCTGTCGGTTCGGAAGAAAAACGACGGTGAGAAAGGATGCAAGCTCCCTATCCGATATGTCTGCCAAACCCAGCAGGTCCTTGATCTTCTTGAGCCGGTATCTGATCGTATTGGGGTGCTGGCAGAGTTTTTCAGCGACGGCGCCAATGTCCCCGTGAAGGTTCGCATACGTCTGAGCCGTCTTCATGAGCTCGGACCTTTTATCCCCTGTGGATATCTTGCTCTGATAGGCCTTGCAACATCTTGAGAAGAGGTCGCCATCGCGCGCCGATACAGCAAAGGCATCCCAGCCGAGCTGAGACCATTGGACCAAGGACTCACTCCCGTCAACGGCCAGACTAACGGCTTCAAGCGCTTGCCTGATTGCAATGTCCCCGTCGCCAAGAGGGACCTCTTCGCTCGCACCGCAGGAGAAGGAGCCGATGGATTCCACCAGACCGTGCAGCTCGCTGATGGGTAAATTATTAGACGCGAGATCCCCAGGCAGAGATTTCCTCGACACAAGGAGAAGCAAGCGATCGTGATAGCGACATGCGACCTCGCTTGCAAGGTCATCGTGAGTCGCAACGTGCTTAGAGCACAGGGCACGTAAAGATGATAGGGCGACATGAAGAGAGGTCTCGCCCGCCCTCCCCTTCTGTGCGGCGATTGCAAGACACTGCAGAGACGCCCCCGTTACTCCTGCAATCTCGAAGAGGTCGGCACGTATCGCATCTCTGCTGCGATTTCCGATGAGGGCGTCGATTTGCCCCTCCCTCTTGGAATCGCTCTCATCCTGGCGAATTACCCCGAGGGCATCAAACACGACGGCCTCGTGATACGAGCCCTCGTATAGGAATACGGGAACGCCCGAGGCAGTGCTTTCCTCGCGGACGCGCTCGCTGACATAGGGGTCGTACACCGTCTTTATCCCAATCCCGGCGACGCCGCGGCCGATCATGGTAAGCAAGGCATCATCGGAAGCATCTTTGTCGCCCACGGCGAAACCAAGGTTGGTAAGGATAAACTCTCCTGGCATATAGGCGCTATAGCGATTGACGTTTGGGCTCACGTCAAGAATGCCCACGTTCAGCACCTGTCGCTTATTCCCGCCGTCGCATGGAGCAACCATCTCAAAGTGCTTGATTGATGGCAATGACATGATGTCTGCAACGGTTATCACCCTGAAAGCTCCCGCTCGTTGTTAACAGTCTGCTCAGAGGTATACCTAGGCGCCTCCTCCGCACGGTCATGACATGACCACCTCTGCCGAAGTCTCGGACAAAGGCCGCTATGTCACTTCGCATTTTAGAGGGTTTTGTTTGGAGTTGCTTCTTGATTCTGCCGCTAACGTGGACACCATTGTCCTGCTTGCCGAGAACCACCCGGTTTCAATGAAAGGTGGTCGAGAAACCCTTGGCGTAACCTCCTCCTTCTGCGTCGAATCCTCTGGAACGTGCGAGGCATCCATTTCTGTCCACCCCACGCGCTATTGTTCTCCAAAAGACGGAGCCAACCCATGACCCCACAGAGGAGGACATCATGAGCGACAGCAAACAGCACGACCATCACCATTCCTTCGAGCCCTCAAAGGAGTTTATCTCATGCGACGTCGCAGGATTCGGCCACTGGGACGGTACCCTGGTCTTCGACAAGTTGGAGCCTGGAACGCACCTCGACCTTGAGGCGGAGCCGGACAATCCCTTCGACGCCCGGGCGGTCGCCCTCTATTACAAGAACACCAAGATCGGCTTCATCCCAAGGTGCATGAACTCCGAGCTCAGCCTTCTGCTCTTCTTTGGCCATGAGGACGTCTTTGATGCTGTCGTCACCCAGGTGAGGAGAGAGGCTGATCCGGAGCACCAGGTCAGGGTCATGGTTCGCGTCCGCGACGCGCGGGGCTAGTCCGTACCTTGGGAAGCAACGTGCTCTGACGAACGGCCAAACCGGAGAAGAAAAAGCCCTCCCGAAGGGAGGGCTGGTGCTGCTCGATTGTCTCTTAGAATGTCCTGTCCACTTTTGATGAAACTATAAAAGCGCCCCGCTAGCGTCAAGTGCTTGACCTTATTGCTTTTGTCTCCTTCGCCTGCTTGACATGATTGCCGCGGCAATGCTCACGACGCCTGCCAATGCAATGGTTCCGGCAACGGTAAAGGGTTTTGTAGCATCTCCGGTATCCACTAGCGTGACGTGGGTTGCGGTGTCCTTGATGGTGATTGTCATGCCCGTCTTCCCCACCCCGGAAACCGTCACCGCACCGTTCGCATCGCTAGTCAGCGTGATGGTACCCTCACCATCTACGGTGAAAGTTGCAGTACCGGCAATCGCATCATAGCCACTCGGCGCTGCAATCTCTTTGAGCACGTAAGTCTCGTCGGAGACGAGGAGCTTGTCGAGTTCCGTCGAGCTTGTCACGCTCGTAAAGGTCTGGATGGTAGTCCCATCGGCAAACTTGCCATCGATCTCAAATGTGGCGCCGGCAAGCGTATTGCCCGCTTCATCGACCTTGTTGAAATATGCAACGATGGATTGATCGCCAAAGCCCAGGGTAGGCGTTCCGTCTTCAGACGTGATGATGTCTCCCACTTCGTTAAGCACGTGCACGTTACCGCTTTGATCGACGATAAACTGCACAGGCGTCGATTCGACCTGATAGCCCCCGGGCTCTGCAACCTCTTGAATCTGGTAGATGTTCTGGGCACCAGCGGTGTCGACGGCGGTCGTGCGCAGCTCTCCGCACAGGCTGGCGGTCAGCTCGTCATCGTTACCCTCGAAATACGCGGTCTCGGTTGACTTAGCGAACGTGGTGTTCACCGGCGTGACATTGAAAACGCATTCGTCATGGTTTGACAGCTGTTCGCCCGTGGTGCAATCGGTCTTCTGGATGATGACAGACACCATTGCATCAGTAATCGTTGTCGTCATCCCATCATCGCTGATGGCGACATCAGTACGAGTTGGGTCGACCAGGGACAATCGACCACCATCGCCGCAGATTATTTCTGCGTCCTCGATTGCTGTCATGCCGGCAGGCGCCGTTACTTCCTTCAACGTATAGGTCTGACCCTTGATGAAGGCATCCTCCAAAGTGCCAGAAACGTCAGCATCAATGACGTCAACGGTCTTGCTGACTGCCAAGCCATTCTCGTTGAACAGACCGGTCAGGCTGAAGGTCGCTCCGCCACGTACGGCGATATCATCGCCTGCCTTCACGAAACCATACGTTTCAGGGTCAAGCTTATTGGTCACCGTCAACCCATCGGCTGAGTACGTGGTGGTGTAGCCATCAACCGCCGTCTCCTCAACCGTATAGGTGACAGCCTCGCCAACGAGCCCCGCCCGGAAGATGGGTAGGTCCGTCCATTCCGTCGACCACGTATCTCCTTGCTCGGTCGCATCATCGCTAGTGAGCGTAACGGGATTGGTGATGGCCTTCCCAGAGTCGTCGGTTGTCACCTGCTCTTTGACAGGATTGCCATCCGCACCAACATAGTTGGCGTACAAGGTAAGCTCCACGCCGTCCGGCCGCAAGTTGCGGACGTTGCTCTGGTCATCCCATACCTTCGTGGCCGTGATGTTGGTAACTGCGGGTGTATGTGTATTAGTGACAGAGTAACCACTGGCCTGCGAGCCCGTAATGGCAGTCGTATAGCCAAGAGCGGTATCCAGCGGCTCTTCGGTAACGGAATAGAGATAGGGGGTTCCGCTGGCATCGACCTCGGGCAAATTGTCCCACGTAACGGTTCCGCCGCCATGTGCGACCTGGTCAGAGAGGACCTTGTCATAGGTCGAGTCAAGTTGCGTCATGCTATTGGCGTCTGTCCCCTGCCACAGGTGGAATGTCACGGATTCGGGACGCACGCCATCGCGATTGCTATCGTCAGCCCAGGCCTTGGTTGCCGATACGGATGTGACACGGGCGCTGTTGGTGATGGCGGTTGTCCAACCTGAGAGGTTGCTTCCCGTCGTGGTCGACGCATAGTCGAATCCGCCCACCGTTCCGGAGGTGAGGTCAGCCGCTGGCACCACGTTGATGGTGGAGCCGCCGGCGGCAGCCGTGAGCGTGACGGCCGTTTCGATGGCACGATAGGCATACTCTTTGCCAGCGGCACTGTATGTGGGCAGATTCTCCCACGTATAGGATTCTGGAGTGGAAGACGTCGGAACAGCCTGCGCGCTCCCCACATCGCTCCAGCTTTCCCCTGTCGAGCGCTGGAGCTGGTAGGTGACGCTTGCCACATCATCGTGGACGGAAGGTAGCGAGTCGGTCCATGATTTACTCACCGAAAGCGAGGTTTCCTGCATCGTATTGACGATGACGGGGTTGTCCGCACTCCACTGCTGCGAGTTCTCATATCCGTTTGGAACGGTCTCCACAACTGAGTAGGAAATCTTCTTGCCCACCTGACCGGGCTGATAGGTCGGAAGACCTGCCCAGGTGGTGCTCCATGCACCTGCTGCCGTCACGTCGGCGGTTCCTACCACATAGGGCTCAGACAAGTCGTCGTAAGTGGCATAGAGCGTGAGTTCCACACTCGCGGGACGATCCCCGTACGTGACGTCGTAATCGTTAGCCCATTGCTTGGTCGCTGAGATGCTAGTCGTGGCGGGCGTATGGGTGTTGGTAAACACAACGGTCGAGGTGGTACCTGCAGCCGCCTTGGTAGAAAGCGGGTTAGATGCAGCGGTATAGCCGGCAGGCACGCCCGACTCTGTGAGCGTGTAGATGATGTCGTTTCCTGCCGCATCCTTCACAGGGATGCTGCCCCATGTGTACGACCAGTCGTTGGTGCTGTCGAGCGTGACGGGCGCGGCAAGGTTGCCCACCGAGCTGCTGGATGCGGCGAGCGCGACCGATATCGTGGCAGGTCGGATACCGTCTTGGTTGTCGGCGTCATCCCAAGTCTTAGAAACCTTGAGCCCGCCCATGAGTGTCGTGTTGGTGACGGAGTTCGCCCAGCCGTCTGCGGTATTGCCGGACACGTCAGAGACGGCATAGCCGAAGCCGCCGACCGTACCGGAGGTATCGGTACCCGATGCCGACACAGGCTGGCCACCCATCGTCGTCAGGCTGATTTCGATTGCGCGATACATCCATGCACTACCAGATGCAAGGTCAAAGGCGGGAAGCCCCTCCCATGTCTTTGTCGAATCCGTCTTCGCGATGTCGCCAGTTACCACCGCGTCGCTTGCAGAGTAGTCGACCCAAGCGACACCATCCGTCGAGCGCTGGACCTTGTAGGAGGTCTTGCCCACCTCACCGGAGATACCATTGGGGTCGACCCATAGCTTGGTGACGGTAAGCGCTGTGGTCCTAAGCGTATTAGTGATAGTGGCAGCTTTGGCGTTCTCCGGACCCACGGGCACCGCGACACCCGTCACATCGGTCGTATCGTAGGTCGTGCTGTAACCGTTAACAGGAGTCTCGACCACCTTGTAGTGTATCTGGGTGCCGACAGCCGCAGCCCCACTCAGGTACGCAGGCAGTTCCGACCAGGTGTACGAGCAGGTGCCTGCAGCATTGCCTGCAACAGCGACGGTCTGGACCGCATCCGCCCTTCCCAAACCATCTGCAGATGCCCAAGAGGAAGCATCCGAGGGGGTTGTCGTATACATGAGCGTATAGGTGAGCGCTGCCGGGCGGGTGAGTGAGGCGTTGCTCGCATCGTTCCACGTCTTATTCGACGTTATGCTCATGGATGCAGGCGTATGGGTATTGGTAAACGCGACGGTCGAAGTCTTGCCCGAGGCTATCGTCGTCGATGCCATCAAAGCTGTGCCGCTGCCCGTCGCTCCGCCGGAGACCACGTACGAGGGCGCGTAGCCCGTGATGGCCGTGCCACCGTTCTCGGTAATCGTATATGTGATGGCATTGCCAGCGGCGTCGCACATGGGAACGTCATCCCATGCATGCACCCAGTTATTGGCGTCATCAAGTTCGAAGGGGGTGGCGATATCACCCACGCTCATTAGCGCACCGTTCGCCATGGCCGTGATGTTCACGGAAAGCCTGTCGGGTCGTATGCCATCTCGATCGTTATCGTCGGACCAGATCTTGCTTACCGCCAAACTGCCCGTAATGGGCGTGTTATTGATGGTGGTCATAGCATCTGTGGTACTCGATGTATAGGTGAAGCCGCCGACGATTCCGGACGTAGGGTCGGCGCCAGGCGTTACGACAATGGTGGAACCGCCAGCGGCAGCCGTGAGCGTGATGGCCCCCTCGATGGCGCGATAGGTGTAGGCATTACCATACGAGTCATATCTGGGCAGGTCGTTCCATGTCCTGCTATCTGAGGTCGCATTCGCCGTATGGTCAATGGTCGCCGTGTAGTCATCGGTACCGTTGCTACCCTTGACCGTCTCCCAGTCGCTCTCAGTGGGGTTGGCCGTCGTCGTGCGCTGCAGCTTGACCGTCACGCTCGCTACGGAGTCAGCCAGACCCACGGCGTCCTTGCCCCACGCCTTGGTGACCGAGAACGACGTCGTGTTAAGCGTGTTGGTAAACGCCTTGCCATCAGTGGTCGAGGACTGGTAGGACGCGCCAATACCAGGCGTCACCCTTGTCGCCCCATAAACCAGATCGGTCTCAACGGCGCGATAGGAGATCTTGGTGCCCGACGCGTCATACGAGGGCAATCCCGAGATCGTCACTGCATAGTCGTCCGCCTTGGTTGCGTTTACAGGGTTAGCCGAGAGAACGTTTCCTGTACCCGAAGAGACGGCAGTCCAATCACCCTCGCTCGGGGCGGCTACCGTCGTCTGCTGAATGGTGTAGTCGATAGAACCGGGCCGCGAGCCATAGGCATTGTCGGCGTCATTCGACCAGCTCTTTGTGATGCCTAGGCTCTCGTCTTTGATGGGGTTGGTGACCGTGCTTGTTGCCGGCGAGGCCGCCGTGGCACCGTTCACCGTCGTGGTACTCGAGGTGTCGAACGCACCCCCGAGCGCCGTCTCTACTACACGGTAGTAGTACGGTACCTGCTCGACCTCAAGCTCATTGTCCTTGTTTCGCGGTAGATTCTGCCAATCGGTCCAGTCTACGGTAATGGCACCCGTACTCGAGTCCACGGCCGCCGTATGGGTGGCCGTGACGCCCGCGAAGTCGACGTTGGTTGTCGCATCGGCGTTCGACCAGCTGGCGTTATCTGTCGAGTACTGCAGCGTGAACTCGAGCGATGCAGGCATATACGCCTGCATCCATGTGGGCAGCGTCGTGGTGCCCGTATAGGTGGCGCCGTTGAACGCCCACACCTTGGCAGGATTTACCTGCAGGGTCTCGTGCGGCTTGGTGTTCTTGAAGTAGGCGCTCGTGCCGGCAGCGCCCAGTGACAAGGGCACCGTCGTCGTGGGATCAAGTGTAGTTGCCGCGCTATAGGAGGTGCCATCGGTCGAGGTGGCCGTCTCGGTATAACCGAGCGCGGAGAGACCCTGGGCGTTCTCGGTCACGGTGTATTCGCTCTTCGCGCTAGTATCGACGTTCCAGTACAGAGGCACGGTGTAGGTCGCGCTCCAGATACCTGAGTTCTCGGCCGTCTCGTCGCTGGACGTGAGCGTCACCGTCTGCGTCTGCGTGTCGCTTGCGGTCTCGACCTTGGTACGCGTGATGGCGAACGTAAGAGAGGTCGGTCGCTTGCCATCTCGGTCCTTCTGGTCGTCCCATACCTTGGTGATGGTGATCTGCTTGGTGGGGATGGCATTGGTGATGGCGCTCGTGCCCGAAGTGGTGTTGTCGACCACGTTCGTGAAGCTCACCGGAAGCGTGCTGTCGGGAGAATCGTCCGCAAGCGTGTACGTTTTGCCGTCCGCGTACGCAATCGAGTACTCGTAGGCTTTGTAGGAGACGTTGACCAGCGCGTCACTGGCATTCTTAGCCTGCTTAGGCAGTGTGGAGAAAGACTGGGTGGCGAAGTTGCCACCGGTGTCCATGGTTACTGTCTTGGAGGCCGGCGTGATGCCGCCCGTCGTCTTCAGCACGCTCCACGTCGTCCCGCCATCAAGTGAGTACGCGATGTGGTAAGTAATGGACTTCGGTGTGGCACCCAAGCCACTCTCGAAGAGAAGGCGCTTCGCGGAGTTGGTACCAAACGCATCGCTAGTACCGCTGCCGTAGCTCCATGCCTTGGTTACCCTGAGACTCGTCGTCGTGGTGGTGTTCGTCACCGTGATGGTCGATGCCTTGCCCGTGGTCAGCTTCACGCCCGTAGTACCCGCTGGGCCATAGGTAACGGAATAACCCGTGGGGACGGGGTCTTCCACGCACCAGTAGGTGTACTGGTTGCCGTTGGGAGCATAGACCTGCAGGCCAGCGATTGCCTTCGTGGGCCATGTCCCATCGGCACCAGGCACAATGGTGATCTCGCCTCCCGACGTCACCACGTCACCGCTGGAGTCGATCTGCTCGGTGACCGTTTCGTTCGCGTTGTTGATGTACTTGCGATAGAGCTTGAGGCTTACGGAGTCAGGCTTGGTTGAAAGGTCGTACGCACTGTCGCTCACCCATCGCTTAGCAAGGTCGAGCTCAGCCGTCTTTCCGTAGGCGTTGGTAAGGGCAGCAGATCCCGAGCCGGACCCAGCGATGGAGTCGTACGTTCCGGAGACCGTGGTCGCATAGGCACCGGCAGAGTTTGCCGTCACCTCTCCCGTAGCGTCCGACACGACGTAGCCGTCCGGCGTGGTCTCCTCCACCTCGTACTGGTAGGGATTGCCGTTGGGGCCGTAGTAGGCGAGCGAGCCCCAGCTGGCGGTATCGGTATCGATGCCGCTGTACGTGAGGCTTACCCCGTTTGCGTTCCCGTTATCGGTAGCAGTGGCAAAGGCTTCCTCCTTGGTGCCGTTGATAATCGCGCCCGTCGAATCGGTGAGGTAGCGTACCAGCGTCAACTTGACCGTAGGGTACTGCGAGCTATCCAGTCCCGTCGGCATGTTGGCCCACGTCTTGGTGAACGTCACGCTGTAACTCTGATTCCTGGCATAGCTGTTAGTTACCAACAGGCCGCTGGCCGAGTCATCCGTAAACAAATACGAATACACGAGACCGATGTTGCCCGGAGAGACCTCCTTCACGACGTAGTTATACGGTCTGCCTTCGGTGTCGTACTTGGGCAGGCTCGCCAATGCACCTGTCGCGTCTTTGAACACGAAACTCGTCGCGCCGCTTGCAAGCGTCGCCGTATAGCCTGCCACCAGCACGGCGGTGGATGCATCAGCACCGTAGGAGTAGCGGTAGAGATCAAACGTCACTGCCGGCAGATAGTTCCTGTCAAACTCGCTGGGAAGGTTTTTCCATAGCTTGGTGCCCGAGATGACGCGCGTATCCTCTGGTCTGTTGACGATGGTACCGGCTTTCCCCGTCGAGTTGTCAAGACGGGCCACGTTATACGTAACGCCATCGACCGTTATGGTGTTTGCTTCTCCCTCGGTGAAGGTAAACGTACCATCGCCTGCGTTGTCTACCGGCTCACTGTCATATCCACCCACGTCCTTGTATTTGCTGACGCCCGAATACCCCTCGGCAATATAGTAGGTGTATTCGTAGCCCTCGGCGTTGTACCTAGCCTGGCTTACAAATATGCACTGCCACCAGTTGTTAGAGTTGCCAACCTTCTTGGTAGACCAATCGCGGTCCTGATAGGACATCTTCTCGTAGTGCGTCCCCGAGGCATCGGTATAGCTTCTGAAGAGGATGGGATAGATGTCGGGACGCGACGCGAGGGTGGCCTCACCAAGAACGGAATCATCACCCATGTCCTTCCAGACCTTGTTCATGTACGGTGTGACCGAGCCAGCGAGGGAGTATGTATACGTATACGCATCGATATCGCCCGTATGTCGGTCACCCACCGTATAACCCGTGTGCGTGGAGGACGTTGAATACGATGACGAGTGGTCGGTTCCCGTGTAGTTCATCTTCTTGCCGGTGATGGTATAGGTAATGACCTTGCCCGACGAGTAATCGTATTTCTGCAGCCAGCCCGTCTCGCTGGTATCGAGCGTCCACGTGCCATCGGCGGCCTGGGTCACGGTATAGTCGTGACTGGTGCTTGTAGCCGTCGTGCCATCCCATGAGACCGCCTGGCTTGCCTCCACCGTAATGGTGATAGAATCCGGGCGCGTGGCCGTCTCGTTGTTGCCGTCGATCCAGGTGCTGTCAACCGTTATCTTTTCCACACCCACACGTTTGTTGGTGATGCCAAAGTCGTAGGTATTGCCATCGGCGGCCACGAAGTCAAAGGCCGCCTCTGTCGATACGTCATAGTTCTGGTTGGGCGTGGAGACAAACGACCAGCCGCCCTCGTGCTCGGGATGAGCGGCGGCATCTACATTGGCATCAAGCACGACCTCGTTTCCGTCGAGGCTCGTCTCTACCACACGGAAGGCACCTGCGGCATCAGCAACCCTGCCCCCTTGCTCCCATGCGGCGTAGAGCGCTGAGTAGTCGGGTCCGATCTGGTTGCCGTCAGCGTCGCTACCGTCAGGTACGCTCATGAGGGTGAATATGGTGGTCGTATCGATGGAGCCGGTGCTCACCGTCTGCCAGTCGGGAGAATCGGTAGTTCCGGCGTTATATTGCAACTCGAGTGCCACGGTGCCGTGGTGAAGCTGATCGCCGTCATCTACCCAGTTCTTGCATACTGAGACGAACGTCTTTTCGCTCGGCTTGTGGTTGGAGATGGTAGCCGTATCGATAAGATAGCGCTCGTTTACAGAAGCCCCATCAGCATAGGTACTCTCTCCTTGGTTGTTGAAAGTGGTGGTACCATACGCTGCCGCAGATTCAATGGCAGACTCCTTGACAAAGTACTTGTACTGCGCACCCGTGACGTCATAGCGCGGAAGCAAGCCGCTTTCGGGCACGCCGGCAGCACGTGTAGTGAGCTGGCTGTAATCGGTGATCTCGATGGTGTCAGTGAATGCCGTCCCATCGACATCCCCCGTGTACCCTTTGGTATACGTACCAAGGAGTGACCCGTTCTGGTAGATAGAGAACGTGAGCGTGGTAGGGCTGGCGAGCAGACCATCCGAGAACGTCTTATCAATCTTTACCTCGGCATTGCCCACAAGGACATTCTTTACCGTCGTGTTGCCGCTTGCATCGACGGTAGTGTCCTGGCGGTAGCGATAACCATCAGCCGTGATGACGTAGGTGGTGCCATCGACAACCTGGATCGTCGCGTCCTCGAACTCGCCGTTCACCTTGGTCTGCACCTCGGCCTCAGACACCGAATACGTGTAGAGATGGCCCTCGCTGTTGTACTTGGGCAGACCAGAGAAGCTCGCGGTCTGACTGGTGGTCTCGGCACCGAAGCCAGAAAGTTCAACGGTCTGGATGCCTGTCGTAGTTACGCCATCGACTGTACGGTCAAGCGACATGGTCACCTTGGCATCGATGCCCTGACGCGCACTGGCAACCCATGTCTTGGTTACCGAGACCGAGGTAGTGCCAGTGATGGTATTGTCCATCTCGCCGCCGTTGAACAGGAACATATTGCTGCCCGCGAGCGTGCCATTGTCCTTGAACTCCTTGACATACGTATTGGTCCCACCCGAGAGCTTCTCCTTGGCGAAGTAGATGTATTTGCAGCCACTTTCGTCGAACGTGGGCAGGGAATGCTTGGTTTCCGTATCCGTCGTGGGCAGCGTGATAGCAATGGGCGTATCAGGCGCGACCGTATTGTCGATGACCTGGGTCACACTGCCGATCACCGGGGAGGCCGTCTCGTAGCTCGACCCGGTCTTGTCAGGATAGCGATACAGCGTGACCGAGGCGCTCGGACGACCTACGGCGCTGGCGTCCTTCCAAACCTTGATCGCATTGAACGTCATGGTGTTGGTGAGCGTGTTGGTGAGAGTACCGCCCGAATAGAGCGCACCCTCGATGGACGAGTAGGTACCTACGTTCACATAGGTTGGAACGTAAACCGTACCGGCTTCCACGTCTGCACCGGCCGCCACGTTGACGGATGAACTGTCTACGAGATAGTAGGCAAGGGGAAGGTCCTTGCTGTCATAGCCCAGGGCGTTGGGCAGCGTGATGGAATAGGTGCCGTTACCGTTGTCGATAACAACCGCATAGCCTTCGGCGTTACTGTCCGTCGTTGTCAAAGCGACAGCGGTATCACTCGTGTTCTGGCTCTTCTTGTACAGGGTGAGGGTTGCAAGCCATTCGTCAGTCGAGAGCCGTGTGCCATAGGCGTTATTGTTATCAGCCCACTTCTTGGTAGCCGTGAACGGCTTCTTGAGCGAGTTCATGAGGATGGTGCCATCCGTGTCGGCGTAGCTGGCCGCGTAGGCACTGGGCACCGTGGTCTCGGCAAGACGATAGGTGACGTCCTTGAGCGCGCCGCCCACCATTGCCTTGGTAAAGAGCGTCTTGGTAAACGTGTATATCCATCCGCCCGCATCTCCGGTATGCGAAGTTACGTCCACCGTTGGACAGGTGGCATAACCTAGGGATGCATAGCCGGCAGAAAGATCCTGCCACGTGGCTCCACCATCGGTGGAGTACTGGAGCGCAAGTGCCATGTCGCTAACGAGTTTGCTCTCGTTCGCTATCATGCCGTCTCTCCACTGCTTGGCGAGCTGGACGTTGGAGCTACCTTCCTGCGATTGAAAGACGACGGACGCAACCGGATTGGAACCCGTGACGGAAAGTGTCTGCGGATTGGATGACAACACACCGCAGAGCACCGGTGCTCCAGCAGAGGTCTGAGCTCCCGTGAGGTTTACGCTGAGCGACGTCGCCGTCGTACCAATCGTGACTTTTTTACCCTGACCGACGGTAAGGGCATAGATGTAATTGCCGCTACCGTCGGGACCCGTCTTGGAAACCTGCGTGGCATTGGTAAACGTCGCCGCCCCGTCCGCAAGAGTCGCGGTGTAGGTCGTCACATCATTCGCGCCATAGTTGTACACGGTGTTGGTGAAGGAAAACGATTGCGTCACCTGCGGCGCAACCAGCGTCGGCGCAAGCATTGTCGACGGCACGGCCGTTGTCTCTGATGCCTTCGTTGTTTCAACGTTTGTGATTGTATGACTCTCGAGCTTCGCCGTCTCGGTCTGGTCGTCAATCGAAAGCGACGCATCCTCTGACACGGTCGCCGTA
>Ga0268356_10739_pt1 | contig 74563 bp, 63 predicted proteins | sample BioMet10_FD_194415 | JGI IMG/M metagenome (GOLD analysis project Ga0268356, IMG submission 194415) | Sewage microbial communities from Oakland, California, United States - Biofuel 10 (PacBio Assembly) | ecosystem: Engineered > Wastewater > Sewage > Unclassified | place: USA: California | collected...
CACGGGTCTTCATACTCGACCTGCTCGACGTGGTCGACCTCTGGGTATCTCCTCCTCGACAATTCTCGTCATGCTGGTCGGCGGAATCGGCCACCGAGACTCTGCACGAGGCCCACGAGGCCACCCGCAATGGCCTCGATGTCGGGGGCCGGCTCGCCGCCACCGTTGTAGGCCCATTCGAGAATCCACACGGCGCTTGAGAGTGCACCAATGACGAGCACGTCGTCGGGGCAGACAAGCTGGATGTCGTAGCTGCGCTCGCCAATCTCCGACTACGACCGCTCGCGGTGTCACCAGCGATGTCGGTGCGGGCGAGTAGCTCCACGGCAAACATGCTCGAGAAGGTGAGCGACCTCGGTGTCATTGACGACATCGCCAAACTTCGGGGAAGAATCACCAAGGCAGACGTGGTTGGCAAGCTCGGGGCATGAGCCCCATGATGAGGGCGGTGCCCTCGACGTCATCGCTCGTCATGAGCGGCGCAGACTCCGGAATCTCGACGATCGCATCAAGGAACCTGGGGCCAACGGTGACCTTCTTGATATCCACAATCTGAGCCATGGGCAGGCTCCCCTTCGGTCGGGCCCATCACCGAGACGGGCGCACATATAGCTTTCCATATTGTAGTTGTTCTGACGAGATGGCACCTACGAGAGGCACCGACCGGGGAATGGGCTTTTCGTGAGGGGGCAGGCGTCCCCAGTTTCGACGCAGGCCCACGCGAACCCTACCCCTCCATGAGCTCCGTGCGGTTACCCTCCTCGGAGTCAGGCCCGGGCGCCGTTACGCGAATCGACCGCAGCCTGCGACCGTACACCGACTGCACGCAGAACTTGTAGCCGTCCTTCTCGAAGACGTCACCGTGACGAGGGAGCTTGTCCGCAAGCTCGAGCACGAAGCCGGCGATCGTCTCGTACTCCTCGCTGTCCTCGATGGGCCAGCCGAGCTCGATGGCGTCATCGATGGAGAAGAAGCGGCCGTCGACCACCCACTCGCGGTTGGAGAGCTGCGTGATGTAGCGGTTGTCGGGGTCGAACTCGTCTTCGATCTCGCCGACGACCTCCTCGACGATGTCCTTCGATCGTGATGACGCCCGCGGTGCCTCCGTACTCGTCCACCACGATGACCATCTGGTCATGCCTGCCCTTCATCTCGGAGAGCAGGGGGATGATGTCCTTGGTGTCGGGCACGTAGCTGGCGGCGCGCAGGTACTTGGTGATGGGCGCATTGCCGTCATGCTCATCCAGAATTGGGGTGATAAGATCCTTGATGTGCGCGATGCCCACCACGCGGTCAACGGACTCGTGGTAGATCGGCAGGCGCGAGTAGCCCGTCTTTCGCATGACATCGAGCGCCTCGGTAAGGGTGGAGTCGTCCTCCATGGCCGTCATGTCCACGCGCGGAATCATGACCTCGCGGGCGATGGTGTCACCGAGGTCGATGACGTCGTGAATCATCGACTTCTCCTCGTCGGAGAGGTCCTCGGAGTCGGTGACCATGTAGCGAATCTCGTCCTCGGAAACGTCCTGTCGATCGTCGATCCCCTTGATGCCCAGGAGTCTTGCCAGACCGTTCGCACTCGCGGACGTGAGCCAGACCAGCGGCTTTGCAAATGCCGCGAAGGCGGAGAGCGGTCCTACCACGTTTTTTCGAGACGGTCTCGGCGTCGGCCATGGCAATTCGCTTGGGCACGAGCTCGCCCACCACGATCGAGAAGTACGAGACGATCAGCGTGATGAGCACGGTGGCAAGGCCGTGGGCAAAGACGGCGTCCATGCCAAAGCCCGCAAGCCAGGTTCCGAGGGGCTCGGAGAGCGTGGTGGCGGCGAATGCGGACGAAAAGAACCCGACGAGCGTAATCGCCACCTGGATGGCAGCGAGAAAGTCACCAGGGCTTTCAATCATTCTGGCGACAACGGCGGCCTTCTTGTCGCCTTCCTCGGCGTCATGCTCCAAGAGCACCTGCCGGGCGGTGGAGAGGGCCATCTCCGACATGGAGAAGTACCCGTTGACGAGCGTGAGAAGCAGGGTCACAAGAATCGAGATGGCTATGTCCATGCGCGGCGGCGCAACCTCCTAGAACGGATGACAATAGGGAAAGTCTAGCAGGTCTTTTACCCATCGCGTGGCGTCATCGCATCATGACGGTCTCGCTATCCCACCTTCACCAACTCATAGCTGCGCATTCCCAGGCCAACACGCGCGGCCTGATCGAGCGTAGCCTGCCAGCTCGTGTTGGGGCTCATCGTGTGGATGTGGTCGCGAAGGTCTGGGTCGTCTGGCCGTGACGCCTCCTCGTCGGCGAGAAGCGAGCCCGGAATGGTCGGGGCGGCGTTGACCGCGTCCACGCAGGCCTGGTCAAGCGCCACGGGATCGAAGCTTGCAAAGAAGCCCACGTCAGGCACCATGGCAGAGTCGTTGAGGTCCCAACAGTCGCAGTTGGGGACCACATCGATGACGAGACTCACGTGAAACGTGGGGCGCCCCGCACACACGGCCGCGGCATACTCCGCCATGCGGCGGCCAAGGATCTCGGACGCCGCGGCGTCGTTGGCGATGATGGCATCCTGGTTGCACACGCCCATGCAGTGGCCGCAGCCGACGCAGGCGCTCTGGTCGATTGTCGCCAGGCGCGGTCTCTCGTCTCGATGACTGATGGCCCCATGCGCGCAGATGCTCGCGCATGCCATGCAGCCGATGCAGCGCTCGGGGTCAACGTGCGGGCGACCCGCCGCGTGCTGCTCCATCTTTCCCGCGCGACTACCGCAGCCCATGCCGATATTCTTTATGGCGCCCCCAAAGCCCGTCTGGTCGTGACCCTTGAAGTGCGTGAGCGAGACGACCACGTCGGCGTCCATGATGGCTCGCCCGACTTTGGCGCGCGTCACGTACTCCCCACCTGGCACGACGACTTCCACGTCGTCCGTGCCCTTGAGCCCGTCGGCGATTATCACCTGGCAACCGCAGGTCAGGGGATTAAAGCCGTTCTCAAACGCCGCGTCGAGATGGTCGACGGCGTTCTTGCGACCGCCCACGTAGAGCGTGTTGCAGTCCGTCAGGAAGGGTTTGCCTCCCGCCTCCCGCACGACGTCTGCCACGACCTTTGCGTAGGCCGGGCGGAGAAATGCGAGGTTGCCCGGCTCGCCGAGGTGCATCTTTATGGCCACGAACTTGTTCTCCAAGTCCATGTCCGCAAGGCCGGCGGCGCGAAGCAGACGTTCGAGCTTCTCCAGCCGGCTCACGCGTCCGTGCGTGCGCAGGTCGCACCAGTACACCTTCGAATCCTGCATGGGTCTTCTCCCCTCCCGCGGTCGCCAGTCCACGTACGTAAGTGCTCGCACGGACGGATTTCGCGTGAAAACCGTCCGTGCGATGCAGTTTTGGTGCACGAGGCGCGCGTGCGGATGGCATATGCGCGAAAACCGTCCGTGCGATACAAACCACCCCTGCGGAATCGCCCCTCGCTTCGCAACTACGCCTCGACGAGCATGCCAACCTGCTCCTTGACCTGCTCGATCATCTCCGAACCCGGCACCCAGTTGACGGCAAAGGCCTTGCCGACAGGTAGCTGGAAGCCCGTCTCCCTCCATGACCTTCTGCACGCCGTTGGGTCCGAGCGGCGCCCAGCCAAACGAGCCAAAGGCGAGACCCACGCGGTTGGCGTTCTTGGGCGAGAGCCCGCGCATGTACGTGAGGAAGGCCGCCACGGTGGGCAGCATCTGCGAGTTGAGCGTGGGCGACCCGATGCAGACGTACTTGCAGTCGAGGAAGACGTCCATGCAGTCCGAGACGTGATTGGTCTTGAGGTCCATGAGCTGGCACGGGATTTCTCTGGCGAGAAACGCGTCGACAAGGGCGTGGGCGATCTTGTCGGTGGAGTTCCACATGGAGTCGTAGACCACGACGGCCTTCTCCTCCACCCTGCCCGACGTGTAGACCGTCTCGTAGGCGTCGAGGATGTCGGCCACGTGAGAGCGCCATACGACGCCGTGGGCGGGGGCGATCATGTCAATGGCATCGGCACCAAGCCCGCGAACGGCCTTGATCGCGCCCTTGGCCTGCATCGCATAGGGCTGCACGATGTTGGCGTAGTACTTGCGCGCCTGCCTCATGACCTCGCCGAGGTCGTTCTCGTCATCAAACCGAGTCGAGCTGGCAAAGTGCTGGCCGAAGGCGTCGTTGGAGAAGAGGATCTTGTCATAGGCGTCATAGGTGACCATGTTGTCGGGCCAGTGGACCATGGGCGTCTGCACGAAGGCGAGCGTGCGCTTGCCGATGCAGAGCGTGTCTCCGGTCTTGACGCCGCGATAGCCCAGGTCGCCGTAGTGGGCAGTGAGCCCCCTCACACCCTGTGGGCCCGAGCAGTAGATCTCGCAGTTTGGCGCCATCTCCTTGATGGTGGGCACGTTGCCCGAGTGGTCCATCTCCACATGGTTGGCGATGAGGACATCGATCTTGGAAGGTCGACCACGCTCGAGATGCGGGCGAGAAACTCGTCCTTAAAGGTGATCTTGGCGGTGTCGATAAGCGTGACCTTCTCGTCCATGATGAGGTACGCGTTGTAGGTGATGCCGTCTTCGGTGGTATATCCATGGAAGCTGCGGGCGTTCCAATCGATTCCGCCGACCCAATATACGTCGGGCCTGAGCTGTACTGCAGTAAGCATATGAGCCTCCTTGCACGTGTACTAATGCCACAACAATGATAGCGATTTGAGACAATGCGAATCTTTGCGATTACCCCTTGAGAATACAGCACGGCATCGGGGCCGGAGCGAAGACCTCTCGAATACGGCGCGGTAGAAAAAGCGGGGCAGAAAGGACCGTAGTCCCTTCCGCCCCGCGCGCTCTCGTGAGCGCAGTGCGACTACTTCTGCCCGGCGGCGCGCCGCTCCTGGTACTCCTGTGCAAGCTTCTGCTGCACATCGTGGGGAACCTGCTCGTAGCCCGTCATCTCGAGCTCGAACTCTCCCGTGCCGCGAGAGAGCGAGCGCAGGCGGGTGGCGTAGTCGGCAACCTCGGCATACGGCACCGTGGCAGAGACCTTGGTCTCACCGACACCCGCCGCCTCCATGCCCTCGACGCGACCACGGCTGGCGGAGACATCACCCATGACAGAGCCGGCGTAGCTCTCGGGAACGGTGACCACGAGGTGCGCCATGGGCTCGAGCAAAACGGGCTCCGCCTGGTCGACGGCCTTCTGGAAGCCGATGCGCGCGGCGGTCTTGAAGGCCATCTCGTTGGAATCGACGGGGTGATAAGAGCCCTCGTAGACGGCGCACCTGATGTCGATCATCGGATAGCCGGCAAGGACGCCCTCGCGCATGATCTCCTGAATGCCCTTGTCGATGGCGGGGATGAAGCCGCGTGGGATGTGGCCGCCCACGACCTCGTCAACGAACTCGTAGCCGCTTCCGGGGTTGGGCTCGACGCGAAGCCAGCAGTCGCCGTACTGGCCGGCACCGCCGGTCTGCTTCTTGTGGCGACCCTGTGCCGAGGCGACGCGCCGGATGGTCTCGCGATAAGGAATGCGCAGCGCGACGGTATGCGCCGTGACGCCCACGCGATCCTCAAGGCGATCGAGAAGCACGGAGACCTGCGCCTCACCGATGGCCGAGATGACCGTCTGGCCGGTGTCCTCATCACGCTCGACCCTGAGGGTGGGGTCGGCATCGGCAGCCTTCTCGAGAAACGCGTACAGCTTGCCCTCGGTGCCACGCGTGTCGGGCTCGATGGCAATGCGATAGAGCGAGTTGGGGAAGCGGAAGGCGGCCGCCTCGACCTTGCCGGTGACGGAGAGGGTGTCCCCCGTCATGGCATCGAGCTTGGGCACGACGACGATGTCGCCAGCCGCCGCCGACGGAACCTCGTCGGTGTCACGGCCGGTCATGAGATAGATGTGGCTGAGGCGCTCGGCCTTGCGCGTGCGCGCGTTGATGAGCTCGATGCCCGTGGTGACGGTACCGGCCAGAACCTTGAGGAAGGAGAGGCGGCCGTTCTGCGGGTCGTTGAGGGACTTGAAGTCAAAGACCACGGGGCGGTCGTCGTCTGGGGAGATGTCGAGCTTCTCGCCGTTGACGAGCGGAATGCGGCCAAAGTCGGCCATCGTGGGGAACCAGGCCACGGCGGCGTCCATAAACGAGATGACACCCTCCTCGCGCACGCAGGAGCCCGCGAAGACGGGCACGAAGACGCGCGCGGCAAACGCCTTGCCGAGAAGACCCTCGAGCTCGTCCTGGGCGATGCCCTCGCCCTCGAGGTACTTCATCATGAGCTCGTCGTCGGCCTCTACGACCAGCTCGGTGAGCTGTGCGCGAGCCTCTTCGGCGGCGTCGGCGTATGCGGCGGGAACGTCCTCGACGATGACCTTGCCGTTCTCGAGGTGGCGGGCCTTCATGTGCACGACGTCGATGACCCCGCTGAAGTCGTCGCCCGCACCCATGGGGATGGTGACAGGCGCGAGGTTGTTGCCAAAGCGCTCCTGCAGCACCGCCATGGTCGTCTCGATGTCGGCGTCGGGACGATCGACGCGGTTGATAAAGATCGCGCGCGCCATAGAGAGGTTCTCGGAGGCATACCACAGACGGGTGGTGACCGTGCCCACGCTTCCGGAGGCGTCGACCATGAAGAGGGCGGTCTCGGAGACGCTCATGGCTGCGTAGGCGTCGCCCACGAAGTCGGGATAGCACGGTGCGTCGAGCACGTTGACGCGCGTTTCGTCCCAGACGATGGGGGCGATGGTGGTGGAGATGGAGAAGCCGCGCTCGCCCTCCTCGGTGTCGTAATCCAGCGTGGGCTTGGTGCCGGCGTGGCCTCCCAGCCTGGTGGTCTTGCCCGTCAGGTGGAGCATGGCCTCGGCCAGCATGGTCTTGCCCACGCCGCCTTGGCCCACAAGGACCACGTTCTTGACCTTCTCCGTGCCTTTTGCTGCCATGGTTCCTCCTCAAGCCGCATGCCATGGCGACGCCGCCGCAGTAGTTTGACGGCGAGTCACCGTGCCTTTGCTGGATCTTGCGCCAGGCGCCGGGCCCGAGCGCTTCATATCACCATACCCATACGGAGGTCCTGACACACGAGGGTATCGGGCAGCGACGTTGGAGGGGCCGTAGACGCGCTACTCGGCAAGAAGAAAACGAGCCGCAGGTAGATGGCCTGCGGCTCGTTTAGGATATGCTGTATGCAATTGCGTTAGCGACCGTTTGTCACGAGGGTCTTCTCGTTCTCCTCGTCCTCTGACGCGATCTTCTGGGCCTTGAGCTCGATCTTCTCGCAGGTCATCTGGTCGTCATAGACCTTCTTGCCGGTCGGATGCTCTTCGAGCCAAAGCTCCTTGGCCTTGGGCGCCCACTCCTTGGCGTACGGGGTGGTGCGCTCGCAAAGCTCCTCGGCCGTCTCGGGAGCGGAGTAGTCAGAGCTCTTTGCACCAGACTCCTTTACGATCTGGGGGAGAATGTAGGGGTTCTCGAGCATGGGGCAGGGCTGCAGCATATTGTCGTTCCAGGGGTAGTGAGAGCGATATGCCTGGAAGATGGGCTGGTGCAGGCAGTCGAGCCAGCTCATGTCGCGAATGTTGACGTTGGAGTAGTGAATGAAGACGCAGGGCTCCACGTCGCCGCGGGCGTTGATGTGGCAGTACGCGCGACCACCGGCGATGCAACCGCCCACGTACTCGCCGTCGTTCTGGAAGTCCATGGCAAAGATCGGCTTGCCGCCCTCGACGGCGCGGACCTCGCGGATGCGATGGTACATGTACTCGCGCTGCTCGATCGTAGGCATGAGGTCGGCACTACCGCCGTCGCCCACGGGCATGTAGTGGAAGTACCATGCGTAGCGGCAGCCCTTCTCGATAATCATGTCGATGAACTCGTCGGACGAGACGCGCTCCACGTTGTTGCGGGTATAGCAGGTGGACGTGCCATAGAACAGGCCGTACTTGTGCATGAGGTCGAACGCGTTCATGACCTCCTGGAACGAGCCTTCGCCGCGGCGGCCGTCGTTGACCGTAGGCTCGTAGGACTCGAGCGAAACGGAGAAGATAACGTTGCCGAGGCGCTGAACCTCCTGGCAGAACGGCTCGTCGACGAGGCTGGCGTTGGTGAAGATGTTGAAGAGGCTGTCATGGTGTGCCGCGGCAAGCCTGAGGATGTCGGCCTTGCGAACGAGCGGCTCGCCACCAGTGAGCATGAAGAGGTGCGTCCCCAGGGCCTCCGCCTCTGAAATGAGCTTGTCCATCTCGTCGTACGTGAGGTTGAGCCGGTTGCCGTACTCGGCGGCCCAGCAGCCCACGCAGTGCTTGTTGCAGGCGGACGTGGGGTCGAAAAGGATAATCCAGGGAACGTTGCACTGGTTCTTGTCGGCGTTCTCGGTCGTGTTGCGCAGCCCGCGGAAGGCGGCCTCGTAGCCGCCGTTGAGAATGGTGGTGCGCAAGACGTTGGGGTTGATCTCGTCGATCATGGAGAAGAGGTACTTCTCCCACTTTGATCCTGGGTAAAGGGCAGCTCTCATGCCGCGAGTTGCACCAGGGTTGGTGTCCTTGAGCAGCTTGCCCGCCATGTCGATAAACTTCATGACGTTCTTCTCGCGGTCGGGGCCCGAAACGGTCCTGAGGGCCTGGTCGAGCGCGATCTCGAATGCCTTGCGCTCTGCTGCGTGCGCGATTTTTGACTGCATCCTTCTTACCTCCCGTACATCAATGCGCGACTTGCCTTTTTGATGCTTATCTCACATTTTTTGAACTTTATTCAAATCTCTAACCTAGAACTATAGCCCTCGGCCTGCAGGTAGGCAAGTGATTTCTGACTTCGAGTCACAAAATTGCCCACGTATAGGTCAACTTACGACGTTTATTATACTAGCAAATCTAGTTTTAAATACCAGATTTAACCTGGAAAAGGTGACAGGTATCTTTTCCAGGTTTTTGCGAATGAAAGGGTGCGCCGGCACGCAGCAGCAACACGCGGGTGTCCTGCACACTCCCGAACGCAGGACACCTGTAGAAAAACCGGTCGAATGTACGACTCATCCAGCGAGCGTTCCGTCGAAGCCCCTCCGAGTCCGAGAAACCGCACATGGCAAATGTCCCTTATGGAGCTAGAAAAATAAAGTCGTACATTCGACCCCATTATCTGCAGGTCTCCGAAGCATGCTCATGGGCTCCCCTAAAACCTGGAAAAAGATACCTGTCACCTTTTCCAGGAACCTAGCTGGCGAGCATACCAAACATCAGGATGAGGGCCGTAATCACGCCCACGAGCGACTCGCCGCCGAGAAAGCCGGATGCAAGCGTCTGCCCGCCAGCGTTAACCCGCGCCCGCTCCTCTGGGGTCTTATCCTTGGCCCTGCGATCCACCGCAAGACGGACGAGAGCTCCCACGATAACGCCCGAGGACGTGGTAAACGGCAGGTACACGCCGAGCCCGAGGGTCATTATCGGCAGTCCCGCGATAGCACCCGCGGCACCCGCGATAACGCCGACGACAAAGGCGGGCACGTTGGGGATGCCTCCCGCCATCGTGGCCACGACGCTTGCCTGCGCCGCGACGAACATTCCGTTGCCGCCAAACTGGTCAGCGCCGTAGGTGGTCTTGAGAACCATGAGCATGCACGCCGCGACGACGGCGCCCACAAGGCCACCCACGACCATCCCCATGAACTGGTCATGGGGATCGGTGCCAAGCTCATCTCCCGCCTTGAGTCATTCATGACATCGCCGCCGATGCCACACGCCACGGCCACCACGGCGGCGGCGAGGAAGAGGCTCGCGGTAGTGACCTGGTGGAACAGGACCTGCAGGAGCAGGAGCACCATGACGCCGAAGAGCTCCATCGGGTTGACGCCCGTCGTTCCCGTGAGCCATCCGGAAAGGTAGGACGCAGAACCACGAGCCCGCAACGAGAATCACGCTGGGGAGAAGTCCGAGGCCTAGCAGCGTGGCGGCAATGGCAGCGGCAACCGCGGCGGATACGCCCACGAAGCTGCGGCTCGCGTGCAGCCGGCGCATCCGCTCACCTGCGTCGGACTCGGTGCCGGGCACGGTTTTCTCGCTGGAGGCAAGGCGCTTCAACCACGGGAAGAAGGCCCTTGACCACGATGCCTGCACCGACGCCGAACATAAGCCCAAGGCCCAGGCACTGGCGGAGGGCTGCGGCTTCTTCGATGGTGCAGACGCCCAGCGCGGGCAGACCAGCGCCGATGAGCAGGCTGCCGACGAGCGTTCCACCAAACCAGACGAGCGCGGGCACGACGCCGATCATAAAGCCCATGGAGAGCATCATGGGAGAGTTATAGATGCCGAGGGTTACTCCGGGAACGGCAGTCGTGAGGCCGAGATACTGAGGTAGTATACCAAACACGTCCCTGAGCAGCGCGTATATGGCAGAGAAGCCCATGCCGCCAAAGAGGAGCCTGCCGCCCTTTCCGCCCGTGTCAGACGTGGCCCTCAGCGTCTCGGCCGCGGAGACGCCGATGGGATAGGCCAGACGCTGCTCGCGAATAAAATATGGCTGGAGCATGGCGCAGGCGGCGAGGCCGAGGACGGTACCAGCTAGCGATGCGGCGAGCACCTGGACGAGTGAGACGTCAGCCCCACCGAGCATCCAAAGGCCGGGAATGGTGAAGGCGAGGCCACCCGCGACCATGGACCCCGCGCTCATGGCGGCATGGCAGACGTTGGCCTCGTGAAGGTTATGGCCGCCCATCAGGCGCAACGCCCCCACGCTCGCAAGCGCGGCAAAGACGATGGGCCAGGGGAGCGCGCCCAGGCGCAGCGCGATGAAGAGCGAGCTTGCGGTGAGAACCGCCGATCCAAGCGCGCCGATAACAAGCGAGCGTATCGTCAGGGCGCGGTTGGAATCGACCGTGTGGCTGGACTCGGATGTCATGGGGGAACCTCTCTGTGTTTTGTTTCTGCTGACCTGAGGGGCCATTCCCCTCTGGTCAGGTTCGTACGTATCTGTGCGGCATTGTACACACTCGGCTTTGGTACGGTGCGGTGTATTCTAATATGAGATGAAAGGAGCTCCATGGGATATCGCACTTACACGTGCCCAATCGCTTACGCCTGCGGCGGCTGTGAGCTGCTCGCCGTTCCCTACCCCGTCCAGCTCGAACGCAAGCAGGCCCAGGTCAAAGAGCTTCTCGGCGAGGCCGTCGAGAAGGATGGCGGCGTCGTAGAGCAGATTCGCGGCATGGAGGAGCCCGTCGCCTACCGACTCAAGGCCGCCACGCCCTTCACGCCGGGCAAGGGCGGACACGTGAGGTGCGGGTTCTACGCCTCGGGCACGCACCACATCGTGCCCTGCGAGAAGTGTCTCGTGGAGGATCCTCGCGCACGCCGCATACTCAACGCCGTGGCCCGTGTCGCCGAGCATCTCCACGTAAGCGCCTATGACGAGGACAAGGGCAAGGGAGTGCTGCGCAACGCCGTGGTGCGGCTCGGCTACGCAAGCGATGACGTACTTCTCGTCATCGTAACCAACGGGTCCGAACTCCCCCCATCTCGAACGCTTCGTATCCGAGCTTCGCGAGCAGTGCCCCGAGCTCACGAGCGTGGTGCAGAACGTCAACACGCGACGCACCAACGCCATTCTCGGCAGGCTCAACAAGACCCTCTATGGCCCGGGCAACATGCATGACCAGCTGCTAGGCTGCACGTTTGAGATCGGGCCCTCGAGCTTCTACCAAACCAACCCCGCACAGACCGAAGTGCTGTACCAGCTGGCAATCGATGGCGCAAGGCTCACCTCCGGACAGCGGATGCTCGATGCCTACTGCGGGACTGGCACCATCGGAATCTGTGCCGCCTCACACGTAGACGACCTGCATGTTGTTGGCGTGGAGCAGGTGAGCGACGCCGTGGCGTGCGCCAGACGAAACGCACGGGCAAACGACCTGGGCGAGCGCTGCCGCTTCCTGCGCTCCGATGCCACCGACTACATGGATGCGGCCGTTCGCCTGGCCAGCCCCACCGACCGCTTTGACGTGGTGATCATGGATCCGCCACGCAGCGGCTCGACACCAAAGTTCCTCGCGGGCATCACGCGCCTGGGGCCGTCGCGCATCGCATATGTCTCGTGCAACGTGTCCACGCAGGCGCGCGACATCACGATACTGCGCGACTACGGCTATCGGCTCGAGCGCGTAACGCCCGTGGACATGTTCCCGCACACCAAGCACGTGGAAAGCGTCGCCATTCTCACAAGGGAGACACGATGAGCAACGAGGGGCGCGACAAGCGCGGAGGCAGGCCGGGAGACGCGAAGAAGCGCGGACACGCGGGCAGGCCCGTCGATAAGAAGCGCGGACGCGATGGCAAGCCGGCCGGTAAGAAGCGCGGCGGAAAATCCGCCACGACACGGCCGGTCGACAAGCGCAGACAACAGAAACCCAAGCCTGAGCCACCAGAGTATGCCTTCGGGCTCTATCCGCTCGACGGCATCGAGGGCCGCGGCATACACGTGGGCTTTGGCGACACGCGCGAACAGGTCGTGGCCACGCTGGCACACGATCGCGCTGCCGGCACGCCCGTGGCAGGCGACGAGGGCACGTCGCTCTTCTTCTATCGCGGCGAGCTCGTGGTGAGCTTCGCGCCAGACGACACCGTGGAGCTCATCGAGTTCGTGGGGAGCTATCACGGCCACCTGCGTCCCATGCTCGGCGGCATGGACCTCGCGCGCGTGGACGCCGACTGGGTCATGCGCAAGCTCTCGTCGAGAATCGGGTCGCTCGACTCGTCAGGCGAGCCCTACGAGTACGTCTTCCTGCGTGCGGAGGTCTGCCTCTACCGAGAGAGCTCTCCCGATGACTTTGCCGACATGGCGGACGAGAAGGCCTTCGCCGACGATCGCGAGCGGCGCGAGGAGGAGCTCATGGCGACGCGATGGGCCACGGTGGGCATCGGCCGAAAGGGCTTCTTCGACGAGTAGCTCGCCCGTCGCAAGAACCTCCCGAGGATGCACTACTCGTCGATAACCACCTTGCGACCGACCACGCGCACGCGTCCCTTGGCCAGGAGCTGCACCACATCGGGATAGAGCGCGTGCTCGATCTCGTGTATGTGGGTCTCGAGCTCGCTTACGTCCCAGCCCTCCCCCACCGCAAGCGACCGCTGGGCGATGATGGGACCGCAGTCGTAGCTGTTATCGGCAAAGTGCACCGTCACGCCCGTAACCTTGGCTCCGTAGTCAAAGGCGTCCTGGATGGCATGTGCACCCTTGAAGCTGGGGAGCAGCGCGGGATGGATGTTGACCACGCGGTTGGGAAACGCAGCCAGGATCGGGCCGTGCACCATACGCATATAACCCGCCATGATCACGTAGTCCACGCCATATCTTTGCAGCTCGGCGGCAATTATTTCATCGGCCGTCTCGGGGTCGGCGTAAATCTCCCTGGAAAGCGTGAGGGTCTGGATGCCGGCAGCCTCGGCGCGCTTGAGCCCATAGGCGTCCGCGCGGGACGAGACCACGAGCGCAATCCGCGCATCGAGCGTGCCCTCGGCAATGCGGTCGATGAGCGCCTGCAGGTTGGTGCCGCCGCCCGAGATGAGAACGCCGAGCGTGGTGCTCATCGATAGGTCACCTTGCCCTCGCCAGAAACGCACTCACCCATGATAAACGGCGAGAAACCCTGGTCGGCAAGCTTCTCGCAGACCTCGTCCACGTCATCGGGGTCACAGATGATGCTCATGCCCACGCCCATGTTGAAGGTCTTGTACGCCTCGTCAGACGTGAGGCCCGCAGCCTTCACGCAGTAGTCGATAACGGGCGGCACGTCCCATGCGGGACCCTCGTCACCGCCGCGATCGACCACGGCGTCGACATCAGCCGGCAGCGCGCGGTTGAGGTTCTCGGTGATGCCGCCGCCGGTGATGTGGGCCATGGCATGGATGGGGGCACCATCCCTGAGCGCGGCCACGAGACCCCCTGCATAGATAGTGGTGGGGCGCATGAGGGCATCAGCAAGGCTTTCGCCGCCGAGCTCCTCGAGCGGTCGCTCGAGCTCCTCCACGGTCTTGCCCTCGATGGCGACCTTGCGCACGAGGGAGTATCCGTTGGAGTGAATGCCGCTCGAGGGCAGGCCGAGAATAACGTCACCCACGCGCACCTTGTCGGGACCAATCATCTTGGGACGGTCGACGACGCCGACCACGAAGCCGGCAAGGTCGTAGTCATCGGGGTTCATGACGCCGGGGTGCTCCGCCATCTCGCCGCCCACGAGCGCACAGCCGGACTTGCGGCAGCCCTCGGCAATGCCCTTCACGATCTGGGCGACGTGCTCGGCGCGAAGCTTGCCAATGGCAACGTAGTCGAGAAAGAACAGCGGCTCCGCACCGATGGGTACCACGTCGTCGACGCACATGGCGACAAGGTCCTCGCCCACGGTGTCGTGGCGGTCGAGCAGCTGCGCGAGGGCGAGCTTGGTACCCACGCCATCGGTGCCCGACACGAGAATCGGATCTTCCATGTCCTTGAAAGCCTTCACCGAGAAGCACGAACCAAAGCCACCAAGACCCCCGATGACCTCGGGACGGTTTGTCTCGGCAACTGCAGCCTTGATGGCGTCGACGGCGCGGGCGCCTTCGTCGACGTCCACTCCGGCATCAGCGTAGGTCACGTGCTTTGACTGGTCTACCATGCTGTTTCCTTTCTCAGGAGCGCCCGAGGGGGAAGTCGTCCCCTCTCGCGGGTCTACTCCTCTCCCAGTATCTCTTCCAACGACATCTGAGAGCCGGGCGAGGCGGGCTCCAGATTATTGGGCTCATAGCCCGGCAGGAACTTGTCCTCATAGAACGACCGCGGAATTCGCACGGGATACTCCCCGGTAAAGCATGCCGTACAGTACCCACCTTCGGGAACGCTCGCAAGAAGACCCTCTGTGGAGAGGAAGCCCAGCGAGTCGGCCCCGATGTAGTCCCTGATCTCCTCGAGCGACATGTTGGCAGCGATGAGCTGGTCTTGATTTGCCGTGTCGATACCGTAGAAGCAAGGCCACTTGACCATGGGACTCGCGCTGCGCACGTGTACCTCGGCAGCGCCGGCGTTCTTGAGCATCTGGACGATCTGCTTGGACGTGGTCCCCCTCACGATGGAGTCATCCACCATGACCAGTCGCTTGCCTGCCACCGCATCGGGCAGGGCGTTGAGCTTAAGCCGCACGCCCATGCTGCGCAGCTCCTGCGTGGGCTGGATGAAGGTGCGCGCAACATAGCGGTTCTTGATGAGGCCCGTGCCAAAGGGAATGCCCAGCTCGGCGGCAAACCCCTCTGCCGCAGGTGCGCCGGAGTCCGGAACGGGAATCACGAGATCGGCGTCGACGGGCGTCTCACGGGCGAGTTGCCGGCCCATGCGGTGTCGCATGAGGTAGAACGACGAGCCATCCTTCACGCTGTCAGGTCGCGAGAAGTACACGTGCTCAAAGATGCAGTCACGACGCGAGGACGCGGGCATCCCCTGCTCGGAGATGAGACCGTCATCAGAGATGCGTACGATCTCGCCAGGCGCCACGTCACGCACGTAGGTGGCCCCCACGATGTCGAACGCGCAGGTCTCGCTGGCCACGACCCACTCGCCGTCGTCGAGCTTGCCCAGCACGAGCGGACGGATGCCGTGTGGGTCACGGAAGGCGTAGAGGGCGTTATCGCGGATGAGCACCATGGCATAGCCGCCCTCGAGCATGCGCATGGTGTGCGCGATACCCGTACGCAGGTGATGACCACGCTGGGTGAAGTAGCCGATAAGCTTTGCGGCAACCTCGGAGTCCGTGTTGGACCGGAAGGGAATGCCCATCTCGATGAGCTCGTGTCGCAGGGAGTCAAAGTTAACGAGCGTCCCGTTGTGTGCGAGGGCGATGATCACGTCATTGATCGCGGAGAGGTGCGGCTGGGCGGACTCCCAGCCCTTGGCGCCGGCGGTGCCGTAGCGACAGTGCCCGATGGCGACCTTGCCGGGCATGGCGGTGAGGTCGGCATCGGTGAACACCTGCGTTACGAGACCAAGATCCTTGCGCACGAGCACGGTGTGTCCGTCACCCACGGCGATGCCCGCAGACTCCTGGCCGCGGTGCTGCAGCGCCCGAAGCGCGAAGTAGGTCATGCGCGCCACGTCACGGTCGGGCGCCCACACGCCGAAGACACCGCACTCGTCGTGGAGCTTGTCGTCTGCCATCTGATCCGTCATCTACTCGCTCGTCTCGGTGGAGGAGGCGGCGCTTACCACGGTGCCGCTCTCGTCGGTGGTCGTATTGGCAGTCGTGTCGGTAGTCGTGCCAGCCTCTGACTTGGGCACGCACACCAGAATCGTGCGACCGTAGCCGTCAATATAGTTGCAGGTGCAGAACGTGAGCACGTGATTGGTGCCCGAGATGACCTGCGCGGCATCTGACCTGCTCGTCACTGCCGTGGAAAGCAGGCTGGAGAGATAAGAGCGGAAATCGTCGGTCGAGGAGAAGTTAAACTGTCGCACGTTGGTGTCGTTCTCGTTCGTGTAGTACACGAAGAGCGGCTCCAGCTCGTAGGTGCCCGTCTCGGTGACGTACCAGACAGTGGATACGCTGTCGAACATCTCCTGGTTGTCCATGTCAGCTATCGGCTTGAACATGGCGCCGTTTCTCAGGTGGTGGCCATAGATGATCGTCTGCTGATCGACGAGCCCCGGCGCCGTGTTCTGGTAGTCCAAGAACACCTGGCCGCCCAGCGAGTAGTTTCCCTCGGCATTGGTGTGCAGGTAGTAGTCGTTGTCAGATGCCTGGTACACGGGGAAGCTCACCACGGTGCCTGGAATCTGAACCCAGCCGACCACGTCGTCGTTTATGGCCTTGAGGGAAGCCCAGTCCACGACAGGCGCGCTGTTGCCCGCGTCGTCAACGGTGGCATATGCCGCAAGCTTCTCGTTCTCGGCATCTTGGTCGGCATACTGCTTCTGCGAATAGAGCCACATGCCCCCCGCCACGGCGATAAGAACGATTCCCACGACAAAGAGAACCGTGGACACCACGCGAGCACGCCGCTTACGCGGATCGCGCGAGCGCTTCCCAGAGAGGTCGTAGGGGTCTGTCTCCCTATAGTGGCTGGCACCCGACCTGTGGTCTTTCTTGTGACGCCCCCCACCCTCGCCTTGGCCGTCGCTGCTCATGATGGGCACGAAGCCGCTGGTGTCGCCGAGCGAGGTCGCCGCCGAGGGCTTGGGAGCCCTCGTCGAGTCAGCATCATCCGAGTCGGGGCCGACCGAGAAGTGCCTTCCTGAGTTCTCTGCCATGCTTGTTCCTCCAGTGCGACCGCACACGACGGACTGCGGGGCTAGTTCTCGGCCATCTCCTGCTTAAGTGCGACGATTCTTGCGCGGTACTCGGGCATGGTGGCTCCGAGAATTTGAGTGGCATAGATGGCCGCGTTCTTCGCGCCGCCGATTGCCACGCAGGCCACGGGAACGCCAGAGGGCATCTGCACCATGGAGAGCAGGGAGTCCATCCCGCCGAGGTCGCTCGTCTTCATGGGCACGCCCACGACGGGCAGCGGGGTGTAGGCGGCCACGACTCCACCGAGGTGCGCGGCCTTGCCTGCTGCGGCGATGATGACCTTGATGCCGCGGTCGGCCGCCGAAGAGGCCCACTCGTGGACCTTGGCGGGCGCGCGATGCGCGGAGGCAACGACGAGCTCGTAGGGAACGCCCAGCACGTCGAGCTCTGCGGTGCAGGCTTCCATGGCGGGCATATCAGACTTGGATCCCATAATGATTCCAACCAGCGGCATATCGGCCATGCGTCCTCCAAACACTACCCTGTGCATACCCGTCTAGTATACGTGCAACAGGCGGGGTGAACCTACGTACAGGTCGTTGCCATGACGTAAAAAGCGAGAGTGACGAGACGGCGCCGTGCGCGTCCTACGTTAGCCAGAAGTTGCAGATAACGACGTTATTATCGACATCGAGTCTTAGATAGTGTCGTTATCTGCAACTTCTGGCTAACGGGAGGTCTGTACAGCGCCCAAAGGGTCTCAACGAGGCCCTAGCTGTGTTACGCGACGGCAACCAGTTCCTCTGGACTTTGTGTTATCCGCCATATGGGTCTATCCTTGCGCGCAACGTTGGTCCATCAGTCCACGTAAGGAGACACCACCATGAGCAATCCAGCAGACATCTATCTATACAAGCGAGAAGGGGCATATATCCCGCGCGTCGCAGCCGTGCACGACCTCTGCGGCTACGGCAAGTGCTCCCTCGGCGTGGCCATTCCGGTGCTTTCGGCCGCCGGGTGCGACGTGTGCTCCGTACCCACCTCGCTCTTCTCGGCACACACCCGCTTCCCCAAGTTCTACATGCATGACACCACCGACATGCTCTCCGACTATCTTGACGCCTGGGTCGAGGAGGGCATCGAGCTCGACGCCATCTACTCCGGCTTCCTTGGCGCTCCCGAGCAGGTGGCGAGCATCCAGCGCCTCTACCGCGAGCACCCCACGGCCCTTCGCATCGTCGACCCCGTCATGGGCGACGGTGGGGCGATGTACCCCACGTACACGCAGGAGCTCTGCGACGAGATGAAGTCGCTCGCCAACGGCGCCGACATCCTCACGCCCAACCTCACCGAGGCGCACATCATCACGGGCCTCGAGTACCGCGGCCAGAACATCGACGACGTGTTCGTGAACGAGAACATCCAGGCACTTCTCGCCATGGGCGCCAGGGTCGTCGTGCTCAAGGGCATCGTCCGTGGTGACGGCCTCATCCGCAACTATATCGCCGGCAAGGATATCGAGACGACCGAGGTCACCTCGGAGCTGCTTCCGTACATGCTGCACGGCACTGGCGACCTCTATACGTCGGCGCTGCTCGGGGCTGTCATGTGCGGACGTAGTCTGCTCGAGGCTGTGAAATTTGCCGGCTCGTTCGTCATCGACGCCATGCGCGTCACGCGCGAGCAGCCCGACTACGAAGTTCGCGGCGTGAGCTTTGAGAGCGTTCTCGGAGAGATTGCCGCGCTTCTCAAGTAACGTTGCTGGCGAAAAGCATACCGAGGCGCCATTTTTGCCCGACGGCGCACATTGTTCGGAACGAGAAAGGCGGTCGCCCCCTGGGGGACGACCGCCTTAGCAAAAATACGTGATCAGGCTAGCGTTACTTCTCGTTCTTCCGCTTAGCCAAGGTACCTGCGACAATGGCTATCGCGCCAGCCGCGAGAACCGCCAGGGCACCTATTCCAGCGACGTCACCGGTGTCGGGCACCTTGACGATCGCCTTCTTGGTATAGGTGTTGGTGAAGGTGGCTGCCTGGTCTCCTCCGTCACACGTGCTGTTCGTGACCGTAAGCTGTCCATCGACGTCTTCGACCGTAACCCTGTAGGTATGGACTGTCGTGTCGTAGGTAATGCCATCCTCGCTACCCGCGACCTCCTTCACCTGGTAGGTGTAGGTGCCCGCCTTTGTGATGCCATCGATGGAGAAGGTGATGGTCCCGTCGGCCGCATTCTTGGCCTCGGACAGAACGTTTCCGCTGGCATCGAGGAGCTGGAAGGTAAACTCACCGTCAGCGAGCGTACGGCCCTTAAGAACCTTGGTGGCATTGATATTGAAGCCGCTGGGGTTCGGTACATAGGTGTTGGTGAACACCGCATCACTCGCGCCGGTAACGTCTGCCACCAGGGAGCCCTTGAGGTTATCCGTCACGACCACGGTGATGTCGTGGCTGGACGTATCGTAAGTAACGCCCGTCTCAGAGCCGCCGACCTCGACGATCTTGTAGGTATAGGTACCGGCCGCGTCATAGGTGATCGCGTCGAAGGTGATAGAGCCATCGGCGGCGTTCTTAGCCTCGGATACGACGTTCCCGTCAGCATCCATAAGCTGGAAGGTGAACTCACCCTCCGTCAGGGTCTTGCCCTCGAGGCGCTTGACTGCACCTAGGGTAACCTCGGTCGGACTTGCAGCATAGGCGTTGGTAAAGGTGATGCTTTCCCTGGAGCCGTCTATGGTCCATGCAACGCTCATGGTGCCGTTACCATTGTCGGTTACCTGGGCGGTTACGGTGTGTGTGGTGGCGTCATAGGTCATGCCGCCAGCCGTACCGGCCTCCTCGGAGAGGGTGTAGGTGTAGGTTCCTGGCTTGGCGAACGTGAGATCGGTCATCGTGACGGCTCCATCGGCGGCGTTGGTGCCGGTGGCAACTGTCTTGTTGTCAGCATCCTTCATGGAGAAGGTGAACTCGCCGGCAACCTGGTCCCGGCCAGCAAGGTCCTTGGTGATGGTCACGTCATCGGTCACGCTGGGGTCATTGGGTGCGACACTATATATATTGGTGAACTTAAAGAAGGCGGGGTCGCTCGAGGTCGCGGTGAGCACACCCTTCCCGTTATCGGTCACCGTAATCGAGAAGAACTTGTTGGAGCTGTCGTTGGTAACACCAGACACGCTCCCGCTCTCGGTGACGGTGTAGTCGAACGTCTTGGTCCGAGACCCATCCTCAGCAGGCTCGACACCCTCGAGGTCATCGGCGGTAAAGCAATCGAGCCAAAGTTCACGTTGCCGCTGGCATCATTGGTGGCAGTAGTGGTTGTGCAAAGCTTGTCGCCAGCGAGGGTGAAGGTGTACTTTCCGGTGATGTCCGGGGCGCTCAGCCCTTCGTCGGCCGAAAGGACCTTAGTGCCGGCAACGTTGATAGTAGCCTCGTTGGTCGCGTACGCGTTCTCGAAGGTGACCTTGCTCCCACCGTCGGGATACGTGACCTTCGGCACCAGGTTGCCCGCACCATCGTCGGTGAGGGTCACTTTGATGGTCTGCGCCGAGGTCGTGGCGGTGATGCCGCGATCGGCCAGGCCATCGGTTTTCTCGGTGACGGTGTAGGTGTAGGCGTAGGTCCCATCGGTGTTCTTGACTGCGAGGCCATCCGCGACAGCGGATTTCACGGATGCGGTGGTGTACTCAATGCCAGTGAAGTTGATGGTGCCATCAACGGTGTTGGTACCAGTGGCAACCGTAGCGCCCGAAGCGTCAGCGACCTTGAAGGAGAACTCGCCCGCAGACATGCTCTGACCAGTCAGGGTCTTGGTTCCATTGATGGAAACAGAGCCGTTGCCACCAAGCTCACCAGAGGCAGAGTAGCTGTTGCCAAAGCTGACCGTATCGGCCGCAACGCCGTCGACGGTAGTGTTTACCGCGAGCGTTCCGTCACCGTTGTCGGTCACGGCGATCTTAACGATATGAGAGGCGGTGTCATAGGTGTAGCCGCCGACTCCACCGCTTGCCTCGGAGACGGCGTAGCTGTAGGTCTTATCAACGTCAGCATGCGTGAACTCGAGATTACTCAGGAACTGAGAAACCGCGGTGCTGCCATCGCTGGCAGCTCCGGAGCCGATGGTCCAGCTCGTCGAGGTCTGCCCGGCCTTGGCGGCGGAGGCGTTGTCGGCAGCGCTCACGTTGAAGGTGAACTGGCCCGCAGTCATGTCGTGTCCAGTCAGCATCTTGCTGATGGTAACGGTGGCATATGCGGGGCTGACATCGTAGACGTTGGTGAAGGTCGTGCTCCCAGAGATGGAGGTGACGGCAGCGGCGAGCTTGCCCGCACCATCATCGGTCACGGTGACGGTAACGGTGCGCGGAGCCGTGTCGTAAGCAACGCCACCCTCACTGCCCGCATCCTCGACGACCGTGTAGGTGTAGACGCCGGCCTTGTCGTACGCAATTGAACCGAAGTCGACGGTGCCGCCCTGCTCGCTGACCGTCGCGGTGTTGCTCGTGGGCATCGGGGCGCCATCGGAGCCCGTCAGCATGAAGGTGAAGCTGTCGTTATTCCAGTCGCGACCGGTAAGTTGCTTGGTCAGACCGAAGGCGGGTCTTGGTGTCGAGGGTCGTTGGCGAGGCAACGTAGGCGTTGGTGAAGGTCGGGTTGTTGCCCTGAACACTTGCGACAAGCTGGCTGTCGTCGTTCTTTGTGACAGTCACCGTAATGTCGTGAGATGAGGTGTCATAGGTCCAGCCCTCATCGGTCTTCGTAGTGGTCTCTGTGGCGGCAAACGTGTAGGTACCCTCAGCATAGAAGGTAATGGCGCCGAAGTTGACCGCCTCAGTCGTACCCGCGGCAATACCGTCGGAGGTCGTGGCGACAAGGGCACCGTCGGCGACACTCACCTCGCCATCGACGATGGCCTGCTGCGTGCTGGCATCAGGTGTGAGACCGAAACTGAAGGCCTCAATGGCATCATGCCCAGTGACTTCCTTGGTCACGCCGAGCGCAGAGTCACCGGAGAGAGTCACTGAGTCGAACGCATTGGTGTAGCCGACGGCATATGCGAGGTTGTTCTGCGCGATGGTACCGGTGGCCGTTGGTGCAGTGCTCGTGGCGTCACCACCGTTGTTGGTGATAGCAGAGACAGTGTAGCCAGCGGGAACGTTAGTCTCGGTGATGCTGTAGGTGGAGCCCTTTGCCAGCTTATCGAAATATATCTTCTCGCCAGCCTTGATCTTGACGGTGACCGTCGAACCGCTGGTAGCGGTATAGCTCCCCGACTCGGTAGTCGCGCCAGACACTCGGCTGCCGTCGGTGACAGCCACACCGGCAGCATCAACGACGGAGAAGCGTACGTTGGAGCCGTTCGGATCGGTAACCTCTACGTTGTAGGTAAAGAGCTGGTTCGCGTCAGCACTTTCGTCTGAACTGTTGTCGGTAACGGACTTCGTGATCGTGAGCGTACTCTTGCGGGTGTTGGTGCCCGTAAGGACGCCGTCACCTCCGCCATAGTTGAGCACACCATTAACAAGCATCGGGTGTTCCGTGTCAGAGCTGAACTCGTAGTAGTCGGTAGAACCCGTGGTCTCGCTGAGGGTGTAGTCGTGGCCCTTCTCGAGCGTCGTTCCCGTCTTGTCCACGATGCCAGGGACGATGGCGACCGAGGTCGTCCAGTTGTTACCCTCGTTCAGCGTGACGGTCTTATCACTTGGCACGCCATCGATGTAGAGCGCAAGGGTGACGGAGGCGCCCTCAGTGGCGCTACCGCCGATCCATGCCTTCTTGATGGTCGCCGAGGTGGTCTTCAAATCCATGCCAGTGGGATTTTCGGCCTCGGTGGTCCCAGAGACGTCCATGGTCCCAGTCCAAACCTTGGTGCTTGAACCAAAGATGTAGGTATAGCCATCCGTACCCGTAATGGAGCCATCGGAATTGAGCGTCCCGCCCGGCTTCACGCTGGTGGTTTTAGTAAGCACCTGCGTATAGCTTAGCTTGTTGGAGGTGTTGGTCTTGAGTAAGTAGGAGTAGGTGCCGTCACCGTTGTCGGTGCGCGCGTACTGGTCCAGGTCCACATCGGCCCAGCTTATGGTACCGTTCTGGAGGCCGGCGACCGTGTCGTACGCCTCCTGGCTCGGCCAGACCCTGAAACTCAGGGTGTAGGTCACGCCGTTGGCAAGCAGGCTGTCACCCATATCCCAAGTAACGGTTGAGCCGTCAAACGTAGCCTTGGGACCATCGTACGCAGCACCATCGGAGCGGGTGTAGGTGAACCCGGCAGCACCTCCCGTGGCGAGGTCAGCGTTCACGGACGTCTGCATCGTGAGCCCATCGGTAATTGTCGCGTTCTTGTATAAACTGGAGGCGGTAACCTTGCCAATGATGTTGGCAAGGGCGGCGTTGATTCCAGCTGCGTCGACGGCACTGTGGTAGTTGTCAGCGCCGGCGCCACTCTGAGTGGCAAGGTTCTTCATTTTGGTGACATCGCCGAAGACGCCAATGGAGTAGAGCGTCTTACCGCTATTCACGATGTTCGTCGCCTGAGCGAGCGCATATGAATAGCAGTAGCCGCCGGTGTCTGAGCTCCCGGTACCGTAATAGTACTTACCATTTTCGGGACCCGCGCTGAGTATCACCGCTTACTTGCGTAAGCCGGTAGGTGGGATCACCGTCGGAGACGAAAACTATGTAGGTGTCGGCGTCATCACGGGTCTGGACGGCGTTGGCCGTCTTGAGCGCATCCTCCCAGTTGGTGCCACCCTTGATCTGAGCAGCGCTCACATAGCCCTGGAATGTGCTCAGGCTGTCGGTCCACGTAGTCGCGGGGTTCGCGGTGTTGGCAAAGGTCACGAGGGAGAGGCGCACCTCGGCGTTGACTCCAGACGCGGTGTTGCTAGCCAGGAGCTGTTTTGCCAAGTTGTTGACGGCATCCCGTGCGACATCCATGCGGGTCTCGTAGCCCGCTACATAGTAGCGTGTCCCCGTGTATGTCTGCGATTTGCCGCTCGAGTCCTGGTAGGAGTATCTCCTGTAGTACGTGCTGTAGGTGAGCGCGACGTACGTGCCGTCCACCAGCCCATAGGAACTGTTCTGATAGTCGGTCGACGAGGACGGCAAGGCAACGTACTTACGTACATCATCCTCGTAGTAGCGTGTCCCCGTGTATGTCTGCGATTTGCCGCTCGAGTCCTGGTAGGAGTATCTCCTGTAGTACGTGCTGTAGGTGAGCGCGACGTACGCGCCGTCTACCAGCCCATAGGAACTGTTCTGATAGTCGGGTCGACGAGGACGGCAAGGCAACGTACTCCTGCACGTTGTCGTTCATGGAGCTGGATGTGTCCAGCACCACGATAACGTCAGCTTTGCCAGAAGATGCGCTTGATTTGCCCGTCACGCTGAGGCTCATTGTGTATGTACCATCACCGTTAGATGTTAGCGTCTTGCTGTAGTCGGGGGCCGTGGCCGCCGCATCATTAGCGAACGCCGTACAAACGCCCGGACCCATGGCTATGCCAATCGCCGAGACAACCACGGCAAGACTGACTAGAGTCCTCTTAATCCATTCGCATCGTTTCATCTATAGCTCCAAATTCTTCTTCTTCAGGTCAGAGAGCCCACACAGATATTCACGGACCTGAATACATGGCTATTCTCAAGAAGAACCAGGGCACCCGACAATGTCGTGTGCTCTGGTTCGGCTGCGGTTCAAGTGAAGCACGTTATTTTTTCTTCGTACTACTATATGTGGCTCTCGCTGCACCCTTTTCTGACTACGCAGGGAAACCGCGTAAGATACATAACGTATCCACTAGAGCTATATCACTGATATGTACTGGTAAAGAGAGACATTTATATGCCATTGCGTTCGGGAAGCCATACGACGACAAGTGCGCCCCCCTCAATTTGAGGGGGGCGCACTATTACCTACCCAGGGGAGGCCGTCGCACCACGCGTTGCTACTGGGCGGATGTGCTACTGCTCGAAGTCGAGTCCGAGCTACTCGACGAGTCTGACGTGGAGGTTGAGCTGTCAAGCCCCAGGATCTTTACCGGGGTAAACGACGTTGTCACAGAGTCGTGCAGCTGCTCCGCAAGCTCGTCGGAGACGCCTGTGATGGTGCAGGAGAAGCTTACGCCAGAGGACGACTGAGTCTTCGTCCAGACGAACGTCATCACCGCGGTGACGTCTCCCGTCGGCTTGAGGAAACCAAAGAGCTGGGACTTCTCAAACTTCCCATTTGAGTCCATATGCGCGTTGACGTGATAGATGACCGTGTTGATGCTGGGGTTAAGCAGGGCGTTGACAGAAAGCGCCGACGCTTGAATCTGCGAGCCGGCAAAGCACTCGAGCACGTCGGAGGAGGTCGTATCGATGACGGTGACCTCGACGCGACCGGTGTTCTCATCGGCCTCTTGCACGGAGAAGTCCTCGGGGAACTGCGTGAAGCCGTTACCCCCACTCGACACCACCCTGAAGCGCTGATGCCACGGTACGAACGTTGACGTTCGAGGAGAGGTCGGCCGTGTTGGCGCGACGGGCGAGGCCGCAGGACACCTGCGCGAGGACGACGACCACGAGGAAGATGATGACGACCCCGATGGCCGTCTTGGTCATCACCTTGCCCACGTTGGAACCAGACGGGTCCTCGCCGGCGAGCGGGTCGATGGCAACGGCGGCGTCACCCTCCTGGCGACGCATGCGCTGCTGCCGTGCAATGTCTTCGTTGACGTGGCCCGTCTCATCGAGCTTTGCGAACAGCTCCTCGGCCTCGTCACCTGACAGTGCGTTGGTCTGCCTGCGGGCAAACTCGCGCTTATCCTTAGCCATGCATCTCTTCCCGTCGATAAACGTCCAAGGCAAATCAATCTCGGTCAAGTATACGCATTCCGGTGATGGCAGCTCGTGGTCACCCTCTCTGCCACGCCTCGTCCACCGATCCGTGCAGGAAAACAACCTTCCGGCACGTTCGCCGATGCCTCCAGGGCGTACGTCTACTTGTCGTCGGCGGACTCGTTCTCTAGGTAGGGCGCGAGTCTGTGTGACACCCGCGTCGCAGATGAGCGCACCCACCACCGTCTTGGCGTCCTCTATGCGACCGTCGAGGACCGCATCCACGAGGTCGGTGAGCTCGACAAGGTCTACGTTGATGAACTCATCGGCATCAGGGCTCGACTTGGAGAACGCGATGCCCGTCGCCATGTATATATGGATGAGCTCGTCGCAGAAGCCGTCGGAGGTGGCGATGGTGGTGAGGAATGCCATGCGCTCGGCGACCATTCCCGTCTCCTCGAGAAGCTCTCTATGGGCGCACTCGAGCGGGTCTTCCCCCGGGTCGAGCTTGCCCGCAGGAATCTCGACCGTCACGCGATCAAGCGCCGTGCGGTACTGACGCACCAGGCAGATGCGTCCGTCCTCGGTGAGGGCGACGACGGCCACTGCACCCGGGTGACGCACCACGTCGCGAATGGCGTTGCGTCCGTCAGGGAGGATCACGCGGAGTCGGTCGACATTGAAGATGCGCCCGGTCCAGACGACGTCCTCCGACTGAGGCGCCTCGGCAAGCGAGGCGTCGCGGGGGTCGTCATTGCCAAGCACGAGCCCGCGCCTGACGGGGGCCCCGGACTCATGGCCCTGTGACCTGCGGTCTCCATCGTAGGTAAAGGCCTCGGCCGACTCGCGCATGTCGTTGACGGCCGACTCAAACTCGTCGTGCATGACCACGGGCTTACCGGCAACGGGCTCTCTTGGGGTTATCTGGTTATGGTTGGCCACGGATGATCGCTTCCCTCTCACACCTACATGTCCGCACGAGTCTTGGTGGCCTTGAGGCCGATGTCGGTACGGCAGGTCTTGCCGTCGAACTCGATGAGATCGCAGGCGGCGTATGCCTGGGCGCGCGCGGCCTCGAACGTGGGGGCAACGGCGGTGACGTCAAGCACGCGGCCACCGTTGGTCACGATGTCTCCGTCGGCATCGATGGCGGTGCCGGCATGATACACGGTCACGCCCTCGAGCTTCTCGGCCCTGTCGATGCCCGAGATGACCTTGCCCTTCTCGTAGCTGCCCCGGATAGCCGGCGCTGGTGAGAACCACGGACACCGCGCAGTCATCCTCCCAGGCAAGCTCCGCCTGGTCGAGCTCGCCGGCATCGATCTTGAGGAAGACGTCGAGAAGGTCGCCCTTCATGCGCGGGAGCACGACCTGGGTCTCTGGGTCACCGAAGCGGGCGTTGAACTCGAGGACCTTGGGGCCTTCCTCGGTGAGCATGAATCCGCCGTAGAGACATCCCTTGTACTCGATGCCGTTGGTCGCAAGCTGCGCCACGACGCGCCTCTCCACGTCGACCATGACGTCATGCTCGGCCTGCGTGAGGAAGGGCACGGGGCTGTACACGCCCATGCCGCCCGTGTTGGGCCCCTTGTCGCCGTCGAGGGCGCGCTTGTGATCTTGCGACGTGGCCAGAGGAACGAGGGTCTTTCCGTCGGTGAGGGCGAGCATCGAGCACTCGGGGCCGGCAAGCGTCTCCTCGACCATCACGGTGCTGCCCGCATCGCCAAAGTCGTTGAAGCAGGCGTGCACGCCGGCAAGCGCCTCCTCGGTGGTCTTGGCCACGATGACGCCTTTGCCTGCGGCGAGGCCATCGGCCTTGATCACGAGCGGACCGGCGGTGCGGGTAACGTAGTCGGCACACTCCTGCTCGCTGGTAAAGGAGCGATAGGCGGCCGTGGGCACCCCGGCGCGCGCCATGACCTGCTTGGCGAACTTCTTCGAGCCCTCCATCTGGGCTGCGGCGGCAACCGGTCCAAACACAGGGATGCCCGCAGCATGCACGGCGTCGGCAACACCCTCGACGAGCGGGGCCTCGGGGCCGATCACCACAAGGCCGATGTTGTGCTCGCGGGCAAAGCTTGCCACGTCGACGGGAGAGCCCTGGTCGACATCGGCCTTCTCGGCGATCTTTAGCATTCCGCCGTTTCCTGGCGAGACCCACAGCCTTCCGGCACGCGGCGACTCCGCAAGCCTGGCGAGAGTCGCATGCTCGCGTCCACCGGAACCGAGTAGCAGGATGTCCACTTTTTCAGAGACGCTCATGGGTAACCTCCTCGAGACCGAGTCCTAGTCGGTCATTCCATCCAATGCAAGGCCCTTGCAGGCGCCGATGGCAAAGCCGTCGAGAAGCGCCTGGGGGACAATGGCGATGCCAACCGCCCCAACACCCGCATAGACCGCGACGCAGGGGTTTGCGCGCCTGACGCAGAGACGCCTTGACTCGAACTCGTTCGTGTCAAGGTTCTTCTCGAGCTGGGCGATGGCGCGACCGGCCCCCGTATCCACCTCCACGTAACAGAGCGGACCCTCGGCTCGAGACATGGCGCTCATGGCATGTGCAATCCTGCCGGTGAGGTCGGTGAGGTCAGAGGAGCGCACCACCTCGCTCAGCGCACCATGTGCGAGCGTGAAGAGGCCGCGCTCTCCTGCCAGGCGAATGCGCAGGTTGTCGGCGTGACCGAGAATGCTCGTGCGACCACGGCGGACGCGGCGCACGGGACGCGCGGCCGGCGTGGGGACAAAGAGCAACCGAACGCCATGGGCAAGGATGCGTGCCGCGTCAACGGCCTCGTCGAACGAGGCCCCACACTCGCGCGCTTCGGCGACGCCGGCAACCACGATGCCCGAAGCAACGGAACCCGACTCCGAATCGACCACCACAACGTGCGTCTCGTCCGAAACTCTCTCGGCGGCGGCGCGCGCCGCGTCGACGACGCCCGAGACGGCAGCCGTAACATGAATGGAGATGATGGCCCCATAGCCCTGTGACGCGAGGTCGCGATAGAGGGCGGTGAGCTCGTCCGCGCTCGGAGCGGTCGCCACGAACTTGAAATGACCGTCCGAAAGGGCAGCATAGGCGGCCTTGACGTCGAGGTCGGTGAGCTGCTCGGGGCCCAGACCGGCCGTCTCGACATGAAACATCGCGGGTACGACCCCAAGTCGCTCGAGAGCCCCGAGCGATAGGTCGCATCCGCTGTCACAGACGATTGCGTAGGCCTTCTCGGCCGTTGACCCCTGAGCCACGGACCCTACTTCCAGAACCTGTCGATGGTCTGCTCACGATCTGGGCCGACCGTGATGATCGAGGCACGCACGCCGGCGAGCTGCTCGAGGAAGTCGATGTAGTCCTTGGCCTCGCGCGGCAGCTTATAAAAGTCGCGGACGTCGGAGATGTCGCACTTCCAGCCGGGAAGGGTCTCGTAGACGGGCTTGGCGTGATAGAAGACGCTCTGGTGCTCCGGGACGGTCTTGTAGGTCACGCCGTCGCACTCGTAGGCGACGCAGACCTTGATCTCGTCGAGGCAGCCGAGAACGTCGAGCTTGGTAATCGCCAGATCGGTGAGGCCATTTACGCGCGCGGCGTAGTTGACGACAACCGAGTCGTACCAGCCGCAGCGACGCTTACGGCCCGTGGTCACACCGTACTCGTGGCCCACCTCGCCCAGAAGGGAGCCCGTCTCGTCGAAGAGCTCCGTGGGGAACGGACCGGAGCCGACGCGGGTGAGATAGGCCTTGGCGACGCCGAGGACGCGCTTTATCTGGGTGGGACCCACGCCCGAGCCAGTGACCGCGCCACCCGCGGTGCAGCTGGAGGAGGTCACGAACGGATAGGTACCGTGATCGATGTCAAGCATCGTGGCCTGGGCACCCTCAAAGAGGATGTTCTTGCCCGCCTCGAGCTGCTCGTTGAGAAAGAGCGAGCTCTCCACGATGTACGGACGGATGCGCTCTGCCATGGGGAGGTAGGTCTCGCAGATCTGGTCCACCGTATAGGCGGGCATCTCGTAGACCTTCTCGAGGATCGGGTTGGTATAGGCGAGGGCGGCGTCGAGCTTCTCGCGGAAGATCTTCTCGTCGAGCATGTCCTGGATGCGCAGGCCGGTACGGTTCATCTTGTCCATGTAGGTGGGACCCACGCCGCGCTTGGTGGTGCCGATGAGGTTTTTGCCGAGCTTCTTCTCGTGGGCGCCGTCAAGGTCCTTGTGATAAGGCATGACGATGTGCGCGTTTCCGGAGATCTTGAGCGCGGCGCAGGAGATGCCCTGCTGCTCGAGGACATCGATCTCGGAGAGAAGGACCTCGGGGTCGACGATGCAGCCGTTACCGATCACGGGATAGGTGCCCTTGTACATGACGCCGGAAGGAACCTGGTGGAGCGCCAGCTTATGACCGTTGGCGATGACGGTGTGACCTGCGTTGGCACCGCCGGCATAGCGGCAGACAACGTCGAAGTCACCCGAGATGAGGTCGGTGACCTTGCCCTTGCCCTCGTCGCCCCACTGAGTTCCCACGAGCACTGTTGCCGACATAGACATCCCTCTCGAAATGTGTGAGCAGATATGTGAGCTTCGGCCAACGGCCGAACAAACAAAGTATACGGCACGAGCCGCGTGGCGTTGGCGGCTTACGAGACCCCCACATGGGACAAAGTCCTCTTACTCGCAGCCGTACCCCTAGTCATCATAGCGGCTGTCGACCTCGACGAACTTCGTGGAGCCCGCGAGGAAGGTGAGGGGCACCTCGCCAAGCGCACCGGAGCGGTTCTTGGCAATGATGAAGTTGGTCACATTGGGGTCGGGTCGGTCGTCGCGGGCGGCTTCGTCCTCGGTCATCGAGCGGTCGAGAAGGATGACGATGTCGGCGTCCTGCTCGATGGAACCCGACTCGCGCAGGTCTGAGAGCTGGGGCTTCTGGCCCTTTCTGTCGGCGACCTGGCGGTTGAGCTGCGACAGGGCGATGACGGGCACACCGAGGTCCTTGGACATGATCTTGATGCCTCGCGACATCTCGGAGACCTCCGTGGCGCGGCTGTCGGAGCGGCGCTGGCCCTCGGGCGGCGAGAGAAGCTGGAGGTAGTCCACGATGACGCAGCCCATGCCCTTGTCATGAAGCATGCGGCGAGCCTTTGCCCTGATCTCGGTCACCGTGGTGCCAGGGGTGTCGTCGATCATGATGTCGAGGCTCGAGAGTTGGTTTGTCGCCTCGAGGATGTCGCCCCATTGGTCCTTGCGAATGCGCGCGGAGCGAATCTCCTTCAACCCGATGTGCGCCTGGGCGGCGAGCAGCCTCTGAGCGATCTCGACCTTGCTCATCTCAAGCGAGAAGAACGCGACCGAGGCGCCCGCAGCCGCAGCGTTGACGGCGAGGTTGAGCGCGAACGACGTCTTGCCGACTCCGGGTCGGGCGCCGATGACCACCATCTGACCAGGTCGCAGACCAAGAAGGTGCTCGTCGATTCTGGGAAAGCCCGTGCTCACGCCGAGCGTCACGTCTCCGCGAGCGCTCATCTCCCCCAGCTCGAGGTAGAGCTGGCCCATGATCTCCTCGATGGACTGCTCGGACTTCTGCACGTCCCGGTTGGTTACGTCGAGAAGGAGCTTCTCGGCCTTGTCGACAACCTCCTTGGTGTCCTCGGGGGCGTCGTAGGCGAGCGCGGTGATCTGCGCGGAGGCCTGAATCATCTTGCGCAGCGTGGTGTCGCGGTGGAGCATCTCCACGTGCCGACGCCAACCGGCCAGCGCGAGCGAGTTGTTGCCAAGATCGAGGAGGTACGTCCGGCCGCCGACACGATCAAGCTCGCCAGCGCTCTTGAGATAGTCGGCGAGCGATATCGTGTCGATGGGAAGGTTCTTGTCGAACATCTCGCGCATGGCGATGTATATCTTGGCGTTGCTCGGCAGATAGAAGTCCTGGGAGCCAAGGTCGATGAGGCACTCCTGGAGGGCCTCCTGCGAAATCATCATCGCGGAGAGGACGGAGGACTCCGCCTCCGGGTCCTGCGGCATCGCCTTGCTGACCGTCTCGGTCATACGCGTTGGGTTGATGTCATAGACATCCTCGGACATTATCCCTCCTGGTTGTTTCGTCAGTGATTTGTGGGGGCATACTACCTCAATTCGAGGCGTGCGCAAGGGTCTTTTTTTGGCCGAAAAGTCCCTTCGACACCGATTGTTGATAGGTATTTAGCCTGAGCGGGGCATATGCGGGTTTTCAACGTTTTCAACAAAATTCTGAGTGGTATGTCCCCGTTGGGTCGCGCCCCTTTTTATCGTAACGACGCTTTATTCATTACTATTCGCATGCTCAATGCGACTATTCAAAGCACCATCCGTTGTGTTCTTTATATTTGCTGGTCAGAGAGTTGTTTTGATGCAATATAACCGAAAAACCCTGCAGGCTGCTGTGCCCGCAGGGTTTTGCTCGCGTAAAGATCGGCGGCCTCTCGACCCCTTGGCCTGCAAGTCGCTGACCTGCGGGAATTGTTGAAATCCCCAGCTCAACCAACCTGCTGGTCGAAAAGTCCCGGAAGCTACTCGGCGACCTCGGTCGCCTCGGCGGTCGCAACGGTCTCGGGCTCGGCGGTGACGCCGACGAGGACGTTGATCGCAGCGGTGACGTCGCGATAGAGCTCGATGGACACGGGGTGGGAACCGATGGTCTTGATGGTCGCCCCACGGCCGATACGCTTCTTGTCGATCTCGACGCCAAGCTCAGACTTGATGGCCTCGACGATCTGGGTGGAGGTGACGGAGCCAAAGAGCTGGCCCTCGTCGCCGATCTTTGCGTCGACGGTCACGTTCTTGCCGTCGAGCGCCGCCTTGGTGGCCTCGGCATCGGCAATGCGCTGAGCTTCGCGCATCTCGATGCTGTGACGACGCTCCTCGAGCTGCTTGATGTTGCTTGGGGTGGCGGGGGTAGCAATCTTGTTGGGGAACAGGAAGTTCTCCGCAAAACCCTGGGCGACGTCAACGATGTCGCCCTCTCCGCCCTTACCCCGAAGCTCACCCAAGAGGATGACTTTCATGGGAAACTCCTTCGGTCAGTCGGCATGAGCCGACTATTACTTACTTCTGATTCGATGCGTCTTGGACGGTGACCTTCTTGCCCCTCGGAAGGTGCCTGAAGTTGCGCCACACGTCCACGAGCCCGACGATGGTCATGATGTAGAACTGCAATTCGAGAAAAATCGCAAGCAGCGTGAGAAAAGCCACCGCAAAGGGGCCCATCCTCTTCTGACGGAAGAGCCACGAGAGCACTGCCAGACCCTGAGCTGCAAAGATAAGCCTTGAGACCATCACTGCATTCAGCGACACCTGCGACACGAGCCCCGTGGTAGATGAGATCACGCTTCCCAGCGAAAGCCCCAGAAGGCTCGCGACGAGCAGCACGACGGTCCAGAGCGGAGCGTCGAAGCCGGCAAGGTGCGGCAGAAGGTCCTGAGGCAGGCGAAGCCCTCTCGCGGCCGTCTGGACACCAATCCACGCGACGCAGAATTCTCCGAGGCCCATGACCACATAGCTTATGGGCCAGAGGTTCTTGAACGCCGAAAGCACGGTGTTCACCTGGGCCATGGTGTCCACAGGGAGGTCGGCAAGCGACGCCTGGTAGCTCGCCACGATTGCCTCGGCGATTTCAGGAATGGTCGTGTTGCTCATCCAGGCCCACGACGGCATCGCAGCCGATAAGGGCAAGCGACAGAACCGCAACCGTAATGATACCGACACCCGTGCTCATGGACTGCTTGGTAACGAGCCGTGCGACCGCAACGCTCGCGATGCAGGCCACGAGGGCCTCGAGCGGCGTGGTGTACCCAAAGACGAACGAGACGGCCAGTGCCGGCACGATCGAGAAGACCGCGCTGAGCACAAGCTCCTTGGCTCCTCTGCCGCGCACGGCGAGGAAGGTTCCGTAGGAGACCGCCGCGCACGCGACAATGGGAAGCAGACCCGCCGCAACGCCGCCAAGGGCGCAGCTTAGGTACCCCTTCCATGCCGCGACGTCATTCCCGCTCGACATGTCGGGACCCACGGGGACGATTCCGCCGCCCGCATCTCTCGCATCATCGCGCGGAGCCGTACCGCCCATGCCGCCGGGGCTGGGCGGGGTGCCGTTGTCGCTGTGTCCGTTACCTAGCATTGCGAGCTCTCTCGTTACTGCAGCTCTTACCCACGGCTACGGCCGCCGCGGCTGGAGACCACGGGGACGGTGTAGGGCAGGAGAGCCATCTCGCGGGCGCGCTTGATCGCGTTCGCTATGTCGTGCTGATGCTGCGTGCAGGCGCCAGTGACGCGGCGCGGCTTGATCTTGCCGCGATCGGTCATATACTTGCGGAGAAGCTGGACATCTTTGTAGTCGATGTACTCGGTATTCTCCTTGCAGAACTGGCAGTACTTGCGACGCGGCTGGCGCTGAAAATCTTGTTTCTGCTGAGCCATGTCATGTTGCCTTTCTGTTGGTGGCACGCATGCCACCCCTTACGATTCCTAGAACGGGATGTCCTCGTCGTAGACGTCAGCCGACGGCGGGTTCTGGACGGGACTCTGGGAGTACTGCGGGGCCGGCGCCGGAGCGGAGTACGACGGAGCGGACTGGCCGCCCGCCTGGGGCTGGCCGTACTGCTGGCCGCCGCCCTGCTGGTTCCTCGAGGAGAGGAACTCGACCTCGTCGACGACGACCTCGAGCTTGGAGCGCTTGCCCCCGTCCTTCGACTCCCAGGTGCTGTAGCGGAGCTTGCCCTCGATGGCGACCTTCGCTCCCTTGGAGAGGAAGCGACTGAGCGGTTCTGCACGCGCGCCGAAGACGACGCAGTCGACGAAGTTGGGAACGTCCTCCCACTCGCCCGACTGCTGGTTGCGACGACGATCGTTGACGGCGACCCCGAACGAAAGAATCTGGGTGCCGCTAGCAGTGGAACGGAGCTCGGGATCCCTCGTGAGGTTGCCCGAAATGTTCACTCTGTTGATGCTCATCTGGCTCACTACCTCTCATTGGCAGGCACCTGACCTGTCCTTCCATGTCTAATCCTTGACCTCACGGCACACGACCATGTGACGCTTGACAGCGTCATTGATGCGCAGGACTCGATCGAGCTCCGCGATCTGCGTGGGATCTGCATGGAAGTTGATAAGGGTGTAGTCACCCTCATTGATCTTGTCGATATCGTAGGCCAGCTTGCGCCTGCCCCAATTCTCGACGTTGTCGACCGTGCCGCCCTCGATAGCGACCTCGATGCGCTTCATGACGGCGGCTCGAGTGGCCTCGTCAGACGCGGGATCGACAAAGTACAGCAATTCATAAGCCTTCATGTGGTTCACCTCCTCTGGGCTAGTGGCTCCGGGACGTGAAGGGTGCACCCGGAGCAGGAAAGGTTCGGTCGAGTATCATAGCATATGAAGTCCCGAACTAGAAACGGCGACGACACCTTCACCCTTCCCCCACGCGGTCTTGGGAGAAGCGTAGGACACACGTCTGACACCAAGCTGACGGGTAGCTTCTGGTTATCTGACGCGGGTTGGTAGGGTTACCAGCTCAGAACGCTTTTTCGCTCGCGCCGACAATCGGAGGGATATCGCGGGCGCCATGCAATCCACATGACACCCGCACCTGGAAACGTCCTATGCGCCGTCGCCACCCTGACGAGGCCCGGGCTGCTGCGCTTGCTGGGGCTGGGGTGCCACTGGCTGGTCGCGAGAGTCCACGACAAATGGGGGCAGCGGGTCCTTCTCGCCTCTCCAGGAGGCTACGTCAAACTGTCGAATCCACAATGCATACGCGGTCTGCCCCAGAAGAGACATTACGGCGGCACCAATGTTGTCAATGACAAGAGCCGCTACGAGAGCAGGGCCCATCGCGCAGAGAAACTGCATGACGACCTGGGCGATCTGCGCATAGTACAGTTGCGTGGGCATGCCCGACGCATTGGCTCCGAGCAGTTGCATCGAGTACACGAGCGAGCCGAGGGAGGTCGCAAAACCAGCGGTGCAGACGAGAAGCGTCGCAAGGCCAAAGACGAGGCATGCGATTACGTTCATGCCGAGAATCCTGAAGAGTCCGGCAACGTCATGCGTTGCCATCTGCCAAACGACACGAACGTTGAGGCCGGCAGCGATCTTCTGGTAGATAGTTGCCCTCAGCATGGCAACGGGCACCATCATGTTAAGAAATATCGAGAAGATGCACCATACAAAATATAGCGTCCACCCTGCCATCGGAATCCTACGTAGAAGATATGCGATAAGCGAAGTGAAGAACACCCATACGAACGCCACGACAAAGCCCCGCCAGCCGCTACCGATGCACTCGCCCACGCGGACGCCATGCTGCTTGGGAGCCGAGCTCACTCCCCATGCGGTCAGGCGAGCCCACTCGAGCGCATAGCCAAGCAGGGCAAGCGGGCCGGCAATGGGTACGAGAATGGCCACCGCCAGCACGAGGACGGGCTTGATCCAACCCTTGTCCCTCGTAAGTAGTGCCCACGACCTCGAGAAGTACCTATCCCTCTGAAAACCCTCGACGTTGACGTCACCTGCCATGTCGTCCTCCTTTGAGCGAAACCCCAAACGCAAAGCATACTATGTCGCCCTTTGGCTATGCGCCAAGAAGCGCGGCGCGAATTTCTTCGACTTGACGAGTGGCGCGCCTGACCTGGCCGCGCGCCTCTCCGATCTTGGACTGTACCAGCCAGTCAGCAACAAGTCCGTCAAAGAAGTAATCCGCAAAATGGAGGAAGTCATCGACCTCCACGCGCGTGGCGATAAACCCCTCGACGTCACCCAGCTCTCTTGCGAACGTCTGGAGTGCACGACGCGCCTGCTCCAGGTCATCGTTCGCATCGTTGATCTTGCTGTGCTTAACTGCGGTGGCGATGAGTGCTCCGCCGAGGATGTCAAACAACCCCCAGCTGTTAGCACTTCCCAGGTCATCATCAGCGCGATGCAGACAGGCAAGCGCCTCGTCGGCCGCAGCGACGGCTTCGCTTATCTCTTTCCGCCTGCGAAGACTACTCATCCCCGCATCCTCTCTCTGTTGGGAAGCGTGCGACTGACCCCATGATACCCATAGCGCGCACCGTTCACGCGTCCTGTCATTTTTCCTCGCTGCGGACGACGGCGGAGAGATCTGCAGAAAAACGAGTCGAATGGACGGGTGCATACTCGCATTCGCTCATGAGACATAACGATTCCTGCGATTTTATAACCCTAGGCAGGCGGTATTGGCCATGCTTGCTAGAGCAGTCGACCATTCGGCCTGTTTTTCTGCAGGTGCCCATGAAACCGCTGCCGTAGGTGACGTCCCCACGCAACAGCGCATAAAGAAGGCCGGCCCGCTATCGCGAACCGACCCAAAGTCTCAAATGGCGGAGGAGGAGGGATTCGAACCCTCGTAGCCCCGAGGGGCTAAACGGTTTTCGAGACCGCCGCATTCAACCACTCTGCCACCCCTCCGTGGGGTGCGAAAGCGGCGCCCTCGCGGGCGCCGCAGAATCTACTGGCGGAGAGTCTGGGATTTGAACCCAGGATACGCTTTAGACGTATACACGATTTCCAATCGTGCTCCTTCGGCCACTCGGACAACTCTCCCTGTAAATGCGAAAGAAAGTATACATGAGTTCGAACGCCTCCGCACGGAGACAGAAAAATTGCATGCTACCGCGGAGCGACGGTGGCGAGCCCGCCACTGTGCCCGTGTTACGATTGGGCGGCCGCCACGAGCGCCCAGCTCAATCACATCGTTATCATACCGAGGAAGCCGCATGGACATCTTCTTCACAGCCGCAGGTCCCGAGGCCACCGCCGTTTCGCTGCCCGTATGGATTGAGCTTGCCACCGTGGTCGTGGGCTCGATCGCAGGGGTTCTCGTCAGCTACTGGCGCAAGCTCGACCTCGTGGGGTTTGTGGGACTCGCACTCATCTGCGGTCTCGGCGGCGGACTCATCCGCGACATCATCATGCAGCAGGGCGGGGTCTACATGCTGCAGTCCCCCTACGCCATCCCCGCGAGCGTAGCCACGGGCATTGTGGGCTTTCTCTTTCCGATGCCATTCGAGCGGTGGCAGAGCGTCATCGCGTGGTTTGACATCCTAGGCGTGGGGCTCTTCTCCGTGCTGGGAACAGACAAGGCCATCATCTTCGACCTCATCCCCATGGCCGCGATTCTCATGGGAACCATCACCGGCATCGGTGGCGGCATGCTGCGAGACGTCTTCTTGGGCGAGGTCCCTCACATCTTCAGAAGGGACAACCTCTACGCCATCTGCGCCGTCGCCGGCGCAGGCGCATACTACGTCCTCGTGGTCTATGCACACCTCGGCAAGCCCTGGGCAGCCGTCATCTGCGTTGCGCTCACGGTCTGGACGCGGCGCATGTCTCTCAAGCACAACATCCTCTCGCCCGCCGACGTGGACCTCACCCCCTCTATTGTGGGCTCGGTCAGGAAGGCGGCGCAGCGGGCAAGAAAAGTCCGACGCTCCCCCGAGGGAAGCGCCGGAGATGAGAGTCCCCGCTAGGAACGGGCCCTGCTCAGATAGTGACCCCTACTTGTTGACCATGCCGTTGCGGACGGCCCACTTGCGGCGGTCGGTCTCGGACAGGATGCGCTTGCGCATGCGGATGTTCTTGGGCGTGACCTCAACGAACTCGTCGTCCATGATGTACTCGAGGGCCTCCTCGAGCGTGAAGGTACGGGGGGGCGTGAGTTGCACGGAGACGTCGGCGGTAGAGGAACGCTGGTTACCGAGGCTCTTCGTGCGCGCGATATTAACGACCATGTCGCCGGGCTTTGATCGCTCGCCCACGAGCATGCCCTCGTAGCACTTGATACCTGGTCCCACGAAGAGCGAACCGCGATCCTGGAGCGCGCCCAGCGCATATGCGACGGCCTTATCGGTGCTCATCGAGATCATCGCACCGTTCTGGCGATTGCCGATGTCACCCGCAAATGGACCGTACTCGAGGAAGGTGTGGTAGAAGACGGCCTCACCGTGCGTGACGTTGAGGATTCGGTTCTTAAGGCCCATGATGCCGCGCGTGGGAATCTTGAACTCGAGATGGGTCTGGGTGACACCCGTGTCCATGCTGCTCATGGTGCCACCAGCGTTGCCAAAGACCTCGATGACCTTGCCGGAGTACTCGCTCGAGCACTCTACCACGGCCTGTTCGATCGGCTCGAGGCGATGGCCGTCGGGACCCTTCTTGAAGAGAACCCTCGGGCGGCCCACCTGAAACTCGAAGCCCTCGCGACGCATGTCCTCCATGAGAACCGACAGGTGTAGGATGCCGCGTCCGGCGACCTCGATTCCCGTCTTGTCGGGAAGCTCCTCGATGCGCATGGTCACGTTGTTCTCGCGCTCCTGCATCAGGCGCTCCTTGAGCTGCCTGCCTCCCACGACGTCACCATCTTGTCCAACGAGCGGCGAGGTGGAAGCCTCGAAGACGACGGAAAGCGTAGGGGGATCAATCTCGATGGGCTCGAGCTCGACGGGATTTTCTGGGTCGGTGTAGACGTCGCCGATGTCGGTCGAGTCCACGCCCACCACGGCGCCGATGTCTCCGGACTCGACCTCCGTGCACTCCTTGCGGCCCAGGTAGTCAAACGTGAAGAGCTGCTTGACCTGGCTCATGGCACGGGAGCCGTCGTTCTTGACCACGAGGATCTTGTCGCCCTGATGGATGGTGCCCGAGTACACACGGCCGATGCCGATGCGGCCCACGTAGCTTGAGTGGTCCACGGTCACGCACTGCATGGCGAGCGGGCCGGACGGGTCGACCTCGGGTGCGGGCAGGCCGTCGACGATCATGTCGAGAAGCGGGAACATGTCGTCGTTGTCGTCATCGGGCGAGAGGCGCGAGAAGCCGTTGACCGCCGAGGCAAACACCACGTGCTCCATGGCAAACTCAAGCTGGTCGTCGGAGGCGCCGAGATCCATCATCAGGTCAAGCGACTCGTTGACCACCTCCTCCGGACGGGCGCCCTCGCGATCGATCTTGTTCACGCAGATCATGATCTGCAGGCCGCCGTCGATGGCGTGGTGCAGAACGAAGCGCGTCTGGGGCATGGGACCCTCGGCGGCGTCAACGAGAAGAACTGCGCCGTCGGCCATTCTGAGCACGCGCTCGACCTCGCCGCCGAAGTCAGCGTGGCCAGGGGTGTCGATGACGTTGATCTTGATGCCTCGGTATTCGATTGAGATGTTCTTGGCCAGAATGGTGATGCCGCGCTCGCGCTCCTGGTCGTTGGAGTCGAGCACGCGCTCCTGGACCTGCTGGTTCTCGCGGAAGGCGTCTGTGGCCTTGAGCATCTGGTCTACGAGGGTGGTCTTGCCGTGGTCGACATGGGCGATGATGGCGATGTTTCTTATGTTCTCCTGACGCATGTGTCCCTCTCGTTCGAATTGCGCATGTCGGACGCACGTCACGTCCGCTCATCTGTGCCTTGGTTTTTCCTTCGGTACTTTACTGCACGTACGGCCTGCGCAAACGTGCGCATGCTTGTCATCGCAGCATCTACAGCAGCGACTTCATCTCGCCGGCCGGAGCGGGGTCGCTCCATCGGAACTTGTCACGTCGCCCCTTGCCCTCTACGAACGAGTAGGCGGAGTAGCTCGTGTAGCCGCGTTCACCAAACTCGAGGATAAGCGCGTCGCGATAGGCGCCCCCCTCACCCTCGACGGCGCCCTCATACGTAAGTGCGTAGCGCACGGGCGCACCGAGCCTCGTCTCTGGATCGCCGTCCTCGTGGTCAAGCGAGCGGACCTTTGCGCGAGCGCCCTCAAGACACTCCTCGGGGCCATCGTCAGAGAACACGTACGGGGCGACGACACCCGCGGCGTCCTCCACGACGAGCAGGACGTTGATGTCCTTGCCTTCTGCGAGCATGTCAAAGGCGTCGCCCATGAGCGTGGAGGAGAGCTCGTCGAGCTCGGGGGACACCCCCTGCTTTCGCTGACCTTCGTCTTGTGCCATGAGCGCGCCTCCCCTCCGCCACCGTATCCAGACGATGGTACACCGTCCACGGGTGTCACGGCGGCGCCACGGCGGCATACGCCCGCACTTCTCGCGGAATCTGCGTGCAAATCTGTTTTTGTCCAAGAGGTCGAGCACTTCTGCAATCATGGTCTGGTCGTCAGACGGCGACGCCAGCGATATGGAGCCAGTCTTGAGCCTGCTTCTCCCCGTCATATATATAACCTTCGTGAGCTTGGGCCTGCCTGACTCCGCCGTCGGCGCCGCATGGCCGTCGATGTACGTTGAGCTTGGTGCCGGCGTGTCCTGGCAGGGAATTGTCACCATCGTCATCGGCGCGGGGACCATCGTCTCGAGCCTGCTTGCGGTGCATCTGGTAAGGCGGCTCGGGGTCTTTCGCACGATCATAGGTAGCGTGACGCTCACCGCGCTGGCGCTCGTGGGCTTCTCCACCGCTGGTTCTTTCTGGCAGATCTGCCTTTGGGCAATCCCATATGGACTCGGCGCGGGTGCCATCGACGCAGCACTCAACACGTACGTCTCCATCAACTACGCCGCGCGGCACATGAGCTGGCTTCACTGCATGTGGGGCGTGGGCGCCAGCGCGGGCCCGATTATCATGGCCGCCTGTCTCGTGCAGGGCACGTGGCACACGGGTTTTCTTGCCATCGGCCTCATACAGTTTGTAATCGTCGGACTCATCGCGCCAAGCCATAGGCTCTGGGCAAGGGCCGAGGCGCCTTCGCACGAGACCGAGGGGCGCACCCCAGCGATCTCGCGGCGCTCGCTTCTGGCCCTTCCTGGCGTGAAAGAGGTGTTCGTCTGCTTCTTCTGTTACTGCGCGCTCGAGTCCAGCTGCGGCATGTGGGCCGCAAGCTACTGCTCGCTTGCGCGCGGAATCTCCGCCGATGAGGCCGCGGGCTGGGCCTCGCTCTTCTACCTGGGCATCACCGTAGGTCGAGCTGCAGGCGGCTTTCTCACGCTGCGCCTTGACGACAAGGCCATGATTCGACTCGGCCAGATGCTCGTGGGCGTGGGCATCGTGCTCGTACTTCTCCCCTCAGGCAATGCCACTCTGCTCGTAGGCCTCGTGATGATCGGCTGCGGCTGCGCGCCCATCTACCCCTCGATCATCCATGCCACGCCAGGGCGCTTTGGCGAGCAGAACGCGCTCTCTCTCACGGGCATGCAGATGGCCTTCGCATATGTGGGATCGGTCATGGCACCGGTTTTCGGCCTTGTCGCCGAGCACGTCTCGATAAGCCTCTATCCCTTCTACCTCGCCGTTCTTCTTGTATTGATGGTGGTCATGGCGGAGCGAGCCAACCGTCTTGTGTGAAAAGGCTGGCGAAGACGTGCCTTGCATGTGTACCAAAGTCCGATAGCTCGTTGCGCTGTGGTACGAGGGCGCTTTGGTACGGCCTCAACTGGGTGTACCGAAGGCCAACTATTTGTTGGGGTATGGTACCCGCTGGTAGACGCGTTTTGGGCCCGTACCAAAGTCGTATTTTTTTGCGGGTACCGAATTCAAACGATTTATTGGGCCAAGGTACCGCAGGTAGAGTGCCTGAGGGTCATGGCGCTCCTCGGCACAGGACTCGACATGGCTCGAAGGCGCATCAGACCCTTGGCGCTCACCTCTCTGAAACGGGCCGCACAGATCACGCCCCCGTCCACGACAAGGCGGACGGGGGCGTAAGGCATTGTCCGATAGACGCGCCCGTGCTCTTAGTTGCAGGAGACGCCACCGTCGACCTTGATCACGGCTCCGGTGAGGAAGCCCGCCGCGTCGCTCGCGGCAAACAGCACCGCCACCGCAATCTCCTCGGGCGTGCCCGTGCGAATGCCCCTGTCGAGGCCGGCCATGATGCGACCCATGCCGACCTGGTCGATGTCGGTCATGGACGAGCTGATCTCGGTGTCCACACCGCCCGGGCAGATGGCGTTGCAGCGGATGCCCTCGGGGGCATACATATAGCCGGTGTTCTCGGTCAGGCCGACAAGCGCATGCTTTGAGGCCGTATAGGCGGCACCCGCGCGGCACCCATTCGTGCCCCCGATTGAGGCGACGTTGACGATGTTGCCGCGAGACTCCTGCGCGAGCATGACCTGCACGGCCTTTCTCATGGCGTACATCGGCCCTTTGACGTTGACGGCGAAGATCCTGTCCCAGCGCTCGTTGGATATGCTCGCCACGGGTTCGAAGCCATCCATGATGCCGGCGTTATTGACGAGAACGTCAAGCTTGCCGCACCGCTCGACCGCAAAGTCAATCATGCCCTCGTTTGTCTCCTGTGCGGAAATGTCACCCGCATAGGGCAGAATCTTGCCAGACAGGCCGTCCTTCTCAGCCTGAGAGGACAGCTCCTCCAAACGCTCCTTTCGACGCGCCACGGCCACGACGGTCGCACCCTCCTTGGCGAAGTCATAGGCAATCTGGCGGCCCATGCCCGAGCTCGCTCCGGTTACAACCACGCTCTTACCCTGGAACCTCATGTGCGTTCTCCTCTCCTATAGACAAAGACGTCATCGCATATTGTTCCCGTGCCACCACCACCGCAACGCGCGTCCGGCAAGCAAGCCAAACTCCCCTTCCCGTCCATGTATCGTTTTGGCTCGTTCGCCGATAGCCTTGAAGAACGGCTCCACCCTACCTGATATTGGGAATACTAAATTAGAATTATTCTAAATTAAGTAGCCGAGGGAGGACTTTTGACCAAACAGCGTGAGCTTGTCCTCAAAATCGTGAAAGATTCAGGGATGCATCTCTCTGCTGAGGGTGTCTACCTGCGCGCATGTCGTACGATGCCCTCGATCGTAAAAGCTACTGTATACAACAACCTTAACTATCTCACCACAAACGGCCTCATTCGGCGCGTGAAAATACATGGCGGCCCCGACCTCTTCGATGGGACACTCTCACCTCACGAACACCTTGTCTGCGACGTCTGCGGGAAGGTATCTGATCTTTCGCTCGAGGACATTAAGGACCGCCTTGAACGTGCGGCGCACGTCAACCTCACGGGGTACGAGCTCACCCTGCACTATGTCTGCACTGAGTGTCAGGCAAGGCAACACGCGGGAGGTCTTGGAGGAACGGCCGAGGCCGTCCACCACGAACACTAGCAACAGCACGGAAAGAAGGAGGTCTTAATGGAAGAGTACAAGAAGCTGACCAATGCGGTGGGTGCTCCCGTTGCCGACAACGAGCACAGCATCACGGCAGGTCCTCGCGGTCCGGTCATGATGCAGGACGTCTGGCTCCTGGAGAAGCTCGCACACTTTGATCGCGAGGTCATCCCCGAACGCAGAATGCACGCAAAGGGCTGGGGTGCCTATGGCACGCTCACCATCACGAACGACATCACGCGCTACTCAAAGGCGGACCTGTTCTCCGCCGTGGGTAAGAAAACCGACCTCTTCATTCGCTTCTCGACCGTCGCCGGAGAGCGCGGTGCCGCAGACGCCGAGCGCGACATCCGCGGCGTCGCGGTGAAGTTCTATACCGAGGAGGGCAACTGGGACCTCGTGGGAAACGATACTCCCACCTTCTTCATCCGGGACGTCCACAACTTTCCCGACCTCAACCGCGCCGTCAAGCGCGACCCCATGACTGGCATGCGGAGTGCGCAGAACAACTGGGACTTCTGGACGCTTCTGCCCGAATGCTTCCATCAGACCACGGTCGTCATGTCTGATCGCGGCATCCCCGATGGCTTCCGTCACATGCACTTCTACGGCGAGCACACCTTCTCGATGTATAACGCGCGCAACGAACGCGTATGGGTGAAGTTCCACTTCCGTACCGAGCAGGGAATCAAGAACCTAACTGACTCAGAGGCAGCCGATCTCGTGGCGCGCGACCGGGAAAGCTCCGGCCGGGACCTCTACGAGGCCATTGCCGAAGGTAACTTCCCCAAGTGGAAGATGTACATCCAGGTCATGACCGAAGAGCAGGCAAACCATCACTACGAGAACCCCTTCGATATCACAAAGGTCTGGCGGCACGCGGACTATCCGCTCATCGAGGTGGGCGAGGTCGAGCTCAACCGCTGGCCCGAGAACTACTACGCCGAGGTCGAACAGGCCGCCTTCACCCCGGCCCACGTTGTCCCAGGCATCGGATTCTCGCCTGACAAGTTCCTCCAGGGAAGGCTTTTCGTCTACGGCGATGCGCAGCGCTACCGCTTGGGCGTCAACCACAATCAGATTCCCGTGAACCAGGCCAAGCACGCCAAGGTCGCGGACTATCACCGTGACGGCGCGATGCGCGTGGATGGAAACTACGGCTCCGCTCCCGCCTATTCGCCCAACTCGCAGGGCTGGTGGTCGGCTCAGCCAGACGTGATGGAGCCACCGCTGTCGCTTGACGGGGCCATGTGGGCCTATGACCCCACCGACGACCCCACCGACGACTGCTTCCGCGCGGGCGGCGACCTCTACCGTCTCATGGACGAGATGCAGAAGGAGGCTCTCATCGGCAACACCGCCCGAAACATCGCACCCTGCTCGGAGACTATCAAGTATCGCCATGCGGTGCATTGCTATTGGGCCGATCACGACTACGGGGAGCGTATGACATGCGCGCTCAAGCTCGACCTCGACGTCGTGAGGGATCTTGCCAAGGGAGATCACAGGACGCTCGTCGCGGCCACCCTGCCGGGAGGACGCTTTGATGACAGACCCTGCATGATGAGCTGCCACTCGTGCGAGAACCCCTGCATAGCCGAGAAGTACCTGTAGGGTCACGCATTCTCGTTTGTATCACACGCCGCCGCACCCATGGTTGGGGTGCGGCGGCGTTCGGATGACGGTTGACCCCCAGTCCTTTAGAGCTCGGACTGCATGGCCCTGCTCATCGCCTGGAGGATAATGCAGCACGAAGTTGCACCCGCATCGAGGAAACCGATGCTTCTTTCGCCCAGACGTGCGGCACGACCTATCCTTGCCTGCATCTGCTTCGTGCCCTCTTTTCCACGCTCCGCCCCGCACGACATGGCGGAAAGGCACTCTTTGAATGTCTTTCTCTCGTCAACGGCGGTCCTGAACGAGGTTGCCGCCGGATGAATCGTGTCGACGAGAGTCTTGTCTCCGAGACGTGCCCCCGCGAGGTCCATCAGCGCCTGGGTTGCATCATCAAGGGCCCTTGCAAACAAGGGGGCGTCAATCTCGTCCGCTGGCTCCAGATCCTCGCCAAGCGCGGAGAAAAGAGTGCCGTAGATGGGGCCCATGCTGCCACCGATGTCCATGACGAGCGTGTCCCCCAGCACGAGGAGCGACTCGGAGAAGCCCATGTCCTCATCGATGCGTGTCCCGGCGAGGAGAAACCCCTTGTTCATGTTGACCCCGTGGTCGCCGTCGCCTGTCGCCCCGTCAATTTCGCTGAGATAGGCAGCATTCTCGTGGATGGCCTCGATGATCGAGCGGGTGATTCTGGCATTCCTTGCATTTCGTATCGTCTGCATTGCTATCTCTCCCACTGTACGAGGCCCGGAGTGTCAACGGGATAGTCAAGGCACTGCTTGAGCTCGGAATCAAGCCGCAACACCGTCAAGGTTATTCCGTTCATCTCAAGCGACGTGAAGTAGTTTCCCACGTAGGACCTATAGACGGTGATTCCCCTTTGCGCCAAGGTGCTGCCGACGCGGTTGTAGAGGATGTACTGCTCCATGACCGGCGTAGCGCCAAGCCCGGAGACGAGTACGGCGACCTCGTCTCCTCTCTCGAAGGGGAGGTCCTGAAGTACGGCCTCCGTCATCTCGTCGGCCATCTCGTTTGCAGCCTTGAGCGACTCCACTCGAATCCCGGGCTCGCCATGGTGGCCGATGCCGACCTCCATGGTTCCGTCCGCGATCGAGAAGTTGGGCTTGCCGTTTGCGGGAATCGTGCACGGCCCAAGGCCGATGCCCACGCTACGGGTGTTGTCAATCGCCTTCTGAGCGCAGGAGATGACCTCGTCGAGCGTGGCGCCCATCGCAGCCCTGGCCCCGCCCGCCTTCCACATAAAAATCTCTCCGGCGACACCACGGCGATGGGGGCGGTCGTCGCGAGGAGCACTTGCTACGTCATCGTTTGCGACGACGGTCTCGACGCGAATGCCCTCTTTCTCGGCCTTCTTGCGGGCCATCTTGACGTTCATGTTGTCCCCGGCGTAGTTACCATAGAGAACGGCGACCCCCAGGCCCTGGTCGACATCTTTGATGCAGTCATAGAACGACTTTGCCGTGGGGGACGAGAAGATCTCACCCACCGCAACCGCATCGACCATGTTCCTGCCACAATAGCCGATAAACGCGGGAAAATGGCCACTGCCACCGCCGGTAACCACGCCCACCTTCTTCTTCTCGGAGAAGGAGTTCGAGAGAACCACGCGCGGGTTGTCTGGATCAACATGGAGGAGGTCGCTCCTGCTCTGGGCAAACCCAAGGAGCATCTCCTCTACGACCATGTCTGGGTCGTTGATGATTCTCTGCATGCCTATCGCCTCACATACTTGCTCTCGATTTGGGTAATTCTCTCGACCTTGGGGGTGCTTGGCCCATCAACGAATGCGCATGACAGCCACGTATCCAGGAGTCTCGTCACGTATTGGTACGAGACTATCCTGGCTCCGAATGTCACGACCTGGCAGTCGTTGCTCAGAACGCTCCTCTCGGCCGAATAGACGTCGTGGCCGACGGCAGCCCTGATCCCGGGTATCTTGTTTGCGGTGATTGCCATCCCGATGCCCGTCCCACAGATGAGCACCCCGCGCTCGCAGGAACCACTCGTGATCTTCTCGCAGGCCTTCTCCGCTATCTCGGGATAGAGCACGGGACTTTCCGAGAATGCGCCAACGTCGGTGACCGCATGACCGGCGGCCTTCAAGTATTCCCTGACCTGCTCCTTGAGGCGAAAACCAGCCTCATCGCTCCCCATGACAATGTTCACGACATTCACTCCCGAGAAAAGGGGAGGCGTCGGAGGAAACCGACGCCTCCCGCTGTTTGAACCGAATTAATCCGTTAGAGCTGGGTGATGCCGAAGACCGCCTTGACTGGCTTGGCTTCGAAGTTCACAAGCTGATACTTCGTATGGGCAGGAAGGAAGAACGTATCCCCCTCCTCGAGGACGAAGCTCTCTTCCAGGTCAACGAGGTTGAGCGTGATTGGCCCGTCGACACAGTAGATACATCCGTCGCCATCGTGGGTATCTGGATCAGAGCAGCGCGGACCATAGCCACCGGCCGGGAGAATCATCTCGCCGAAGTTGCCGAAGTCGTTGCTCGTGATGAAGCGGAGCAGCATCGGATGGTGCGTACCATGGATGTTGTTGAGCTTCTCGTGCTCGCGAACGGCATAGACCGCGCCGGTCGCTCGCGCCTCTGAACCCTCCACAGGGAAGTGCCCGATGTCATCCGTACACCCCTGACGCGAGATGTCCTCGATCACGCCTCGCATGTTGGGAAGCTTGTCGTTGTTTGCGCCCTTGTAGTACTTGGTCTCCTCGTCGGAGGGAATGACTGCGGGAGGAATGTCCTTGCTCCACGCCTTTGGCGTGATGAAGTACAGGATGCGCGTCTTCTTGTCCGAGAAGTTGTGCGCACAGTGCCACGCGCCCATGGGCATGAACAGTCCTTCTCCGGTCTGGAGGTATGCGAACTGTCCGTTGCCGCTCCGCTGAATCACGGGACCCTGGAGAATGTAGTAGGACTCATCGCCAGGGTGGATGTCCAAGGGAAGGAAGACTCCGCCGGGGGCAAGCTCATAGATACCGAGCATGAAGGTGTCCGTCGAGATGATGGTGAAGGTGTTGTCCGAGGTGGAAGCATCATTGGGAGGATAGAGCGCAGTCGAGTACTCTGACTTCCTAATCAGCGCGGGCTTCTTCTCCTCAGGCGGGAAGGGAAACTTCTCAAGTATGTCTACGAGCTTAGCCATTGATTACACGTTCCTTCCGGAAAGTTATTGACCCGATACGAGCGGACGGTCTAAGCCTCGAGGCTCTCCTCGGCTTCTGCCTCTTCTTCGTCAGTGACGTTTTTCTTGAGCGCGAGAAGGCAACCGGCCGACACGAGGCCACCGGCAAGAAGGGCAACGAGGAAGAGCGGGATGTTGTTGAGCGCAAAGAGCACGAACAGGCCACCGTGAGGAGCCATCATCGTCAGGCCAAACGCATAGGAAAGGGCGCAACCAACGGCAGACCCTGCCATGAGGGACGGAATGACGCGCAGGGGGTCGGCGACGGCATAGGGAATCGCGTACTCCGTGATCATCGAGAAGGCACCGACGAACAGGCCGACGAGGTTACCGTTGCTTGCCTCCGCCGCGTGAAACTTACGAACGTGCATCTTCTTGCTGACGATGATGGCAATGGCGATGCCCAGGGGAGGTGCCATGGATCCGACGAAGTTTGCGGCCATGGGCATGTAGTTTGCGGCATCCATCGCGGCGAGTGCAAACGCATAGGCAACCTTGTTAACGGTGCCACCCATATCAAATGCGAGCATGCAGCCCTGAATGATACCCAGGACAATGAGGTTTCCGCCACTCAGCCCACTCAAGAACGAGGTAAGCGCCGCCGTGAGCGCAGCAAGTGGGCTGCCGATCACGTAGAACATCAGGACGCCTTCGATGAGAATGCCGAACACCGGGATAATAAGCGTCGGGAGCAGCGACTTGAGTAGGGTGGGGAGGGGGATCTTTTTAAGGGCGTTAACCAGATACCCTGCGATAAGACCCGCGATGATCGCGCCGATGAAACCAGATGCCTGCCCAACGCCCCAGGGGTCGGTGGCCATCCAGCCGCCGACCATACCAACGGCGATACCAGGCTTGTCGGCAATTCCATATGCGATGTATGCGGCGACAACAGGAACCATGAACCCAAAGGCAACTTTTCCGAGCCAGAACACCGTAGAGGCAAAGCTGCTTCCATAGGCGTCGTTTGGAATCAAGTATCCACCGAGCAGGAAACCAAGCGCAATCAGAACGCCGCCGCCGATAACGAACGGCAGCATGTATGAAACACCCGTGAGCAGCGCGTCTTGGAGTTCCTTGCCGAATTCCTTTGCGGACTTTCCGCTCATTGTTCTTCCTCTCTTCTTTATTGAGAACAATCCTCGCAGTTAGGGTGTATTACTTAAAAATGACGTCAGGATGCGCGATGACTTCGTGAGGACTGAGCTTCTTTATCTTGTCCTTGTATGCTTCAAAGCGCTCAATTTTGCTTACCTGCACGTCATTTGCAAAGACGATGAGATCAGCGGCCGCAATATCAGAACTCGAGAGCTTGTTCTCGATCCCCACCGCCCCCTGCGTCTCGACCTTGCACTCATAGCCCATCTTCTTACATATCTTCTGGATGGCGTCAGCGGCCATATAGGTATGGGCAATGCCGGTAGCACAAGAGGTGACTCCTACGACTTTCATGTTCCCTCCCCTCAAACGCTCACCTGCTCCGGCCTGAGCACGGAGCAGCTCCCCCGAATAGTCCCTACTTGCCGTTCTTGAACACGGTGAGAATATGGCCGGCATACTGGCGAATGAAGCGATAGGCCTCTTCGTGGTTCTCGTGCCAGAACTGGTTCGCACCCTCACCCTGCAGATACTCAGCCATGTGCTTGGTCGTTGCCTGACCCATATAGCTGTAGTAGTTAACCTTCGAAATGCCAGCGGAGATTGCCTGCATGACCTGGTTCTCGTCAACGCCCGACCCGCCATGCATGACAATGCGGGTAGAGGCGGGAACGGCAGCGCGAATGTCCCTCACCCGCTGAACGTCCAGCTGCGGGGGCTCCGCATAGATGCCGTGCGCCGTACCAAAGCAGACCGCGAGGGCGTCGACACCGGTCCTGGTGGCAAAGTCCGCCGCCTGCGCGGGGTCGGTGTAGGTCTTCTTGATGCTCTCGTGTGTCCAGCCCTCGCCCTGCGCAAGGGTCATGACGCCAAGCTCCGCTTCGACCGTCACGTCCATCTCGTGCGCATGCTTAGTGAACTCGGCAAGCTTTGCGACGTTGGTCTCGTAAGGCTCGGCGGAGAGGTCGTACATGATGGACGAGAAGCCCGCGCGCAGCGCCCTCATGACGAAGGTGTAGTCGCTACCATGGTCGAGATGAACGCATACGGGAACCTTTGCCTGTCGCGCATACTCGACCATCTTCGGGCCGATGAGCTCGATGGGAATGAGCGAGTTGTGCACTTGAGCGTGATCGATGATGACGGGGACGTTCAGGTCCTCTGCAGCATCTACCACACCGCGAAGGGTCTCGACGTTGGGCGTGTTGATGCACCCAACGGCATATCCTCCGGCTTCGGCTTCAGCAAGAATCTGAGTGAGATTGACGAGCATTACTTTCTCCCTTCCTTTTCTGCATCCACCTCGGATGCAATTGCCTGCAGGTTCGACAGTCCCTTGACGGCGAGCTCCTCACCGGTCTCGGCAAATTTGCGCCAGATTGCACACTGGCCATTCAGTTCCTCAAAGCGGGGGTCAAAGCTTTCTATTACGCAGTAGCCGTCGTAATCGATGTCCTCGAGAGCCGCGAAGAACTCCTTCCAGGGAACTAGACCCGTCCCTGGAATTCCTCGGGTGTTCTCGCATACATGGACGTAGCGGAGATACTCCTTGCCGCAGGTATGCACGGCGCCCCAATAGCTCGTCTCCTCGCGCATCATATGGAAGCAATCGAGGTGAACGCCCATGTTGCTGGTCCCAACCGCCTTGCAGTACTTCACGCCGTCCTCCGCCGTGTTAAGGAAGTGGGTTTCAAAGCGATTGCACGGTTCGACGCAAATCGAAAGGTCGGGAGCGACCTCGAGGGCATACTCGGCGACCTCGCGCATGCAGACGACCGATCGGTCCCATTCGTCACTCGTTCGCGGGTGCCCGGTCAGATATCCCCAGCCCGCATAGTCGACGCCGCCGATGATATGAGATCCGAGCTCGGCATTGATGTCTACCAGCGTTTTCATCGACTTGACTGCGGCGGCGCGAACCTCTGGATCGGGCGAGATGGGGTTGGTGCCCGCACCGAGCGTCGTGGTGGTAACAACCTCGAGATTGGTTTTCTCGAGCGCGTTCTTTACCTCTTGAGTTGGAAATGACTCGGGGTGCGCGACCGCAATATCGAGGACCTTAAAACCGAGGCTGTCGGCCTTCGAGATAATCCACAGGTCGTCTATGGAGAAGTTCTCACTCCAAATGAAAGTATCAACGCCAAACTTAAACTTTCGCATCTCTTCCTCTTTCGTTGACTAGTCTCCGGAAAAGAGAACCGTTGGTGGCCGTTGCTGTAATAGAAATAAAACATTCGGCTACCGTAAGTCAATCGAAAGTGTAAAAGCAGAAGCGAACGGTAAAAAAATAGGGTTGAGCGTACTTTTCGAAAGATGACCGCGAAACGTTATGGGGTGGTGCGGACATTAGGAAGAGAAATAAGCTCAGCGAGCAGCCAACCGAACTAGGAGTCTGACTCGTTTTCCGCAGTCATCAGCTGAGTCCTACACCCTCTCGTTCGGATGGCCTCGCCCATCCTGCCATCAACGTCTTTGTCCATAACTACATAATCGAAATCATTAACGTCGGCAAATTTCTTAAAATTATGATGTCCGAGCTTCGAGCTATCAATCAGTACGATTTTCTCTTTTGCATGTGCGAGCAGCGCGTGCTTGACCTCTTCTGCAAACAGGGACTCCGTCATAAAGCCCTGTTCGGGGGAGAAGCTGTTGGCGCCCAGAAATGCCTTATCAACGTAAAGCTGGTTGATCACGCTGACGGTTATCGACCCGTAGCAGTCGTGATGGTTGTCTCTCAGCGCGCCGCCGACGACCACGACCGAGGCGTTGGGCAGACTGACGTCCGCGTAGTTAGCAACCGGTAAATCGTGTGTAACAATCGTTATGTTACGTTTGTTGGAGAGGGTTTTTACGAATTCAAGCGTAGTTGTCCCAGCGTCAACGAGCAGGGAGTCCCCTTCGCAGACCAGGCCGTTGGCAAGTTTCGCTATTTCCTTCTTGCCCTCCGAGTTAATTGACATTCTCTTATCAAGTTCTAGGGAGACAAGCGTGTGGTCGATGGAAAAAGCCCCACCGTGAACGCGGCGCAGCTTTCCGAGGTTCTCGAGCCTTTCGAGATCCCCCCTTGCGGTAACGGCAGAAACGCCGAACGTTTCGCAGATTTGCTTTACGGAGATGTTCTTCTTCTCTTCAATGACTCTCAGTATCTCCGCACGGCGCTCCTCGACATAGAGTGCCCTCATCTTTCCTTCTGCTTCACCCATGAGTTGCCACCTGCATTCTCTCGGAAAACAAAGCAATCGTAGTGCGTTTTCTTAGAGGACGTCCATCTGATAGAACGCAGTACGTATTGCCATAAATCCTACCTGCAAAGTCTCTTAAACAGAAACATATTAACTAATTCCATTCCGTGCGGCCCTCTGAATCCATTCCCTATAGAGGTATGCATAAAATTACGTCGCTCTGTTTTTCTGAGCCCATTCTCAGAAAAGCCTCTTCTCTCTATGTGGGAGTATACGATTTCGACGGCATAAGTCACGTAAAGATCGTTTGAAAGAAATTAAACGCAAGCTAAACGATATGTCAATGAAGACTCTACTCGGCTCTTGACCCTAGTCAGATTCGCGTCGGGCGATAGCTCCCCTGCAGCCGGCGGTGCCCCTTCGTGCACAGCAAGGCCATGGCTTGACGTGTTCGGGTCTTGTCGACGACAGGGGCGGAACATCAAGTTTCGGATGCCTTCCGCGGCGGGTTCACACCCTTACCATGCGATACCCCACGCCTACCTGCGTCTGAATGTATCGGGGATTTGCCTGGTCTGGCTCTATCTTCTTGCGGAGGCTGGCCATGAACACGCGCAGGCTCGCGCGGTCGCCGTCAGACGCGCTGTTCCACACCTCGCGGAGAATATAGCCGTGGGTGAGCACCTTGCCTACGTTTCGCGCGAGAAGACACAGCAGCTGGTACTCCATGGCGGTGAGGTGTAGCTCTTCCCCTGCAAGAGAGGCCGTCCCCGCGGAGTAGTCGATCGTAAGGTCTCCGTTCTCGAACGTCGAGGTGCTCGCAGCCTCCCGGGCGCGGCGCCGGAGTACGACCCTGACGCGCGCAAGGAGCTCCTCCACCGAGAAGGGCTTGGTGATGTAGTCATCGGCGCCTGAGTCGAGCGCCAGAATCTTGTCGGAATCCTCGGAGCGGGCGCTGATTACGATGATGGGAACATCGGACCAGGTCCGGACCTTACGAATGACCTCGACTCCATCGATGTCAGGCAGTCCGAGGTCGAGAAGGACAACGTCGACGTTCTGCGTGGCCGCGGCCGCAATCGCCGCGCTTCCCGACGCCGCGGTCATGTGACGGCATTCTTCGATGTCAAGCGTCGCCACGATGAGACTCCTCACGGCGGCGTCATCCTCCACGACAAGAACCAGCGGCTTCCTGTCAGTCGACGTCATCGTCTCTCCCCTCGTTTCCCGCGTTAACGCGCGAGCTGTCCTCGGGGGTATCGGCCCTCGCAAGTGGCAGCGTAACCCTGAAGATGGCGCCATGGGGATGATTGTCAAGGATGACGATGTCTCCTCCGTGCGCACTCACTATCGACTTGCACAACGCGAGGCCGAGGCCCGTTCCGCGGCGATGATCGCCCTCGTCGTCCGCAACCGTGTAGAACCTCTCGAACACGCGGGCCTTCTCGTCGTCCGCGATGCCGGGGCCGTCGTCGGCAACCTCGATTACCGCCCTGCCCTCTTGGCTGCTCGAGGAGATGTGAATGGTCGACCCCTTGGGCGTGTGCTGAATCGCGTTGTTCACGAGGTTCACCACCACCTGCACGATGAGACGGACGTCCATCATGGCAATGACTGGCTCGTCAGGTCGAGACAGCTCGACGTGGTGTGCCGAGACGTCGCGGCTTACGTGACGCATTGCGTCGTCTACCGCGTCCTCGACGAGCTCTGGTTCGAGGGAAAGGCTCACGTGAGCCTCCTCGATCCTCGTGAGCGAGAGCAGGTTCTCGACGAGCCCGCCAAGCCAAATCGAGTCATCGTTGATGGCAATCGCAAGCTCGTGTCGATGCTCGGCGGACATGCTCCCGTCATCTTCCGCAAGGAGGCTCGAACAGCCCGTGATTGCCGTGAGGGGCGTTCGGAGATCATGGGAGACCGACCTCAGCAGATTTGCTCTGAGCTGCTCGTTTCTAGCGAGAACCGCCGCCTCCTCTCGCTGGGCGAGAGCGCGCTCCTTCTCGAGGGCAAGGGCGGCCTCTCCAAGAATCGAGAGGGTGATTCCGCTGCCGGACGCGTCGATTGCCTCGGAACCCATCACGATCCCCACGACCCCATACACCGTATCCACAGCCCGTACGGCCAGATATAGACAGGTGGCGCTTCCGAGGGTATCCGTCGTGGCACCGGCGCGCTTGTTGTTGCGAAACACCCAGATTGCCACGCCCCGCTCGTTATCGCTCGTACAGGAGGGATCAACGATGCCACCGCTCGCCGGGAAGGTCCTCACCGGCCCCAGTCGGCCCTCTTCGGCGGGATAGTAGACGACGTCTCGCTTCAGAAGCCTGATAAGCTGGCCCACCATCACCTCGATGACCTGGTCGGGATTTTTGGCCCTTTGAAGAAGCTGATCGCACTCGAGGAGGACCTGGGTTCGGTATGCGGCCTCGGCGCTCGCCTTCGCTTGGCTCTTGAGACGCTGTGCCATGGAGCTTGCAAGCGCCGCAGTCAGGAACATCACCACGAACGTGGCGGGATACTGGGCGTCCCATGCGACGAGGGTATAGCGCGGCTCGGTGAAGAAGTAGTTGAACAGGACGACCGCGAGCACCGAATAGACCAGGCAGGGAACACGCCCCTCGACGATCATGGCCGTGGCCACGACACCAAACACGTAAAGTATGGCGACGTTCATGATCGAGAGGCCCACCGACTCAAGCAGATAGCCCGCGGTTGTAATCGCCAGAAGGATGAGGATTCCCTTGCCGATGTCCGCCGGCAAGAGGGAGTTCTTGCTCGTGAGGCCCCTCCATGCGGACCTTGCCACCGACTCATCCGGGATGATGAAGATGTCGAGATCGGGCGCGAGGGCCACGATGCGGTCGGTAAGCGGGACGGGGCCAAGAAGGCGGCGGCGCACGGTGCTGTGGCCGAGCACGAGCTTCGACACTCCCGCCATGCGGGCATAGTCGCAGACCTGTCGTGCCACGTCATCGCCAGCGACGGTCTCGACCTGCGCACCGAGGCGCTCGGCGAGCCTCATGTTCTCGGTGAGGCGTTGCTCGTCTTCAGGTGAGAGCTCGCGGCCGGGAACCTCTACGGAAAGGGCCGTAAGATGAGCGTCGAAGGCCTTGGCCATACGCGAGGCCGTCCTCAGGATGCGTCCGTTCGACGGGGACGAGGACAGGCATACGAGCACGTGCTCGCCCGTGTAGTAGCTGCCCCCCTGGGTGGACCGAACGCGCTCGACCACGAGGTTTGCGCGGTCGGCACAGCGGCGCAGGGCGATCTCGCGCAAGGCGGTGAGGTTCTTCTCGTCGAAGAAGTTGCAGAGGGCACGCTCCGCTCGATCGCTCGAGTAGACCTTGCCCTCGCGCAGCCTCGTCATGAGGTCCTCTGGCTCGATGTCCACGAACTCGACCTGGTCGGCGTCATCGAAGACGTGGTCGGGAATCCTCTCGCCCACGACGACGCCCGTGATCGCACTCACACGGTCGTTGAGGCTCTCGAGGTGCTGGACGTTGACGGTGGTATACACGTCGATGCCCGCCGTGAGGAGCTCCTCGACGTCCTGGTAGCGCTTTGTGTGGCGTGATCCCTCGGCACAGGTATGGGCCAGCTCGTCCACAAGGACGAGCTGCGGGGCACGGGCGATAATGGCATCGATGTCTGGCTCGATGAGCGAGACGCCCGCATGGTCGAAGGTGCGGGCGGGCACGACCTCGAGCCCCTTGAGAAGGGCTCGGGTCTCGGGGCGGGCGTGGGGTTCGACGTAGCCCACCACCACGTCGACGCCACGATGCAGCTCGTCGTGGGCGGAACGCAGCATCGCGTAGGTCTTGCCCACGCCTGCGGCATAACCGAAGAATATCTTGAGCTCCCCTTTCGAGCTCGGATGTTCCGCCGCCAGGCCTCGCAGAATGGAATCGGGGTCTGGCCGCTCTCCCTCGTCGTCCCTCATGCTCGACCCTCCCCTCATGTCATGCGCCTCGTCGCGCTAAAGAACACGTCTTCTGACGCGAACACGCGATGGCCCTCTCTTCTTGTTCTACTCCCCCAGAGCCGCATCGATGGCGAGATTCACCTTGAGCACGTTGACGGTCGCCTCTCCAAAGATGCCAAGGAAGCGGCCGGTCGTGGCGCTATCGACGATCGATTCGAGCTCGTCGGTCGAAAGACCCGTTGCAGTGGCGATGCGCGGAATCTGATACTCCGCCGCAGCAACCGAGATGCTCGGATCAACCCCTGACCCGGAGCAGGTAACGAGGTCGACCGGGATGGCCGAATCATCCTCGTCAGGATTGGCGGCGCGCAGCCTTGCCACGCGCTCGGCGATAAGCTGCGAGTATTCGTCGCTTGCGGGCGAGAGGTTCGACGGCGTGGCATACAGCGTGGACGTCCCGTCGGAGGTCGCGATGGAGGTGGTGCCCACGTCCATCACGCGACCCCACATATGGCCGTCGTCGGAGAACCACTGGGCGAGCAACTCGCTGCCCACAGCCTTGCCGTCGACCTCGATTACGCTGCCGTTGGCCTGATAGGGAAAGAACGCCTGGCCGACGCCGAGAATCACAAGAGGGTAGGCGATGCCCAGCACGACCGTCGCAGCGAGAAGGACCGCGAGCGCGCGAGGCAGCATCTTGACAAACGTCTTCATCACATACCTCCTATGCAACGCCCATGACCACGAGGAGCAGGTCGATGAGCTTGATCACGACAAATGGAACCACAAGGCCACCGAGGCCATACACCAGGAGGTTGTGCGAGAGCAGCTTGGCTGCCGGAACCTCCCGATACTCCACGCCGCGAAGGGCCAGCGGGATGAGCGCCACGATGACGAAGGCGTTATAGATGATGGCCGCCAGCACCGCCGACTCGGGCGAGTGAAGCGCCATGACGTTCAGTGCTGAGAGGTTGGGATAGATGGTCACAAACAGAGCTGGGATTATCGCGAAGTACTTGGCCACGTCGTTGGCGATCGAGAACGTGGTAAGGGCGCCTCTCGTCATGAGCAGCTGCTTGCCGATGCGCACGATGTCAATGAGCTTGGTGGGGCTCGAGTCGAGGTCCACCATGTTGCCGGCCTCCTTGGCGGCCTGCGTGCCCGTGTTCATGGCGACTGCCACGTCGGCCTGTGCGAGGGCGGGGGCATCGTTGGTCCCGTCGCCCGTCATGGCGACCATGTGGCCCTGCGCCTGATACGTGCGGATGGTCTCGAGCTTGCCCTCGGGCGTGGACTCGGCGAGGAAGTCGTCCACCCCGGCCTCGGCGGCGATGGCCGCTGCGGTCGTGGGATTGTCTCCCGTTACCATGATGGTACGTATTCCCATGCGCCTCAGGTCGGCGAACTTCTCGGCAACGCCCTCCTTGATGATGTCGCGAAGCTCTATCACGCCCAGGACGCGATGGTTCTTCGTCACGACGAGCGGAGTGGCGCCCTGCTGGGCAACGCGCTGGACGGCCTCCCTGCACTCGCTTGAGAGTCCGCCGGAACCACCGGTGGCCAGATAGGAGTCGATGGCATCGGCGGCGCCCTTGCGAATCTCGTCGCCCGCGTAGTCGATTCCACTCATGCGCGTCTTGGCAGAGAAGGGCACGAAGGTAGCGTCCGCCTCTGAAAGCTCACGGCCGCGCAGACCAAAGCGCTGCTTGGCCAAGACCACGATCGAGCGTCCCTCGGGCGTCTCATCGGCAAGCGATGCCAGCTGCGCGGCATCGGCGAGCTCCTCGATCTTCGCGCCGTCGACGGGAATGAACTCGTCGGCGCGACGGTTGCCCAGCGTGATGGTTCCCGTCTTGTCGAGCATGAGCACATCCACGTCACCCGCGGCCTCGATGGCACGACCGCTCATGGCGAGCACGTTGGCCTCGTTGAGGCGACTCATCCCCGCGATGCCGATTGCGGAGAGAAGGGCACCTATGGTTGTGGGAGCAAGGCACACGAGCAGGGCAACGAGCGTGGTGACCGAGCTGGGATTGGACATTCCCGCCTGAACGGCCGTGAAATCGGAGTATGCGTAAAGCGCCATGACCACGAGGATGAAGATAATGCACAGCGCGACGAGAAACACCTGGAGCGCGATCTCGTTGGGGGTCTTCTTGCGCGAGGCGCCCTCGACCATGGCGATCATCTTGTCGAGGAAGCTCTCGCCGGGATCGTTGGTGACCTCGACCACGATCCAGTCGGAGAGTACGGTGGTGACGCCCACGACAGAGCTGCGGTCGCCGCCCGCCTCACGAATCACGGGCGCCGACTCGCCGGTGATGGCACTCTCGTCGACCGAGGCGGCCCCCATGACCACCGTGCCGTCAGCGGGGATCTGCTCGCCGGCGTACACGATCACGAAATCGCCCTTGACCAGCTCGGATGAGCTCACGTCAGTGACCTCGTCATGCCGCTCGACCGAGGGCACCTTGTGCGCCGTGACGTCGCCCTTTGACTTTCTCAACGAGTCAGCCTGCGCCTTGCCGCGACCCTCGGCGAGCGCCTCGGCATAGTTCGAGAACAGCACCGTAAGCCAGAGCATCGCGACGATGGCGAGGGTATATCCCGAGGGGGCATCGCCCGTCCCCGCGAGGGACAACGCCCACAGGCACGTGAGCATGATGGCCGAGACGTACACCAGGAACATGACGGGGTTGGTAAGCTGCGCGCGCGGCGAGAGCTTGGCAAACGCCGCACCCACCGCCTTCCAGGCCATTGTCGCGTCCATGCCGTGGCTGTTTTTCTTCTCCATGACAGCGCCCCCTATACCGCACTGCCGAGAAACTCGGCAACGGGTCCCAGCGCGAGCGCCGGGAAGAAGCTCAGGGCACCCACGAGAATAACGATGAAGATGAGTAGGAACACGAACATCGGACCGGTCGTGGAGAGCGTGCCGGCCGAGGTGGCCACCATACGCTTCCCGGACAGCCCGCCCGCGATGGAAAGCACGGCGGCGATGGGAACGAACCGCGCGAAGAGCATCACGAGAGAGAGCGAGACGTTGAGGAACACGGTGTTGCTCAGCATGCCCGCAAAGGCTGACCCGTTGTTTCCGCCCGCAGACGAGAAGTTGTAGAGCAGCTCGGAGAATCCGTGTGCGCCCGAGTTGCCCAGATATCCCGCCACCTGAGGAACGAGGGCCGCAATGCCCGAACCCACCAGAATGGCCACCGGCGTTGCAAGACACACGAGCACCGACATGCGCATCTCGGGCGGCTCAATCTTCTTGCCAAGAAACTCGGGGGTTCTGCCCACCATGAGGCCTGCCACGAAGACCGTAAGGATCGCGAAGCCGAGCATGCCGTAGAGGCCGCTACCCACACCGCCGAAGATTACCTCGCCCAGCTCCATGAGCACCATGGAGATAAATCCTCCCATGGGTGTGAGCGAGTCCATCGTGCAGTTGACCGACCCCGAGGATGCGGCAGTCGTGAACACGGCCCAGATGCTCGAGGACGCGATGCCAAAGCGCGACTCCTTGCCCTCCATGTTCCCGCCGGCCTGGCTGGCCGTCGAAAGGTCAACCGAGCCGCCTTGGGCAAGCTGCGCCGTACCACCCTGCTCGTTCACGATCATGATGACGAGCGAGATGACCAGACAAATTGCCATGGCCGCGAAGAGGGCCCTCCCCTGCTTCTTGCTCTTGACGCATATGCCGAAAGCAAAGCAGAGGGCCGCCGGAATCAGCAGAATAGAAATGAGCTCAAGCAGGTCGGTAAAGGGGCTTGGGTTCTCGAGCGGATAGGCTGAGTTCGTGCCGAAGTACCCACCACCGTTGGTACCCAGCTGCTTGATGGCAACCTGGCTCGCCGCGAGGCCCTGGGGCACCGCCTCCTGCGTGACGATGGTCGCATCGTCAACCGTCTGTCCGTCAACCGTGACGGTACCGGCGTTCGTGTCGATCTGGGCCCCTTCGATGACATTGCCCGTAGCGTCGACGGCGATGGGCTCGTCGAGCGTAACGTAGCTCGTCGCGCTCAGGCTCTGAGGAACACCTCCGGCCACAAGGCATATGGCAAGAACGAGCGAGAGGGGCAGGAACACGTAGAGCGTGCCACGGACGAGGTCAACCCAGAAGCTGCCCAGGCCCTCCCCTTTGGTGCGCACGAAACCGCGGATGAGAGCAAAGAGCACGGCCATGCCCACGGCGGGCGTCAGGAAGTTCTGCACCCCGAGACCGGCCGCCTGGGCAAGCCAACCCAGCGTTGTCTCACCCGAGTAGGCCTGCCAGTTGGTATTGGTCACGAAGCTGACCGCGGTGTTGAGGGCGAGGTCCCAGCTCATGCCAGAGAACCCGTTGGGGTTTCCGGGAAGCCAGCCCTGACACATGAGCAGCGCCATGACCACGACGAGACTCACGGCGGAGAAGGCGAGCACGCAGGCGAGATAGCGCCTCCAGCCCATCTCCTCGTCTGAGTCAATGCGAAGCAGACGGTACGCCCCACCCTCGATGGGTTTCACGACCTTGCTCATGAAGGTCTTCTCGCCCGTCATGGCCTTGGCAATGTAGCTGCCTAGCGGGTATGCAAGCAGCACCAAGATGAGCAGGTCGAGCGCGACCTCAATAAAAATGTGCGCCATCAGCGGTCACCCACCATAAGAATGCGCACGTAGTAGCAAAGCAGTGCCACGGCCACTACGGCGATAACGACGCGAATGTATTCCATCCTCTCCTCCTTCGTTCGGATGGCTCAATATAAGCGTCGTGGGCATTAACGCGCCGTAAAGAGAATCCGCGTCGCATTAACGCGGCACAATGGCCGAGGGCGGCTAAGAGGCGAGCGATCGGCGAGACGCGCCTAGAAATATCATCGCCATGGACCGAAGGCGCATCAGACCCTTTTCGCTCTACGTATATGCGCGGCAGCAGGGATTATGGCGCGACCTACTCGGCGTTAGCCCAGACGAGACTGGCGCGCGCTCCCTCACCGACATCCAGATAAGGAGCATGCCACCCGTATTCTATGCGGCGTCCATCGACGATCAAGACATCCCCCATGCCATCTCAAAGGCGCTTGCGAGAAGATTGCACGCACGGATGGTCACGGTCTATGGCCTGCCACACGACTTTGACCGTGATGTGACGAACCCCGCTGGCATAGACACCTATCGGCGGTGCATTGACTGGATGGACGAGCTTCTCGCAGCGCACGCGATGTAAGAGGAACGCCCTCGCGACAAACAAGAGACAGGCCGCCGAGAAGTATCTCGACGGCCTACTTTTTGTTGGTGGAGACGATGGGGTTCGAACCCACGACCTCAGGCTTGCAAAGCCCGCGCTCTCCCAGCTGAGCTACGTCCCCTTTCAGGTGCGCATTACCACTGTCTGTAAAAATAATAATCGCCCCAGCGGCGACTCGGCTAACGCTGGGGCGACTATTGGCAAGAAAGTGGTGGGCCTGACAAGGTTCGAACTTGTGACCTCCCGGTTATCAGCCGGACGCTCTGACCAACTGAGCTACAGGCCCAACGCAAGGAACAATACTAACCGACGGGTCGGACGCGGTCAACTCATTTTGGCAAGGTTTTCTGAGGCATCCGTTAGCATACGTTTTTCACACGAGCCGTGCTTCTCGCTTGCTCAGACGATTCAAATGGGTACGATATGCGGACATGATACCAATTGCGTCGAGGAGTGTTTGTGGCGAGAAGAAGGATGGACATACAGACTGTTGTCGTGGGAAATGGCCCCGTAGCCTCGCTCGTTGTTCTCAAGCCACACGAGCTTGCAGAGGATGAGCACCCCACACGGCTTCCGATTCGCATCGGAACTGTGGAGGCGACGGCCATTAGCATGGGCGTCGAGCCACAGGAGGGTGGCCGGCCCATGACGCACGACCTCCTACAGGCCGCCATCAATAATCTCGGCGCCACCGTGAGCGGCATCTGCATCAGCGACGTCTCGGGCACGACCTTCTTCGCACTGGTAGAACTCGAGAGGTCGTCTGGCGAGACCGTTTCCATCGATGCGCGTCCCTCTGATGCCATCGCGCTCGCCGTTCGCACGGATGCGCCAATCTACGCAGAGACCGATGTTCTCGATACGGCAGGGTTGCCTGACTTTGGCGCGATCGAGGAAAGCGCTCGCGAACACGAGCTCGCGAACTTCCATGATTTCGTGGAGTCCCTCTCCCCTGACGACTTCAACTCCATAGACTAGCTCTCTCGTGGGTCCCAACGACAGCGTTGGGGTCTGGTGCCTGCGAAAAGTGCGACTTCGGTACGGGCCCGAAGCGCCCCTGCCTGCGGGTACCGAAGCGCGACCATTCGTCGGGTTAGGGTACGCCCAGTTGGGGCCGTACCGAAGTGCCCCCGTACCATGACGCAACGAGAGACGCGGCTTCGGTACCCCTCCCACCTGCGGGTACCGAAGCCGAACGAAACGTCGGGGTCCGGTACGGCGAGGAGGATGGTCGCGGAGCGGGGCGTCAATGCGCTACCTGCGGGTACCGAAGCGCCGGGGCTCGCTGGGGTCTGGCGCCTGCGAAAAGTGCGACTTCGGTACGGGCCCGAAGCGCTCCTGCCTGCGGGTACCGAAGTCCGACCATTCGTCGGGCTAGGGTACGCCCAGTTGGGGCCGTACCGAAGCGCCCTCGTACCACAACCAAACGAGAGACGCGGCTTCGGTACGGCGAGGGGGACGGCCCCGCCGCGGGGCTCCGATGCGCTACCTGCGGGTGTCGGCAGGATCGCCGCCTAGTCGAGGGGCCCCGAGCTAGCAAATGCCAGCTCGGGGCCCCAAGTCAGTGCCTATATCAGCCGCTACTCTTCGTCGTCGTCATCGAGAAGATCGGGCGGTACTTCTTCCTCGCCGCCGATGTCAACGGGCTCCTCGTCGTCTGCGTCCTTGGCGCCAGCCGCAGACAGGTCGAACATTCCCTGGTTCTCGTCAAGAGCCTTCGGGGCCTTCTTCTTGTGGACGACCAGGCGAGCCACGGCCGAGACGTGGTCGGTGGGAGACATGTTCATGACCTTCACGCCCTGAGTGGAGCGTCCAAGCTTTGAGACGTCGGAGGACTTCACGCGTATGACGACGCCCTCCTCAGACACGATCATGAGCTCGTGCTGGGGCCCAACCACGCGACAGGCAACCAGCTTGCCCTTCTTGGCAGTCATCGCGATGGTGAAGACGCCCTGGCCACCACGGTTGTGCTCGGGATACTCGGCGACGGGGGTGCGCTTGCCGTAGCCGTTCTCGGTAATAACGAACAGGTCACCCTTGCCGTTAGAGATCTCCATGCCCAACATCGTGGCACCCGCCTTGAGGGTGATTCCATGAACACCGGAGGTGGCACGGCCCATGGCACGAGCGTCGCCCTCATCAAAGAGAATCGCCTTGCCGTCGGACGAGCAGAGAATGACCTTCTCGCCCTTCTTGACGCGGCGAACGTTGATGAGTTCGTCCCCACTCCTGAGGTTGATGGCGATAATGCCGTCACGCCGTGTGCGGTCGTACTCCGACATCGCCGTCTTCTTGACCATGCCGCTGCGCGTGGCAAACATGAGGTATTCATCCTCGGGAAAGTCGCGGCAGGTGATGACCGCCGTGGGATACTCGCCGTCGGCGAGCGCGAGCACGTTGACAATGGCCGACCCGCGCGCCTGACGACTACCGATCGGTAGCTCATGCACCTTGAGTCGGTACACCTTTCCGAAGTTGGTGAAGAACATGACGTAGTCGTGCGTGGACGCCACGAAGAGGTCCTCGACGAAGTCGCTGTCCTTGAGCGACAGGCCCTGGATGCCCTTGCCGCCCCTCTTCTGGGAGCGATAGGTGGCCACGGGGAGGCGCTTGATGTAGCCGGCATGCGTGACGGTGACGACCATGTCCTCCTCCGCGATAAGGTCCTCGACGTCGATGTCTTGGGCCACCATCGGGGAGATGGCGGTGCGCCTCTTGTCGCTAAAGCGCGCTGAGACGTCACGCAGCTCGTCGGAGATGACCGCAAGAATCTTCTCGGGATGGCCGAGCAGGTCTTCGTAGTAGGCAATGTCTCGACGGAGCTCGTCAATCTCAGCGATGAGCTTCTCGCGCTCGAGGCCGGTCAGGCGCTTGAGGCGCATCTCGAGAATTGCGGCGCCCTGCACGTCGTCGAGGCCAAAGCGGTCGTTCATGCGCTGCTTCGCCTCGGCGTCATCACGCGAGGATCGGATGATATGGACGATCTCGTCGATGTTATCGACGGCGACGAGCAGGCCCTCGAGAATGTGCACGCGCTTCTTGGCCTTGTCCAGATCGTACTCGGTCCTGCGGGTTACCACGTCGATGCGGTGATCGATGTAGTGGCGGAGGATCTCGCGCAGGCTCAACGTACGTGGCACGCCGTCTACGAGCGCGAGGTCGATGACACCGAAGTTTGCCTGGAGCTGCGTCCTCTTATAGAGGTTGTTGAGAACGACCTGGGGAACGGCGCCGCTCTTGAGGTCGAGGACGATGCGCATACCCTTGCGGTTGGACTCGTCGCGCATGTCCGAGATGCCCTCGATCTTCTTCTCGTTGACCGCCTGGGCGATCTTTTCCTGGAGAAGACCCTTGTTGACCTGGTAGGGAATCTCGGTGACGACGAGGCGCTGCCTACCGTTCTTGACCTGCTCCACGTGAACCTTCGCGCGCACGGTAATAGACCCACGGCCGGTCTCGTAGGCGTCCTTGATGCCGTCCGTTCCCATGATGATGCCGCCCGTAGGAAAATCCGGGCCGGGAAGCACGGTCATGAGCTCCTCGGTCGTGACGTCGGGGTTGTCGATCATCATGCAGACGGCGTCAGTGACCTCGCTGAGGTTATGGGGCGGAATGTTGGTTGCCATGCCCACGGCGATGCCATTGGACCCGTTGACGAGAAGGTTGGGAAACCTCGACGGAAGAACGGATGGCTCGGTGAGCGACTCGTCGTAGTTAGGCTGGAGGTCGACAGTCTCCTTGCCGAGGTCCTCGAGCATGGCCATGGCCGCCTTGGTGAGACGTGACTCGGTGTAACGCATGGCTGCGGGAGGATCACCGTCAATGGAGCCGAAGTTGCCGTGGCCGTCGATGAGGGGGAGCCTCATCGAGAAGTCCTGGGCCATGCGGGCCATGGCGTCGTAGATGGAGGAGTCTCCGTGCGGGTGGTACTTGCCCATGACCTCGCCGACCGTCCAGGCCGACTTCTTGTGCGGCTTGGTCGGTACGATGCCCGCCTCGTTCATGGCGTAGAGGATGCGGCGATGGACCGGCTTGAGTCCGTCGCGCACGTCAGGAAGGGCGCGCGCCACGATGACCGACATGGAGTACTCGAGGAAGGACTGCTTCATCTCGGCTGCCATGTCGGTGGGCTTGAGGGTGCCACCATGAATGTCGGAGAGATCGAGACGCGTGCCGGCCTCGTCGGAGATGGTGTGGGCGAGGTCGGCACCACCGAGGCTCAGACCAGTCTCGGCGTCGAATTCCTCTTCCTCGTCGATGTCGCTCTCGTCATCGTCGATGTCGTCGACGTCACTGGTGATGTCGTTTTCCTCGTCATCGCCATCGATGCTGCCGTTATTGCTGTTTTTATCGTCTGCCACTGTCTAGCCTTTCGTTAGATGTCGAGGAAGCGGACGTCCTTGGCGTGCGTCTGGATAAAGTCCTTGCGCTTCTCGACCTGTGTGCCCATGAGGTCGGCGACGGCTCGCTCGGCGGCCATGGCGTCATCCATCGTCACCTTGAGCAGAATGCGATTTCTAGGCTCCATCGTGGTGGACCAGAGCTGCTCGGGATCCATCTCGCCAAGACCCTTGTAGCGCTGGACGGTATATTTGCTGGAGTCCTCGAACTTCTCGGCCTCGACGGCCAGCTCTTCGTCCGTGTAGATGTACTGGCCGTTCTTGCGTCCCTTCGGCTTGATCTGATAGAGGGGCGGCTGCGCGACGTAGATGTAGCCGGCGTCGATCATCGGCTTCATGAAGCGGTAGAAGAACGTGAGGAGGAGGATGCGGATGTGGGCGCCGTCAACGTCGGCATCGGTCATGATGACGACCTTGTGGTAGCGCGCCTTCTCGATGTTGAACTCAGGACCAACGCCCGTGCCGATGGCCGTGATGAGCGAGGTGATGGTGTCGGACGAGAGGGCCCTGTGCTCCTGGACGCGCTCGACGTTCAGAATCTTCCCGCGGAGCGGAAGCACGGCCTGGATGGAACGGTCACGCGCCATCTTGGCCGAACCACCTGCGGAGTCACCCTCGACGATGAAGAGCTCTGTCATCTCGGCATCGCGCACCGAGCAGTCGGCGAGCTTTCCTGGGAGAGCCGCGCTCTCGAGAAGACCCTTGCGGCGAGTTGCCTGGCGCGCCTTCTGGGCGGCGAGACGGCCTTTGGCGGCCTGGCTAGCCTTCTTGAGAATTTCCTTCGCCTGGTTGGGGTGCTCCTCGAGGTAGTCGGAAAGGCCACTGGAGACAACCCTGTTGGTGAGCGTACGCATGTAGGAGCTGCCGAGCTTGGCCTTGGTCTGTCCCTCAAACTGCGGATCAGGCAGCTTGACCGAGATGACGGCGGTAAGCCCCTCGCGTATGTCGTCGCCGGTGAGGTTTGAGTCCTTCTCTTTGAGGATGCCCTGCCTGCGAGCGTAATCGTTGATGACCTTGGTAAGGGCCGTGCGGAAGCCCTCAAGGTGCATGCCGCCCTCTTCGGTGTAGATGTCGTTCGCAAACGAGAGGGTGCGCTCTGAGTAGCCGGTGTTCCACTGCATGGAGACTTCGACCTCACCCATTTGGGCAACGGGAGCGTCAGGATCTGACTTGCCTTCGATGTAGATGGGCTTGGAGAGGCCGGCAAGGACCTCTTTCCCGTCGTTGAGGAACTTTACGAAGTCGATGATGCCACCGGAATAGCAGAACTCGTCAACTCTGGGAGTTAGCTCGCGCTCGTCGGTGAGCGTGATCTTGAGGTTCTTGTTGAGAAACGCCGTCTCCTGAAGGCGGTCGTGAAGGGTGTCGTAGTTGTAGGTGGTAGTCTCGAAGATGAGGTCGTCGGGCCAGAACGTGATGATGGTACCCGTGGTCTTGGTGGTACCGACCTCTTTCATCTTCTCGGAGGTCTTACCCCGCTCGAACTGCATCTCGTAGATCTTTCCGTCACGCTTGACCTGCGCGATAAGCTTGCGCGAGAGGGCATTGACAACAGACACGCCGACGCCGTGGAGGCCGCCAGACACCTTATAGGCGTTGTTGTCAAACTTGCCGCCAGCATGCAGGATGGTAAGCACGACTTCGAGCGTGGAGATCTTCTTCTGGGGATGGAGGCCCACGGGAATACCGCGGCCGTTGTCATCGACGGTAATGGAGTTATCTGGGTGCACGTTGACCTTGATCCTCGTACAAAAACCCGCCATGGCCTCGTCGACCGAGTTGTCGACAATCTCCCAAACGAGATGATGCAGACCTGCGGAGGACGTCGTGCCAATGTACATTCCGGGACGTTTGCGGACGGCCTCGAGGCCTTCGAGAACCTTAATCTCGCTCTCGTCGTACGAGTTCGCCTTTTTCTTTGCTGCCAACTGTCATCCTCTCTCATACTGAGCGATGTTCTAGATAATTATACGCTTATGCAATATTGGGCCTGGACAAGCAAAAATCAGCCAGTCATTACAAACAAAAACTGCATGTGAGACATTCTGGGGCTATCTGGGGACCGTTTTATCTGTTTCGGTACCCTCTTTCTTATCTCTCTGATATGAAAGAGCCATCGCCCTAAAAACACTAGACCTAAGACTTGCGGGAAGCGAGGAGACTCGTACCCTGATCTCTTCTTCCTCTTCCTTGCTAAGATCAGGCAGATCTTTGACGATAGAGGTCGCGATCGCAGCTCCGTTGGTAGGCCGGATACGATCCTTCCTCTTGTTGAGGAGAAACTTGATGTCTGAGTAGCGTCCGCCCATAGAGGATATCCTCGCGAGATAGACCTCTCTGTTTGCGGTGAAGTCTACTACGCGAGATCGTGTGTCAATGTAGACGCCGAGAATGGGGTCAACCCCTTTCACCTTGGCATCCATCACAAAGACTCCCGTGGTGTGCTGCCTCTCGATGTCACCGTTCGCTCTGTTCCAAAGGTAGCCCGCCTGCTGGTTTTCGCTCACGGCCGCGCGCCCTGCATCGTCAAGCATACCTGAGAGAAGGTCGGAGAGAGATGCGCTGTTACTACTCATCGAAGCTCACCACTCTTGATCTGCTCAGGAGCTCCTTTGAAAAATAGCCGAGGTTTGTGGTGGTTATTACGGTCTGGATGCCCTGGTGTACGAAGGAGAGCACAGACTCGCGCCGGCTCTCGTCAAGCTCGCTCATGACGTCGTCAAGAAGCAGGAGCGGCTGCTCGCCAAGGATTTCTGCAGAGAGCAGCACCTCGGACATCTTGAGCGCAAGCACCACGCTTCTCTGTTGCCCCTGTGAGCCAAACGCGCGGGCGTCATGCCCATCTATCTCAAAGGTGACATCGTCTCTGTGTGGCCCGATAGTCGTCTGCTGACGACGCAGGTCGTCGCTGCGGGTCTCGAAAAGGCGACGGGCAAACACACCAGCAAGATCATCCCGTGAGAGCTCAGCAAGGCCGTTGCCGAGACTACACTCATACGAGCAGCTGAGAACCTCTCCGCCGCTGATCTGGCGGTACACATCAGAGACGCTCTCCCTCAGCCTAGAAAAGAGCCTCATGCGGGCAAGGAGGAGGGTCGCTCCGCCGAGGGCAACGCTTGCGTCCCACGCCTCGAGAAGGTCAAGGTTAGGGGTGTCTTCCTTGAGAAGTCTGTTGCGCTGCTCAACGGCGCGCGCATAAGCGGCGAGGACCTTTGAGTAGCCCGCGTTGGCCTGCCGCCCGAAGTCATCAATTTCGTCCCGTCTGTATGACGCCCCGCGTTTGACGAGAGAAAGATCGTCTGGGCAGAAAAGAACCGACATGAGCGTGCCAGGCATCTCTGTTGCCTGGCACTTCTTTCCATTACGAAAGTACTGCCTCTTTCCCGAAGCGATGTCACATGTCATGTCCATGATGCGTCCGTCACCCTCAAGACGAAGAGCCACGCGTGCCGCGTCACCTTTGTCATTGATGAGCTGCCTCGGCGTGGGACGCCTGAAGGAATAGCCCGCGGTGAGCATCTGCAGCGCCTCGACGGTGTTTGTCTTACCAGTGGCGTTACGCCCCACGAGAATCGTGGTAGCGTCACCAAAGTCGACGACGCGCTCGGAGAAGCTCCGAAAGCTTCTCATGAGAAGTTGTCTTGCGAGGAGTCCCACGCTACATCCGGACCGGCATGAGCAGATAGAGGTAGTTTATCTTCCCATTGGACTTAAAGACCCCCGGCTGCATGTTGCTTTGCAGCTCGAGAAGCAGTTCCTTGCGGTCGGCCGCAGCGTTAACGCAGTCAAAGACATAGTGATAGTTAAGCGCGATGGCCATGCTCTCGCCTTCGACGTCAACCGCCATCATCTCGGAGGACTCCCCCTGGTCGGGAGAGCTTGAGGACAGCTTCATGGCCTTTCCCTCTGCATCGATGTCAAACCTCACCGATGAGTTGGTTTGTGCGATGACAGAGACGCGCTTAAGCGCGGCAGAGAAGGCCTCTACGCCGATTCTCACCGAGGTAGAGCACGAGGTGGGAAGGAGCTGCTTGTAGTTGGGAAAATTCCCTTCTATTTTCTTTGAAATGAAGGTCGTCTCGCCGAAGGAGAAAACCACCTGGTTGCCGGTTATACCGATTGCGATGGTCTCGGTAAGTGACGGCATGCTGAGCACGTCGTGAAAAACAGTGCCCGGAACGATTGCCCGGAACTCCTCGCCCGCAGGCGAGTCGGCCGAGGCGTCGCATACGGCAAGACGGTAGGAGTCGGTGGCTACAAGGCGAATGGTGTTGTCTTCCACGGTGAGGAGGACGCCTTGCAGAATCTGCCGTGTGGTCTCCTTAGACGTAACCTTGTAGACCTTCTCGACCATCTCTGCAAGAAGGCTACTCGGGAGCTCAATCGTTTGCTCGGTGGCGATCTCTGGGAAGGGCGACCAGTCGGCAGGGTTAAGCGTGTTAAGCCGGAAGGAGGACTTCTCGCAAGATATAGAGACCATGCGCTCGCCACCGTCAAAGGTTACTGCGGCATCGTCGAGGGTCTTTACGATGTTTGTCAGCACCTTGCCGGAGACGACCGTCTCCCCTTCCTCTTCGACGTTTGCGGCGATGCGATGACGGATGCTGATGGTGAGGCTGTTCGTCTGAAACTCAAGCGTCCCGGCCTCTGCCTTGATATAGATACCAGAGAGGAGGGGGAGCGTTGTCGACCCCATGCCCTTCGACACTACAGAGAGGGCCTTCAGGAGAGATGACTGGCTAACGGAGAACTTCATGGGGTCCCTTTCTATAGGTATTTCTATATATACATAAGACCAGTAGTAGTAATAGATGTTGTCGAGAAGTAGAAAACCTCGCAAAAGAGCAGGCTCACACTGTTTTTCTCGCTCCTTGTGCTTCTTCTTCTCATTGACTCCCGTCAACACCGCCCGTACTGTCGAAAAACGCTTCAACACCTAGAGGACGCTTTTATGGCTCCTCGAACAACCTTTCAACGCCTTTCTCTACAGCTGCAACCTAGTTGTTCTCCACGATGCTGTCCTGGATGCGACACACCCTGTCGTAGAAGTTCTTGTCCTGCCTTCTTGCTTCGTCTACCACGCTGATGCTGTGCTTAACCGTGGCATGACTTCTCCCACCAAAGTGCTTCCCGATGTCAGCCAGCGTGGTATCGGTAAGCTCTCGCGTGAGCCATATGGCCACGTGTCGGGGTTCCATGAGTTCCTTGTTGCGTTTACTACCAACGAGGTCCTTATGGGGAATGTCATAGTAGGTCTCTATAACCTTCTGAATTTCCTCGATGGTCACCTGACGCCTGCCGTTGGGCCACTTCTCCTTGGCGATTTTTAGTATGTCCTCGTGCGAAAAATTGCCGCCCGCGGTCTCACACTGAGCGGCGACGATAAGGCACTTCTGGCAGAATCCCTCGATGACGCGTATGTTCGTCCCTGCACGCTCTGTCATAAAGCGGAGGTTGTCGTCGTTGATGGGTGTGGCAGGGGCTGCGACGTGCTCTGTTTTCGCATCTTCCATCATGCGCTCGCAGAACGTGCTGACGAGAAGGTATTTGAGCTCGTAGCTTGGTACCTGGATCGATATTGGGAAGCCTGAGTCAAGGCGGCTGGTGATACGTTCGTCGAAACCGTCCTTGCCCATACCAAGTTGCGCAGGAGACCGGTCGGCGGCGAGGACGATCTGTTTGCCCTTTGAGATGAGCACGTTGAAGGTGTTGAAGAAGAACTCTATCGTACGCGCCGCTCCGGCCATGTTCTGAATGTCATCGATGATGAGAACGTCAATGTCACAGTAGTTCTGTGTGAGAACATCAGGTGCGCTACCGTGCTTGCGCCCTATTGCGTCGGTGTAGTCGGTAATGAAGTCGGCAGCCGTCTTGTAGACGCATATGCGCGTCGAGTCGTTTCTCGCGATGTAGTTCTGTATGGCGCGGAGCAGGTGAGTCTTGCCCAGCCCGCTTTTCCCATAGATAAAGAGGGGGTTGTAGCTCTTGTTCTCGCCGTTCGCCACCTGAAGCGCCGCCTGATAGGCAAATCTGTTCTCATCCCCGATGACGAAGCGATCGAACGTGAGCTTTGAGTCGTTCTCAGAAATATCCTCGACGAGTGGGTTTGCCTTGCGTCGCCTGCGCTTCTCGATTTTATTCTCTGCCTCGACCTCTTCTTCGTCCCATGTGTCTTCACCGAGAACGCGTGCCGGAGCACCCGCGGAGTTCCATTTCTGCACCTGCTCCCGAGAGGCTATGGAGTTTGTCGTTACGGTAGCCGCATCTGCTGCCCGGGTAAACTCAACCACAAGCTCCGTCTTCTCGAATGCGGCGGTGGTAAGGCACCTCTCTACCACCTCTATGTTCTTTGATACGGTCTTGAGTACGAGCCTCATGGGCGTCGCAACATAAAGGGTGCCCTCTGCGATTCTCGTCGGGGTGCAGTTTCTGAGCATGGCGAGCACGGACTCGGGAAGGTCCTCCTGAGCGAGAAGGTCTAGCGCGTCTTGCCACAGGGCTTCCGCATCTGATTCGAGAGTGAGTTCCATTGTCCACGTTTCCACGACGTCGAAAAAATAAGGGCTACATTATAGATTGTTCAAAACCTAGGTGTGCGACAACTTGGTGTGCGGCCCTTACCCCATAATTTGTCGAAAACCGCTTCGTTCTCTTACGTGCGCTGGTATTTCTGGTCCGACCTTTTGAGCATGCCGAGATGACAAAGAAGGCTGAGCTCGCGGGACCAGGTCGGGTTTGAGTAGCCGTATGCGCGCGACAGGGTCGGACGGGCCGGCGAAGTCGTGATCCTCAAGGTATCCAAGGACGAGCTGCCCTCGCTCGCTTATGCTCGGCAGCGCCGCCGATTTCTGTGCTGCGGAAATAGACCGGGTTTGTACGGGTTTGGTTTGGTGGTGGGCTTCTGAGGAGACATCCTTTGAAACCCCTCCGGGAACCTGCTCCGACGTCGCCCTCGTGAACGACCGCGCTTCTCCTGATGGGCGCGTCGAGATAGTCACCACCGTACCGCTGGAGATATTGTCCTCGATCTCGAGACTACCCCCCTTATCGAGCATGTACTGCTGGGCATAGGGCAGCCCCTGACCCTACGCCACGAATATAATGTTTCATCTCCTCCGTTGCAGAGGAGGTACCGTATTCGAGCGCCAGGTTCTTCTCTTTGATGCCGGGACCCTGATCCGAGAAACGGATGGTGTTGCCAGCATCGAGGATCGTTATGGTCGGAGCGATGAAGTAGGCATGAATGAAATTTTCCACGATCTCTCGTACGACCGTGAAGGGGATGCTTCCACCCTGCTCGTGTGCGAGGCGGTTAACTGTTGCGGTGATCTCCTCAAGATATACCCGCGGGTCTGCCGGCTCGACGATCACGACTCGTGGCGCCGCCGCCGCGTCATCGTAGACCGCGATTCTCGCAGAATAGTTGACCTCGTCTAACGAGGGAGCGCATGAGGCGCCAGCGCTATCGCCTACGTTTGTCGATTCTTCGACAAACGGGTAGAAGTCTCGTGCCATCACTCCCCCTTTCAACGTACTTTCGACGCTTGATGAAAACTTTCAAAGAGAATTCTATGTAAAAGAAAGTTTTCATCACTTGGTGAACAATAGTAGAAAACTGCGCAAATATCATTTCACAGACCATGAAATAATAGCATTCGGACGTATGATTTCTTAGAAATGGAAAGCTATTTCTATGTAGGGGCCAGCGTCTTGCCCGTTTCACATGCGAGCCGAGCGATGCATGGCGTGGAGGTACATGATAAATCCGCTTTTATTTTGGGGA